>ERZ773074.1164-NODE-1164-length-10362-cov-24.608033_pt1 | contig 10362 bp, 5 predicted proteins | sample MGYA00580615_ERZ773074 | MGnify/ENA primary metagenome ERZ773074 (study PRJEB29015, sample SAMEA2738126) | human oral metagenome | biome: human oral; feature: human-associated habitat; material: saliva | place: China | collected 2160 ...
ACTATCCGATGTTGAGAAGTCACAAATGGTATCTTGTTGTCGCACAAAATCGCTCAAATTCTTTACACTATCTTTATTCTGCTTATTGGTGATGGCGCAGGTTGTTTTATGCTGGTTATTAGACCTTGAGAAAAGTAAGATATTTGTGTCAACTGTAGCACTCTCAAAGATCTTCACTCCAGCAAAGTCTATAAGCAGTAATGGGTTTGTCTTATTTGCAAAGAAGTCTCTTGTCTTCTCTCCATATCCTGCACGCATCCATTTGTTGGACGTAATATAGCATAAGTGCCCATCCTTCTTCAATAGCTGCCATCCACGTTCATAGAACAGGCAATAAATATCGCCTGTACGTGCAAAGGTAGAATATCCACACCCTTTATACAGTTTCGCTAATTCTCCACCATTGTTTTGAAGTTGTATGAATGGCGGATTACCAATAACAATATCGAATCCATTGTTAACGCCAAACATCCATTCTGGGTCAAAGAACGGACTGACTGCGTTCTGGTCATAGGGATTCCATGACGCCAATTGTTTTGCGTCTTCTGGAGCAAAGTTATCATCGTCTGAAAGGAGCCTTGCCAATTTCTCACGCAATATCTGATCTTTCTCTCTTAAACGATGTTTAGTAGATGCCGTCTTTGCTGAGAAATGCTTATGGCGTATCTCTGCCAACTCATTTTTCGTTGGTTCGATCTCTGGGTTCTCAAAGCAATTTCGCTGTGTAGGTTTCTTTTTCTTTGCAATAAGAGAATTGGCTGATACAAATTTCGTTTCAAGGTTAGGAAGTGTCGGTATGCCAAAGTTGGGCTTTGACGCATCTTTCTCGCAATTGCATATCAAGGAAATAAAGAAGCGCAGTTTTGTTATCTGTGCTGCAATACTTTGTATATCACTACCATATAAGCAGTTCTCTATAACAGACAGTTTGAGTTCATAAATATCTTCATTAGGTGATATTCGTTCAAGGATGTCAATCATTCTGTTTAACAGTCCCATTGGAAAGGCACCAGAACCACAAGCAGGATCAAGTATCTTGACAGCCTTTAGTTTGTCAGCAATCTTTAGATATTCATTACTCTTTGTTTTGTCAAAAGTGAAATCATAAGAGAAAAGTGAACGAATAAAGTCATTGTTTCCCAAATAGGCAATGAGACTTTCATCAACCATATAATTGACAATCTCACGTGGCGTATAGAATGAGCCACTCTGGTTGCGTGCCGTCTCTTTTGTTTCTGGGTTATAGGTACCCAACAAGTTTTCGAAGACTTTACCTAAGAGTTCAGGGTCAAGTGCTACTTGCTGTTCCTCAGGTGAGTTCTCCTCAATAGTAAAGTTATATCGGCTCAGAATAGAGAGCAATCCTTTCTCTGGTTCAAAGAAAAGAATGTTCGGAACTACAGCACGATGCTTGTATCGACCATCTGCAAAACGAGCATCATTACGACTGAACCCATCAAAATTATAGCATTGTTCAACACCATCAATATAGCGTGTCTTATCCAAACACTCAAAGAGACCACCATTCAAAAACGGAACTTCTGAGAACAAGTTGATAACCTCTTGTTCGCTTATTGAAAACATCTCAGCATACCGATATAACGTCTTGATGTCTCTCTTTGTAGAGGTTGCAAATTTACGTGTATTGCCATTCTCGTCCTCAATAGCACGATTCAAGGTAGCAAAGAAAAGATTCTGAAGGATGGCATTGTAGTAGTTTCCAACAGTCGTGCTATATGGGTCGAACTCTTTCAGTATTGTTGAGAGGTATTCAATATCAAAGATTCGGTTTGGTACCAATTCCTTCTGTTTGATAAACCATACAAACATAATACGGGTTATCATACGTATAACCTTCTTTTCTACATCGTCCCTATCATCATCTTCCGTAGTTATATTATTAGGGAAGGTTACCTGAGTAGAGTCGTCTGTTGCCCACTGATACCACTCAAACAAGTCTTTGTAGAATTGTTTGGTGAGTGTCTCAACAGAAAAGGCCTCAGTGATGTCAGTTAAAGCTTGCTTACTTTCTTTCAACTTTCCAAACTGCTTTATAGCTGTGTGGCATCCACGTCCTTCTCCAAGCAAATAGGTATAACGTTTTGTATCAGTAGATATTTTTTCATATTCTCCCTGTTTGTTGAAGCCCCAAGTCTCGCTTACATAGGAGAAACGTAGTATGCTTTCATTCTTGCGATAGCAGAACATAAAAGCACCTGCATGATTGGTACGCCAGTCCGTGGTGAGCATATCACGAATACCACGCCGATTACGCTCTATATCTACATTGTCTGAGAGTTCTACTTCGTAAATGGCAATAGTCAAACCATCTGACAATTTTATGTAACCCAAGTTTAATGCTTCTTTAGCCAAATGACCGTTTACATGAACCTTTCCTGGACTATTATGAAAAGTAACCTTGTTCAGGAATATGTCATGAAGCAGTTGCTGCCATGATTCACGGTTATATTTTGATTCGATAATCTCTTTGTAATTCATTGTTCGATATTTGATTTATTGGAAACTTTCGGAAAGTATAATTTCTGCGTCTGTTTCTTGTTGATTCAACATTGTTTCTTCTGCAATATAATAAGGGGCATACTTTTGCGCCATTGTGATGATTTCGCTGAAGGCCTCATCATGTGTCATTCGAGCTTTACCGCCAGTACGTCGAAGGTTTTTCTGGATACGTTGTAATCGCTTGGCAATATAGGTGATAACACCACGCTCTACCAATGTTTTCAGATGTGCAACTTTGATGTAAAGGTCGTTATCTCCAATCTCATTCATAAAGTTGTTCAACAGATTGATAGCCGTACTAACCTGCGCACCCAGATTAGAGAGATCTTTCTGCGAGGTTTCTTGTATACGGATTTCCTCGTCTTGAATAGTACGGAACTTTGTCAAGGCTTTCTCCACATGCTTGTGATGGTTGCTTATACGAGTAACAGGTTTCTCATCCTTAGTTGCTTTGAAGTAATTAAGTGCATCAAGAACAGAAATCTCTTGAGCATTTTCCGACACAAGGAAGAAGACTTTTCGGAAGTTTGTCTTTAAGAATACCAGTGTGTCTTCAGATAGCGTAACACCATTAATAGTTTTAGACTCTCGCCCTGTTCGACTGCGTAAGGATATCTTAGCAATACGGTTGTATTCCTGTCGGTTCGTCTTAAAGAGAGTGCGAAGTTCTTCATAGAAAGGTAGTTCCTTGTTAATATCTTTCTTTTGCTCGTTCACTCCTTCATCAAATAATTTACTTAGATTACGGTCTATAATTTCTTCTTGAGAATAAATTTGATTGTCCTCGCCGAATGTACTATGGAATGATTGGATTTTGCTTAATGCAATCTGGTTCAGATTAATTTGTTTATTACCTTCCCTTGAAGGGTAGAAAACATAGTTATAGATATGCTTTGAGGCAGAACCAATACGATTAACACGACCAATACGCTGCATCAGCCTTGTCGAATTCCACGGCGTATCATAATTCACAATCACATTAGAACGATGTAAGTTGACACCTTCTGCCAGTACGTCTGTCGTCAGAATAATATTATATTCGTTGAACTTCTGCTTGTAGTTAGCATCAAAGTTCTCACGTATTGTCTTAAATTGTTTATTGCGATTCTGTGCAGAGATTACTAATACGTCCTTACGATTGATTCTACGTTTTAGATAGTCAACAGTATCAACTGACTCAGAGAACACAACTAACTTCTTCTCTGGGTTTCGATCACTTCTGAAAAGTTCATGTTTTAGCAACTCATTAAACTTGGCAAACTTAGAATCATCTTCATCAGAAATATCTTTCCAATCAGCTGACATTTGTTCAAGGATAGCTTGATCATCATGTAGCATATCAATAAACTCTGGACGGAAATCAGCAGCATGAAAGATTGCGTTCTTAGGATTGTTAGAAGCTTTAGCGTTAAGTTTCTCTTCGATTTCCTCTTCGGATAATCCTGATTCCAAAAGCAGATTGATGTCAAGGTCTGGTGCAATATAAACCTTGTCATTATCAAACATGTCAATCATATTCTGATTGGCTTGATGGAAATTCTCTATAGAAACTTGAAATGCGTAGAAACTACTTTCCAAACGCTTTACAAGTCCATTCTTTCGGATTCCTGCAAGACTACGGCTTATCAACTCTGCATTGTCATAAAGACCATTTGCTACTTCTGGTTTTAAGTATGCAATAGCTTGATAACGTGCATAGGTGAGCTTTTTGTCAAGAATCTGTATAGCTTGTTCAAAGAGATTGGCTAAATGCTCATTTAGCTCATACTGGTTCTCTATTGGATGTTCAACTTTAGGGAATCCATTCACATCCTTGTTGTATCGGGCTATACTTTCTATATCTGTTCGGGTACGACGCACAGTTAATGGTTTAATGATGCGATCTCTTACCTTCTCTGCTAATCGTTTAAAATCCTCAATACTTGTATTGTTATTCTTTCGTAGTCTCTTGAATTCTTTTATCAATGGAGAAAAGAATGCAGTAAGATTGCTAACTCCATCAATGGTGCAATGGCGAGGATCTTGGAAAAGTAATATCTCATTATAGATATCAGCTGGAGAATTGTTCATCGGAGTTGCAGAAATAAGCATGACCTTCTTTTTGTAACCTGGAATATTACCTGCTTCTAAGCGTGGCATCTTGCAAATTTCCTGAAGTTGCTCAAAAGCTGATGTGGTATGACTACGGAATTTATGAGCCTCATCTACAAGTACGAGATCGTATTCTTCTGCATTCCAATAATTATAATCCTCTTCATCAAGAACCTTACTTAAGCTACCGTTTGTAATGAACTTGGCGTATTTGTCTATACCAAAATCTTTGAAAGTAGATTTCCAGTTCTGTTCTACTGCTGGAGGGTAAACTACAAGAATCTTGGTGTGCTCATAACCATTCTCTATAAGGAACTTCTTTGCAATCATGGTTGCTACAATAGTCTTACCCAAGCCAACCACATCCGAGAGAAAGAATCCATCATAGCGAATAAGCTTTTGATAGCCTTCTACAACAGCATCCATTTGATAATCATATTTCGTATAACCTTCTGGCATATCAAAGGGATCAGCACTGTCGGTCTCAAGTACACGGTCAGCATAATACTCCATTAGCATCTTAATGTAAAGATCATAAGGAGGGACATCGCCTTTAAGGTAAGTTCTATCAATGGCAGCTTTTATGTCTTCAGAAGTTATTTCACAACCTTCAGCTTCGTTCCATAACTGTTCGAATTCATCTTTTGCAAACTTCACATCATCATATCGGTCCAACTTTACATTGAACTCATATTGCTTATCCTGTGTTATTCCTAAACCATTTCCTGACAAGTTACTTGAACCTGTAATGGCCATACTCTGAGAGTACTGATTAAAATTATCGGGATATAGCACATATATCTTTGCATGAATCTTTTTAGAAGGATGAGCGCGTAATTCAAGTTTTTTGTCAAGAAGGTCTTGTACCATTAGATACATTCCATCTTCTATATCCTTACGATAGTTGGAAGTTTCTATGTCAGTTCTTATCTTTCTGAGATACTCTTCTTTAACCTCTTCTTCTGCTCCAAAAAATAGTTTTCCTTGCTGTGCCGCTTTAGCGATATATTTGTCTACATCTATGCCTATCAGTACTCTCACCTTTCCGATATTGTCAAGGAAAGGACGTAAGGAGAAGTAGCCAGATGCACGAAGAAAGCCTACAACAGCATCAAGATTTCTGATTTGAGGATTGTGTTGTAATACACCCTCAAATTCTTTCATTAGTGTATTCCCATTCCTGTTGGTAAAGATGTGGGAGGATATATGTGATTCTATACTCATTTTTGTCTGTATTCTTATGTTCTCAGTTATTCTGTAAAAGATAATATTCGTTATAGGTTACTAATTCGTGTTCAAAGGTACAAAAAAATACTCTTATATGATTATAACTTTAAACCAAATCAGCCAATAGATTACAATATATTAGATTCTTTCGGAATATGGGGTAATAAACTAAAGCTTTTAACCCAAAAGGTAGATTTTATCACTCCAAATTCTAAAAGACCCATTTTTCTTCCTGCCTGATACGGTGTATTTCGTCTTTCCCATTTTAGCAAGTCCAACAAAGTGCATTGCCCCTTTACCTATGCTTCTAACACATGCCATAAGTTGCTCGCAGGTGAACCAACTATCAGTAATCACATACTTCGCATGTAACCCCATCTTCCATCCACGGCGAAGCATATCCATGGCAACTTACATCTTAGACATCTTACACTCTTGAAAGCGCTTATAATCGGGGTTATCACTATTCCTCTTGATATGATATGCCTTCCTACGTTGCTGTTTTGTCAGCCCGCAGTCGCCTTGTTTCCCTTTTTCCTGATGCAGTGAAAAATCAAAGGGTATGGTTGTCTTGTCTTTAAAATCAGTTGTTTAGCGATTACTAATTTACAAAGAAAATTCGACAAACTGTTATTTTCTATCTATTTATTAGGGTGGGAAACTTTAGTAAATAACTTGTCTACTCATTAACCTGTCTACTCGTCAACTACCAATAAAGCACTACGAATTTCTCTAATTGTGCGAATTCTTATTGCTAAATAATTCGTGTCATTCGAGGAATTCGTAGTCGTTAATGGTACAGAGCATAAAGTTCAATGTGCAAAACTCAATGCTCAAAGATTGCAAGCATTCGTGTCATTCGAGGAATTCGTAGTTCAAAGTATCACAATTCGTAGTCGGTATTCGAATTTATTTTACTTTTTGGTTTTACAGAACTTGGAAACAGGGTTAAGAATTCATGGTCTCAGAACCATCGTAAGTCTTTTGCTATCAGATAGTTGAAGATGTGTGGTTTAGAAGGTGCTTACGAAGGGTTTAAAAGGGCGTTAGCAAGGGGCTTAAAGGGCGTCTTTTGCAAGCTAAAAGGGCGTTAACTTGAATGGTATTAACGCCCTTTTATTTTCAAGCAATGAATTATCTTTACAAAGCAAGATGATAGAGGAAGAATGGTTAGCTGTTTATTTGTTACCGATGTTAGCTGTTTATTTATCACCGAAGTTAGCTGTGGCTTTATTACCAAAGTTAGTTGTGGCTTTATCACCGAAGTTAGCTGTGGCTTATCGATGCTAATAACTTGTCTACTCGTCAACTTGCCTACTCGTCAACTACCACTTATAATTATCGATGTTAACTATGGTTTATCGCTACAAGTAACTCGTCTCTCGTCAACCTGTCAACTCGTAAACTACCAACAAAGCACTACGAATTACTCTAATTGCGCGAACCCTTTTTGCTAAATAATTCGTGCCATTCGAGGAATTCGTAGTCGTTAATCGTACAGAGCATAAAGTTCAATGTGCAAAACTCAATGCTCAAAGGTTAAAAGGATTCGTGCCATTCGAGGAATTCGTAGTTCAAGTCTCAAAGGCCAAAGTTAACTGTCGTATCTTGTGATTTGGAAGGTTTGCCTCTCTGGAATTATCTTTATCACATATACCGTACCTGCTTTGAAATTAAAACTCATCTCTTTTTTGTAAATAATCTTACGTATAGAGCGGTGAGCCGTAAATTTATATTCATAGTATTCAAACGCTACGCTGTGTCTTCCTGCAGTAATAAAACATCCATCAAACCATGAGAAACTTACGCCGCGACCATAATTGATATCATCAACCTTGCTTATTGAAACACCCATATTCTTAGATCCTTCATTCCACGAGGGAAGGAAAAGTCTGCTATGATTAGGATTACGACGAAGCCAAACACCTTTGTCGTATCGAAAAATACCTACTATCGCTGCTATCAACAGCAGAAACACTCCAATACATAGATATATCTGCAGAGAGACAGAATGGTTTAATCCTAATTCGCTATCAAAGGACACCAAGCAAAAGAGCGAACCGAAGTAACCTACTCCACTTATGAACATCCCCAAGAGAGCTCTTGCAGAAAGGGTGGTAACACTCGGGAATGAATGGACAGGGGAGAATCGATAGTAAAGATAATTAACCGTATAGATCAATCCTAAAAGTCCTAAGAGAAAAACAGTACTTACAATCAATGACTTCATGCTGTATATTTTTTTATCCGATGAGGGCTATTAAAAAACAATTCATAATCCTTTGGTAATTCATAATTCATAATACATATCATTTTTCGAACGAAGTTCTCATCAGTATGCCATCATTATGAAAACTAATGTAATCTGTGGTCTATTGCTGCAAATAACTTGCCAACTCGTCCACTTAATTTCATTCTCTTTGAAAATAATTGCAGAATAATTTGTTTGAATAGTTTTATTTCCTATCTTTGCACACGAAACAAACAATTATAAAGAAAAGTACTGATAAGATTTCAACGTTTGTCAGCTACAGAGAGGCAAATACTATAACACCTAAACAGTTATGCGCTGAGGAACTTGACACGATACAACTTGAAAAGCGACCAACTATTTTTACTGATATTAATTCTATAAACAACTATAACAGTGAAAAAGATTTATCTTGCAATAAGCTTAGTTATATGCTTGGCTTCTGCACCACTTACCATCAACGCACAGTGCACTCGAGCAAAGGCAACAACATGTACTATGAACGAAACTCAAATAGAAAAGCTGCAATTCGCTTATGGGTTTTATAATACCTATATGAACAGCCTTATCTATTCTGAGCTCTCAGACCTTTACATGGTGATTGCAAAGAAGTTTGTTAGTCCAAAGGTTTTGAAGAAGACTGCTGACACTGGTGCTGACGTACTCCTCAATGCACAGGATTGTGTAAAGGAGAATCTTCAAACACTGAAGATTAAAGCCTTGAATAATGACTGGTTCCGTGTTTCCTTCTCATGGCCAACAGAAAAATACGAAGTTATAAAAGACAACATCATTTATATCAAGATAAAGGAGCAGGGCAAGTCGTTTATCATCGAAGACGCTACTACGGAAATGCCAAAACTAACGAAATAGTTGATTCACAATCCTCTGTTAATTCAGAATTCACAATTCAGAATTATTCGAACGAAGTTCTCATCAGTACGTCATAATTATGATTACCAGTGTTGGCTATGATTTACCTGAACGCACAGGCGAACATGTCAACTCGTAAACTTGTGAACTCGTAAACTCGTAAACTGATAATAAACCGCTGTTGGCTATGATTTACCTGAACGCACAGGCGAACATGTCAACTTGTAAACTTATGAACTCGTAAACTTGTAAACTCGTAAACTCGTAAACTTGTAAACTGATTATAAACCGATGTTGGCTATGATTTACCTGAACGCACAGGCGAACACGTCAACTTGTAAACTTATGAACTCGTAAACTGATAATAAACCGCTGTTGGCTATGATTTACCTGAACGCACAGGCGAACATGTCTACTTGTAAACTCGTCAACTAACAAAAAGGGTATCTCGCATTTCACGCCCCTCCCTTTGGGGGAGGGGAAGGGGGAGGGGACAGTTGTTGCAGTTATTGCAGTTGTTGCAATTATTGCAGTTATTGTTAGAAGATGGCATAATATTGGAACAAATTGGGTTTTAAATTATTAATTTCTAATCTAAATTTGAAGTATGAAGAGAATTAAGAACATTATCTATGCTATCTTTTTAGCATTCCTATTCTGCAATCCTACATGTGCACAGAATGATGTGAAGATTACAAAGGTGGGTAAACTCATTCAGGAGTCCCTCCCTTCAACTTGGGAGCGCGACACCTTTATGACCTATTACATCGCTGCTGATGCAGATAGTACGGAACGCTTTATCAAAGAAGGAAACTGGAAGCCCGCTTATGAGAAACGATATACACCTTACAATAATGTATCACTACCTTTAATCAGAGAATGCTTTGCTAAGTCCATAAGTGCGGTTCTTACAGAAGAACAAAAGAAACTCTTAAACCTCATTGGAAAGAAAAGTAATATTATGTGGTCTAAGTTCTATGTCTTTATAAATAGCAAGAAGAGGTTTGTAAAGATAACCATGATGAATAGTACCGCAAAATACTTAACCCAAGAGCAGATTTATGAGATTCTACGTTTATACAGCAATTGTGAGTTGCCAATACACCCTGTAGTAGGAGCGTTTAAAGAGAAAGAATACTATATTACAGGGGCACCTATCCATAGTATAAAATAATAGTTCGAACGGAGTTCTCATCAGTACGGCATAATTATGATTACTTTGTTAATTCATAATTATGATTACCAGTGTTGGCTATGATTTACCTGAACGCACAGGCGAACACGTCAACTTGTGAACTCGTAAACTAACAAAAAGGGGTATCTCGCATTTCACGCCCCTCCCTTTGGGCTACTCTTTCTACACATCTTTTTTAAGACTTGTATAGAAGGCTACTTGGTAT
>ERZ773074.1169-NODE-1169-length-10341-cov-5.421933_pt1 | contig 10341 bp, 6 predicted proteins | sample MGYA00580615_ERZ773074 | MGnify/ENA primary metagenome ERZ773074 (study PRJEB29015, sample SAMEA2738126) | human oral metagenome | biome: human oral; feature: human-associated habitat; material: saliva | place: China | collected 2160 ...
AATGTTTCAGACAATCTCTTGAAAGCAGACAAGCCTAGAAACTCTTTCGAAATTTCTCCTGAAAAGAAATAGTCCATATTTAAGCCCATTTTTTCAGATAATTTATATAACAAATCTGCTCCTGGCATATATTTGCCTTGTTCCATTCGACTTATCTGAGTTTGTTGGCAAATTCCTTCTGCCAACTCTTTTTGCGACCAGCCCAGCTCTTTTCGCTTATTTTTTAATCTTGTTGCTAATAATGCATGCATGCTAACCACCACTATTTATATTCTATAAAAACATTATACTACTTTTTTTGAGAAAATTATGTCATATTGTCTACAAGGAGTGAACAGGTTTCTCGAAATATAAGAAAAAAGAGCCATTCAAAGCTCTTTCCCTAGTTCTTAATACCAACCGTTGTTAAGCCAGAAGTTCTTAGCAGCAGTCCATGAACCGTAACGTCCTGCAACGTAAGCATCTGCTACACGTTCTTGGTTTTCAGCTGAGTAGTCACCGTTCAAGTATGAATCTGTCAATTGGTAACGTCCGATGTAACGTCCGTTTGTAGCTGTGTAGCTACCGCCTGATTCTTTTTGAGCAATCCATTCTTTGGCTTCTGCTTCAGATCCGCTAACAGTTGAAGCTGTGTAGCTTTCTTCTTCATAAGAAGTGCTGTTTGTAGCAGCTGGTGCTTCGTAAGTTGTTGTTTCAGTTATTTCTTCGTAAGTCGTAGTCTCTTCGATTGTTTCTCCTGTTGCAGCTGGTGCTTCATAAGTTGTTGCAGAAGCTGCATCTGTTGCAGTTGCTGTCGATGGAGCTGTTCCTTCGATGACCAAAACTTGGTCCACAAAGATCAGATGGATATCCTCTATCTTATTTTTTTCTGCCAATTTTTCAACAGTAGTATTGTACTTCTCAGCGATTTCTGAAAGAGTGTCACCTGGTTTCACTGTATAAGTGACTGTTTCATCCGCAAAAGCAAGTGATGGTGCAAGGAAAGCAAGGAAAGTTGCTGCTCCTGCAAGAGTTAATTTAATTTGTTTAGTTGTTAATGTCATTTCTAAAAATTCTCCTTTTTACTATGCTTCTATCATACCGTTTGAATATTACCGTTTCTTGACGGTTTTGTGTAGAAATATTACAAAAATATTTTATATTTACTGAAACATTGATATTTTTGTCATAAAAGACAAGATTTTATACTATTTTTATCCATTTTTTCAGTTTTATAAGGGAAATAAGCACAGAACTTCATTCTTTGATATAATAGAAACAAGAATCTTTGTAAGGGGAAACAGATGCACTCACTTCGTTTTCAATCCGTCTTTGATATTATCGGCCCTGTTATGATTGGGCCATCAAGTAGCCATACAGCTGGTGCTGTTCGTATCGGAAAAATCGTGTCTTCCATCTTTGACGATACGCCAACGGAGGTAGAATTCCAATTATTTAATTCATTTGCCAAGACCTACCGTGGTCATGGAACGGATCTTGCTCTCGTTGCTGGTATTTTAGGTATGGATACGGACGATCCCGACATTCCAAATAGTCTCGAGATTGCCCATAAGCGTGGTATCAAGATTGTCTGGACCATTCAGAAAGACAGCAACGCACCTCACCCTAACACCACTAAAATTACTGTGAGGAATGACCATAAGTCCATTAGTGTGACAGGGATTTCCATTGGTGGGGGAAATATCCAAGTTACAGAACTCAATGGCTTTGCCGTCTCTCTCAATATGAATACCCCGACCATCATCATCGTGCATCAGGATATTCCGGGGATGATTGCCCATGTTACAGAAGCCCTCTCTCGTTTTGATATCAACATCGCCCAGATGAATGTGACTCGGGAAAAAGCTGGAGAAAAAGCCATCATGATCATTGAAGTCGATAGTCGAAGTTGCGAAGAGGCGGTTGAAGAAATCCGAAAAATCCCTTATCTTCATAATGTCAATTTCTTTAAATAGGAGGAAACATGTTTTATTCTATCAAGGAATTAGTCGAGCAGGCGGATCTAGACTTCCAAGGAAATGTCGCAGAGCTCATGATTGCGACAGAATATGAACTGACTGGCCGATGCCGAGACGAAGTTCTCCTCCTCATGGAACGCAATCTAGAAGTCATGAAAGCCTCTGTCGAGCTCGGTCTTAGTGAAAACAAATCCCGCAGTGGCCTAACAGGTGGAGATGCGGCCAAGCTAGATCGCCATCTCAAAAGTGGCAAGGCATTGTCAGACTTTACCATCCTATCGGCAGCCCGAAATGCCATCGCGGTCAACGAACACAACGCTAAAATGGGCTTGGTCTGCGCAACTCCAACCGCAGGAAGTGCTGGCTGTCTACCAGCCGTTCTTACTGCAGCCATCCAAAAACTTGACCTCAGCCACGAAGAACAGCTGGATTTCCTCTTTGCCGCGGGTGCATTTGGATTGGTTATCGCAAACAACGCTTCTATCTCAGGTGCTGAAGGTGGCTGTCAGGCCGAAGTCGGCTCTGCCTCTGCCATGAGTGCCGCAGCCTTGACCTTGGCCGCAGGTGGAACGCCCTATCAGGCTAGCCAAGCCATTGCCTTTGTCATTAAAAATATGCTAGGTCTCATCTGTGATCCTGTTGCTGGTTTGGTTGAAGTTCCTTGTGTCAAACGAAATGCCATGGGAGCCAGCTTTGCCTTTATCGCGGCTGATATGGCCTTGGCAGGTATCGAATCTAAGATCCCTGTCGATGAAGTTATCGATGCCATGTACCAAGTCGGATCCAGCCTCCCAACTTCCTTTCGTGAAACGGCTGAAGGTGGGCTCGCTGCCACCCCGACTGGCCGTCGCCTACAAAAAGAAATCTTCGGAGAATAACCTTATCTAATAGGAGAAACTATGTCATCAATCTCAGCTATCTTTTTCGATCTAGACGGAACTCTCGTTGACAGTTCCATCGGAATCCATAATTCCTTTACTCATACCTTTGAACAACTGGGAGTTCCGACTCCTGATGCTAAAACCATTCGTGGTTTTATGGGGCCGCCACTTGAAACTAGTTTTGCAACTTGTCTCCCAAAGGAGCAAATCTCGGAAGCTGTTCAAACCTACCGTTCTTACTACAAGAAAAAAGGGATACACGAAGCGCAACTCTTCCCCCGAATGACGGAATTGCTTCAAGAACTCTCGCAAACCTATCCTCTCTATATCACCACAACAAAGAGTACTCCTACTGCTCATGATATGACTAAAAATCTGGGAATCTATCATTTCTTTGACGGCATTTATGGTTCTAGTCCTGAAACACCACACAAGGCGGATGTCATCCGTTATGCCTTGCAGACACATCAACTCCCTGCAGACCAAGTCCTCATCATCGGGGATACTAAGTTTGATATGATCGGAGCTCAAGAAACTGGCATTAAAAAGTTCGCTGTCACTTGGGGATTTGGAGAAGAAGCTGATTTACTCAGCTATCATCCTGACTGGATTGCCCATACAATCGATGATATCATCAGTCAGCTATAACAAGCTAATAGCTTCAAACTACAGAGTAAAAAGACCAAGGTTCTGTCTATACAAAACCTTGGTCTTTGATTTATATTTAATTGTATGAGTCACTATTACTCAATATGAGTTGTTTCATTTGCAAAGGAAATGATTGCTTCTTTGAGCTCATCTCCACTGAGTGAACGGAACTCCTCAATTTTCTGATTGATGGCTTCTAGTGGCATGACATTTACCTTACCAACGAAAATCTTGTCCATGACTTGGTTATCAACCAATTCGGTCGAAACCAAAAGTTCTTCATAGAGTTTTTCACCTGGGCGAATACCTACTTCAACAATTGGAATTTCACTTTCTGTGTGCCCGCTTAGAAGCACCATTTTCTTAGCCAAATCATAGATCTTGACTGGTTTGCCCATATCGAGGATAAAGACTTCTCCGTCCTTGGCATAAGCGCCAGCATGGATTACTAGACGGCTAGCCTCTGGAATAGTCATGAAGTAACGTGTCATGCGGAAGTCTGTGACCGTTACAGGGCCACCTTCAGCAATCTGGCGTTCAAAGACAGGAATCACGCTACCACGGCTACCGAGAACATTCCCAAAACGGACCGCACAGTAGGTTGATTTGCTACGTTGGTTAAAGCCAGTGACAATCAATTCTGCCACGCGCTTGGTTGCGCCCATAACATTCGGTGGATTGACCGCCTTGTCAGTCGAAATCATGACCATCTTAGGTACTTTGGCTGCATCAACAGCCTTGGCAACATTATAGGTTCCTAGGATATTGTTCTTGAAGGCTTCTTTTGGATTGCGTTCCATCATCGGAACGTGTTTGTGAGCAGCAGCATGGTAAACGATGGCTGGTTTGTACTGTTCAAATACCTGTAGAAGACGGTCATAGTCCTGAATATCTGCAATAACAGGAACATAATCAATCCCTTGGAATGTACGGATCAATTCATGATAAACGAGATAGATTGAGTTTTCACCATGTCCAAGCAAGACAATACGCTCGGGATTGAAGCGACTAACCTGGCGACAAATCTCCGAACCAATCGAACCACCTGCCCCTGTCACCAGGATGGTCTTGCCTGTAAGCTCTGCACCAAGGCGAGATTCGTCAAGACGAATTTCCTGACGACCCAAAAGGTCTGTGATGTCAATCTTCTGGAAACCACTACCTGGTTGGTGAAGTCCCTGAACAACGGTCTCAACCTTAGGCATCTTGTAACATTTGACGCCTAACTTATTACACATTTGCAAGATACGTTCGTACTCTGACGGATCAAGCGAAGGGATGGCTACGATGACGCGCTCGATTTGGTGACGTTTGGCCAATTCAGGCAGATTATCATAAGAACCCAAAACGGAAATTCCACCAAGTTTTTGTCCCTTTTTCTTCTCATCATTATCCAAAATTCCCACTAACTCGAGGTCACTAGTTGGGTGTTGGTAGCTGTTCATAAAGAGGGCCCCACCATCACCAGCACCAATCAAGAAGGTACGGCGGTGTTCGCCCTCCCCACTTCCCTGCTTGCGCTTAGAATAAATCAGCTGCCAAGTGATACGAGGAAGCAAGATCAGGAAGGTACTCAATAAGATAAAGAGTATGATGAACCGGATAGAAAATAGAGGAAGAAAGGCGTAGCAAAGTCCGTAAGAGACAATGCTGCTGACGGTTACGCCAAAAAAGATTTTTAAGAAATCTGTGATTTTACTATAGCGACTGATACTAGCATTAAGCCCCCAAAATGCAATCATAAGTTGATAGATTAGGAAAGCCAAACCAGTATAGATAACATAGTCCACAGGCGCTGGGTTAATCAAGCCATAAAAGAGAATGTAAGACACGATGATGGAAACCACCATACTAACAATGTCAAATACACCCCAAAACACCTGCTTTTGCTGTTTATTTAAAATTTCAACCAGATCAATTACATAATCTGTTAGTTTTTTATTCATAGGAATTTACTCCCCCTTAAAAGAGTTGGATAAAGCTGTTTTCATAATAATATGCCTCGTTTCATCATACTCAACCCGAGGCTTATTTGCTTTTTCTTAGAAGTTTGACAAAGATAAACTGACGTACAAAGCCTGGACAAAGTGCAACAATGGCCTGAATGGCTACACTTTTAGCATATTCCATGTAAGAAATTTGCCCTCTTTCAAGCATGCGCTGACGAGCCTGACGATAGAGTTTGAGGTAGCGCAAACCACCACGACGTTCAAACATCCCTGCACCGACACGAACCTGACACAAGATCTGATCGAGGTTTCCAGTCTTGGCGCCTGCGGCAATCATATTGAGCCAGAGGAGATCATCCTCCATATAAAGCCCATCTTCATAGTTGCCTGCCTTGAGAACCATATCCTTCTTGAACATGACTGTCATGTGGTTAAAGGCGCTTCTCATTCTCTGATAGGCCACAATGTCTGCGTGCTGAGTAGGAACACGACGGTAAGAAACAATCTCGTCAGGGTTGTCAATAAATTCTGCGATATGCCCACCTAAGAGGTCCAGATTTTCCCGTTCCATTAGTTGGACTTGCTTTTCAAAGCGGTCAGCTACCGCTATATCATCTGTATCCATACGAGCGATGATATCGTACTGGCACTGTAAAACACCGTATCGAAGAGCCAAGCCTAAACCTTGATTTTCTTCTAAAGGACAACGCTTAACTGGAATCTCTGACTGCGCTTCTACTTCATCTAGCACCTGATAGAGTTCGGGTGTGAGAGGCCCATCCTCTACGAGAACAAGCTCACTTGGTTTCAAGGTCTGGTTTTGAACACTTTTGATGGCATCTCTCAAAAATGTCGGATTTTCCTTTACATAGACCGACATCAAGACGCTGATTTTTTGCTTTTCAGACACAGTTTTTCTCCAATTTATAGATTTCCTTCCACTATTTTATCACAAAATTTCCTAGTTTCCTATTTTTATCTCAAATCAAGAAAAATTCTGGTAAAGAAATCTGTCCCTTTTCACTCTATTTTCAGTTAAATCGTTCTAGCTTTCTTAGCAGTCCTCTCCTTGACATTGTAAGAAAAAAACCTTAAAATAAGCTGTTATTAAAATCATCCTATCGAGGTTTTCATGAAAAAACAATCACTCTTTTTTATCCTAGGAATTGTCTTAATCGGGACCGTTTTACGATCTCCTTTTACTGCTCTTCCAACTATTTTAGGAGATATCGCTCAGGGACTGGGAGTGGAGGTTAGTTCTCTTGGGATTTTAACCAGTCTCCCTCTCTTGATGTTTGCTCTTTTCTCTGCTTTTGCAAGTCGCTTGGCACAAAAAATCGGGTTGGAACATCTCTTTACTTACTGCCTCCTCCTCTTAACTGTTGGATCTGTCATTCGGATTTTCAATCTGCCCCTTCTCTATCTAGGAACTCTAATCATCGGAGCAAGCATTGCGATCTTCAATGTACTCCTCCCAAGTATGATCCAGGCAAATCAGCCTCAAAAGATTAGTTTCCTAACAACTCTCTATGTCACTGCCATGGGAATTTCGACAGCCATCGCTTCTTATCTATCCGTCCCTATCACCCAAGCTAGTTCTTGGAAGGGCCTCATCCTCGTTCTCAGCTTTCTCTGTCTGGTCACTCTGCTAGTCTGGTTGCCAAATCATCGCCACAACCACCACCTAGAAAGCCAAAAAGAAAAGCAAGTCAAAGAGAATATTCTAAAAAGTAAAGATGTTTGGGCTATCATTATCTTTGGCGGGCTTCAGTCCGTGCTCTTTTATACAAGTATGACCTGGCTACCAACGATGGCTATTAGTGCTGGTATTTCTAATAAGAATGCGGCTCTCCTCGCTTCTATTTTCTCACTGATCAGCATTCCTTTTTCCATGACTGTTCCAAGTCTGACGACTCGTCTGTCAGATGGTCATCGTCGAATCATGCTGGCAATTATCTCTATCGCTGGGATGACAGGAATTGCCATGCTCTTGTATCCAGCCAATAATTTCCTCTACTGGTTAGTCGTCCATCTCTTGATTGGAACGGCCTGTAGCGCTCTCTTCCCCTACCTCATGGTTTGCTTCTCTCTTAAAACCAGTTCGCCTGAAAAGACAGCTCAGCTATCAGGACTAGCGCAAACAGGAGGCTACATCTTGGCGGCCTTTGGTCCTACCTTGTTTGGTTATAGTTTTGACCTTTTCCAATCTTGGATCCCAGCTGTCCTTGCTCTTCTAGCTGTTGATATCATCATGACCGTCTCGCTCTTTATGGTGGATCGGGCTGAAAAGATTCTCTAATTTTCTAAAATCTATCACAACCATAAACAATGCAAAGCCAGACTCTGTCTGGCTTTTTTGGTGCTTACACCAACAAAAAGCTCCATCCATCTATTAGCAGAAAGATGACATTTTTGATATAATAAGATGTATAAAAACTAATTGTCATACGAAAAATAAATTAGTTTTTAAGATAGCTACTATTTCAAGCGAGGTGCACAAAATGGATGAACTGAAATACAATTTGGATCAAAGCTTAGCAGAGTTAGATAAACTCATTGACTTATCAGCCAAGGAGACAGATAAGACTGCCTGTGAAACTCTAGCAGAAAAAGCAAGAATAATTTATGAGGAACATCCTGAATCAGAAGACATTGCGTTGCGGTATGCTAGGATTTTGTTCAATCTATCAACTAAACAGACAAAAGCTGATGAAACTGATGGGATTGCTCAAGAAATTAAAGAAATTTACAAAAAGTTCAATGAACCTCAGGACATTGCTTCATATTATGCTGGAGCTTTAGTTAGTCTATCTGCTAAAAATACTGAAGCTGATCAGATTGCTGAGATTGCTCAAGAAATTAAAGAGATGTACAAAAAGTTCAATGAACCTCAGGACATTGCTTCATATTATGCTATGGCTTTAACCAATCTATCAATCCAACAGACGAAAGCTGATCAAATTGCTGAGAGTGCTCAAGAAATTAAAGAGATGTATAAAAAGTTCAATGAGCCCCAAGATATTGCTTTACAGTATGTTAGAGCTTTAGTCAATCTATCAGCTAAACAGACGAAAGCTGATCAAATTGCTGAGAGTGCTCAAAAGATTAAAGAGATGTACAAAAAGTTCAATGAACCTCAAAACACTGCTTTATATTATGCTATGGCTTTAGTCAATCTATCAACCAAACAGACGAAAGCCGAAGAAATTGTTGAAACTACCCAGAAAATTCAGGTCATGTACGAAAAGTTCGAGGAGCCTGAAGATATTGCTTTATATTATACTATGGCTTTAGTCAGTCTATCGGCTAAACAGACGAAAGCTGATCAAATTGCTGAAACTACTCAGAAAATTCAGGTCATATACGAAAAGTTAGAGGAGCCTGAAAACATTGCTTTATATTATGCTATGGCTTTGTCCAATTTGTCACTTAAACAAACCAACTTAGATAAATTGAATAATATCGCTTCTAAATTAAAGAAAATAGCTTATAATTTTGAAAAAAATGAAGATATCACTTTATGTTACGCTGAAGTTCTTACCAAAATTATCACCAAACAACAAAACGAAGATGAAAAACTTGAAATCATAGACAAACTAAAAAGATTACACAATAGATTCGTACAATCTGAAGAGATTACTGTTCAATATCTTACAGCTCGGATGGATTTGGTAAAAAATAATCAAATAGATCAATCAAATCTCCTAAACGACATCTATCAATCACTAGAATCTATTCCGAGTATTAAAATTTTAAATATGCTCATCGAAATACTCGAAAACGAAGATCAAGTTAAGCAAGATCAAGTTCAGATTTCCATCACTAATATCGTAAAAGCTCTGGATAAACTTTGTTTTGATTCATCTACTGAAGAAGGGAAAGATGAAAAAGGGAAAGATTTGCTTATTCGCACCTTAAAACTTGATATCATCTCTGATACAAAATACGATATTTTAAAAGCCTGGATAGATTATTATGGAGATGACTCCAAAAAAATTAATCAGTTAATTAAAATTTATACACTTGTCCAACAAATCAAGTATGAGCTTGGATTGAAGGTTGAAGACAAAAATAGGAAACTAAAATTCGGTCACTATACTTCAGGAGAAGCACTCCAAAGCATATTAGGAAAAGAGGATAAAGCTCCATTCTCCATCTCAGGAAAGACACGCCTGAATAATGCTAACTATATGAACGATCCTGAAGAAGGGGTCATTCTAGAAGACATTTTAAAATTAGAAAAACGCAATTCTTTGGAACCTAGCTCTTGGTTTTTAATGAGTTTCACTAGCAAAACAGACGATCTTGCCATGTGGTCGCAATATGGAAATAATGCAGAAGGAGTCTGTATTGTACTGAATGAGAATGATTTTGCTCGTTATCATTCACTTAGTGACCTCCCTTGGTATCAAAAAAACTCAGATAAACAAATCAGTCATAAAATGAATTCAAGTGTTGAAATTCAAAACGATACCTCTTCAAATGAATCCAACATAGATATGACGACTAAAGAAAATGAAAATGTACAAAATTCTGAAGACAAACATTCTACACCGAATACTGATAAGGATTACTTATATCGCGTAGCTTATCTTCATTACTCCAATGAACAATTCGACATCGAAGAAACTGAACTATTCACCAATGAAGAAGTAACGCGATTAAAAGGATTGTTAGTAGATTTAAAATCAGAATTAAGGGACTATAAAAATTCCGAGGATCCATTCTATAAAAAAGCTATCGCTGATTGTATAGAAGAAATCCGCTACCTATTCAAATCGGTTGATTACAAGTATGAAGAAGAATTGCGTATTTTACAATATGCTAACCTAAGATCAGATAATGACAAGATAAAAATTGATTATTCTCCTGAATTCGGTAAACTTTATCTTGAGAGAAAAGAAA
>ERZ773074.1171-NODE-1171-length-10337-cov-2.530247_pt1 | contig 10337 bp, 9 predicted proteins | sample MGYA00580615_ERZ773074 | MGnify/ENA primary metagenome ERZ773074 (study PRJEB29015, sample SAMEA2738126) | human oral metagenome | biome: human oral; feature: human-associated habitat; material: saliva | place: China | collected 2160 ...
ACTTTAAGACTGCCTGGCAAAATAGAACAAGGCAAAGTCAACGTCCCATTGCTGACATGCCCCGCAAAAAGCTGTTTTTCCGGCGCGGCAGCGACCCATGCCTCCCCGGGAACCGGGTATTCATCCGCATAAGGTGTCTCGACTGTCGAGGTCGGTACAAGCTTTTCGTAAATGCTAGACACCGTCAGCGTGGCATCTCCTGCCGAAAGGCCGTCTGATACAGGTTTCACGCCATAATAAGCCGCAGAATCTGCCACTTGGGTTTCCAAAATCTTAACTTTAGGCGCGGCATACCCCTTAACCGGATAATCGACACCATCAAAATCTCGGGTTAACGGATTGCTGATTTCCATTTTGACTACACGACGCGGCACTTCCTCGACCTCACCGTTTGATTTTGGAATCTCAAAAATGCGCACTTCGTCCTCGATGTTGATAATGCGGAAATACTCCGTGATACGGCGCGTCACATCTTTGGTTTTTTCCTCATATTGCAGGCAATAACGCTCGCCGACCTTCGGTAAAGGAGCCTCTACGCGCTGATATGCCTGCACGAGGCGCACGCCAGCCAAATGGCGACCCAATAACGTCATACGGCTTTCCACTGTCGGCACGGAATACGCTTCAATGCGCGGCATAATATCCGCGCGGCTCTCGCCGTAGTTGCGCGCTTTGAAAGCCAAGAAAGACACGTTTTCAGAGGTAGGCGGCTCGGTAATGACGAAATGACCGCCGTAAAGCGGCTCGGAGTCATTGCGCAAGACGGCAGGGTATAGCAGACGAGCATCCAGACTGCCCATCGTGCGATCAACATCCGAGACGGGCGGGAAAATCTCGTTATCCTCGCCGGTCAGCGGCTGACCGACCATCAAACCACCGCCATCAGGCGTATCGGTCATGCGCTGACTGGGGTAAATCTGCAAATCCTGCTGCGTCAGGCGTGTTGTTTTTTCCATGTTTGAAACCTTTTTAAATCCTGTTTAAATTTGTTTTCAGACGACCTTAAAACGTCATCAGGCAGAGCTGGGCTGTGTATCGTTCGCTATCCGTTTCCGGCGTTGAGTAATGCACCGGCTCGACATTATTCAAAGCCGCGTTATGGGTGCGCCAAATGACATTAAATTCGCGGCCGTCGTAGTGCGTCAGCGTCATTTCCAGTTCGGGGACGTCCGTCCAGTCACGCAACGTACGCAAGATACTCAAATCAAGCCACACCCAATCGCCCGACAGCGTAATTGGGCGACCGTTTGCCTTAATTCCTTGCTGGATCACCAATCCGCCCGACAAGGTGCGCTGCGGAGCGGCCTGCGCCACCTTGTGCCATTCGAATTCATCATCCCAGCGCATATCCTGCGGCAGATGTACGGCCACGCCATTGTCTTTCCGTTTCAGCGTCCATTCTTGATTTGCCATTTCAGACGGCCTTTGCGTATTTTTCTCAAAACCCTATTAAAACAAAAGCCCCGAAAATCGGGGCTTGGCATGGTTGCAGTCAGATGTTTGCAGGCCGTCTGAATTATATCGTGCGCTTTAATGCCGCTTGTAAACTATTCATAAAACCGTTAACAGCTTTCTCGGCAACCGCTTGGTCGCGCTGCGCTAAAATTTGGTCAAGCTTTTCCGGGTCGATATTAACCTGCGTATTGCCGATTTGTTGCAACCGCTGGGCAGCATTACTGTTACCATACGAACCTTGGTTGCGGACTTGCTCTTGCGCGGCAGATTCGGCGCGTTTGCTGCGCTGCCTGTTGTAAATCTGTTGCTGCAAATCGATTTGACGCTGATATTCGCGCGCAACGTCGGTTTGTTTGAGGCGGTTGGCATTGTCCAGTTTTTGCTGCAGTTCGCGAATTTTTCTTTCTTGCTGCAAAGAATAAATCGCTTCCGTATTGCCATTAAGCTCGGCAAGTTCGGCCTCAAGCGCGCGGGTTGCATCATGTGCTTCTTGGCGCAGGGCATTCAGCCGGCGTTGGGCATCGGATATCGCATTGCGGAATTTTGTCAGCTCAGTATTCCCCAATTTATCGGCAGCACGAGATGCCGCGCTGGCCGCATCGTTCAAGATATCCTGTGTCACTGCACCTTGAGCAGAAGCATTGGTCAGCCTTTGCATCGCGGTATTCGCGTTGTAAATCTGTTGCGTGTACTCTTTCATCTGAGCTGCGCGGAAAGTGGCCTCAATGCCCAGCTTAATTCCGGAGAACTGTCGGTTCATCAAATCCAGCTGCTCATTATTGAGCTTATAAAATCCAGCAGTTTGCGTCAGACGGTAGCCGTAATCACTAAACGATTTAGACGCATTTGCCGCCGCTTTGGCTGCATTATCTGCCTCCGCTGCCGCCTCTTTGTTGGCTGTCGCCACTTTTTTGACCGATTGGGCATGGTTTTCCGCCGCTTGCGAGCCTTTGTCATGCGCGGCTTTCGCGGCTTCGCCCGTTTTGAGGGCAGTATCGTTTAACCCTTGATAGGCGGATTTGGCTTTTTCAGCGCCGCCCGAAGCTGCATCGCCCAAACGGGCAAGCTGCTCCTGCGTCAACAGTGCCGCGTCGCCGCTGGCTTTGAGCTGGTGTTGAAACTCGGCAAATTCCTCCTTGCTTTTAAGTTTCCCCATCATTGCCTCAAAGGCTGCCTGCATCAGCTTGGCATCTTTTTGACCGGCGGCCGACGCTTCGGCAGAGGCCGTCTGAAAAGCAGTAAATGCCTGCCGAGCATCATTGCTGATGCCCGTCATCACGGCTTTACTGTCCACGCCGATTTTGGCGAAGGCATCGGCAACCTTGTCCGTCGACTCCCTTGCCGTATCTCCGATTTTCTTGATTTCTTCGGCCGTCAGCCCGGATTGTTTACCTACCTTTTCCAATTCAGCCAAAAGAGCATCGGTTGATTCTTTACTGTCCATCTGCTTGAGCGCGGCCTGAAACACCCGGACCATCTGCTCGGCATCATTACCAAACTGAGAGGCAACACGCGAAAAATTGGCAATACCTTCCGCCGCCTTTTTGCTCATGCCGGTGGTTACTTCTTCTGCCGTCAAACCCAAAGCCTCAAGGGCTTTTTGTGCTGCGGCGAGCTCGCCCGTATCTGCGCTGATTTTGACGTTTTTCTTGTCAAGTTCGGTTTTCAGTTCGGCGGTTTTGGTACGCACGTTTTCCAGCTTGATTGCCAGCTCACTGTAAAAGTCGCTCGTTTCTCGTCCGTCGGCACGCAATGCCGCCATACTGTGTTCTAATGCTGACAACTCTGTTACAGACGCACGATATTCGGTTTGCAGGGCTTTGACGGCGGCGGCTTCCTCTTCGGCTGCCTTTTTCTTGGCGGCGGCAGCTTTTTCGGCTGCCTCCTGAGCTTTTTTATCCGCTATCTCCAACTCGCGCTTAATTTGGGCTTCGGTTTTGAAGAACTCGTGATACTTGTCGAGACCGCCGGTAGTAAACAGGCTATCTAAAATGGCAGGAATACGGGCGAGGTTATCGCCGAAAATTTTTGCTAAATCCGTGTTTTCGCGCAGCCAGCCGCCCACACCACGACCGACTTCAAAAGCCGCAAACAGTAATCCGGCATTGGATGCCGCCGTCTTGAGATTTTGAGCCAACGCTCCCGCAGCTGCAGCCCCATTACCGAAACCATTACCGGCAGCAGCGGATTTGAGCGCGATGCCCAGCTCTCGTGCAGCGACAGTGGTCGACAGGATGGATGCTTTGGTTGCCTCAATTCCGACGCGCTGGGTCGCAAATGATGCCGATACCGCGCCGCCCGTCAGGCGGACGGCCGCTTCATAAGCTTTGACGGCAACTGCGCCTGCTGCAAACAGCGCGGCAAGCTGCGTCAAAACGGGGAACTCTTCCGTAATCGCACCGACCGCACCGGCGACACCGCCCACCGTACTCGCCAACAAAGACACCAAAGGCAGCAACTTTTCGCCGACCTCGATGGCTACGTTGATGATTTCCTGCTTGGCTTTGGCAATCTGCGCCTCGCTGGTGGACATGGCGTTTGCCACTTCTTTCTGCATCGCGCCAACAACCTGACCCTTGTCGGCAACCAAGCCCAAAGCCTTTTCATATTCGCCGAGCGAGCCGACCAAGAGGGCGATATCGTCGCTATACTCAGTGCCGAAGAGTTGCGAGAGCGTCAGGGCGCGGCTTTGTTTGTCCAAGCCTTCGAGCTTATGAAGCAACTCGGTCAATGCCTGCTGCGGATTCGCGGCGATATTGGCCGCCATCTCGTCGGCGGACGTACCGATACCTTCCAAGGCCGTCTGAAAGCCTTTACCCTGGCTTTGCGCAGTTTGCAGTTTTTGCAACATGGCGTTGATGGCGGTCGCAGCCACTTCGGGCGGTTTGCCTAATGCGATAAATGCGTCGGCAAGCGCGGCGGCTTCGTCGGCAGCCAAGCCAAACTGTTTCGCCGTACCGCCGATACGCGCCATCGCCGCAACAATGTCTTTTTCACGCGCGGCGGTATTGTTGCCCAAAACATTGATGGCATCGCCGAGTTTTTCCACCTCGCCGATTGGGATTTGGAACACATTGGCAATCGTCGCGGCAGCATTTCCCGCTTCCTCGGCAGTTATACCGAAAGCGACAGACATCTTTGATGCAATAGCAGTAAATTCCGACAGCTTTTCAATCGGGATGCCAAGCTGCCCGCCTGCTGCGGCAAGCTCTGCCATTTCTGCAGCGGAAATACCCAATTCCGCACTCATTTTTTTCAGCTCGTCTGAAAGTTTGGCGTACTGCTCGTCGGTGCCTTCGGCAACTTTCTTCACACCCGCCATCGCGGTTTCAAACTTCATCGCCTCTTTAGCGGCAAACGCCAAGCCGCCGGCCTTACCAACCAAACCTTGAACCTCAGAGGCAATTTCGGTAATAGACGGCTTCACACCTTTCAGGCTGGCTTCGAGTTCGCGCACCTTGCCTTCCTGCAACTGCGCCGCCCGCGCCAGCTCCTCATGCGAGAGCGTGCCACTGTCTTTGAGCAGCTCGTAAGCGTCTTTGGTCTTTTGGATTTCCTGACGCGCCTTGTCGTCGGTATCGATACCGAGCTGGATTTTGGCATCGGCAATGGCTTTTAGGGTTTGCGCTTCGGCAGTCAGGCGGTCGAGCTGCGCCGTTGCGGCGGCGGATTCGGACGACAGGCGTGCCTCTTCGGCGGCAAGGTTTTTGACGGACACGCCCGACACCGACATCGCGTCGCGGGCGGCATACAGCTTGCCCGTCAGCTCGGTTTCGCTTTTTGCCAGGCGTTCGGATTCGGCACGCAGTTTCGCCAAATCGGCCTGCTGTTGCTGCGTACCGCCGCCGCGCATGGATTTCTCCAACGTCGCGGTCAGCTCGTCCAGTGCACGCATTTCTTTAGCGGTATTGTCCAATTCCGCCGACAACGCCTTATATTCTGCAATTGCCGCCTGTTGCGCTTGTGCTTTGGCCAGCGTTGCGCCCAGCTCTTTCGCTTCGGTGGTCAGCTTGCCCGTATCGATGCCCGCCGCCTCAATGGACTGCGCCAGCGCGTCGATGTTTTCAACGCCGGACACGCCCGCCTTAATCTCTAAACCTGCCTGAATATTCGCCATGATTTAATCCTGTTTTAAAACCCGTTTAAAAAAGGCCGTCTGAAACCTGCCGCCGCTGCGCCTACACGCAGAAGCCAGTTTCAGACGGCCTTTGTTTATTACCGAATCTTTAGTTGTTGTACGACGTGAAGGAATAGGTCGAGGTCTCGCCCGAAGCCAACACCGCCGTGCCTTTGAATTCCGCCGTATTAAAGTCGTCGCCAAACCAGTCGATACTGCCGTCCGCCGCCAGTACGGCATGGGGGATATGCAGGATACCGGTCTCGCCGGTAACGCGGTTGCGGCCGTCGACGTAGATTTCCAAATCCAAGCGCGACAAGGTCGCAGCGGACACTTTGTAGCCGCCCGAATCGCGGGTTTTGTAGTCGACGGTGATGTTTTCGCCGTCGTTGACGGTATCGGCGGCCGGCAGGATGGTAATCATGCCCAAGGTGGCATTGATGTCCAAATGCTTGGCATCGACATTGTTTTGGGATTTGTTTTTGACTTTGACAGTAGCCGGGTCGATATTGCCGTTTGCCAGTTTGTACGCCATGCCTTTTTTGCCGATGGTCACGGTCTCGCCCGTAACGGTATCCGCCGTAGCCGCGATGACGGCGGCTTCGCCCATCAAAGCCAATGCCAAATTGTCTTTATCGAAGGTGTCGAGCTTCAAGCCGATTTCGGTAGGCTTGACGGTTTTCAGGCTATCCAACGCGCTGCCATAAGTGCCTTTTTGCTTGGACACGCGCTCTTTGGTTTCCACGCTGGTCTGCGTGGTCAGGGCGGTGGTATTGCCGATTTCGATAAAGCCCGAGCCTTTTTGATTGAGGTTGCGTACCTTGACGTCACCCTCAAAGATTAAGCCGTGGTCGTTTTGTTTTGCCATGTGGCAGCTCCTTTAGTTTGCCACCTGCACGGTGTCGCAGGCGAATGAAATAGGGTAAAAAGCAAAGCCGTCGTTGTATTCGATGGATGGCGAGGCGATGCGGCGGAAAGGGGTAACGGCATATTCGTCGCCCGCATCCCAGCCTGAAAACGCACGCTGGATTGCCGTCAGGGTCTCGCCGACCTCGTACAGCGTGGATTTGCCGTTGGCGGTATAGCTTCGCGCCAAAACAAAGGTAAAGTGCAGCGTCGATTTCAGGTATTTGCCGTTCTTCGCCTCATCGGCAAAGGTCGAGCCGCCGTAAACGACATAGACCGCGCCGTCCAGCGGGGCGGCTTTGCGTTTCGCCGCGCCTTGGGCGAGTAGTTCGGCAAGTTCGCCGATCTCCTTGACCGCCTTAATGCCTTTGACGGTTTTCAGACGGCCTAAGATTTCGGGATAGACCGCCAATAAGTTTTCATGCTGTTTTAAAGCCATATCAGACAATCAATCCTTCCAGCCAATCGGACATTAAATCGTCAATATCCTGATAATCTTGCGAAGACAAGCCCAAAAACGGACGCGCCGGCATGGTTTTCGTGCCTTCCTGTACATAAACCGAGTAGCCCATTACCGAGCCGGTAATCACGCTTTTTGCCGATGCCTCGTGCGTAATACTTGCCAAGAGGTTGCCGTGGTCCACCAAAATCCCGCCGCGTCCGTTTTTGGCTTGTGCCGTTGCGGGGCTGACATCCTGCCAGCGTTTGCCGTCGGAGGCGGTTTTGGTTTCGGCGATACGGCGGCGGGTCGAAGATTCGAGGATGCCACCGATAGCGCGCAAAGGCTCTTCAAGGCTGCCATTCAACCTGCCCGACAGGCGGTTCAGGCTTTGGGCGATACGCGACAAGTCGTGTGATACCGTAATCCGCATTGCCTACTCCTTCAGCCATTCCCGCAAATCGGGTTCGGCATTCACATAAACGGCACACGTTGACGGTCTGCGGTCATCCGATACGCGGCTCTCGTCCAGCATATTCGGATTTTTGACGACCATCTTCAGCCAGGCGATTGCCGACTGATAACGCTCTTCGACAATACCCGTTACCGCGTCGTCGTAGAGGTAGTAGCGGGCGATGTCGCAGACTTTGATTTTCAAAACCTGCGGCGCGGTGTCGTTGGTAAAAAACAGCTTCGCCGCCCGAAGGTAGCTTGCCGCTTCCTCTTCCGCATCCGCAATCGCTGCTGCCATTACTGCTTCGTCTATGGTTTCGTAGTTTTCATGGTTCGACCGTTCTGCCATTTCCTGCTGGCCGAAGCGGGTAATCATGTCTTGGATGGTAATCATGCCGTCCTCCGTTTTCAGACGACCTTTAAAACTGCCTTAAAGGCCGTCTGAAATCCGTTTAAGACATGGTCAGCGTTGCCAACAACTCGGGGCGCAGCGCAATCGGCAATGGATTGGACTGCATATGCAGGCTCCAGCCTTTGTCGTGCTGCAATTTCTCGCGGCTGGCGTAATATGGCAGGGCGCGGGTGTTGACGGTGGCGTTCATGTCGGCGGGGGCGAAATACTCTTTGTAGAGATTGCGGCCAACCGGCAACAGAATCGCTTTGTCCGCGCCAATGTCGGCGTCGCTGCCGAAGTGGTTGGCGTATTCGATAAAGCGGATGCCTTTGTGGATAAATTCGGTCGGATTGAGCGTATCGCCTTCGCGGTAGGCGCGTGCCTCATCGTAGCGTTTGTACACTTCGAAGATGGACTTATGCTCTTTGAGCGCACTCAAAAACTCCATGCCGCAATAGACAACCCAGCCGCGCACTTGCGCACCGTTGAATTTTTGGCGTTGTTCGGACAAGAGCTTGTCCAATACCGCGCCGACTTCGGTCGTGTCTTTCGACAATTCAATGTCTTGTGTTTTGCGCTGCACTTTGAAATCGGTATTGATGTCCAAAATCACGCTACCGTCCGCATCCAAAATCTTGCCCTGCAACGCACCGAGCATCAGATGCTCGCGGGTGTATTCAAGGTCGGATTTGCCGCCGGCGAGTTTTTCATTCACTTTGTCCATAACGGTTGCGGCTTGGGTCGTGCCGAAAGCACGCAGGTTCTGCACGTCGTCGGCACGGATGACGTCATGAATCGGCAGGTGTGGGATTTTGACTGTACGCACGGTGCGGTTCGGACTTTCGACCGCCTGGCCGGCCGTACCGCGCTCTTTGCTGGCTACCAAGTGGACTTTGCCGTCTTGGAACTCAATGTCGGCGTAGGTGGTCGTCAGATATTCTGGCTCGAAAATACCCAGCTCGCGGATTTGGCTTGCGCCCGGGTCGATTTTGTTGACGGCGGTGGTCAAAGCCTGCACGCCGAATTTGCTGTTGTCAGATAAAGGCATATTTTTTCCTTATTTCAAATAATTAAGCATCAGATGCACCGAAATTCTGCAGGTTTACGTAAACAATTCCATACGCGTCACCTTCTTTTTTCATAACCGCGTCGGACTGAAATGCAGCTTTAGCCTGGGTAAAAATATCCTTACACTCAATGATGCAATTGAGTGGCTGAACAATAACTTTCCCGTCAGCTTCATCTGTTAAAGCAACAAGTTTTTTATTGCGTAGCGGATACGTCACAAAACTACCCGCTTTAGTACCGGCATCGGCAGCAACAGCCACACGCGTCAACGGCGTCGCTTCGTATTTCAAAAAGTCGGAAATAGCAGGGCCGAGGATTTCTGTTTTCACTTTAGACATAAGCGCCTCCCAATAAGCCTTTGTGGCTGGCTACGGAGAATTTACCCTCCGCCTCGCCGGTGTGTTCAGATTCGCCTTTGCCTGCGCCTTCGCTAAACAGCGCGGGCGGAACGGCAGACGAGGCTGCTTTCGGCGTCAAATCGGCAATCATGGCTTCCGCCGCTTCGATGTCGGCAGACAAAAGTACGGTCATGGTTGCGTCGGACAAGCCTTCAAACTTGCCGTCTTCGCCTTCCTTAAAGCCTGCGGCGGACAATTTCGCCTTGACTTGGTTTTTCTTGGCAGCCGCTTCGGCTTCTTTCAGCTTTTTCTCGGCTTCGGCTTTTTCAGCCTTGAGCGTATCGACTTCCGCTTTCAGGTCGTCAAACGCTTTCTTTTCTTCGGGTGTCATAATAGATAACTCCAAAGGTTGTTTAAAAATATCCGGCAAGGGACTGCCGTCCGACAACACCACCGCCTCCGTCTCGCCATCTACACCGACGGCGGTAAACGACACCTCGCGTATCGCACAACGGCGCAGGATGACGGCCGGCCCGGTTACCTCGTTGCCGTTGACGGACAATACTGCGCCCGCCGCCAGCTCCTCATAGGATTCCGCCTGCGCGTAAACCGACATTTCCCAAGGAAAACCTTGGTCGGCTGCTTCGGCGATCTGCGTGCCAAACTCGTTGGACAACAGACTACCTTCCGCAATCAGGCCGTCCGCCGTTACCGACAGGCTGCACACGCCCGCCATCTTGACGGGGGAATGCTCCAACAGGACGGGGACGGACGCTTTGTGCGACAGCTGGGCCAAATCGACGACTGTCTGATAACCGCCGTAGCCGAAGGGCTTGCCCGAATTGGCAACGCCTTTAAAAGTACGCACCTTGTCGGCACCGGTCGCCAGGGCAACCGGCAGTGCGGCGGACAATTTGATATTGAGGGGGGTGTTGTTCGTATCCATTGCTCCATTTTGCCTTGCCAAGTTCAAAAAGACGGACGGCAGGATTTCACTTCCCAATCCAAATGCAAAAGCCGCCTAAAACCCGAATATCAGGTTTCAGACGGCCTTTGAAAATTCTTACGCGCAAAATATGAAAATACCCACTTTAAAACCGCTTTAGAATCGTGTCAGATTGATTTTTAAGATTCTGACGGGGGTTTGCCTATCTTTGGCATCATACC
>ERZ773074.1172-NODE-1172-length-10332-cov-9.287535_pt1 | contig 10332 bp, 7 predicted proteins | sample MGYA00580615_ERZ773074 | MGnify/ENA primary metagenome ERZ773074 (study PRJEB29015, sample SAMEA2738126) | human oral metagenome | biome: human oral; feature: human-associated habitat; material: saliva | place: China | collected 2160 ...
GGATTTATAATTTATGTTTGTATCGCGCAAAATTTATCAATATAAATACTCAGCCGATTCGGCTTTATGTATGCTTAAAAATTACTAATAATTAGTTCGTATTTTGTTCTATTGTTCTTTAATTGCTAGTTTTGCGAAAGAGCTTGGGTGATTCTGTGCTTAATTATTTCACTGTTCCATTCGCCTGCCTTAAATCACAGTAGGGGCATTCCCCTGTCTTATTTTGATTGCCAGTAAAATGTGCCTTATCAAAAAAGACACCTCATTTTTGAGGTGCCTATACAACAACAACTGCTCAGCCATCATACTACTTTTTAAGAGACTGCTCAAGTCTGTAATTTATTTCGCCAGTTACACTGCGACCATTCTCAGCAGCTAGCACAACTAAGCGTTCATATACTTCCTGCTTGATTCGTACATTATAAACTGGCGTAGGTACTTCAACCTTAGATTTGATAATCTTGCCATTCTTTTTTACAATTTGATTTACTATTGGCATAGCATTTCCTTTCTTTTTAGAGGACCCTAGCGCCAAGCGAGGCGTTAAGCTTATATTTTTATTATCTTTTCGGGTTTGCGATTCATTATAATATGGCGTATCCTCTAATTGTTAATGTGTCTCGCCTGAGTGCTTCTATTATAGCAAAGTTGCATTCATAATGTAATCATTTTGCATGCATTTTATGTAAAATTTATCCTGAAAATGATAATTTACCATATGGAGTCGCCGTACATAAATAAAATCCACCCCCATTTTCAGAGGGTGGAAAGAGAGCATGGATGCTTAAACCATGTGTTTGCAGTTTATCACTATTTATTAGATTCCGCAATATGCTTAAACATACAATAAAATAAGGCGTACCGCTTTCCGAGACCATACCCGGGGCGCATACACCTTATGTTGACATATTACCGCGACCATCATAAAAAATCAATAAATGGTTGTTATTAATATTGTCTTTGGTTATAGCTACCTAACAATTTAGACATTTATACAGTTCTGGTGGTGTTTAAGGGTAATACATCAGTCAAAATAAAATAAGACAGCCCGCTTGCCCTAACATAAGGGGGGCGCTGCTGTCTTACATTGCCATATTACTACAACCGTCATTAAAAAATCAATAATATCGCCTTTCGTTATAGTTCCCTAACAATTTAGATATAATATAACACTACTGTAAAACTTTAAGAATCAAAACGCTATAAGGGCGATTGTTTCAGTACTATTCAATATAACACTACTGTAAAACGTATACTTGACATGTTGGTTGAGGCTATGGGTTTCAGTACTATTCAATATAACACTACTGTAAAACATATTTCAGCCATGTCAAGCACCATCGCCTGTTTCAGTACTATTCAATATAACACTACTGTAAAACGGATATGTATGAGGATTTTGATCATGATCGGTTTCAGTACTATTCAATATAACACTACTGTAAAACCTGGTTAAAGCCTCAAAAGAAAACCCGTATGTTTCAGTACTATTCAATATAACACTACTGTAAAACGCTCGTGTGCTGAGAATGGGCGCAACGACAGTTTCAGTACTATTCAATATAACACTACTGTAAAACAATGACGGCAAATCGACAGTAAAATCACCAGTTTCAGTACTATTCAATATAACACTACTGTAAAACGGATTTGAAGCACACCCAGAGCGTCGTCATGTTTCAGTACTATTCAATATAACACTACTGTAAAACGGCGGGTGTTTATGTACGTTTAACGGCGCGGTTTCAGTACTATTCAATATAACACTACTGTAAAACTTACAGTTGCCGCTTTAGCTCAGTTGGCTAGTTTCAGTACTATTCAATATAACACTACTGTAAAACATAGCACTGAAAATGATTGGCTATTGCCTTGTTTCAGTACTATTCAATATAACACTACTGTAAAACGAGCGCGACCTTTGACGTCCAAGTAGTGCGGTTTCAGTACTATTCAATATAACACTACTGTAAAACCGGCTTAACCGCCGAAGCCTTCAAGGACTTGTTTCAGTACTATTCAATATAACACTACTGTAAAACCCTCACTAATTCTTTTTGCCACCAAATACTGTTTCAGTACTATTCAATATAACACTACTGTAAAACGCTATTCTTCTTCACGAAGAACCACTGATAGTTTCAGTACTATTCAATATAACACTACTGTAAAACAAACACGTAACGGCGTATTATACCAGGGAAGTTTCAGTACTATTCAATATAACACTACTGTAAAACGCATCAACAACAGCTACAAGATCATCATCCGTTTCAGTACTATTCAATATAACACTACTGTAAAACTCTGGTCAGCTGGTAAATCAGTCTGAGCAAGTTTCAGTACTATTCAATATAACACTACTGTAAAACTATAATAATAAAAGTTATATTGGAGGGCAGGTTTCAGTACTATTCAATATAACACTACTGTAAAACCGTCAAGTATTTCACAACAGGAAGTGGCGAGTTTCAGTACTATTCAATATAACACTACTGTAAAACATAACATTCCTCGAAACGATAGCATCGTTTGTTTCAGAACTTTTCAATATAACACTACTGTAAAACCCAATCAACGCCATGTACATAGTCACTAGTGTTTCAGTACTATTCAATATAACACTACTGTAAAACTTTGGCGTTCGTCTGATAGATAGAGTACTGGTTTCAGTACTATTCAATATAACACTACTGTAAAACAGCTATTTCTGAAATGCGCAGCCCAGTGTCGTTTCAGTACTATTCAATATAACACTACTGTAAAACTATGCGCATTGACGCCATGCCCGTCGACTAGTTTCAGTACTATTCAATATAACACTACTGTAAAACACCCCAGCCGACATGTTGCCTAGCGATTGAGTTTCAGTACTATTCAATATAACACTACTGTAAAACTCACCATCAATCACTGCCGTTTCGACTACTGTTTCAGTACTATTCAATATAACACTACTGTAAAACATACCACGACAGTCAACGGGCAGACATTCAGTTTCAGTACTATTCAATATAACACTACTGTAAAACAAATCAACCTCTTTATAGCCTTGATATTTTGTTTCAGTACTATTCAATATAACACTACTGTAAAACGAATCATCTAGGTATATTGAAACCTCTTGGGTTTCAGTACTATTCAATATAACACTACTGTAAAACTAAAACTGGTACAGTGTCTGCTGCAGTTGCGTTTCAGTACTATTCAATATAACACTACTGTAAAACTTAAACTTGATGGTAGATTTGAACGATTTGGTTTCAGTACTATTCAATATAACACTACTGTAAAACCAAACACCGTAGCGTTTATCGAGGAGAACGGTTTCAGTACTATTCAATATAACACTACTGTAAAACGATGATGTGGATAACGAGACCGAAACTAACGTTTCAGTACTATTCAATATAACACTACTGTAAAACCAGGTGACATATTGGCAAACCGTTATTGAGGTTTCAGTACTATTCAATATAACACTACTGTAAAACCTCATGTGCGCGGTTTTACAGAGGTAAACGTGGTAGCGCTTACCTGGTATTATCGTGAATTAGTACTAAAATCATAAAAATCGTCATCTATGGACAAAAGTCCTTCGCTGTCTAACTTGTCTTTACAGATTTTTTCAATAAAAAGTACTGAAAAATGATTATCTTCTACGTATTGTAAAAGAGCTCGCAACTCACTATGTGATAATAGTTGGCGCTGATTGACCAAAACTACTAGCTGTTTTGACAATAATTGTTGCGCTGAGTCTATAATACCATAAAGTCTATCAATATAGTTATTCCTTAAATTTACCTCCAGCCCCACATGCGCCATCTTTAAGATGTCATTCATGGAAATGGTTGATTGGTAACTCAAATTTTGTGAGAAATCGATATTTATATTATCAAGGATGTCAAATATACTCGATTCTATCTGCTCTATTTTTGTCTGATCTATATCGCTGTTGTCCTGAATGTTTTTATATAACGCCGCAGTAATAGTTCGGCTGGATAAGTCGTATGAGTATATGTCAGTAATTATTAGCGAGTCTTTTGTTATGTCTAGCGAGTTACAGTTATCATCACAAATTACAATGCGATTATTCTCTTCTCTTTTTGTGTATGCGTCAAGTATATTTTCTATAATTTTTCTAAAAAACAAATCATTGTGAATGGCTAGCGTCGCAATTCCACCATTTTCTGGTATTGATGCTGCACTGTCGAATCCTGAAATTTTAATCCTCATAAAATTACTGTCCTGTCTGTATTTTGAATTGATAATTCATCGTATTTTCCAGCCAGATATTCCATTGATGCGAATTGATTTTCGGTTACGGTCAATAATTGAACTATACCGTTTTCTGGTATTATTTTTTTGATTCTGTCATGAGTTGATTTTTCATTTGTGGAATTGAGTACCAATTTAGTGTAGACGGATTGTTGCATCATGACAAATCCTTCTTGGGTGAGTCTTTTGCGAAAAGTGGTGTATGTTTTGCGCTCGTTAGCATTGGTCATTGGTAAGTCAAAGAATATAATCATTCTCATATAGCGTACTCTCATAGTTATATTAATTCATATTCAGGTAACTCGTCGTCCCCTGTTTCCATTGTCCTGAAAAATAGCTTCACGTAGATACTGATAGCGTTTGATAGGAACTGTTCTTTGCCGAGGATAACAACTTTATGGTTAAGAATTTCAATCAGTCTACTCTTAAAGAAGTCGTCAAATGTAAAATTGCGGCATTTGTAAACTTCGCTGTCGACTATAGGTCTGAACGACTCCATGAGGTCGCAAGTAAGATTGAACGGGTTGTATTCATTGCAGTGATTGACGCCTATAGTTGTTGAATATCCAGCCGCTGTAATCTCTCGATTGAAGGCAGACAAAAGAATAGCGTAGCCATAATTTAATGCCGCATTTATATCATTAGAGCTGTCTCGTGAAAATTTTGGACCAAACAATTCTTTGAAGTAGAGCTTGGCTGCATGAGCTTCCCTGTTGGTGAGATCTCCGGGAGATACGTTCGTGGCGAAGTTCATTAGCGCTTCGCAAGCGGAACTATTGCCAGTTTCTCTATAGATCGTCTGAGCTTGCTTAATTATCTTTTGAGTAACGATTGTTTTCCATAAACTGTTTTTGGACGATTGTGACCACTGGCTTTGTTTTGACATTTGTTTGCTTACATTGTGAGATCCGTAATAAGGAATTATCTCTCCATACGGATTACGCTGATGATCGCAGAATATCACTTTGACTTTATAGCGAGATAATTCGCACAGTAGATAAGCCGTCAGATTAACAGCGGTATTTTCAATTATTAAAGTGCCAATTTCACTTATGTGGAGTGTTTTTTCATTGCCGTCGCTAGTAATAAGCATATAATCATTTTTATAGCTTAATTTACAGCGATTTTTGACGATTACAGTTCGCCAAGACATATCTTAACGCTTATGTCCTAATGATTTTCCGTCTAATTTGCGGCGATGTAGTCCAGTAATGGATTCGTAAACAAAGGTAAGTTTGGCCGGGTTGAGGCTTTTTTGCATTCTTCCGAATCCATTTGGTAGCTTTAGCTCTGGAAAGTTTGTTTGCATGTCAGCACGCTCAGACCCGGCGCGGGTAGCTCTTAGTGCTAGTTTAATAGCCTTTATCTTGTCGTCTATTGATAGCTTGTCATATTCTGGTGCAGCATTGCGAGCATTATCCCCCGCCTTTCCGAATTGTTGATATTGATTAGCGAGCTTATCAGAATAAACTTTCCAAAAGCGATTTATTCCATCAATAACCTTAGCTCTTTTTTCGATTTGTCTATTGCGTTTGTCGCGTAATTTATCATCTTCGTCGGCTTGTTCTTCTGAAATTGTAACGCGTGGAACTCCGTGCTTTAGCGCTATTGCAATGGCGTATTCGATATCATAAGGAAGTTTTAATTGTTTGGCGTTAGTAACTTCACTACTGCCAACTATAAATTGCTCGTTGCCGTCATACTCAATTTTTTGGTTGATTGGTACTTTTGGTAGAAGTACTACGGCATCTTTATAATTATCTTGGATATATTTATCTATCGATCCTTGGTGAGTCTTCTCTAAGGTGTATATTTGCGTCGGAATGCTGATTATTTCAGTTACGGGAGATTCTTTTTTGCCTGAAGGCTTTAAATAATTGATCGCCGCAAAGTAAGCTGCTTGCACGCCAGAATATCCACCGTATCTATTGGTTGGTAGATTTGCTTTTATAGGTATTGTAGGTTTAGGGTCGGTTGATTTTTTGCTATAAATAGTTTGTTTATAGAATTGACTATCACCAATCTCGGTTTTTTTCGTAATCAAGCAGTCATTGTATTTCATCGTTTTATCAATGATTTCGCAGGATGATTTACCCTGCCAGATAATTTCACCGGTATTCGTGTTAGTAAAATCATATTTCATTGACGATAAGATGAAGCTGCCGTATTCTCTGTTATTTTTCTTTTTGTCGGATTTAAATTTCTTATATTCTCCGTAGATAAACTCTTTGTCAAGCTTTGGATAGCGAACTTTTACATATTGGGCTAGAGTTGCCGCTAAGTAGGCATCTTTTGCGTGGTGAAGGTCGTTCACTTCGCGGCATTTTGGTAAGTCGTGAATGCGGCGATATTCGGAACTCATGCCAGCGCGAATAGTAAACACCTCTGTTGATGAGTTTTTGTATTTTTCGGTTAGCATTCTAGCTAGGTGCTTGGTGATTTGTCGTGTCTCAACTAATTGGCGATTGATGAAACCATAGATCTGGTCGTCTGATAGCTGCTTCTGGCTAGTTAATCGCTGGAACTTGAGCTGTGACATAAACTTGGCGTTTTTTAAAGACATCCAGATTGGTAACATCTTTTTTTGAACGTCGGGCGATATTGGATAGTCGTCAAGCTTTAGCTGATTCTCTTCTCGCAATACCAAGACGGTGTTGTCTAGAGAATCATCCTTTGTCAATGAACGCGGTAAAATATGATCGATTTCGCAATCTTTAAGCCCGTTTTCAATGTCTAGTTTTTTACCTGAGTATGCGGATTTGCCATTTTGTAAGAAATACAGGTAATATTTTTTCTTATCAAGGCAATCTTTATAATTTTCCAGTTGAGGCTTTATGTCGGATTTATTATATTCTTTTCCGTATAATTCTTTATACATCTTTTCTAGTTGAGAATATCGATTTTTTGTTCTGACCTTATCCTCTTCGCTTCGCGCCATTTCAATGCTAATCAATTTCGGACCGTAGCCGATCGTATCGACAATTTCATCTATAATCCGGATACTTCGCCAGAGGGCGCGCTTAATTCCTGGCGAGGCTGCGAGATTTTTAATATCATCATAAGTGATTTCCGGGGTAGCATCCTTCAAAAGAGCGTCTTCTATGATTTTTTTGAATTCATATCGGTCGCTTTGAATAATTTGCATAAAATTATCAGAACATTGACGCATTACTTCAACAACTGTCATTTTTCCGTAACGAGTGTGCGCCGCAATTCCGTCAAGCAATTCACTGGATAGTCTTCCCCAGCCTGTATATTTTAGTTTCAAAATACTATCGATCTGATCTTTGCTAAAAATGTCACTATATTTTTGTAGTTTTTTTGCCAGGATTTTCTTGTCTTCAAACAGGGTTATCCATTTTATTATTTCCTCAATTGCCGCCTTGTTTTCTGGCGTGATTTCAGTTCCAATTTTATTAGTAAAGTCTATGTACGATTTTCGTGACGACATGAAAGATTTATCGTCGGCTGTTCCGGAAATAACTAGCGAACCAGTGTCGTATATTTGATTATCGTAAAGATATTTTGCAAGTTTTTTATAGTTAATGGAATACTCTTTCGTGAATAGCTCGTCAATTATGCGATTTTGGATATCTGGGCTTAACCTTTTCCCGTTAACTGTTACATTTTTTAGTTCATTTCGACACTCATATTCTTGATAAAGTAATGAATTCTTAGGAAGTACATCTTTATCTGGTAAATATGTACACTTGTTGCGCATTCTCTCGATAAATTTTTCAGCTGAAGCTTCGTCGTCTATGATTTCATTGAAATTCCACGGATAAATTACGCCGTCTTTCTTTTTGATTGACCAGGCAAAATCGCCACCCGTTTTTAATGGTCCGATGTAATACGGCAATTTAAATGTGAAAATGCTAATAATCTTATCACGATTTTGCGCCAAGAATGGATAATGAGCTGCTTGATTATCGATAATTTTCTCAAGCTCGTATTGATGAATTTGGTGTGGTATGGCGCCATTGTCGCGTATTCGCTGTCTGGATAAAAATTCACCCAATTCTGCTTGTTTTTCAAATCTTTGATATCGCGCATCATCTTTAGCTGATTCGCCTAAGTGCTTTTTAATTGATTTATATAGATCGTCTGCATCGATTTTATGCTTGTTATATAAATCAAATTTTGAAGCATCTCCGTGAAAAAATGATTTATATTCTTTTTTAGAGAGAAAATCTCGGAATAGTCCTTTGAGGTCTGATAAATCCTGGCGGTAAGCGTCATACTTTTCGACCATGATATCAGAAAGGCAGCTGTCTTTTCTGATAAACTGACTGAAAATTGTCCACTGATAGACCGATTCTAAGGTTTCTATCAACTCGTATCGATCGTCGCCGATTGCTGCGGCTATGTCGTCTCGCTGATCTTCGTAATTCTTATCAGAGAACTCTCCTTTTATTTCAAGGGATTTGTCGTCAAATAATTTCTCTGCATTCCATTTTAGTCCAATTGCTGCACCGACAGCTTCGCTTATAATGCTTTTATTGTCAGCAGAAGGTTGTAGCAGCTGAATTATATTTGATTTTCGAGCACTTCGTGTTTGAGATTGATTCAGCAAGATGGACTTAATCTGCTTAGCTTCTTTATCTCCAGCCCCAATAAACTCCATGAATTTTTGCAAGTTTTGGCTATCGAATGACGAAATTACGCCGTCTACTCCTCCTTCGATCAAGAAATTGCCGCGATATTTAATAATGTGATGTAATGCCAAATAAATTAAACGAATATCTTGTTTTTCTGGGTTGTGAAATAGTTCGCTGCGCAAGTGGTAAATTGTCGGATATTTTTCCCTATATGTCTTATCTGTAAATGTGTGATCCGAGAATAATATGTTGGCGTCAAGGTCTAAGGACGAGCTTTTATCGTCTATGTAGAGCATGGATTCTGTCAGGCGTAGATAGAAATTGGGATCGACGTTGCAGATTTCATTATTGAATATTTGTTGCAATAATGTGATACGCCGCTTTCTTCTGGCAAGTCTTCTGCGTGATGAACGAAATGAGCGTCTTAGTTCAGCCTTTTGAGCTTTATTAAATAAATTTGCTCCCCACATGTTCTGGTGTTTATGTTTGCGCAGACTGAAATCTTCGTTGATGACCGCCCATCCTACGCTACCTGTACCGATGTCTAGACCTATAGAATATGATTGTTTCATTGTGATGTCCTTGTTTAATTATTTTCAGTATATCTCTTACTTTTGGGGTTTACAATATTGCTCTGGTTGTATATACTTCTACTGTACCGTTTCGGTACTTCAATATAACACTACAGGTTAAAATAAGGCATTAGCTAAAATGTTTCTGCAAAAGATTCAGGCGGTAGGCCTGTTTTTTTGTTGTATCTATTTTGCCAGTTAGCATATGAATTCATCCACCATGGATTTACTGAACGGTTAAGGGATGATGCGGTGTAACCGTTTGACTTTTGTTCTCCGACGGTTTGACCTCTATTATTAGTGCCATTACCCATTAGGAAGTAGCCGTTAAGTCCGCCGTCATCTCCAGTGACATTTAGTAGGGCTTGTCCTTGAGACCTTGTATTTTGATCTGGGTGATTGTTTACATAATTTTGTAACCAACTTCGATAATCCATAAGAAAAACACTCCTTTTTGTAACTTGGAGTGTTATTGACAAATCTGGGTATTTTTGGTAATATTTGCGTTATGAAGCGGCGATTAATAGTTATCTTTGTTATAGCCGTATTACTTGTTGGTTGCGGCATAGTTTACCTAATTACTCTTTATAGATCTCCTGCTGCAGAATCTAAATCAGGACCGGTTTCTATTGAAGAACAAAAGCGTACTATAGCTATGTACCAGCAACAATATGCTAAAGATCATCCACCAACCGAAGAAGCTATTCTAAAGGCTGTTAATTCTGAACGTGCTAAAGTCGGTGTCGCGCCGTTGCAATTACATCCAAACCTATCTAAAACTGCTCAAATGAAAGCAGATGACATGGTTGCAAGGAATTACCGTAGCCATTACATGCCAGACACGAACCAACCGCTTACAGAAGAAATGAAGAGTCTTCAAGTTG
>ERZ773074.1176-NODE-1176-length-10319-cov-8.699143_pt1 | contig 10319 bp, 6 predicted proteins | sample MGYA00580615_ERZ773074 | MGnify/ENA primary metagenome ERZ773074 (study PRJEB29015, sample SAMEA2738126) | human oral metagenome | biome: human oral; feature: human-associated habitat; material: saliva | place: China | collected 2160 ...
TACATTTTTTGTGAAATAAATTAGATGTTCGGATATATAGAAAACGCTCTAGTCAGATTGTCTAGAGCGTTTTTGTGTTGTTTAAGAAAAATAGATGTTGATGTTATATAGCTACACGCCTCAGATATTTTAAAATTAAAATTTAATTACCGATAACCAGAAAGGATTTTTATGTTTGATAAATTAGTCTTCTTCACTATGTTGAGAGTTGTCTAATAGTTCTAAAATATTAATAGTGGGTAATAACATTGCTTCACTACTATCAATTGCAGAAACGATTGAAACAATAGAACGTAAATAAGGATAAAGAATAGCAGTACCATTTACATATAAAATATCGAAAATATCCTCTTTTATGTTTATTTCAAAATATCCTATTATTGTTACTGATATTTTTTTCAGTACCTCTTTGTCAATTAAAACAACACTAAGTTTTACGGCTCCATGAGTATTATCATCTGAATGTCCAACCTCTGCATTAAGAGTGAATGCTTCTGCTTCATGGTCAACGCTAGTAAGATCTTTAGAAATTAATAAACTATCAACTTCGTATCTTTTTAGATTTATTACAGGTTTATTCATGTCTTTCCCCTTTTAAACTACCATATTAATATCAACAGACCTTCTGTCTATTTCATTACGTTTAGGTGTAAATTTATAATCAGGAACTTCTTCTTGTTTGTACTCATCTTTGCTATATATGGAGTTTTTTATTAGATGTAAATTACTATGGTATCCAGTAAGTTGAAGTTCATTATTCTGAGATAATTTACTAGTATTAAAGTATTTAATTCTTTTATTAATTTTATTGACAACGTCATCAGTTTTATAATTGATGTCTTTGATTTTTTGAAAAGCAAAATAAGATGGATTATTAAAACGTTTAAGTGTTGGTCTAAAGGGTTGATTGTAATTTTCCATTAGGTTTCCAAGTATTGTCGTATAGAATTCCTCTAGTCTAATCTCTTTATCAACACAAGTCAGTTTTTGTTGATTCTGTAATTTTTCAAGTAATCCATAAATATTAACACAATTAAAAGCTTCCTGAACAGTTAGTTCTTCACTAGGTAAATATTGATTTTGATCACTTTTATTAATTATATATTGATTTGTTTCACCTTTGTCATATGTGTACTTGTATATCTCGCCTTCAAATAAACTGATGACATTAGTATCATTCTCAATACAATTTATAATTTTGCTATATTCTGAGTTTGCTAAGATAAAGGAAAATTTCCCTACGGTTGGTTTGTAATCATTAACAAAACCAATCTTTACTTGTCCTTCTAATTCCACACAGAACAAAACTGGAAAGCTAAAATTGATTATTTCAAAGTATTTATCAAACTTGCCATTAATTCTATCTATTATTTTATTCATTAATTTCATAGTTTTTCTCCAACAAGTTAAACTGGTTTGATATGTTTGTAAAATCAGCTAGAGCACATCCTGTTTTTTTTTTCCAAAAAGATATATGTTTACATTTCGGATCAGGTTTTTTAAACTTTTGGCTTTTACGAAGCAAACCATTCCCATTACAAATATTCCCTCTCAAAATAGCCAGCTCTTCAGTATTCTTAGAGACTCTTTCTTTCAAGCTGAGTAAAATTTCTGCTGAATCGCAATTATCTATATCGCTCTGAACAATAAAAAAAGAAGTGGAACTTTTATCATTGTCATCTACGTAAGGATTTTTGAAGTTGCAAATTAACTCATTAATTTTTTTAGCTTTTAATTCATTAATCTCTTTAGCGGAACGTCCGTTATATTCTTTTTTTTCGGAGAACTCGAAAAAGATCTCATCAATTTTTTCACAGACATGAGTTGGTAAAAAGAAATATCCTTGGTTAAAAGTATCGTTATTTGTCAATTTAACAATTTCATCAAAAGAATATTTCGTAACAACTCTTGTTAAATCATTCATGCTATCCTCATATCTATTGTCGTCATTAAAATATAAGGTTTCAAATTCCGTCTCAAATTTATAAGGGACACCATTTTTATAATCATTAAATATGTCACATAACTTCATAAGTTATTATCCAATTCATCTTTAATCTATTGTCAAATATATGATAAATATTAATATTTGCTATTTTAATTATTCTATCAAGTTTTTTGGTAAATTTCAAATATATACAGTGCAATAATAGAATTATAGAAGATAATATCAATAATTTTCAAGCAGAGTTATGGAGTGTTAATCAAATAAGCTTTCTAGTGTGTCAGAACATTAGCCAAATCCTTTATGGATTCGTTGATTTTGCTTGGCTTATAATCTGCTCCAGCCCATTGAATCCGTAGGCAACTACAAGAAAAACTGTTGAATTCCTTGGAATTGAAGCTTCTCTAGTATAGTTGATCAAGAAGCACTATCTTCATTTGGTACAATCTCATATCAAAGGGCAGCTTTCTGTCCTTCTGATGTAATGCTAAGTGTGGCATGAATGAATTCTTTACTAACGGTTCCTCATCTTAATGGAAGATAGGTTACGTCAAGAAATAAAACCGAGTAGTTGGCTCCCAATCTTCGCTCATGAAAATTAGTGATATACGCCTGAGTTGTTTTTTAGATGTTAGAAATTATGGCAGGACTATAGTGATGGTTATACAGTAGCTCGACTATATCACTAATTTCTCAAGTTGTCACACCAGTTTTATAAAGTTTAATAACCATCTCTTCCAAGCAATAACCAAGCCCATAAGCAGGTATCAAAGTTGGACTAAAGTCTCTATTACGATCTCTTGGAATGGTTAACTGAAAAGTCCCATATTCGGTTTCAAATTTCTATGAAAACACACCATTGCGACTATTACCAGTATTATAGCCTACTTTATCGCAAGGATCATACCTTAAACTCTGCGTGCTGCAGGCCGTTCATAGTTACTTCAAGAAAAGAACGGAAAAATTAATCGATATCCCGCTTTTTGGCCCGTAAGTTATGCAATGCTGTAGAAAACGAAGTCATAGGAATAAATCTCTTTCTAGTAATGTGTTGTAACTCTGCTATAACGGATTTATTCCTTTTTTAGTTTATACTACTCTGATATAAATAGCAATAATATGAAGTATTTAAGTATGGTATAATAGTAACGAAAAAACAGTTATTGTTAGCTTTTTATCTGCTATCAATTAAATACCAGTTTATATTTCAAAACGGAGAAATAAAATGACTTTTGATAATCTTGTACATCAGATTAATGAACTTGCCGAAACGCAACGTGATAGAGGAACATATTTTGAGTATTTAGCACGTGCCTATTTTCAAAATGAACCAACATACCAGAATGAGTTTAAGAATGTATGGATGCTAGCAGATGTTCCAGAGGAATTTGGAATACCTAAAGTTGATCTTGGAGTAGATTTAGTTGCTGAAAAGTATACTGGTGAATTAGTAGCGATTCAGGCAAAATTCTATAATCATAGTATCCAAAAGTCTAATATTGATTCTTTTTTAGGGGAGCTTGGAAAAGACTATTACGAATCAGGTATTATCGTTGCTTCTACTGATAAATGGGGCAAAAACGCTGAAAAAGCTCTAGCAGATCGTAGTGATGTTATTCGTATTGGTCTTTCAGATCTTAGAAATTCTCAGATTGATTGGTCAAAATTCTCCTTTGAATCACCAGAAGTAGTCACTGTTAAAGCTAAAAAGAAATTAAGATATTATCAAGAGAGTGCGATTCAGTCTGCATTGAATCATTTTAGAGAAAATGATCGTGGACAACTTATAATGGCTCCAGGAACAGGTAAGACTTTTACAAGTTTAAAAATTGCCGAAGCAATGGCAAGAGAGGCGTCTAAAGAACAATATACGATTCTTTATTTGGTGCCTAGTATTCAGCTTCTTACTCAGACTTTAAGAGGTTGGAATAATGATACAGAAATGACCATGTCTTCGATGGCAGTTACTAGCGATAGAAACGCAAGTCGTGGTAGTGTCAAGCAAGATGAGTCCAATATAGCTATCAAGGCAAGTGATATTGGTTATCCAGCAACAACTTCTTCAAAAAAGGTTGTTGAGAACTATCTAGAATTAATGACAAGACCCAAAAAAGAACTATTAGTTGTTTTTGGAACTTACCAGTCAATTGAAGTTCTTGGAAAAGCTCAAAAGGAAGGATTCCCAGAATTTGATTTAATTATTGCTGATGAAGCCCACCGCACTACTGGAGCGAAAGCTTTGGGAGATGAAGCATCAGCATTTACAAAAGTACATAGTAATTTAAATGTCAAAGGGATTAAACGCCTTTACCAAACAGCAACACCAAAATTATATGGTACTGATGCTAAGAAAAAAGCAGAAGAAAATTCAATCGTTATTTCTAGTATGGATGATGAAAGCCTATATGGTAGTGTATTCTATCGTTTAGGTTTTGGAGATGCTATTAGTCACGATATCCTAACTGATTATAAACTAATGGTTTTGGCAGTTGATGAAACAGTTGTTCAGAAAGACATGCAAAAGTCTCTTGCTGATTCAGAGAATGGGCTGAATATTGATGATGTAGGACGTATCATTGGTGTTTGGAATGGAATGATTAAGCGTGAAAGTTTTGCAGATAAAGTTTCTGGAGAACCGATGAAAAGAGCTATAGCCTTCTCACGAACCATTGAAGATAGTAAGCGCCTATCACAACAGTTTGAGAATGTTGTAAATGACTATCTAAATAGTGATGAAGGGTACTCTGTTAATGTTCGTCATGTTGATGGTAGCATGAATGCCCTTGAGAAGAATGAGGCTTTAGATTGGTTAGCAAGTGATGATGTACCTGAAGATTCAGCACGAATTTTATCAAATGTTCGCTTCCTAACTGAAGGAATTGATGTTCCTAATCTAGATGCAATTATATTCCTTTCACCTCGCAAATCACAGGTGGATATTGTTCAGGCTGTCGGTCGAATCATTCGTAAATTTGAAGGTAAAGATTATGGCTACATTATTTTACCTATTGTAGTTCCTGAGGGTGCAACGCCAGAATCAATTTTAGACAATAATAAAACATACGATGTTATCTGGCAGGTGTTAAACGCATTGCGTTCAGTTGATGAACGCTTTGAAGCAACTATTAATAAACTGGAATTAAACAAACAGAAACCTAAAAATATCCAAGTTATTGGAGTGGGTGCTGCTCCAGACGACCCTAATTTTAATGACGGTTTTGTGAAAGAGCCGACAGTGGCTTATCAGACAGAATTAGAACTAGACTGGGAAGCCGTCGAAGGGGCAATCTATGGTAAAATTGTCCAAAAGGTCGGTGATAGACGTTATCTAGAGGATTGGTCTAAAGATGTAGCTGATATTGCGAGACGTCACATTCAAGGAATTGAGTTCATCTTAGAACAAAATCCTGATAGTAAATCTGCTTTTGAGAAATTTCTTCAGAGCCTTCAACACAATATCAATGAATCAATTGACCAAAGTCAAGCGATTGAGATGTTAGCGCAACACTTAATCACTTTACCAATTTTTGATGCACTCTTTGGAGAATACAGTTTTGTTAAGAACAATCCAGTAAGTTCCGCGATGGAACAAATTGTAGAAGAATTATCACAATTTGGTTTTGAAAAAGAGCAGAAAGAGTTGCAACCATTTTATGATTCGGTTCGTCTACGTGCAGAGGGAATTGATAACGCTCAGGCTAAGCAGAAAATCATTATTACTCTATACGATAAATTCTTTTCTACAGGATTCAAATCAACTACAGAAAGATTAGGTATCGTCTTTACTCCTGTAGAAGTTGTAGATTTTATTGTCAAATCAGTCGATGTAGTCTTGAGAAAGCACTTTGGTAAGACTTTATCGAGTGAAAATGTTCATATTTTAGATCCATTTACTGGAACTGGAACATTTATCACTAGAACATTGCATTACTTGAAATCACTAATGGATAGTGGTGAAATTACCTTTGATGACATTCTAAGAAATTATACACAAGAATTGCATGCTAATGAAATTGTTCTTCTAAGCTATTACATTGCTGCCATTAATATCGAAGCTGTATTTGATGAAATTAATGGTGATGAACCGTATACACCATTTGAAGGAATCGTTTTAACGGATACCTTTGAATCAACAGAAACTGAAGACACTCTTGACGATTCATTCTTTGGTACAAATGACAAACGTTTGAAGCGTCAACAAGAGAAACCAATTACTGCTATTATTGGGAATCCTCCATACTCTATTGGTCAGAATAGTGAAAATGATAATAACCAGAATATCTCTTATCCAAAATTAGATAAACGATTATCTGACACGTATGTTAAAACCAGCAATTCAGTTACTTCAAAAGGTCTTTACGATTCTTATGTTAAAGCTTTTCGTTGGGCGTCAGATAGGTTGGAAAACAAAGGTGTGATTGGTTTCGTGACAAATGGTAGCTACCTTAATACTAATTCTGCGGATGGTTTACGTGCTACTCTCTACGAAGAATTTAATCATCTATATATCTTTAATTTAAGAGGAGATCAGAGAACAGTAGGGGAGCAATCACGTAGGGAAGGAGGGAAAATTTTCGGTTCCGGTAGTCGTACGCCTGTTGCGATTTCAATCCTTGTAAAAGATGGCTCAAATAGTCACCAACTTCATTACCATGACATAGGTGATTATCTATCACGAAAAGAAAAATTAAATATTATTTCCAAATATGGAGATGTATCAAAGATAGCATGGAAGAATATAATACCTGATGGTAATTTTGATTGGCTCAACCAACGAGATCCAAATTATCAGAAGTACTCTTCTCTAGTTGGAGATTGTGGTTCTGTGTTTATCTCAAATTCTCTTGGAATAAATACTAACCGAGATATTTGGGTGACGGGTTTCAATAAAAATAAATTGAGCAACAAAGTCAAGACTTTAATAGAAAATTATAACAACGAGGTGAAAAAAGTTTCTGATTTACCTAGTGATGAGCGTGAAAATTCATTAACTATAAATGAAGCTATAGTTAAATGGACAAGTGAATTAAAGAGACAAGCTTTAAAAGGAGTAAGACACATTTATCATAGTCAAGAAGTCCCTTATTTATATAGACCATTTACAAAAAAATGGTTATATTATGACAAAGATTTTGTGCATAGAGTAGGAAAATATTACAAAAAATTTGGAGACAGAAACCTTGTAATTACAACTAGTGGAAGAGGTTCTACAAAAGATTTTTCAGTATTAGTTTGTGATACTATTCCTGATATGAATTCTATGTCTGCTGGTTCTCAAGGTTTCATGCGTTTTGACAACGAAGTTGATGAAACATCATTGTTCCAAAATAACGATAATATGAATCAGGAATTTGCTGATAAGCTAGGTTTAAATTTGGATGACACCTTTGCTTATGTCTATGGGTTACTCAACTCTAAAGAATATCAAGAAAAGTATGCTAACGATTTGAAGAAAGATCTCGCAAGAATTCCAATTGTAAAAAATACAGATAGATATGTTGAAGTTGGTAAAGCTTTAATGGATCTACATCTCAACTACGAAGAGGTCCCTGTTTATGATGGAGTTGAAATTACACCTCTTGTTAATCCGAGCTACAAAGTAACCAAGATGAGATTTGCAAAGAAACGTGATGAAAATGGTAAATCGGTGAATGACTTATCCACAATCATATTTAACAGTGATATCACTATAAGTAATATCCCCGAAAAGGCGTATGAATATGTTGTGAATGGGCGCTCTGCTATTGAATGGATAATAGATCAGTATCAGGTTAAAACTGATAAAAAATCTGGAATTACAGATGATCCAAATGACTACAGTGAGGATGAAAAGTATATCTTCAATTTGCTATTGAGAATCATTAATGTATCTGTCCAAACAGTTGATTTAATTAATAGTTTGCCTAAATTAGAAGTGGAGGAGTAAAATGATAGATTTTGGTTAAATTAGTCTTTATTACAAATTACAATTTTTTACCTTTTTCTATTTCTTCTCTTAAATCATGAATCTTTTGTATTTTTGTTTCCTTATATATGCGTCGATTAGTTGCTATTTATAGCATAACAAACATTGACGACTATATTATTAAAAACTAATCCAAACATGTTTGTTGGCTTAGTTTTCCAAACAGGGTAATAATCGCTACAGGAAATTTTCAAATGTATTAGTGAACTTTGTGTAGTTTCGAAAAAGCCAAGGTAATTTTAAAAATTACCTTGGCTTTTTTTTACTTAAAAATCTCAAAATCGATGCAAAATAGTTTGATTAAATTATTCTATAACATTGTTTATTACCAAAAGATATCTTCAGCTATTCATTTTTAAATTTTCTAGCCTTTTCTCCAATATAACAATATGGGTGTTGTTTTTTATACATCTCTTTATTTAAATCATGAAACTCTCCATAAGATTTAATTGTTTCTTTAATTAGTTTTTTTAAACAAGACAGATTCCCATTTTGAAAATAATCGAGTATTTCTTCTCCATGTTCATATTTTTTAAAGTATCCAACATAGTTCCCACCCCAATGAACATCATCTTCTATTTCACTTTGATATATCGTTAACTCCGTAAGAATAGAATCTATATAGTTTATTATTCTAGTAGAATGAAGCAACTGTGCTTCATCATCATAAAACTTTTCATCTTTATTTCTATTTTCAAGTATTGATAAAAATTTACCTTCCTCCGGAGAACAATTAATACCCATACACTCTAACTTACCAGAATCAATTATATCTTTTTGAATCTCTGTCATTTCCCTTTGTATTGCAACAATAGATTCTAAACTATTATATTCTACACCAAAACGTTTATCTACGTATTCTTTCAATTTATCTTTAAAAACATCAACATAGAAAGACATTAATACGTTTTCTATTTTTGCTAATCGGTTCTCACCCTCATTTCTGACAGGAAAGTTTGAGTTATAGTATTGAATAAAACTATCTATATCTAATAAAAATATATTACCATTCTCGAACAAATAAAATTTATTAATAAATCTAAAAACTCCAGCCATTAGCAGTTCCCATTGGTCTCTAATTAGTAATTGATAAACCTTTTTCACATCATTTACATCTATCTTTAATTTTTCATATTCTATATTCAATGGAATATATCCTAAAACCAACCTCCATAAAGTTTCATCATACCATTCACATAGAATATCAAGAACAAATGCCGTAGGGAAAAATTTTCTTAAGTATCTTTGTTCTGCAGAACTTCCAAAAAAAATTTCATCATAAGATTCATACATTAGATTACTTTTTCGGAATCTGAGCAATTCATCTTTTCTTAATCCTACACTAGATTTACAAGGATTAAATTTACAATTATTGTAAATATCTATTATTGTCGTCGGAGTAAATAGATAAGGATTTTTTTTATTAATTTTACCACTTCTAATTTGTCCTATTAACGGAGCGTTAGTCGGACAAATTTCTCGGTTAGATAACATGGGATATCTAGGTTTTGGTTTCTTTTTATTTTCTCTCCCATATTCCCAAAAAAATTCTGTATTAGCTATTTCCCGACGTTCTTTGTTAATAGCATCAATCTTACAATCAAGTCTTATAGAAGCGGACTCTATTAAGTATTTTTTACAATTCTTAAATTTCATTTTTTCAAAAACGTGGTATTTTTTCAACTTTCTTTTTTGTTATTAACCATAATTATACCACGTTTTTTTATTTATAATTTTAATAAGAGGTAGTTTTACCTCAAAAATTTACAGTTCTTTTTGATGCGCATCAAATAGACGGATTGAAACTGATATGACGATATGATAACAATGATTATATCTTGCATAGAATTGTTTCGCCGTTTCTTTGGTGTGCCATCACCATCTTTCGGCATTCGATGTTTGCTCATAAATGTTTCTTTCTATCTAATTTGGACTGTTAGAAAAGAGACAACATGGGAAAAATTGAAGAACGTCGCAATACTAAACTGCTAGAGGCCGCCAAAAAGAATGATTGGAAAACAGTATCACATTTGCTTGATCAAACGCTTTCTAATCTTGAACGAAAAGACAGACAAAATCATTTATGTAGCTTAAGTACATTAGTTGTAACTGAAGGGAAAGATACAGAACTCTTAGATTTATATACTGATAACACGTATAACCCACTTGAACAATTGCTGTTCAACGAACGCAATGAATATCTAGTTAATGCATTATCTAAACTCCCTAAAGATGATTTTCATATCTTTTTAGGAATAGTGCTTTATGGAAAATCTGCTTTACAGCTGACTAAAGAAACATCTTTCAAGAGTCATAAAACAGTTAAAAATCATTATGAAGCTACTTGTAAACTTTTGAAGGAGGAGCTAGGAAAATATTTATAAAAAATTATTTGCAGGAATTACCAAT
>ERZ773074.1177-NODE-1177-length-10318-cov-3.033324_pt1 | contig 10318 bp, 7 predicted proteins | sample MGYA00580615_ERZ773074 | MGnify/ENA primary metagenome ERZ773074 (study PRJEB29015, sample SAMEA2738126) | human oral metagenome | biome: human oral; feature: human-associated habitat; material: saliva | place: China | collected 2160 ...
GACTTTCTGTTTTCTGCAAAAAGACTCCTTGCAAAGGAAAGAAGCCCCGCCTTTGTTGCTCCGTAAACTGCCCCATAGCTGTTTTCATGAAGGGCGGTCACAGAGGATATAAAGAAGATATGCCCTCTTTTTTCCTTGATGTCTCTAAGAAAAAATTGGCTAAGGAACAGAGGTGCTTCCAAATTCACTTTCATCATCTCCGAAATCTTCTCCTGATTCAAGCTTTCATGAAAGCCGTAGTAGGCTACTCCTGCGGAGTGAATAAGAAGCTCCGGCTTCTTCTCCTGAAACGAACGACAAAAATCCCGTACCGCCTGATTATCCCGTAAGTCGAGTTTTACGGGAATAAAAGGAAGCTCCATCTTGTTAGATGGTCCGTTTTCCGGCTTGTTGTTTGCTTGCTTCTCATCTTGCTCATCAAATAGCTTAGAGGCTTGCTCTTTAGATAATTGGGTTTCCTGCTCTTCCGATAGCTTTTCAAAATTTCTACCTATCCCATAGACCTGATAGCCCATTTCACAGAGTTTTTCCGAAATGGCATAGCCTATCCCGCCGGAAGCTCCCGTCACTAAAGCAACCCGATTCTCCACGCTTTCTTTTTTCTCTGTCATTTTTTACTCCCCATTCCACCCTGTAAACAATCTTCATAGACAAGCTTTATTGCTCTTGTTCGTGATTTACTTCAACATCTTCGCTCCATCTGAATATTTTCTCTCTCGGCATGTTTTCTTCCAGCTTATGAAGGAGAAATCCTTCCATCTCTTCCTTTATTTTTTCCGGATAATGATAATACCCTCCCGTATTTTCATAAGGAAATACAGTATACGGAGATTGAGGAAAGGCTTTCAGCATAGGCTTAAGGTAGGTCTCTGAAATGCGGAAGCTCCCCACGCTGCAATCATAGAGCTTGTCCATCGGAATTTCTCGGAAAACAGTATCCAAAAACACGTTATAAAGTTCCTTCCACTTCTCATGGTAAATCATCGGATCAAAGCAGAGTCGAATAGAATATCCTTCCTCTATCAACAATTTTGCAGCCCTTAGACGACTTTCAAGACTTGCGGAACTGTGCTCCGCTCTCTGTACTATTTCCTCCGGAGAGACTGTAAAAGCAAAGATGAGTCTTTTCCTTGCCTCGGCAGAAAGCTGTGCTCTCTTGATTTTCCGAAATAAGGCTTCTCCACCCGCCTTGGTCCGCACTTCAATGCGAAGTTTCTCCTCTCCTTCCAAAAAACGGGAGAACTTTTCTACATAGGGGAAAATCTCCTCTAAGGCCAACAAGTCCGTATCATAGGAAATGCAAAGATATAAGCTTCCCTTTTCTCGAATCCACTTTCTGCAATCCTGAAAATAATCTTCTATATTCAGAAAAAGGACCAGATTTGCGGAAGGGTACATTCCCTGTAAATAACAATATTCGCAGTGGAATGGGCAGTTCATAATCAAAGAACTGTAGCAAAACTGTGTCTCACTAAAACTTTGACAAACCGGCGCACCGGGATAGATTCTCTGCCCTTCTTTTGTTGCCAATATAAGCTTTTTGCTCCGCTCCTGCATAAATCGACTTTGTTTTTTTCTGTTAAAGAGATCCTTATAATGCCGGATGAGAATGATTTTAGCCTTGGGGAATTTCTTCAGTATTGTCTCTACATCCGCATGTCCCCATATTTCCCTTTCTACATAAATATGAGAAAAATGCGGGTGGAAAGGAAGAGGATCCTCCTCTTTCGATATAGCATATAGAATTTCTCTTTCCTCTCCTCCTCTATCTTCCACTTCTTTTTTCGTCTCCAATAAGCAAGGCAAGCCCTCTTCGGTAGCGGAGGAGAAATGGAGTAAATCGTCTTCCAGCTCCTGCAAAATCTTCTGTCCCCCTCGCTTATCCCGAACAGGAAGAAAGCCTTCCTGTCTTTTCTTCTGAAAATACTTGTTCCAAGAAAAATGAATGCTCTTTCCATAGCGAAGCAATTTTTCCAGTTTCTTTTCCAAGACAAAGGAGAGGCGAAGTTCTTGAGAAAGAAGCTGCACTTCAGACAAAAACTCCTCCTCTTTCTGTCTCTCTTTCTCTTTTTTCAGACTGATTTCATCCAAAATCCGGATAAAAGAAAGAACTTGTTCCTCTTCCCGTTTCAGAAGTTTCCGAAATTCTTCTTTCACTTTGTTTATTTGCTTCTTTGACTGCTCTTTCGCACTTTCTTCCGCTGTATTCCCTGCAAAATTCAGCCCAAAATCCGTTCCACAGCGAAGAAAGAACATATCTTCCGTAGAAAGAAAGCTATATCCGCTTTGGAAAACCGCAGTCGATTCCATATCATAAAGAAAAATTTCTTCCGGATAGGATATTTCTTTAGAGAATTTTATAGAACTTCCTTTTGTTCTCTTCTTTGAAGCATTTGCCGGAGAAGCCTTTAATTCCCCTCTGTCAGGAAAGTAAGGCAGACCTCTCCCTAATATCTCCGCATCCTTCCAAGAAAGCAGTTTGTCTCCGGTAATAAGCCTTGCTTCGGGAAAAGAAAAGGAATAAAGCATATCCGGATAGAACTGTCGTCCTGTTGCCCATTCCTGAAGGGCATGAATCAGGAACCAGCTTCCTAAACAGCTTCCCCCGGCGGTATGTGGTGCTTTCAGGATTGCAGCACTGCCCAAGGATAGGAGAATATCCCCTCTCTTTGCTCCCTCCTTTGCCAAGGTCGCGGAAACTGCTGCAGCCGCATTATTTCGTCCTTCTCCGCAGATAGTCAGCAATATCCTTCCTTCGGATTCGCTAAATTCACTCGTACAATACTGCAAAAAGGGAAACGAAGTTTTTCGTTTCCCCATCTTCAATGCTTGAATTATATTTTCTACTTCTCCGTAGTGTGCTGCAAAAATAAATAGCATTCTGTCCTACTCCGCATTTCTGTAAGCTTCTCTGTAGAAGTAGTCTTGCGAGTCAAAGCGCTCCTCTCCCAAGCCCTCCGGGTCATGATAGAAACCGTCGGAAAGAAGCCATTTCCCCTTCTCCGTATCCTTAAAGCCAAGGTCGAAAATCTCCCGCACACGATTCTTATTTTCTTCATCGAGTATCGGCGCTGCAACCTCCACTCTTCGGAGCGTATTTCTGGTCATACAATCCGCACTGGCGATATAGATTTCTTCCTCATCCCCCTGCCCGAATCGATAGATGCGGGAGTGCTCCAGGAATCTTCCCACTATACTGTGAATCCGGATATTCTCCGTCTTTCCGGGAATACCCGGAATGAGGCAACAGATTCCTCGAATCAGCAGCTGAATTACTACCCCTTTTTGAGATGCTTCTATCAAAGCATCGATAATGTCTTTGTCTGTCAGTGCATTTAGCTTTAAACCGATATAACCGCCTCTTCCTTCCTCCGCCTTTCTGCCTTCCGCTTCTATTTTTTCCAAAATGGCATTCTGCAAACCTTTTGGCGCAACGAGAAGGGCAGAGCTCTTTTCTACTGTTTCTCCAAGAAGCAGAGTGCGGAAAACTTCCTGTGCATCCTCTCCTATCTCTCTGTTGGCCGTCATAAGACAAAGGTCAGTATAGAGAGTGGCCGTTTTTTCATTATAATTTCCCGTTCCAATCTGGGTAATGAAGGAGACGCCTTCCTCGGTCTTTCTCGTAATAAGGCAAAGCTTGGAATGCACCTTATAGGCCGGAAGACCGTAGATTACCTGGCATCCCGCATCCTCCAAGCGTCTTGACATCTCGATATTCGCCGCCTCATCGAACCTTGCTCTTAATTCCACAAGAGCAAGGACTTCCTTTCCATTTTCCGCAGCCTCACAAAGCGCATCCACAATCTGACTGTGGCTCGCCATACGATAAAGGGTAATCTTTATGGAGTGAACCGACTTATCCACTGCCGCGGCCTGTAAAAGACCGATAAAATTCTTCATACTCTCAAACGGATAAGAAAGAAGGATATCTTTCTTTTCAATCTGATGAATGATATTTTCATCCTTTCGAATCTTTCCGCTCATTCTCGGGCTGTAGCGAGGATAAAACATCTCCTGATGTTCTCTCTTGGCATTTTGCAGAGTGAAGAGAAAGGACAGGTCAAGAGGCGTTTCACAATGGATAACATGGTCTTCCGAAATCCCTAAATACGTAGCTAGCTTCTTCTTAACCGACTTATGGAGCTCCCTACTAAGTTCCAGTCTTACCGGATTTAAGCGCTTTCTTTTCTTTAAAAGCTGCTCCATCATTCCTCGGTAATCCATATCCTCATCGTACACGTCTCCTGCATCAATATCCGCATTTCTTGTAATGCGGATGATGGATTTCTCCCGAATGGTATACGCCGGATACAGCTTCGAAACAAAGTGGAGAATCAGCTCTTCGGAAAGCATGTGGTAGCCCTTTCTTCCCGGAATCTCTATCAATCTCTTAAAAACCGGATTCCAGCAGGGAACAATCCCCATTCTTTTCTTTCCGCCCTTTGTTTCCAGACGTGCCACCGCATAAAGCTCACTGTTTTGTAAAAAGGGGAAGGGCTGCTGTTTCCCTACAATCATAGGAGAAAGATACGGACGAATTGCCTTATCAAAGTATGCCTCAAGCTGGCTCTGCTCTTGTTTGGACAGTTTTTGAAAGTTGATAATATGAATGCCTACCGGCTCAAGCTCCCCCATAAGCTGGGTATATATCTCCTTTCGCTTCTGCTCAAGCCTCTCCACTTCCTTTAAGATAAGCTTGATTTGCTCCTTACTGCTTAAGCCTGTTTTATTGTCCTTGACTGTTTTTTTATTCTCCATCTGCTGCATGAGTGTACCCACACGAACCATAAAAAACTCATCCAGATTGGTCTGATAAATGGAAACGAACTGCAAACGTTCCATAAGAGGCACACGAGGATTGGCTGCCTCATTTAGAACACGCTCATTAAACAAAAGCCAAGACAGCTCTCGATTTTGATAACATTCCCGATTTTCCTTCATGGCCAAAATCCTTTCTACATCCTTGTATTAAAGGTCTATAACGACAAATTTGCGGAAAAATATAATATTTTTCCGCAAAGTCGAATTAAGCATTCGCTTGTTTTTCATTTTTTGCCAAAAGCGGCATGATGATACCCAGAATGGAAAGCACCAAGGGAGTGATTATATTCAATGCCATAGTAAAGGTATCTTTGGAGTGCATACCCAGAAGACAGCTTGCAGCTGTAATCAGGAAACACCAAACACCGAAAGCCAGAGCCACAGCATCATTCTTCACAAAACGATATTCCGGATGGAATTTATCTCCGGCCTTACGAAGAGCAATGTAGGCAGCAAATACCCAAAGGTAACGAAGAGGCATACATACGGAGTTCAACTTAGTGAGCTGCTTTAATACCGCTGCGGCGCCCGGAACAAAGGACTGTGCCAAGATGATAGATCCGGACAGTACAGCTACCATAATGATACCGTTTGTGTAAGCCCCAACATCATTCTGCTTTAAGAGCTTCTTCGGAATAAACTGCTTTGTATCTTCATTATCAAGAAGCATACGAAGAGGTGCATCGATACTCATAATGAGAACTGCAAACTGTCCAATCATATTGCAAAGTGCATAAATCACCAAAAGAGTATCGCCAATGCCATAGTACTCTCCCAAACGCTGGAATGCCCAGTAAGCACCGTTTGCCGCATAAGAGTTAAAGCTCTCTTCCGAAGCATTAATCACAGTCGGATCAAACATCATACCCATCGCAATGGTTCCGAGCATAGCACAAACCACAACCATGATAGCCAGCGCAATCATTCCCTTCGGGAATCCCTTACTCGGGTTCTCTACCTTATTTACATACGGAGAAATCTTCTCACATCCACCAACCGCAAAAACCAGGATGGAAAGGGAAGTGAAATACTCCAGACGGAAGTTCGGAATCAAGTTCTTTAAGCTGAAATCAAGGCTCACATAGTCTGCCTTCGGATTGATTGCCGGAGCTGCAAACATCATCACGATATAAAGCAAAGACATCACAAACATACTGGAACCTGCCAAAGTTGCCATCTTCTTCAAAGGATTTAAACCTCTACTTGCTACATAGCAGAAGATTAAAAGAAGGGCAAAGGTAATCAGCTGAATATAAATACTCGGCAAACGATCATAGAGCTCCGCACTACGGAAAATCACCCAGGACAATGCCTTCAAACCGCCACTTGGCTTACTGGCAATATAGGTGATGTGACAAGCCCAATAAGTCCAACCTGCATAGTACGCAATCTTCGTTCCCATGGTTTCCCGAATCCAGGAACTCACTCCGCCCCCCGCATTCTTAAATGCGGAACCAAGTTCTCCAACCATTAATGCATAGGGCACGAAGTATAAGGCAAACATGAAAATCCAGCTGAAAATAACCTGAATTCCATTAAACCATACGAAGCCGTTTACCACATTACCAAAGCCCCAAACCGTAGAAAATGCCATAAATGCGAGCAATTTCCAACTAATCTTTTTTTGTTCCATACTCTCTCCTTTAGATTTCTAAAAATATATCGTTTTTCAGTAAAAGTACCGTTCCTCATTTATAAAGGACTATTCCTCTCCCTATAAAAAGGACTATTCCTCTTATGTAAAAGAACTGATTCTCTCCTGTAAAACACCCTTTTGCTCTATAGCGGTAAGTAAAACTCTACTCTCACTCTCTATAGTCTATCTTCGGGCAATATGCCCGACTTCAGCTCTTTAGTATCGGATTTCCAGATTCCCGTCTCCTCTTCCGAGTACCGAAGAAGAATAGAAAAGCTTTGCTACTTCTACAAGGTAATAGGTATCCTCTACACCGGCCGTCTCATACGGGGAATGCATGGAAAGCTGAGGAAGTCCGATATCTACGGTATTCAGTGCCACCTGACTGTTTGAGATATTCCCCAGTGTGGAACCTCCAAGCATATCGGAACGGTTTGCGAAACTCTGGTAAGGTACCTTCGCCTTTTCACAGAAGCTCTTAAACACGGCAGCGGATACGGCATCTGTTGTATATTTCTGGTTCGCACTGTACTTCAGCACAATTCCCTTATTCATATACGGTCTGTTTAAGGCATCCGCCTTGTCGAGGTGTGCAGGATGCACGGCATGTGCATTGTCTGCGGAAACAAGGAAACTGTTCTGTAAAGCCTTGATATACTCTTCCTCTCCCATACCGAAAGCATAGAGTATTCTATGCAGTACATCTTTTAAGAAGCTTGAATCCGCACCCTGTTTTGTACCGCTTCCCACCTCTTCATTGTCATAAACGCAGTGGAGTGCCACACTCTCCTTCGGCTTAGCGGCAAGAATTCCCTGTAAGGAAGAAAAGGCACACTGCAGGTCATCCAGTCTTCCACTTGCGATGAACTCTTCCTTTCCGCCCAAAATCGTTGCCTTTTGTCTGTTGTAGAGAAATAAATCCCAATCCAGAATGCTCTCTTCTTTTACGGAAATCGCATCCGCGACAATCTTCTTGAAACTTCCCTTTCCTTCGATAGTGGAAAATAGAGGCAGCATATCCTTCTGTGCATTGAACTTGTAGCCGTCATTCACTTCCCGATTCATGTGAATCGCCAGATTCGGAATAATGAGTAAGTCTCGGTCGATGTTTACAAGTTTTGTCTCTACTCCCTTCACACTCTTAACCAGCACTCTTCCCGCAACGGATAAAGGTCTGTCCAGCCACGGAGAACAAATCATTCCGCCATACTTTTCTACATTGAGCTGAATGTATGCCTTGTCGATTTCAAGTTCCGGATCTCCCTTTATCTTAAACACGGGAGAATCGCTGTGGCTTGCCATCATCTGGAAGCCCTTAAAGGATTTTTCCGGGAGGACAAAGGCGATGAGTGCCGAACCGTTTCTTGTCACAAAATACTTTCCGCCCCTCTTCAATTGCCAGTCCTCTCCCTCATACAAAGGAAGGAATCCTTCCTCTACAAGGATGTTTTTCATATTTTCCACTGCAAAGAAGGCATTGACACTTCCGTCAAGAAAGTCCATCAGCTTCCTGTTCAGTTTCTTTACCTCTGCTGCTTTTGCCATACAAACTCCTTTCTCTATCCACTTTCTCTATACATATTCTTATGGAAGGGAAGCCCTCCCGGTTATATCTATAATGATTTTCTTTTATTTGCCCTCAAGCATTATACAGGAAAGCTTCATACTTGAGAAGTAAAAAAATAGGATGTTTTACCAGGTTTAATTTTTCACAAATTTTTCGCACTACTATTTCCTCTTTTACTATTGTAATTTTCAGTAAATTATAAATGTTGCATTTGCAACACCACATTTTATATGAATTTGCTATACTGTTTTCCGTAATCGAGAGTTTTCAGGTTTTAGAAGAACAACCTAAGGCAGACATTGTATGCCTTTGCTCTCTTTAAAGAATAATAGTTTTGCTCAGAATGAGTCTTTGGAGAAAAACGGAGCAGAGCAAAAGATTTAGGAGGATAATAAAATGGCAAAGATTTCCAGCGATATGTTAGTAGGACAAATTGTAAACGAGCACCCGGAGTTAATCGACACCTTACTGGAGGTAGGAATGCACTGCTTAGGCTGCCCCAGCTCTCAGATGGAGTCTCTGGAGGACGCTTGCATGGTACACGGTTTAAACCCGAATGCGGTACTGGCTACCCTGAACGCAAAGTTAAGTGAGGTTTCCGAATAATGAGTGCTTTTTTAGGACCGATTCACTATTGGCTTTATAATAAAATCCAGTTGCAGGAAGAGCTGATTCGGAAAATTGCGGAGTATGGTGAAAAATCCGGCTGGGCAGTATTTTCCGAGAAGCACTTGGAGGAGAAGACGGTAAACAAGGAGCTTCGTCCCTTAAATGAACTGATTGATGTGATGAATATTCACGGCTGGCTACAGGAAAGAGTGCAGGACGCAGAAGCACGTTATGCCCTTTTGGTAACAAATATTCTGGCAGAAGATCCGGAAAGGCTTTCCGATTTGGAAGAAATTGCCTTTCAGTTCGGAAAAGCGCGGGCACTTGCTCCTGAATCCGATGCGGCCGATGCTTATAGAAAGATGGACGATTCCCTTTTAAACGGCATGCCCTGTGACAGAGTCAATGTCATCACGGAGCAGGATCCGGCTCGTACCTCCTGGGTGCAGGAAGAGGATATTCACGCTCCCTTCTGGACTGCCGTAAACGGAGATCCTTCTGTTTACTATCAGCTTAGAAAGAAAATCATGGAGGGAATGCTCTCCGAAACTGCCCTTCACTTCGACACGGACGAGGAATGGCACTACAGCCTGTATCAATAGGCAAATCCACAAGAAAGAGGACAGAGATGAATAGAAGTATTGCCATTATGGAAGAAGAGCACAGCAATATCAACAGAGCCCTTGCAGTGGTTCGCAAGATTTGCCTGCAGCTTATGGACGGAGCAGAGGTGCCGGACAGCGATTTACGACAGATTATTGATTTCATCAGAGGCTATGCGGATAAACATCACCATGGTAAGGAGGAAAAATTCCTCTTCCCGGTTATGGTGGAAAAGATGGGACCCGTAGCAGATAAGCTTGTTACCCACGGAATGCTCGTAGAGCATGACCTTGGAAGAGCGGATGTACTTGCTCTGGAAACAGCCTTAAATGAGTATCAGAAAACCCCGACTCCGGAGTTAAAGCTGGATATTCTCTCCTACGCGATGGCTTATGCCCACCTCTTACAGCTTCACATTGAAAAGGAAAACAGCGTTGTTTACACTTTTGCAGAGCGTCAGCTGAGTGCAGAGGACTGTACCGATATAGATGTTCGCTGTAAAAGCTTTGAAGAGACTGCAGAAAAAATAGGAACACAAGAGCATTACCTTGATATGCTCATCAGATTGGAAAACAAATATTCAGTATAATAATCTACAGTCTCCGGAAGTTCATTTGCACTTCAAAATCTTCTAGCTTTGCTTAAGCAGCAGAAAATACAACAATACAGCCAGCATCACACCCTTTGCTGCAATCCATATCAATCCTTTATACTCTTTTAGAATCGTATTCGACTTAATATTATTTGCAGGACAAGCTTCTACACACTTGCCACAAGCAAAACACTCTCCCATACTGCTGTCACCGACCTGAATCGGAATCTCTGAAGCATTAGCTTCACCTCCCTCATCGAGAGTGGTATCAGTAATGGTTATATTTGCAGGGCAAACATTTATACACTGCCTGCATTTCCCGAAACATCTGCTTCTATTTCTTCCAAGCTGCGATGGGGGGATCACCGGCATGATTGCAAACAGAGCCCCCATGGGACATAGGAAGCGGCAGAAAAATCGCTTTTCAAATAACATAAGAATTGATAGAACTGCAAAAATAAGTACACCTATTATATTGCTTCTATCCGGC
>ERZ773074.1181-NODE-1181-length-10309-cov-3.463039_pt1 | contig 10309 bp, 7 predicted proteins | sample MGYA00580615_ERZ773074 | MGnify/ENA primary metagenome ERZ773074 (study PRJEB29015, sample SAMEA2738126) | human oral metagenome | biome: human oral; feature: human-associated habitat; material: saliva | place: China | collected 2160 ...
GGACGGTCCGCGGCGGACGGTTCGGTCTGAGCGGTGCCGGAGTCGGATCGGTTGCTTCCGCCGTCACCGGCACCGGAGGTGGCTGCGGCGGAGTCGATGCTGCTCGACGGGGTGTCGGGCGTCTCGAAGTCGTTGCGTGAAGTGGTCACTGGGCCTCTTGAGGACTACGGGATGCGACCTCCTGGACGAGGGTGCGTCGCAGCATCGTCGAGGAGGTGGTGGGTGTGTAGGGCAGGTAGATCACCGAGGCCCCGACCTCGGCCATCTCGGCCTCCAGACGGCGGCCCTTGTCGGTGCCCTCCCAGTCGGTGCCCTTGAACAGCACGTCGAAGGGGGAGCGCTTCCAGGCCAGGCGCTTGTCCTGGTCGTAGTCGGGGACCACGGAGTCCACCATGCGCAGGGCGGCCACCATGGCCATGCGCTCGGCCAGGGGCACGATGGGGCCGCGCCCCTTCATCCGCTCCAGCGACTCGTCGGTGGCGACCCCCGCGATGAGGTGGTCGCAGCGCTTGGCCGCCTCGGTGAGGATGTTGAGGTGCCCCACGTGCAGCATGTCGAAGCCGCCGGGGACGTAGCCGGTGATCATCAGTAGGCTCCCTTTCCGCCGATAACCGCGCGCAGCGTTCCGGCGAAGATCTTGGCGTCCAGGGCTCCGCCCCGGTTCTCCACGTAGTGACGGTCCAGGGCCACGGTCGAGGCCCAGGACAGGTCCGAGCGTCCGGAGATCTGCCACAGGCCGGTCAGCCCGGGCTTGACCAGGAGACGACGCAGCGCCTCGGCGTCGTACTTGGCGACCTCGACGGGAAGTGCGGGGCGGGGCCCCACCAGGCTCATGTCCCCGCGCACGACGTTGATGAGCTGGGGGAGCTCGTCAATCGACAGGCGGCGGATCCAGCGGCCCACGCGGGTGATGCGCGGGTCCTGACGGTCCTTGAACATGACCTCGTTGCCGGCGTCGCCGCCGGCCTTGACCACCGAGGCGCGGCGCGCGTCGGAGTCGATGTACATGGAGCGGAACTTCCACATGGTGAAGGGCTTGCCGTCCTGGCCCACACGGGTCTGGGTGTAGAAGACCGGACCGGGGGAGTCGAGGCGGATGGCGAGCGCGGTGGCCGCCAGCAGCGGCGAGATGAGGGCCAGCCCGATGGCGCCGGCGAGGCGGTCGAACAGGGCCTTGCCCGCGGCACGCGTGCGGCGGGTCTTGACGGCGATGAGACCGGTCCAGCCGTGCGTGACGGTCAGGGCCCGCATGCGCCCGGGCACGACGTCCTGCAGCCCGGGGGCGACGACGAGGCGCACCTGGGTACCCTCCAGGCCGCGCATGAGGGTGACCAGGTCCTCGGGGATGACCGAGCCGACCGTCATGACGGCGTCGATGCGCTCGGCGTGCAGGGTCTGGGCGATGTGCTGGGGGCTGCGCACGGGCTCAGCCGAGTGGAAGGCGCGGTCCTGCCCGGAGGACAGGTAGCCCACGATGAGGAAGCCGTCCATGGGGTGGCGGCGCAGCTGGGTGAGCATGGGCTGGGAGCCCGAGCCCATGACGATGAGGGTGCGACGCAGGGCGTGCCCCTCGAGGCGGCGGCGGCGCAGCCACCCGGCCTCGATGGAGCGTCCGGTGACGGCCAGGAGGAGCTGAACCGCCAGAGTGGCCAGCAGGGTGGTCCGGGCGACTCCGGACAGGTCGGCCAGCAGCAGGGCCACCGGGACGCTCACGGCGGCCGCGGCGACGAAGCGGCCCGTACCGGGGCCGGCCTGCTCGACGGCGTCGATACCGAGCGCTCCCAGGAACCAGGCGATGAGCACCATCGTGATGCCCACGGTGGTCGCGGACCAGACCAGTGGCAGGTGGCCGCCCAGGAGGGCGAGCCAGAAGGGGACGGCGACGGCGAAGAGGTCGGACAGGACGAGCCAGATGACGAGGTCATGGCGCGTGCGTGCCCAAGGACTGCGCGGAGCGGTGGGGGAGGTGGCGTCGGCTGCTGCTGTCGAGGGACGCCGGTGCTGCTCGCGCTGGGGCAGTGTCAGGGTCGAACTAGACAAGGTGGACTCCGCAGGGATGATCGTGGGTGGGCAATAACTGGTCGGCTAGTGCTGACGGGACGTCGTGAACAGCAGCGTTTTAGAATGCTACTAAGTCTTGCGGACGTTATTTGTGGGAAGTGGCCAAGATCGCAGGGGCAAGATGAGGAGTCGAGAGGTTTCTGAGATGTCTGTATGTTACAGGTGCACAACGATATGGAGGTGTCAATGCGCCTCTGAGGGACCTTTCAGAGTTCTTCCAGCAGGCGGCGTTGTTGCAGGTCAGGGCCGGTTTGCTGGGGTTGTGCCAAGGGGGGTTGGTGGGGGACCGTCTATGTCACAAGACGATAAACAAAAGATACCAGGTCACCGGCCTTGATGCGTCTACTCTCGTGCCTGTCTTCGGGTGTCTTTCCGATGCCGGATTGTGACCTTCCTACAACATCAGGAGTGCTACGTGACCCAGTCGAGTTCTTCGGCGTCCCGGTCGGCTTCCGGGCCGGCCGAGGCGCAGTCGGCGGACGGCGCTGCCCCGACGGGGGCCGCTGAGTGTGGGGGACCTGCCGATGGCTCAGTTGCCGCAAGCCTCTCGGCGGTTGAGGTGAGTGATGGAGCGGCCGCGTCCCAGGGCTCTCGACGTTCTCCGCTGCGGAGGCTCGGCGGGGTCCTCAGGCGGGGGTCGTCGTCAGGCGCCAGCTGGTCGTCTGTGGGAACCACAGCCGTGGCCAAAGTGGTGGTCATGGGGGTGTCCGGCGTCTTCGGGCTGGTCAACACCAGCCTCATCATCAGGCACTTCGGGGCCGACGCCTTCGCCCAGTACGGCCTGCTGGCCACCTTCCCCACCCTCATGCCCTTCACCGACCTGGGGATCGGCGCGGTCATCCTCAACACGGTGGCGAGCTCGAGCGACCCGGCCCACGACTCGACCGTGCGGCGCACGATCACCACCGCCGTCCGGGTGCTGCTCGGCTCCGCCCTGGTCATCAGCACCGTCGGCGTCGTCATCCTGTTGCTGGGCGCCTGGCCCCGGCTGCTGGGGGGCAAGCTCATGGAGGGCGGCGGACTCACCGCCACCGTCTGCCTCATCATCTACGCCGCGGCCCTGCCACTGTCCGTGGGGCAGCGGGTCATCATCGGGCTGGGGCGCTCGACCACCCAGGTCATCAGTCAGGGGGTCGTCTCCCCGGCCATGTCCTGCTTCCTGCTGCTGGCCATCGTCACCGGCCTGGGACGCGGCAACGCCGTGTCCATCTACTCCTACATCGCCAACGCCCTGGTCTCGGTCATCTGCATCGTCGTCGCCTGGCGCGCCACCCGCCCCCTGTTCAAGGGCGCCCTGAGGGACGTGCCGCGGCTGCGCAGCGTGCGCGGCGTGCGCATCGTCAACACCGCGGGCCCCCAGCTGCTGCAGTCCCTGGCCATCCCGATCGCCTTCCAGACCGACCGCCTCCTCCTGTCCCACCTGGGGCAGTCTCAGGCCCTGGCCGAGTACAACCTGGCCAACAACCTGTTCAACATGCTCACCCAGACCGTCATGGCGGCCGGCGTCGCCATGTGGCCCATGTTCGCCAGAGCCCGGGCTGACAAGCGCGTCGAGAGCCCCTTCAAGCCGGCCATCGCCTTCAGTGGGGGCGGCTTCCTCCTGGCTCTTGTCCTCGTCGCCATCACGCCCTGGGCCGCTCGGGTCATGTCCGGAGGCGAGGTCGTTCTGCCGGCCGCGCTCGTGTGGGCCTTCGCCGCCTATGTCGCCGTCGAGGCCGGCAAGCAGCCGCTGGGCATGTACATGACCGACCCGCGCGGCCTGCAGTTCCAGGTCGTCCCGGTGCTCATCCTGGTGCCGATGAATCTCGCCATCTCCTGGGTCCTCATTGGGCCCTTCGACGCCGCCGGGCCTATCCTGGGCTCGGTGATCTCGGTGGTCCTGTGCCAGATCCTCCCGTATGCCTGGTGGGTGCGCCGGGACGTGGCCAGGCGCCGTCGAGAGCTGGCCCAGCAGTGAGCCCCTCCTCGTCGGCAGTCGGTACCGAGCCGGCTCGCGCAGCCCGGGAGCTGACATCGCGTCCCGATGCTCGACCGCTGCGCCACGTCCCCCGACTCCCTCCTCTCGCCGTTCCTCATCTGTCCACCACCCGGCCCGGCTTCCCGGGCCCCGCTCAAGGAGAAGCCTCATGAGCTCCCCTGCTGGTTCCCCCACCATCGCCGAGAACATCAGGGCCCTGTCCCGGGCTCAGAAGTCCAAGGCTGGTGCCCCCCTCTACTCCCGCATCATCAACCGCCCCGCGGGCCGGGTCCTGGCCGCGATCGCCCACCGGCTGGGCGCGACCCCGGACCAGGTGACGGTCCTGTCGGCACTGTGCACCTACAGCGGCATCGCCCTCATCGCCCTGTGGCGTCCCACAGTCGTGTCCGCCGTCGCCACCGCCCTGCTGCTCATGTTCGGATATGCGCTCGACGCCGCTGACGGGCAGCTGGCGAGATTACGCAACGGTGGTTCCAAAGCCGGTGAATGGCTTGATCACGTCGCCGACGTTATCAAGCTCTCGACAATTCACGGGGCCATTGCGATCTCGCTGTTCCGTTTTACGGAATTACCGTCCCCGGTCCTGCTTATTCCGCTGGCTTTCGGAGCGGTTCAGAATATTCACTTCTTCAGTTACATCCTGACGTATCAGCTGCGTTATCACGGTGGAACGCCTTTGGCTAAGGATGAGTCCCGCCCCGGCATTCTCAAGTCGGTCCTGTCGGCTCCCACGGACTACGGGCTCATGTGCTTCGTGCTCATGACCCGCTTCGCGCCCACGGTCTTCCTGTGGGTGTACGGCATCATGCTCCTGGGCTACGCGGGCTACGTGGCGCTGGCCCTGCCCAAGTGGTACCGAGACCTGCGTAACGACCTCCAGTAGACCCTCGCCGCCGTCGGCCTCGTCGGGTGTGGTGAGGCCGGCCCGTGACGGGCTGCGGTGAACCGATCACCGGCACTCCCGCTGGGATCTCCATCCAATCTCCCTCATATCTGTTAAGGAATCTTATGGCTCTGCTAACCGGCCGCAAGGCGCTACTGGTCTATACGGGACGCAAGGACGGGCTGGGAAACCGCGTGCGCGCGCTGCTATCCGCCCAGGAGCTCGCCCGGGTCGAGGATCGCGACCTCTACTACGTGTGGAGCACCGACGAGTACTTCGGCCCCCGCATGGATGAGCTGTGGCGCTTTGAAGGGGGGAGTTCCGTATCGCGCCTGACCTCCCGGGCGCTCCTGCCCGTGGCCCGCTACCGTCAGCCCAAGGGGGTTCGGATCACCGCCGACCTGCGCCGCCGCCACCTGTGGCAGATCCACTCCCACGGCCTGCCCGTCACCTGGGAGGACCCGGCCTGGAAGGGGAGGGCCTCGGAGGGGACGGCGCCCGCCGGGCCGCGCCCCTGGACCGAGCGGCTGCGCGAGCTCACCCCGGTTGACGAGATCGCCGACGAGGTCCGCTCCCTCTACGACGCCCACCTGCGGGGACGCCCTTACGTCGGCATCCAGGTGCGCACCCACGCGGTCTCCCACGCCAAGACCATCGAGTCCTCACCGGTGGAGTGGTTTGCCAACCGGATGCGCCAGATCCGCGCCGACCACCCCGACGTCCCCTTCTTCCTGTCCTGTGACACCCCCGAGGCCCAGGAGCAGCTGGCCGAGGAGTTCGACGGCTGCGTCTTCCTGACCGACAAGGGCGGGTACAACACCGTCAAAGGCGTGCGCTCGGGCCTGGTCGACCTCTATCTGCTGGCCAGCTCCCAGCACCTCATTGGGGCCTCCTTCTCCAGCTTCGTGGAGATGGCCGTCTTCCTGTGCGACGGCGTCGTCCCCTTCGAGCGGCCCGACCAGCCCCTTGACGGCGAGTTCAGCCTCTCCCTGGGGCTGGCCGAGGACCCGCTGCGCCCCGCCCAGCGTTGACGGCCCACTGGTCGTTCAATCAGCAGGACGCCTGCCGGCGGGGTCGGGCGGGAGGGGTGCTCCCGCCCAACCCGGCGGACCAGGGCCTCAGCGCCTGACGAGCTCGTCGACGATCCGCGTCATCGTGGCGCGGTACCCGGCCACGGAGAAGCGCTCGGCGGCCTCGCGCGCACCCTGCGCGGCGAGCCGGGCCGCCAGGTCCGGGTCGGCTGCCAGGGAGCCGAGGGCATCAGCCAGGGCCTGCGCGTCGTCGGCGGGAACGAGCAGGCCGGTGGCCGAATCGGTGACGACCTCGGCCAGGCCCTGGACCCGGGAGGCCACCAGCGGCCGGGCCGCGTGCATCGCCTCGACCGCCGTGTTCCCGAAGGGCTCGGCCCGGGAGGGCACGACGACGGCGTCGGCGGCCTCCAGCACCGGCCAGGTGGGGTGCACGTAACCCAGCAGCTCGACGTGCCCCTCCAGGTCCTCCTGACCGGCGCGCTCACGCAGCTCGGCCTCGTACCACTCGTAGCCCGGGAAGACCGAGCCGCACACGCTTAAGGAGGCATCCACCCCCGAGCGGCGCAGCAGCCCGACGGCGTCGAGAGCCACGTCTACGCCCTTGCGCGGGGACAGGCGCCCCACCATGGCGATACGGAAGGAGTCCCCGGCTTGCCTGGGGCGCAGGTGCTCCAGGGGCTGGTCCGGTCCGGCGACCCCGTTGTGGACCACCTCCGTGCGCGAGGCCAGTCGCGGCTGGGCGTCCAGGAGCGCGTCGCGGGCCGCCCCGGAGTTCGCCACGATCCGGGAGGCCGCCAGCAGCGGGGCGTTGAGCCCGGTGCGGATGATCCGGCGCTGGGTGTCCTCGGCCTCATGCACGTGGGCCAGTACCGGCACGCCGGCCGCGCTCGCGGCCACCGGCCACCAGGGGATCGTCACCGTGTTGCTGAGAACCACGTCGGCGCGGCTGGCACGGATGACCGACCGCAGGCGGGCGACCTCGGGGGCGGCCTGAGCGGACAGCTTCGCCAGGCCGGTGGGGCTCAGCAGGGCCTTGCGCAGGACCGTGAAGGGCATGACGGCCACGCGGGCACCGGCGTCGCGCAGCACCGCCACCAGGGGGCCGTCCTGGGGCAGGGCCACGAGGACCTCGTGGCCGGTCTCGATGAGTCCGTGAATGGTCTCCACCAGCTGCCAGTCCGAGCCGTACAGGTCGGGGGAGGGGTGGGCCACCAGGACTCGGATGGCGCCGGTGCGGGTGCTGCCCGTCCCGCCCCGGTTCACCAGCCGGCCTTTCCGGTGCGACGCCCGGAGGGGCGCTGGCGGACGGGGCCCTCGAGGGCCAGGCGCCGGGCCAGGGCCTCGTAGCCGGAGGCCACCTCGTCCCAGTCGTAGAGGGCCGCTCGCTTGCGGGACTCCTCGCCGCGTGCGCTCTGGGCCTCGACGTCGGACTCGGCGGAGACGACCAGGGCGGCCACCTCCTCGGGCGTGGTCCAGTAGCGGCCGGCCTCGCCCAGGACCTCCCGGTTGAAGGAGACGTCGAAGGCGTCCACCGCGGCCCCGGCACCGATGGCGCGCAGCAGGGAGGGGTTCGTACCGCCCACGGAGTGGCCGTGGAAGTAGACCAGGGCGCCGGAGTAGAGGGCGTCGAGCAGATCCTGGTCCCACAGGCCGCCGAGCAGGCGGACCCGGCCGTCGGCCAGGGACTCGATGCGGGCGGTGTAGTCGTCGGCGTAGGGGGCCGATCCGACGACGACCAGGGGAAGCGTCGCCCCGGAGCGCACGTAGCCCTCCACGATGACGTCGACGTGGTTCTCCACCTCGAAGCGGGCCACCACCAGGTGGAAGCCCTTGGGGCTCAGGTCCAGCTCGGCCAGGCGCGAGGTGTCGGCGCTGATGCGGGGCGCCCCGTAGGCGAGAAGGTCGGTGGGGGCGTTGAACTCCTCGGTGTAGTAGTCGGCGATGCCCTGGGCGTCGGCGATGAGTGCGTCGGAGTAGCGCACGGCCAGGGCCTCGGCGGCGCGGTAGTAGCGCTTGCCGGTGGGGCCCCACTTGCCGCGGCGCCACTCCAGGCCGTCGACGTGCGTGGCCACCGGAATGCGTGCGGCGCGCAGGGCCGGCAGGAAGGGGGAGTTGGCGGCGTTGAAGACGAAGGCCGCGTCCGGGTGGGTGCGGCGCAGCAGGTGGGCCACTGACAGGGCTGTGTGTGACAGGGTCTCCAGGCTGCGGTTCTTCACCGAGGGCAGCTCAACCAGTCGCATCCCCAGGTAGGTGTTGGGCAGCGGGGTGTCCGGCTCAGGGTTGCGGCAGTAGACGAGGACCTGGTGACCGCGGTCGGCCAGACGCCGGCCGACCTCCTCGATGGCGGTCTCGAAACCTCCGTAGCGGGCGGGGACGCCTCGCGTCCCGATCATGGCGATACGGAGCCTGTCCGGGTTCACAGCAGTCAACGGAGTCCTTTCGAAGGGCGGCGGGGCCGCTCAGGGATGGGAACCAAAGGTCCTCTTCGATGCGACTGCCAGTCACGGTGACGGCGGAGGATCATCGACGAGGCGGATGGGGAGGCGGTGATGGTGGTGGTGATGATGGCGATGAGGCAACGGGCGAGGAGGCGGGGGCTTGGGCTCTTGCCCTTGAGGTCGCAGGTTCCCGCGGAGCGCCTACGAGCTCGTGGTACCGCGCCTGCCCGGTACACCCGGTCAGCAGTCTAGGGGCAGTCGACCGCGGGCATGTGCCGAAGGGAGCGTCACGTGAATACCTCCGGTGCACTGGAGCGTGGGTTCAGGGTGCCGCACTGGTGATGCGCCAGAACTATGGTGGAGGGATCGCGTTCGACTGGTCCACACCACCTGGGCATGCGCTGAGCATTCCAGCCAAGAATCGGGTGTGGAACTGCGTGACGGTTAATGAGAGTCTATCTGTGAGAAAAGTGGGTGGGGCGCACCCTGTCGCGTGAGAAGTGATTGATTGCACAACAGGAGCTGGAACAAAGGCCCCTGGAGTCGTTATCAAAGCGTTATCGCTGTAATACTCTCGTGACCGGCGCCGGTCTTGCTGAGGCAGGGCCGTCCCGTCATACCGCGCCACTTACCCACGTTCCCTCACGTCTTAAGAACGGAGCACTCGTGCATCCTTTCCGTGCTGCCTCCAGTGTGGGGGCGGTCCTGACCGCCCTCCCCCTCGCCCTTGGTGCGCTCGTCGCCCCCACTGTTGTGGCGCCCCCGGCCGCTGCTGCCGGGCAGACCACTCTTGCCTCCCCTCAGCCTCTACCCACAGCTCAGATGGACGGCATCGTTCTGGACCAGGCGGTGGTGGGCAATACCGTCTACGTCGTCGGGGAGTTCAAGAACGCTCGCCCCTCCGGCGCCGATGCCGGTCAGAACGAGTCGCCTCGGTACAACGCCATGGCCTTCGACATCACCACCGGGGCCCTGCTGGACTGGGCCCCCAAGGTCAACGGCAAGATCAATGCGGTCGAGGCCTCGGCCGACGGCTCCACCATCTACCTCGGCGGCAACTTCACCTCCGTCAACGATGAGACCGTCTACCGGGTGGCGGCGGTGGATGCTGCAGGCAAGCGCAAGCCGCTGGGGGCGTCGGCCAACGGCATGGTGATGGATCTGGAGATCTCTCCCGACGGCTCGACCCTGTACCTGGCGGGCTCCTTCACTCAGATCAACTCCTCAGCGCGGCAGCGCGCCGGCGCCGTGGATCTCAAGACGAACAAGGTCACCAGCTTCGCCCCCCAGGTCGACGACTCCCTGGTTCGTTCCATCACGGTGGCCGCTGACAACTCCGCTGTGGCGATCGGTGGCTCCTTCACCTCGGTGGACGGATCGTCCGACGCCTATGGAATCGCCGTGCTGGAGAAGAGCGGTTCTCTGCGGCACACCAACATCTCCAGCGTCATCCGCAACGCGGGCACGAACTCCGGCATCATGAGCCTCAAGTCGGACTCCCGAGGCCTTTACGGCACCGGATACTCCCAGGAGGGGACCTTCGAGGGGATGTTCCGGGCCAGCTGGACCACCGGGGACATCGACCTCATGGCCGACTGCCACGGTGACACCTATGACGTGCTGCCCACCACTGACGTCATCTACATCGCCAGCCACACGCACGACTGCAGCAACATCGGTGGCTTCTCCGACGGGGAGCAGAGCGGTACCTACCATCACGCCGTCGGCTTCTCAAGCACGGCGACGGGCACCGTGCGCTCCAACACGGCTCGCGGCTACAGCGACTACTCGGGAATGCCCGCCCCCACGCAGTACAGCGGCTTCCTGCCCGGGTTCCAGATCGGCGAGTACAGCGGCCTGAGCCAGGCCGTGTGGACCGTCGAGGGCAACAGCCAGTACATCGTCTACGGCGGTGAGT
>ERZ773074.1182-NODE-1182-length-10298-cov-34.167236_pt1 | contig 10298 bp, 9 predicted proteins | sample MGYA00580615_ERZ773074 | MGnify/ENA primary metagenome ERZ773074 (study PRJEB29015, sample SAMEA2738126) | human oral metagenome | biome: human oral; feature: human-associated habitat; material: saliva | place: China | collected 2160 ...
GAACGGTGAGCGCCTATGACGCGTCGGGGTCCTTCGTCGAGACGTACGAGGTTGAATTCAACAAATTCCCACCCACGGATGATGGTCACATGCCCTCGCTCAAGCAGATCAAGGCCTACGCCACCAAGGACATGCCCGTGTGGACCACCGGACAGGTTTCCATCGACTTGGACCACGAGCACGACGAGTATTGCCTGTCTGTGCGTCCCACCGGCGCCACCTCCTACCCGATGGTTCACACCAGAGGCGTTTCCTACTTCGATGAAGCGGGTTATGGTGCTGTCGTCCCCACATATTCGCGCATGAGCGCTGACGCGTCCGCGCTCTTCGTGAAGGGACGCGGCGAATCGCGGACCACTGTCCATTTCTTCGATATCACCAACAGCACAACCTACGAGTCCGAGGAACTCAACGATTCTCGAACACTCGCGTGGGTCTTCGACGATCTGCTGATCGGGGTCACGGGCGACAGCGTCGTCGCGTTCACACCCGCCACGTAGCGACCGATAAACGACGCGTCCCCGACACCCGAGACTTGCTCGGTCGCGTCGGGGACGTGTCGTGTGTGGGCGCGGGTGCCTCGTCGAGGAGCTCAGTCCTCCATGTGGTGGAGCGTCGCGCGGTCTGCCTTCACGGGGATCGTGAGGGCCAGGCCCACGCCGAGGATCAGCATGATGCCAAGGATGCCCCAGTACGTGTAGTCAGCCCCGGCGGGGGTCAGGCGCTTGCCGATCAGCAGGAAGAGGCTGTACATCGCGGGCGCCATGAAGGACACGGCGCGGCCGGTCGTCGCGTAGAGGCCGAAGACCTCGCCCTCTCGGCCCGCGGGGATGATGCGCGACAGGAAGGAGCGGGACGCGGACTGCGTGGGTCCGACGAAGACGCACAGGGCAAGGCCCAGGGTCCAGAAGACGATGGGGCCGCGGGCGTGCAGGAAGAAGACGCCGAAGCCGGCGACGACCATGGCGGACAGCGACAGGATGATGACTTTCTTCGGGCCGATCTTGTCGTCCACCCAGCCGAAGGCGACGGTCGCCAGGCCGGCGACGATGTTCGCGGCGATCGCGAAGATCATGACCTGTCCGGCGCTGAAACCGAAGGCGGTCTTGGCCAGAACCGCTCCGAAGGTGAAGACGCCGGCCAGGCCGTCGCGGAAGACAGCGGAGGCGATGAGGAAGAAGAGGGTGTGCGGGGCCTCGAAGCTCAGGGTGCAAACGGTGCGCCACAGGAGCTTGTAGGAGTCGAGGATGGACTCGTGATCGCCGCCGGTGTGGACCTTCTTGGGCAGCGGCGGGTGGAGGATGACGGGGATCGCGAAGCCGCCGAGCCAGAGGGCGGCGATCACCATGGAGATGCGGATCGGCAGGTACTCGTCCGTGGGCACGCCCAGCAGGTTCGCGCCGATGAGGCCCACGTAGAGGATGAGCAGCAGGACGATACCGCCGATGTAGCCGGACGCCCAGCCGAAGCCCGAGATCTTGCCGCGGTCCTCCTTCTCACCCAGGTGGTTGAGCATCGCGTTGTAGTTCACGGAGGCGAACTCGAAGAACACGTTGCCCAGGCCCAGCAGGGCGATACCGAGCATGAGGGCACCGCGGGGCCCGAGGACCGACTCGGGGTGCACGAAGTACATGGCGAGCATGCAGGCGACGACCAGCCCGGTGAACCATCCGAGCCAGACTCCGCCCCGGCCTCGTCGATCGGCGCGCTGACCCGTGATGGGGGCGAGGAGGGCGATGAACAGGCCCGCGATCGTCATGCCGTTACTGAGCCAGGTCGAGGCCGTGCCCGAGTCGGTGAAGACGCCGTCGCTGGTCAGGTACGTCGTGAACACGAAGGTCGTGGCGACCGCGTTGAAGGCGGCGCTGCCCCAGTCCCAGGCCGCCCATTCGACGACTTGGCGCGTGATCACGCGGCGGCGGGCGGCGGGCGTTGTGCTCATGGAATCGGGCTCCTTCGGTGGGGAGTGCTCGGTGGCGCGTGTGCGTCCAGAGTGAACCTACCACGTTTCGCGTTTCACGCTCTCCTCGGGCCGCCCCAGGAACGAGGCCGGGGAACCGTCAGCGCGTCCTGACCGCATGTCATATGCTGGGATGTCACCCAGGAAGGAGAAGACGATGGCACACAGCACGCTGGTGAGCCCCTCGGAAGCCGACAAGCAGTACGCCAAGACGAACAACTTAGTTCGCCCCGCCATCTTCTTCCCGGTGGCCGCGGTCATCTTCCTCTTACTGTCGGGATACATGCCGGGTGGCATCGCGCTCTTTTTCTCCGGCTACTGCTTGCTCTTAGGCATCGCATCCGCATTTCTCGCAGTCGCTCAGATGTTTCGCCGAACCGATGGGTGGGTTGTGCACGTGGAGGGTAAAGGATTGTCGATACGTCCCACCCTTGCCATTGTTCGCACGCAACACATCGCCTTCGGTATCGGCATCGCCTGCGCACCGATAGCGATCATCATCGAAGTACTGGTGACCCACTCAGCCATCGGCACTGTCCTCAGCTTGGTCACGGGCCTCCTGTTGTCAACGATGTTCTACTTCATGTTCATGTCGTCTCCCCACCGGCTCTGGTTAATCCATCAGGGCCCAATCATCGAGTTCACGCCTGAACATGTCGCGTTCCGGTCTCTCATCGACAAGTCTGCGACACAAATTCCGTGGCAACGCCATCCAACCATTAGGGGCTTCGATCCAATCACCAGCAGCACCTATCAGCTCCCGCTCATGCATGTGTCCGCCGACGGAACTGACCGCGACATGGTGTTCGATATGACGGGAACTCCCATACCGCTTTCCCGGGTGGACAACCTGGTCACCTACTTCAACAATCGACCGGAGAAGCTGGCAAAGCTGACATCCCCGGAGGGATCCAGGGTGGCACGCGCGATCCTGACGGGTCGCTGATGTATGTCGCCGCCCTGGCCGCGCTGAGGCGCGAGAAACGGAGGCCGTCTTCATATGGTCAGCCTCGCCCACCCAACGCACTCGACACTATGGTTGTACTGATATCACAAGATGACAATGACGCAGCCCAGCTTCGCGAGGCGCAGCCGGGTGGCGCACCCCTGTTGGCCGGTCACGCCCGACAGCCGAGGAGGCAAATCATGAAGTTTCCCTTGATGCACAACGTGTATGAGTCTCTCAGTCCCCAAGCTGAGTTGCGCCGTCGTTCCTCCTCGCTTCCCCTATTCGCGATCGTTGGCACCCCGCTCGCCCTCCTCACGGTATGGCAGCCGTCAACCACCATCGTCGGCTCCTTGGCCATCATGGTCACGGGCATCATTCTCGTTGGCTCTGCGTTCAGCGGGTATCGCAGGAGTCAGCGCAGGGGCCCCATGCTCAGCATCGTTCCAGGCGGCGTCGCTGTACACCCCTACCTGGGCAGCATATGGTTCGTGTTGGGCCAGTATGCGTGGTTTGCGTCCATGGGTCCACTCATTCTCATCAGCTACCTCATCTACCGCGACATGCTGTGGGCTGTCATTGCCTTCATGGTTATCAGCTGCCTGGCCCTCCTGGCATCTTGGACAGCGGCCTACAGGCCGGGGACGATCCATCGCGGCCCCATCATGACGCTCACTCCCGAATACTTCGAGATTCACCCGATGCTCGCCGACTCGCCCGTGCGTTTCCCATGGACAAGCGGCCCGCGCATCGTGCACACCGAAGTAGTGAAAGTGAAACACTGCGTCATCAAGCAGGCGTACATCACGACCACGGGCAATGAGACGCCCATGACGATCGACATCACATGCCTGAACCTCACGGCCGAGCAGCTCCAGCGCGTCATCGGCTGCTTTGCCTGCCGCCCCCAGTATCGAAACATCCTGGCCACTACGGGCGGCGTCGACCTGGTGCGCGCGCTCGTTTCCGAGAACCCGGTGGGGTGGCCCGCCTGACGGACGAGCGGCGCACCACCATTGCGTCCACCCCATCAAAAGTGATCTCAGTCGTCCACCCGTCTCTCTGCGCGTGCAATCCTCGCAGCCTCATGACAGGCATGTGAGCGCCACAGACGACCTGGAATCCGCCTCAGCCCAGTTCTGCCTCGGTGCCCTCGCACTTATGACGGTGGGTCGCCTACCACCGGGTCTCGCCCTGTTTTTCGCGGGGTTCTTCATTCTCCTGGGGATCGTTTCCTTCCTCATTGGCCTCGTCGAGCTGGTGCGACGCTCCATGGGCGTGAAGGTACACGTCGAGGATCAAGGGGCAGCTCTCTACCCCTCGCTCGGCGCACGTCGGGCACGCAAAGCCATGGCCGCCCCTGGGATCGGCTGCGCTCCCATTGCACTCATCATCGAGTACGCATTGGAGGACTCGATCGCCGGCTTCATCGTGACCGCGATTGTTGGCTGCATTATCTCGGGGTTGTTTTTCTTAGCATTCGTGGATTCTCCCTATCGCCGGGATGCTATCCACCAGGGGCCGCTCATGCGGGTCTCTCCCGAGTATTTTGAGATTCACCCCCTCACCGACAAAGAGCCGACGCGCATCCCGTGGGACCTGCATCCCAGCATCAAGGGCGGCCACGAGGACACCACTGCCAATGGCGCATGCTTGTTCGTTCACGTGTCGCTTGACGGCCTTGAGAAGGACCTGGTCTTTGACATGACGGGAACACCGATCAGTTTTAGTCAACTTGAGCGCCTCATCGACTACTTCGTCGACAAGCCGGAGGAACGCGCGAAGCTCGGCCAGCCGGAGGGCACCCGACTCGTGCGTTCGCTCCTGACGGCTCCCTGACGCGCGCAGCCACTTGGAGATTTCACCAACCAGCCGATACCCTGACAGTGAACCCACGGGAGATTGAAGGAAGATGCTGCTTACCTACAAGTACCAGATAAGCCCGAATGGGACATCGCTAGCAGTCACGCTCATCTACGCTTTCTGCGTAAGCATCGTCGCGCTGGGCTGCATGACCGTTGCCTGGTTGGCACCCCTGAGCATCTTAGTGCTCGGTGCTGCTTGGTTCACCAGCATGGCGTTGTCATTGTTTTACTTCGCCGTCGCTTTAGCTCGCAGGATCCGTCGGGGCCCATCCCTCGCACACTCCGACGGGGCCGTGTCCGTCGCCTATCTGAGGCTACCCATCAACGTGAACACGTTGTTCTTCGGCACATATCTGTCTATGTTCCCCTTCGCCCTCATCGGATGTGCGCTGGAGCGGACCTCGACCTTCTCCTCCGGCCTCACTGCCCTGCTACTTGCCCTCGATGCAGTTACCATCGTGAGCGCCAGCATTATTACTGTGATTGCCGTGGCAGTACGCAGCCGCTCCGCATACAAGCCCAGCAAGATCCACGGCGGCCCAATTCTAACGTTCACCCCAACCTACCTAGAGTTCCACCCCCTACCCTCCCCCACACCGATCCGCATCCCCTGGGATCAGGCCCCCTACGTCACAGCCATCGACTACCCGACCGTGAGGGCCGACGTCATCCAAAGGGCGCACATCATGACCACGGCGAGCCCGGCACCCACGCTCATTGACATCACGTGCCTGGACTGGACGCAGGATCAACTCCAGCGAACCATCGGTTATTTCGTTTGCAACCCCGAGCGCCGTGGCATCCTGGCCACTGCGGGCGGCGTCGACGTGGTGCGCACGCTCCTGCGAGGGCAGGACCCGCACGCCTGAGGGGCGCTTGCCCACGTGTGGAGACGTCCGGGGGCGGTGGGAACGAGGCCGGGGAACCGCCAGGACAATGGGCAGGCTCGCGCACGCTATCCTGATAGCGTCATGACCTGGGCAGGACGCTCGTCTCACTGCACGACCACCGCCACCGATGGCTTCAGAGAGTAGACACTGATGCTGACCAACAAATACGACGTGCCCCTGAACGGGGCTTCCACGACTTCTCTGACCGTTAATATATTCGTCCAATGCTTCTTGGCGCTGATCTACAGCTTCCTCCTGTGGCTCATGCCGTTCAGCATGTATGTGCTCCTCATTTATTTCGCGCTCGGCCAGGCACTGACGCGTTTCTTCTACGCTAGGGCTCTGTCTCGGAGGCGACGCTATGGCCCAGATCTCACACTGTCCAATGAGGCAGTTTGCCTCTTTCCGTTTACTGCCCCCATCAAGCTAGTCGCTGCGGACTCCATTTTGGTGGCAGCATTTTTCCCCGTCTCCCTCGTCGCATGCTTGCTGACGCGCAGCTCGATCCTTCCTATTGCGTTCCCTCAGATTCTCAACGCCATTCGTGCAGTGACCGATGCGATGGATGTGTTCACCATCGTCCTCGGCCTCGCAGGGACCGTAACTGCATTACTGCTGCGACACAGTGCTGCCTACCGCACGAATACGATCCACCGCGCCCCCATCCTGACCCTCTCCCCGACCCACCTGGAGTTCCACCCACTGCTGGAAACCGCACCAGTGCGCATCCCCTGGGATCAGAGGCCTTTCCTTGTGAACATCGACTACCCGGTCGTCAAGAGGGATACCACCAAGCGGGCACACATCACGACGACGGACAGCCAGACGCCCACGACGATCGACATCACCTGTCTGGACCTCACATACGAACAGCTCCAGCGCCTCATCGGCTGCTTCGCCTGCCGCCCCCAGTATCGAGACACACTCGCCACTGAGGGTGGGATCGAGCTCGTGCGAGGGCTCACCGAAGACAACCCCGCGCTCTGGCCGCGCTGAATCGCGAGCAGCGTACCGCGGGTGCGCGCGGCCGGTCGGGGTTGGTCTCCGCCCCCCTTGGCGCGCTTCCTGGCGCGCGCGGGGCGCTCTCGGAAGCACCCCGATCGCTTCAGTCCGCCTGCTCCTGGTCGGCGAGCAGCCGCGCGAGCGCCAGGTCGAGGGGGCGCGTGACCTTCAGGGAGCGTTCGTCGCCCGCGACCGTGTGCACGGTCCCGCCGATCGCCTCGACGAGGCCGGCGTCGTCCGTGGCCGCCCGGGCCTCGTCCGCGCCCAGGGAGGCACCCGCCTCGTGCGCACGGGTGAGCACATCCCAGCGGAATCCCTGCGGGGTCTGCACGGCCACCATGTCGGAACGGCGCGGCGTGCCCGTCACGACGCCGGACGCGTCCACGGTCTTCAGAGTGTCAGTGACGGGCAGGACGGGGATCACCGCGCCCGCGCCACCGCGCACTGCATCAATGACCCGCTCGGTGACCCGCGGGGGCGTCAGGGGCCGCGCCGCGTCATGCACGAGGACGACCGTGTCCGCCTCGCACTCACCAAGAGCGGCGAGTCCCAGGGCCACGGACTCCTGACGCGAACGATCGGAGCCAGCGACAACACTCACGCCGTCGACATCGGCCAGCGCGCTGCGGAATTCCTCGATCGACGAGGCCGGGGCCGTCACGACGATCGCGCCCACTCCCCCGGCGCGTAGGCCGCGGGCCGCCCACCAAACAAGGGGGCGACCCGAGAGTTCAACAAGGGCTTTCGGCCCCTCGCAGCCGAGGCGAGAGCCGGAGCCGGCGGCCGTCAGGACCGCGCGGGCCTCACTCGTCGACGGCATCTTCTTCGACTTCGATGCGCCCCTCGGCCAGGACGGCGTCGAGGCGCTCGGCGGCGGCGGACTTTTCGATATTGCGCGCCAGGGCCAGCTCGGAGGTGAGGATCCCGCGGGCCTTCGTCAGCATGCGTTTCTCGCCCGTGGACAGCTTCTTCAGATCATCACGGCGGGTCAGGTCGCGCACGACCTCGGCGACCTTCACGATGTCGCCGGTGGCGATCTTCTCCTGGTTCGCCTTGAAGCGGCGCGACCAGTTGGTGGGTTCCTCAATGTAGGGGGCGCGCAGGACGGACAGGACCTCTTCGAGGCCATCCTCGTCGACGATGTCACGAACGCCGACCATGTCGACGTTTTCGGCGGGAACCTGAATCTCAAGATCACCCTGGTTCACACGCAGCTTCAGGTACGTCCGCTCCTCACCACGAATGGTGCGCGTCATGACCTCTTCGATCGTGGCTGCGCCGTGGTGCGGGTAGACGACCGTCTGACCGATTTCAAACGACATGGATGGACTCCTGGATGCTTGCGTGGATAGCAGAACTATTCTACCAGCTGGCGAGAGAATCGGACCCATACAGTGTGAAAGCTCAACGTTACACGTATACAAGGAACGACACAAACAAACTTCAAGCACGACCGCAATTCATCCCAGCATGCGACCCTACTCACGGTTAAACGTGCGCCATGTGGACGGGCATCACACCCCAAAAAGCGCGGTTTTCCGGGCATAGCGAAGCCCCGACCTCGTCAGCATCAACGAGGCCGGGGCTCGGCGTCAGGTCACTTGCCCTGGTTGGCGACCGCAGCGATCTTCGCCTCGGCCTCGGGATCCAGGTAGGTGCCGCCCTTCTTGATGGGCTTGAGGGTTTCCTCGTCGAGCTCGTACACCAGCGGGATGCCGGTGGGGATGTTGACGCCGGCGATGTCCTCGTCGGAGATCTCATCCAGGTGCTTGACGATGGCGCGCAGCGAGTTGCCGTGCGCGGCGATCATGACGGTCTTGCCGGTCTTGATCGCGGGAACGATGGCCTCGTCCCAGTAGGGCAGCAGACGCGCGATGACGTCCTTGAGGCACTCGCTCATGGGGACAGGCTCGCCGGCGTAGCGGGGATCCTGATCCTGCGAGAACTCCGAGCCGGCCTCGATGGCGGGCGGAGCCACGTCGAAGGAACGGCGCCACAGCATGAACTGCTCTTCGCCGTACTCGTCGCGGATTTCCTTCTTGTTCTTGCCCTGGAGCGCACCGTAGTGACGCTCGTTGAGGCGCCAGTTGCGCTCAACGGGGATCCAGTGGCGATCGGCGGCGTCGAGAGCCAGGTTCGCGGTCATGATGGCGCGACGCAGCATCGACGTGAACAGGAGATCCGGGAGAACGCCGGATTCCTTGAGGAGCTCACCACCGTGGGTAGCCTCCGCGCGGCCCTTGTCCGACAGCGGAACATCCACCCAACCGGTGAAGAGGTTCTTTGCATTCCATTCGCTCTCGCCGTGGCGGAGCAGCACCAGTTTGTAGCTCATGTCTCCATTCTTCCACAGGTGGAGGCACCCCTCATACATCCCGTGGGGTTGATCACGCCACAGCTTGGACACTTTTCTCTCTCACGACCACCTCTCCCCCCTGACGCCCCCAAGGCGGCTGGAGCTCTCGGTCAGGCCCAGACCCCGGGCATACCCTGATTCGCCCCTGACTCACCCGAAATTTACCCCTGACAGCCTTGAGATTCCGCGGTTTTACATGATTACCGGAACAGTGTGCGCCCCTCGTTTTTACCCGTACGGTTAACTTCATGAACATCACACGACGCACCCTGGCAGCCTCTCTCATCGCTGCGACCGCTCTCGCCCTCGGTGCCTGCGGCTCCTCGAAGCCCCAGGCCACCGATGCATCCCCCGCCGCAGACCCGACGACCCCGGCGGCCACCCCCTCGGCCACGGCCTCGTCCGTCCCGACCGTGTCCGGATACCGCCCCGGCGAAATCCCGGCCATCCCCCTGTTCTCCGTTCCCTCCGTCGACGTCTTCGCCTCCAACGCCGATAAGGCCATCGTCGACTCCGCCTCCAAGTCCCTCAACACCGTCCCCGGCGTAACCATCTCACCCGCCAAGTGCGACGGCACCTCCCTCGTGTCCGGCTCCACCGTCTTCGGCGGCGACGGCTCGGTCGTCTCCTCCTCGGACAACGGCACCGTCGTCAACGACGGCCAGGGCGGCGGCACGATCACCGAGGGCCCGATCTCGATCGTCTACGGCGGCGACGGCTCCGGCACCTACTCCAACGCCGATACGATGGTGTCCCTCGTCGTGAGCACCGACGGCTCCGGCACCTACTCCACCCCCACCACCAGCATCGTCCTGGACGGCCAGGGCGGCGGCAACTACTCCAACTCCTCCACCTCGGAAACCATCACCGTTGAAAGCGACGGCTCCGGCGTGTACTCCAAGGGCACCGTCACCATCATCAACAACGGCGACGGCACCGGCAGCTACTCGGACGACAAGCTGACGATCCAGAACAACGGCGACGGCACCGCGACCGTCAACGGCAAGGAAGTGAAGGACGCGCCGAAGGTCGACAAGCTCGGCAAGCTCGGCAAGTTCCCGCCCGTCGCCAACCTGAAGCCCGTGGAATCCTGCGGCACCGTCATCACTCTCGAAGATGGCGTCCTCTTCGACTTCGGCAAGTCCGACATCCGCCCCGAGGCTGCCCAGACGATCAAGTCGCTCGCGACCGTGCTCACCAGCAACAAGGTCCCCGCTGCCCACGTCTACGGGCACACCGACTCCATCTCGGACGAGGCCTTCAACCTGCAGCTCTCGCA
>ERZ773074.1183-NODE-1183-length-10297-cov-25.089143_pt1 | contig 10297 bp, 6 predicted proteins | sample MGYA00580615_ERZ773074 | MGnify/ENA primary metagenome ERZ773074 (study PRJEB29015, sample SAMEA2738126) | human oral metagenome | biome: human oral; feature: human-associated habitat; material: saliva | place: China | collected 2160 ...
CGGGCGATCTCACGGCACACCACCGAGGGGCTACGCCCAATCAAGTGGGCGATACACACCTGGGACAAACCCGCCTCCAGCCCTGCCATGATCGCCGCACGATCTTCGACCCCAAGCATCCGACGACACCCCATGATCAGCCTCCAAACAGCACCGCCACTACACGAAAAATTGCTTACACCCTATGACACTGCCCCCTTTGATACACTTGGTGTTCCTATACAACGGCGAGGCGTATGCTGGGAATCAATCACCAATCCCCTTTGATACACTTAGGGCTTGAAGGGCAAGTCCGGCTGGCGGCTGGGAATCAATCACCAATCCCCTTTGATACACTTTGCGACTGCGCCGGATACGCGTTATGCTGCTGGGAATCAATCACCAATCCCCTTTGATACACTTATCTTGAGCTGGTGAATGACCCTGTTGTGCTGGGAATCAATCACCAATCCCCTTTGATACACTTTCCGATCTGTCGCCGTCTGAGAAGCGTGGCTGGGAATCAATCACCAATCCCCTTTGATACACTTACCGGCCGCTCGGGCGCTCGCGGATCTCGCTGGGAATCAATCACCAATCCCCTTTGATACACTTGGCCCCCGTCTACCCTGAGGGCCAGGCAGCTGGGAATCAATCACCAATCCCCTTTGATACACTTTCGATTGACCGCGGCGCACTACAAACACGCTGGGAATCAATCACCAATCCCCTTTGATACACTTTGTTCCCCACGGTCTCACCTCCGGTTGAGCTGGGAATCAATCACCAATCCCCTTTGATACACTTCGACTTACGCTGGCAACATCACCGTCCTGCTGGGAATCAATCACCAATCCCCTTTGATACACTTCGAACATCCGAGACGACATCGATGCCGTGCTGGGAATCAATCACCAATCCCCTTTGATACACTTCAATCCGAGGTGTGGCGCGAGCAGCCGTGCTGGGAATCAATCACCAATCCCCTTTGATACACTTATGGCAGCAACGAGCCGTGCGCTGATCGGCTGGGAATCAATCACCAATCCCCTTTGATACACTTGAGGAGCTCACCGGCGCTAAGGGCTGCGGCTGGGAATCAATCACCAATCCCCTTTGATACACTTGTGGCTTTCCTGGCCACACTGCCCGGCGGCTGGGAATCAATCACCAATCCCCTTTGATACACTTCAGGTAGTTCTCTACCGCCGGGTGGCCGGCTGGGAATCAATCACCAATCCCCTTTGATACACTTATGCCCTTCATGAGTCCTCGGACGGGCTGCTGGGAATCAATCACCAATCCCCTTTGATACACTTACCGCGCGGATCATCCACGTAGAAACCCGCTGGGAATCAATCACCAATCCCCTTTGATACACTTGAGTGAAGCGGATCCCACCGGAGGGGGAGCTGGGAATCAATCACCAATCCCCTTTGATACACTTCCGAGGGTCAGCGTCTGCCCGTCGGTGAGCTGGGAATCAATCACCAATCCCCTTTGATACACTTGTTTCGACGTCGACCTGGAAACGGCGCGGCTGGGAATCAATCACCAATCCCCTTTGATACACTTATGTAGTCGGCGCGCTCCTGTAGGCCGGGCTGGGAATCAATCACCAATCCCCTTTGATACACTTCGCGCAAGCCACCCCCGAAACGAAGGAGGCTGGGAATCAATCACCAATCCCCTTTGATACACTTAGCGCGGTCTGCGCCTGCGACGCGTTCGGCTGGGAATCAATCACCAATCCCCTTTGATACACTTGTGACCGTCGCCTCGGTCGAAATGTCCAGCTGGGAATCAATCACCAATCCCCTTTGATACACTTGAGGTCTGGCGTGACGCGCTGGTTGCTTGCTGGGAATCAATCACCAATCCCCTTTGATACACTTTCGCCACCGGCGGGTACGTCATCAACCGGCTGGGAATCAATCACCAATCCCCTTTGATACACTTGATGACGCGCAGGCCTTGGCTTTGGAAGGCTGGGAATCAATCACCAATCCCCTTTGATACACTTGAGGCTTGGCGGGGGTTGTCATAGAGACGCTGGGAATCAATCACCAATCCCCTTTGATACACTTGGCTCTACATCTTCCACGCGATGCGCGCGCTGGGAATCAATCACCAATCCCCTTTGATACACTTGAGATGGAGATGCAGAAGGTGTCGGCTTGCTGGGAATCAATCACCAATCCCCTTTGATACACTTTGGACATCTTCAAGGCGAGGATGCGCAAGCTGGGAATCAATCACCAATCCCCTTTGATACACTTGCCCTGGAGGAGCGCCATCTGCCCGCCCGCTGGGAATCAATCACCAATCCCCTTTGATACACTTATTGGGTGCACATGCCCCGCCTTGAGGGGCTGGGAATCAATCACCAATCCCCTTTGATACACTTAGATCCCCTAGTTTTCCCTGAAAAACAGCGGAAAACCAGGGGATCTTCGTCAGAAAATCATGAGCTGCTCCGGCGAACCACGCTCCTTCCGAGGCTTCGCGTTCTCAAAACGGAGCCCCGTCGCCCACTGCCGATCCGTCAACGCCAACACTCGTACCTGCCCACCCTCCGGGAGGTGAGACTTGATCGCCCGCAAGGTCGCATGATCCTGTCCACCAGTCGGCCAGTACTTCACGTACACGCTGAACTGCACCATGCAGAAGCCCCAATCCAGAAGGTCATTGCGGAAACGCGTTGCCTCGCGACGCTGCTTCTTCGTCTCCACCGGGAGATCGAACATCACCAAACACCACATAGCGTCATCAGACACGCTTACTCACCCACACCAACCCGCGAAGGTCCCTGCCACGACAGGACGTTGAGGCGATCGATGTCACCCTCAACGTAGCGCCCGAAAGACTGGGCCAGGGCTTCGGATACGGCCGGGATACCATGTCCGTCCGAATCGAAAGGCTGTGACGCGGCAGCCACAAGTAGTTGCTTCACCGTGCGATCAGAGGGTGAAGCCGTCGGCGGAAGCTGCAGTGCAACCTCATCAATCGCTGGTCTAAACGGTTCGATCAGATCGTCAGCAAGCGCGAATGCATTCCCCCGACCACGGTGGAAGACCCCAAGCGCAGGAGCCAAACCCGCGGAAAGAACAGCCCTCATCAAATGCCCCCGAAGCACAGAATATCCATAGTCCAGGCAGGCGTTCGCACCGATCAGTTGGCCGGCTGCCGGTTGACGCCCGACACCCTTTCCGAGGGCGCGTGACCAATACAGCCGAGCAGCCTGGGCCTCAACGTTGCCAGGATCACCCGAACGAACCTGATCAGCGAGCGCGAGTAGTTCCCCGCTACCCCGAATCTTGAGGTTTTCCAGCACCGAAGCCTGTCCCTCGATCTTTGCCCGGATCAGACGCGCCCATGCGTTCTTCTTACGCGGGAGGGAGACCTCCGCCTGGGCTCGGTGGCGGGCTGCTACTCGGCCATGGTCTGACCACGAGTAGCAGCCGCCCTCCGGTATACCCCTCCAGTCGCAGAAAAGTACTGCGACATCGGCTTCTGCCAGGCGATGCAGAACAGCGGCGCTCAGAGCGACCTTCATACCCACGAGGACAACTGCGACCTCGACAACGGGAATGATCGTCGATGCTCCCTCGTCCGGGCACACCTCGACCCCGCCACGTGTCGACCGAAGTTCACCTTCGAAACCACACAGGTCAATAACGCGCCACTGTTCTGCCATCAGAAATCACTCCAGTACCATCGATACGGGCAGCGACGCGGATGATCGCCAACGCTCCTCGCCCAGGCAGTTTCGGCGAACAACACGAACTGTGCCAGCTCCAAATATGACGTTCACTGCAGGCCACCAGCCTGGAGTATCCACAGTCTTCCGTACAGCTTCCGATGTGGCCTCTACTCCCAATCGTTCAGCCTGTTTTTCGTCGACGAATCCCTCCTTTGAGAGAAGGAGCGGCTTAATTCTCAGTTTCGAGGAAGAAGGCATCCCAGCCACCCTCCAACTCGTCGCCTCCGGATAGCGTTCCAAGACATCGCCAATGAAGCCGCCGCTGTACTTACTGGTGTCGATTTGCAGTTCATCCCCCTCAACCAGCCATCCGATCTGGGTGGCAGTCCCATCGGCCAGCGCTTGCCGAATCTTCGGCTCTGCGGTCCGCATAGAGATCGTTGAGGGCTTCAGGGGCGTGGTGAACAGATCTTGGTCCTTCAGACGCAACAGATCGACCTGGAAGACTCGAACCATCGCGTATGCCGTCTTCTTCCCGTCAATGCGGTAGATCCTTGCGTGGTGGATCGAACTGCCGAGCTCCACATATCCTCCACGGACCTTCAGGCACGCAGCGGAGGACCCAAAGAAGTTCAGCGAATCCATCGGTCCGACGCGCGTACCATTCACGGAGATTGTCCGGTTCGGATTCTCAGGAAGACCCTTCTTCGGGTCGAAGTCCGGGCAGCGCGTGAGCGCTGTCCAGAGTGCGGGCGTCTCTGCGCGGTCGATCAGTTCAACAGGGAGCGCGTCACCCAGTCTGTGCTGCTCACCGTAGCCCTTCGTGATGATTTGCTCGCCATCCGGCGTCTTCGGGGGACAGAAGGAGTGGACCGTCGCGTCGTGGATGACGCTTGACCCAACACGCAGGCGAATGTTCTCGGCGAAGGGAATCGCGTTGTCACTCAACGCAATGTTGAAGAGCTCGACGCCGCGAAGCATCGATTCACGCCAGGACTCGAAACGCTGCGAAGCCTCGCCCGGCTTCCCATAGAAGTTCTTCCACGTCTCCTCGAGGCCCGCAAGACGCTGCGCGTCGCGCATGTTCACACGCAGCGCGAGGGTACGGGACACCGACGGATTCATCAGCGCGATAACGAGCGCATCCATCGCGTGGTGACGCCTGTCGAAACGGGTCTTGCCCCGACCGCCGATCAGGTTAACTCGACTCTCGAAGCCCGAGGCCTTCCGGGCCTCCGCCGTTAGCTGACCACGGTAAACACCCACGGAAGGCACTGCCTCTTCGTCGCGCGTGCGGTAGAAGCCCTCGATACGAGTCCTCAGTTCAACAGCCATCCATGCGACGGATTCCATCGAGCGACCATCGAACTCTTCGTCCGGCTTACGGGACTTGAGACGAGCCGACACCTCACGCTGCAGCTGCTTGAACTGCTTAGGCGACATACCGTTGTCACGCTGCCACATCTTCACACGTTCAAGAGCACCCTTCAGGGAGACGCCCGCGTTCGCCTGGTCGGACGACGCCCACGCAGCAAAGGGAATAGCCCCCTTCTTGTGGTTACACGTACGACACACAGCAGCCAGATTGGAACGGTCATTCGTCGAGGAGCCGTCCGCACGAGGAACGATGTGATCCATTTCCGCCGTCATAAACGTAATGTCGGTACCGCAGTAGAGGCACTGACAGTTTTGCCTTTGCAGCGCGAAGTAGCGGACCTGATCGGAACGACGCACCTTTCCGGAAAGTTTCAGCTGTGCCGCCATTTTGGCAACAGCCGCAGCATTTGCACTGCGTCGTCTATCGTTTTCTCGCATGAGCTCACGGGCCACGCGTTCCGACCCCAGGCCGTCACGCGCATGCTCAATGTTGATGACCGTCGGTTCGCCCCAGCGCTCGGTCGCCGCGTGCAGCCATCGGCTCACCTGCTTGAGCACGCGATCGACTGCGGGGTTACCCGTCGGAGCCCCGATCGGCTCCACAGCGGGCTTCCAGTCATCCCCAACATTGAATTCGAGACGACGCGCAGTGTGCAGATCAACACCGTCGCGAAGCATCCTGTCCGTCAAGCGACGAAGGCTATCCAGCGAGTATGCCGCTCGCCCCTGCGGCAGTGAGATCTTCTCGAACTCGAGTTGGTCGTCCTCTGTCGCCTGCTCGAGCAGCTCTGCGACCTCATCATTCACGTCACCACTATCTTCGGAACCACCGGAGTTCGAGAAGGCATCCACAAAGTAGCCGCGCTGCTCATCATCAGCTTCCTTCCACCACTCCTTGAGCCACTTGACCTTACAGGCCAGAATCTTCTCAGTGGTGACGTCAGTCGGAGGGGTGCGTAGGACGGGCGACCCATCGAACGAGGCCTTCGCGGTACCTCGCAGATCCGAACGCTCGATACCGAGGTTATCAGCCAGGTCCTGCCAGGTAACCTCCTGTTTGAGGCCAGCAATGAGCAGGAAATCAGTCAGCCCCTGCAACTCCTCCGGAGTCAGCGGACGCTCCGCACGCCCCTCGCGAATACGCAGGTTCGCCAGCACACTCACGATGCGGAACTTCTGGAATGCAGGGTGTGCCTTCTCCGCACGCACGTGCTTACCCTGCCCCGGCAGCTCGTCATGTCCCACGAGTCCGCGCTCCTTCGCACTCCCCGCGGGGGATTTCGCCTGGAAGACGGCTCGAACAAGCCGATCACGGTCCGCAGGATCAATCTGCTGCACCTCGCAGATCCGTCGGATTTCCTCCGCATTGTCACTCTGATGGAGCTTGCCGGCGAGAATGCCCTGAGGTCCGCGCAGCTTGGGCGTGCCAGGAGCCTTCACGTAGTCGGGGTGAGCGAGGTACGCATCCACGAGCTGACCGGGGGTCGCGTCAGCCGGGAAGCTCCTACCGAGGGATGCACTGATGCGCTCGTTGAGCCCCTTCAGGAAGTCACTCGGCTCAGCGGGCTGCAGGAGCGTCTCCACCTTGGCGTAGGGATTGCGCCAGCCGCGGTGGCGAGCCATGTGCCGCAGTGCGATCGACAACGCTGCCTTTCTCTCATCGTTGTCGGCGATATACCCCTCAAGCAGCCGCGAGCGCACATGCCAGGGCTCGCGCGGATCCTTGAAAGCCGTCAGGTCAGGCAGCGGCCATCCGAATTCCTTGGAGAGAACTCGATCCAAATTCACCAGGCGCTGGTGTCGCGTGCGATACAGGCGCCTCGTTCGACGGGCGACACCGGCCGTCAACTTTCGGCTCTTCGCTGCCTTGTTCTCATTCGGATCGACGCCAGCGTCGTGAATGAAAACCATTGAATTCAGCAGCTTCACAGGCTGATCGTTGCGGTCGACCTCGACCGCGCAGAAGCCAATAGATTTCAGGCCGACGTCGATGCCGACACGGTAGCGGATACTCGGAATGTTTTCTGAGGAAGTAACCATAGACACATAGTGTCACACCGCACACACATTTGCGTCCGTTTTAAAAAACTACCGGGCCCTTCGCGGAGAAGGACCCGGTGGAGCATTCGGAGCCGCTAACGAGTCGGCTCTTACTGAGAATCAATCGCATACAGCATACCTCTCCAATTCCAGAGATGCAAGCCACATCCGCGAGGACTTTTCGGCGATGCCACCCCACCCACTCCCGCGTGCCATGGCGACACAAGTGGCACGATCCTGAAACAATGGGGGCATGTCGAATGACCCGCGTGAAAACCTGCACGGTTCGGATGGCCAGGAGCTGGCCGACGTGACGGCCGCCGCCGAGCACGCCGCCGAGCAAGCTGGCGAGCAAGCCGCCATGCACATGGCTACCTCGCAGACGCCCGCCCAGTCGATGGCGGACGCGCTCGCCGAGATGTCCACCCCGTCGTTCGAGGAGACGCTCAGCGCCCTCGACGAGGTCGGCGCACCCTCCGAGCAGGAAGCAGCATCCACGCTCGCCGAGGACGGCGCACTGGACCCACAGGAAACCCTCCCGTCCAACGCCCCCATCCTCCCGACCGGTACGACCGAAGCAACCCCCGCCTCGTTCACCACCAGTGCACCCCAGCAGAACGCGCCCCAGCAGACCACGCCCCAGCAGTCCGCCCAGGAGCTCACGCCCGCCAACAGCGCCAACAGCGCAGACACCAGCACCAACAGCGCGGCCCACAACAACGCCCACAACGCCACCGGCAACGACCTCGCCGTCGCCGCCCCCGTACACCTGCCGCCCGCCGAGTCGCGCCCCTGGTACCGCTCGCGCCGCTCCTTCTGTGCGAAGGGCCGCGGCGGCCGCGTCCAGGTCGCAGGCCTGGGCATCACGTACACGGACCACGTCACGGGCGCGGTCCTCCTGGCAAACATCGACTTGGGCTTCCGCGCGCGCTCGCTGAGCGCGATCCTGGATCCGACGGGCCGCCGCGCCCGCGCCCTTTTCCTGATCCTCGCTGGCCTCGAGGAGCCGCAGGCGGGCCGCATCGTCGCCGCGCCCTCGCGCTCGCTGGCCGCACGTCTCGCGGGCCGTATCGGCTCGGTCGCACTGATCCGCGCGGACTCCCCGCTCGACGAATCCCTGACGATCCGCCAGAACATCCTGGCCCCCCTGTCGGCGACGGGTTCCGTCGCCGACTGGGACAACCTCGTGGGTGCCCTGCAGATCACGGGCCTCGCCCAGCGTGTCGAGCTCCACCCCTCCGAGCTTTCCGAGTGGGAGCGCTTCAAGGCCCTCATCGCCCGCGCGATCGTCTCTGGCGCGGAGGTCTTCCTCGTCGAAGACCCGATCACCCTGCCCGCCGCCGCCCGCACGGAACTCGGCCCCCTCCTGCGCGCCCTCGCGGACGCGGGCTGCGCGGTCGTCCTCGCGACCCCGAACCCCGAGGTCGCCGCCGCCTCCGACCGCGCGATCCTCCTGACAAACGGCCGCGTCGCCCTCGACGCGCCCGGCCCCTCCGTCGCGCTCATCAACGCCTCCCTGGAGGCCAACCCCGAGGACCCGAAGGCCCTCCTCGGCCCGATCCCCTCGGCACTGCCCGCCTCCTTCGACGAGGTCATCTCCCCCACCGGCGCACAGGCCCCCGCATGGCACCCGCTCGGCACCGCCGACGAGGCCGGGGCACAGACCGCGAACGCGCAGCAGTCCTCCGCACCCGAGGAAGCCGACCCCGCCGAGGCGGCCCTCGACGCGGCGACCACCCGCATGGAGACCGCGCCCGCCCAAGCAAGCCAAGCGACCCAGGCAAGCCAGGCAACGCAGGTGCCCCAGGCCTCGCCCGAGCCCCGCACCGAGACCGCGATGCGAGGCATTCCCGTCGTCGACACCGAGGACCCAGCCATGGCCGAGCCCGAGGTCTCCGACCTGGTCGTGCGCGCCCGCAAGATCCTCTCCGATCTGCCCGGTTCGATCGCCCCACAGGAGTAACGGACCGGTCACTGCGAGCCGACCTCCTTCATGAGAGACTAGGCGTATCAGGCGAGGCACCGCCTCGCTCACCCGCACGCGCAGGAGCACCCATGACTCAGCCCACCCCCCAGCCCGGGCAGTACCCGCCGCCGCCCGTCAACACCGCGCAGGCCGCCGGCGAGGCCCGCCCCAGCATCGGCGCCCTCTTCGCGTCGGTGACCGGCCAGATCTCCGGGATCATTCGCGGCGAGATCGAGCTCAACAAGGCGAAGCTGCGCACCTTCGCAGCCAAGAGCGGTAAGGGCGTCGCCCTCCTTGTGGTCGCCGCGGTCTTCGCGCTCTACCTGCTCGGCTGGACGCTGCACACCGCCGAGATCGCGCTCGCGCTCGTGCTGCCCGCGTGGGCGGCGTCGCTGATCATCGTCGGCGTCCTCCTCTTGATCGTCCTGATCCTCGCCCTCGTCGGCGCCCGCTCCCTCAAGAGCGCGCAGGCGCACCGCCCGGACCCTGCCGCGTCGGTCGCCGCCACCAAGGAAGCCATCGAGAAGGGACTGGGCAAGTGAGCACCAACCTCGATCCGCGCAACGTGACGGTCGGCGAGTCCGCCCCCGCGTCCACCTCCTCTGAGCCGCGCACGGAGGCCCAGATCACTGCCGACCTCGAGCGTCAGCGCGCCGAACTGGCCGCCACGATCGACCAGCTGTACGCACGCGTCCAGCCCGCCGCCCTCGCCCAGGAGGCGAAGGACGAGGCCAGCGCCCGTTTCGCTTCCTTCAAGGAGTCCGCGTCGCTGACCCTGCAGGACGCGGCCGGCGGCAACGCCGAGGCCCTGAAAAAGGTCGGCATCGTCGCCCTGTCCGCGATCGGCACCATCGGCGTGATCGTCCTGCTGGCGACCCGCTCGTCGCGTCGCTCCCGTCGCGAGGCCCGCCGCGCAGCCCGCGAGGCCGCCGCGCACACGCTCGCAGCCCTCAAGTCCGACGTGACCGAGGCGCTGTAAGCACCAACTGACGCGAACCGGCGTAACTCCGGCCACACCGGCCGTGGGTTGCGCCGGTTACATTTCCCCGTTTTCGTGGGCTTTCGCGGGCGGAGTGCCGCTCAGCTGAGCGCGCAAAACACGATCCAAGGTGAGGTCAAGGCCCGTCATTAGCTATGATGGACCCACGAAACATTTTGAACACCCAGGGAACCGCTCCACGCGGACCCGAACGACGCGGAGGGGGTCGACGCCATGGGGCGCGGCCGTCAAA
>ERZ773074.1185-NODE-1185-length-10270-cov-3.187078_pt1 | contig 10270 bp, 8 predicted proteins | sample MGYA00580615_ERZ773074 | MGnify/ENA primary metagenome ERZ773074 (study PRJEB29015, sample SAMEA2738126) | human oral metagenome | biome: human oral; feature: human-associated habitat; material: saliva | place: China | collected 2160 ...
GAAATCTACACAGACAGAATATGTTTTAAATTCACTATTGTCAGGCTTGATAGCAAACCACCATTCGGAAGAAATACTTCTTGAATGACGATGTGATACTGCAGTTTCTGACTTTCCAATAACCGTCCCAGGAACATCCCAATGGTTTTCTTCACATAATTTCCAACCATAAGACCCAACAAAGACTGAAATAAGGGCAATTGTTAAAGGGATAATGATTTTCCAAATTTTATCGTTCATATTTTTTTTATATTTTGTGATAATTTGTAGTTAATATATTGCTCTAAATCTTTTGACGTGTATGTATAATACCCACCACTTTTATAGTGCTTAAGAATCTTCAAATAATCAATAAAATCATCTGTCCTTATAATACTTTCAAGCACTTCATAAGGGACTTCTGTGAGGATATATAACCCACTATAAACCCCTGAGCCACTTGGTACTTTAAATATTTTAATTGACTTAACATCCTTAATAATTGTATTGATCGAGTATTTTTTAATATATACATCTTTAATAGCTTGGGTTCTGCCATATAAATACCAATTTGGATTTTGTTTTTCTGTTTGCTTTTTTAATAGCTCTACTTTATGCTTAGTTAAATATTCTGCAATTTCAGGATAAGAAAATAGCTCTTCTTTTGATAATGGTTTTCCGTTAGAGTCATATGGGAAAAAGGCTTTCATCCACTTTCCCGTGGATGCCTTCAAAACGGGGATGGTAAGGTTTGAAAATGGCAATTCTTTGATAAAAACTTTATCTGCAAGCGTTGCAAACCCATTTTTTACTTTTGCATGGTTACAAGGTAGTTTTGTATTTTTTATCAATCTAAGTAACGACAATTCCTTACATGTACCAACGTAAAACTTACCATCAATCAACATCTCTTCATATGGAATTGTATCAACATATACCTTATCTTTATTTTCTTCTGAATAGGTATAATAATCTATATTGTCACAAGTTTTTTGCTTGTCAAACAAAGCAATCATTGTATAAGTGATTGCACCTTCAAATGGTTGGTAATGCCCTAAATCAATTAAACTAATAAGATTCTTATGTTTGATAATATAATTCCGCATATTTGTTCCTGCAAGGCTTGACAACCAAGAACTTGGGGTTATATAGCACAGCTTACCATTTTTATTAAGCATACGCAGTCCTAATTCATAAAAGACCAAATAAATGTCTGTCATACCATCTTTACCAAAGCTAAATGACTTAACATCTTCATAGTGATTTACTAAATTATGTAGCCGAACATACGGAGGATTGCCAATTACGAAACTAATTATTCCATTAAATGTGCTAACAGATAAAGCGTTACAATTTAAGATATTCCACTTAACACCTTTAACACCAAACTTTAAAACAATTGTATCCAAATTTACAAGGCATTTATCATAAGCAATAGTGTCTATTTCAATGCCATGAATATACCTTTCTAAGTCCTCTTTAAGGCCATATATTGATTCATTTCGAGTAATATAATCTTTACAATACCTATCAACTATACAGCACAGAAATGCGCCATCACCACAACTATTATCAATAACATGCTTTTGTAGAATGTTACCATCAGTATATCCAACATAATCTAATATATTAGATACTAAAAAATCAGGAGTATAAACCTGACCATTATTCTTAGTCTTGGTTTTAGATCTCTTATCTTCCATATATAAAAATGTTCATTTTATTTTTCATAATGTGTGTTAATGTAAATTTTCTTGCTATACTTTTCGTCGTATACGATCCAACTTCGTTTCAATGTGCAAATTAAAAATAGAGCAGCAAAGAAGAAATATCCACCACTAAACATTACAAACATCAACCATGCAAATAATACACGAATAATGATGTTAAACAAATAAACTGCAATATGTATCATCACTTATATGTTTTTTAATTATGTTATTTCAATTCATTTCAAGAATCTGCAACTATATTATACTACCAACGCATATTAAAACCAAAATAAAAAAGGAATAACTTGTTTCACAACAAATTATTCCCACAAAAAAGACTAATACATAATATCTCAACAATCAAGTTTTGTGAATTTAAATCAACAAACTTGAATGTTTATTTTTTAACCATTATTATATTGAATGCTTAATAACTTACTTAAAAGTGTTACATTATTTATTAATTCATGATTATCATTAAGCAATCCTTCATAGCGATTCTTTAAATCCTGATTGATAGATTGTAACAAAATAATAGTGTCGTTCGCTTCACGTAATTTGTTTTTCATACAAGCAAGCTCATTCATTAATTCATCATTTTTAAATTCACCATCATTAACGTGTTTACACTCTTGCTTATCAGTAAGAATTTGATTTAACATTTCATTAAATAACTTTTCAATAGAATTTACCATATATATTTTAATTTTTAATAAATTTATATTTCACAAATTTCATAACCCTTGTCAAGGTTTTAATTTCTGTTAATTTTATGTTCTTCTAAATAATCGATAAGGAATTGTACATCATCATGTACTACCTCTCCAAGGAATGTTTCGTAATTGGGAACATTGCCAAAATACAATAACTTAATATCATGTTCTTCACATAACACCTTCTTTTGTTTATCACGAGAGTTTGTTTTATTAAACATTTTACAAGCCCATTTCACACCTTTTCCCGCAAAATCAACCGGAAAGAAATGTTGTTCACCTTGACATTCAATTCCCACATTATAGTCAGGTAAATAAAAGTCCAAACTCTGTTGCTTTAGCCACTTAAAATGTTTTTGGTGCTCATAATCAATTTCCACCCCATCCAAGTAATTCATTACACTACGTTCTAAATGACTTAAATTACACTTTGGGCAACCACTGCCACTTAAATGTTTATATGACATTTGCCAAAATTCTCCATGTTCAGGGCAAATGATACAAACCTTTGTCCTTGCATTAACATACTCAACCTTAGAATAATCATACTTTTCACCATGTTTTTTACGAGCTGATACAATCCATTCTTCTTTCGTGGGAATACATTTACCACATGTTGGGCAACCTTGTCCCCCCAAATGATTATGAGGTGTTTGTTCAAAACCCCCATGAATTGGACATTTGATACAAACCTTTGATTTAGAGTCAATATACTTAACCTTTGAATAATCATACTTACCACCATGAACATTACGAGCATTTTCAATCCATTCTTCGGTTGTAGGAATATAGTTACCACCACATTTAGGGCAACCTTGTCCTCTCAAATGGCCACTTGCTTTCTGCCAAAATTTTCCATGTTCGGGACAAATAATACAAACATTTTTAAGTGCACCATGATACTCCACATTAGAATAATCATACTTGTCACCGTGTTTTTTACGAGATTTTTCTATAAACTCTTCTTTAGTTGATGTTAACCTTTCACGTAGTTTATCGCCTTTACATTCTGGGCAACCTTGGCCACTTAAATGACCGTTTGGACTTTGCCAAAACTCACCATGTTGAGGACAAATGATACAAACCTTAGTTACATTATTCACATAATCCACCTTAGAATAATCATACTTACCATTATGAAGCTCTTTTGCCTTTTTAATAAACTCTTCTTTAGTTGATGTTAACCTTTCACGAGTTTTATCACCCTTACATTTCGGGCAACCACGGCCGCTTAAATGGCAATTAGGTTTTTGCCAAAATTCACCATGTTTAGGGCAAATGATACAAACCTTTATTTTAGACCCAATATACTCCACTTTGGAATAGTCATACTTATCACCATGCACGTCTCTTGCATCCTTAATAAATTCCTCTTTTGTTTTCTTCTTAGCCATTTCTCATATTCTTACTGCAATTCTACGGAACAAAAATTGTCAATGCCAAATTATTTCGGCCTGCTTCAATTTTATACTTCATTTTGTAACGTTTTAAATGTTAGTTATGCTATTAATCTATTCAAATAGATTATACAACAAAGGATTTAATTTCCCAAATATAATAATGTTATTTAACAAAAAAAGACCAATCGTATATTTCTCTTTAAAAAGTTCTATAATACGATTGGTTATTTACCTACAATTATTTCTTCTTGTTTTTCTTTCGTTTCTTACGTGCTTGTGAGCGTTTGTTCGCATCCATAAGGCAAGTGCCTTTTCGTGCGTTAGAAACGACATTTTCAAGCTTTCTAAGGGCTTTAATCAAGTCATCAGATGTTGGTGTTACCAAATTGTCATTTATGTTATTCATGCTAAATTAATTTATTTATCATTTTTCAAAGAACTCTCGAAACTCCTTACCACCGTACTCATCCTTGGTTAATTCAATAATTTCCCGAATTGTGTATTTCTCTTTCCGAGGTTCAGGAAGACGTTTTTCAACAAAAATCTGCGTCCCAACTTTACAAGCTCCCGTAATAACACGATAGCAAGCAACAGCCTCATCAAAAGTCAGTTCGCTATCGAGGGTTAGCTTCTCATATTCAGACTTATCACGCAAACTCATCTTATAATGAAGGTCTTGATTTGCTTCATCTAAAGTGTATCCATGTGCCCAATGCTTATTCCCATCCGTAACGACGTAGCCATTGAGTCCATTAACGCTATTGCGTACGTGGTAAACATTCCCCTTCTTCTCAATTACTTCCGAAAGAATGCCATCGGCATGAAGAAATTCTCGACCTGATGGGTGATTGATATGTACAAAGTCATCTTTCAAATAATAATAATTAAATTGATTCAGCCTATATCGTTCATCATTAAAACCTTCACTACAACATACACATGTTACTAAGCAATCATTTGGGATTGTAGTAAAATGATTTCTACCCATCCCTAAAAAAGAAAAAATAATTAAATTTTTAGGTAAATTTTTTAATGGTGTGTCGTGAATGATTAGACAATCTAATTCCAAATTATCTCTAAGTTTTGTAATCTTAGTATATGATATGTTCAATGAATCAAATTCACAATCATCCGGTATTTTTGTGATATTCGTATGTGAAATATTTAATAAACCTTCTACCTTCAAACCTTTTGGGAGTTCTTGTAATAAAGAACCACACACATTAAGATATTTTAGTTCCAAATTGTCACGAAGTTTGTTAATTTTTGTATTCTCCATTAATAATTTGCCAAACTCACAATCATCAGGAATCTCAGTGATATTTGTTCTTGAAATATTTAATTCACCCTTAACTTTCAAGGCTTTTGGTAATACTGACAATGAAGAATCGTAAACAGAAAGTGTATCTAATTCCAAATTATCCCTAAGTTTTGTGATTTTTGTATGATTCACATTTAATGATTTAAATTCACAATCATCAGGTATCTCAGTAATATCTGTTTCTGAAATATCTAATAAGGCACTCACTTTCAAGCCTTTTGGGAGTTTTGTACTATCTACATAACACATTAAACTACCATCCACCACCAAATTATCCGGAAGATAATCACTATTACAAGAAAGTAATCCCTTATAATAAGGTTTACCATCTTTTACTTCAAGTAGTTCACCTGTTTGTTTCTCAAACATCTTAATTTGAGATAACATTAATTCATTTTGTTGTTTATCCATATGTTTTTAAATTTTATAATCATTTTCATTATACTATTGGCTTAGTTAAAAACCAACTTAAATAAACGAATTATTTTTTCTTCTTTCGTTAAAACACCTTATATGAAAAATGATTGTAGTTTCCAAATATAATGATTAATTTAACGGGACATTAAAACAAAAGCACTATACTGAATAGTGATGAAAAAACTATTAAAGAACTTGTAATTTTCATTTAAAAAGACTATTTATTATATGAAAATAAAGTTAAAAAAATATAAATAAAATGCCTTGTAATTGCGGAAAAAAAAACGTGACAAGTCAGCCGAAAAAAATCGTCAAGAGTCCCTCATCGCGAGTGGTTGGCGGGAATGGTTCAACGACTAAACGCATTATTCGAAGAATAAAATAATGTAAAAAAAGTTGGAGTATACGAAAGTATGTATATTCCAACTTTTTATTGTATAATATGTTATGAATTAAGATATCGTTTTTCCTTCTAATTTTGAATAGTGTTCTATTTTTATCAACTTTTTTTATGTTCATTTAAGTAATCGATAAGGTATTGTACATCATCATGAACCACTTCACCAAGGAATGTATCGTAATTGGGGATATTACCAAAATACAATAACTTAACGCCATGTTTCTCACATAATGCTTTCTTACATTTATCACGTTCAATTAGTTTATCAAATTCCTTACAAGCCCACTCAACACCTTTCCCTGCAAAATCAACCGGAAAGAAATGTTGTTCTCCTTGGCACTCAATGCCCACCTTATATTCAGGAAGATAAAAATCTAAACTCTGTAAACCCAACCAATTGAAACGTTTTTGGTAGTCGTAGGTAATTTCAACATCATCCAAATAATTCATTACACTCCGTTCCAAATGACTTAACTTACACTTTGGACAGCCACGACCTTTGGTATGAGAATTAGGTGTCTGCCAAAACTCACCATGTTCAGGCTCACTACAAATGATACAAACCTTGGTATGAGCACCAATATATTTAACCTTAGAATAATCATACTTGTCACCATGAACTTCACGAGCCATTGTAATGAACTCTTCTTTGGATGAACGACAACGTTCACCATTGGCTTCATTACGACATTTTGGACAGCCTTGACCACTTAAATGGCCGTTTGGTATTTGCCAAAATTCACCATGCTTTGGACAAATGATACAAACCTTTGTTTTATTATTCACATAATTTACTTTTGAATAATCATACTTGTCACCATGAGCTTTACGAGCCTTTTTAATAAATTCTTCTTTGGAGTGACGACAACGTTCACATGTGGCTTCATTGGAACATATTGGACAACCTTGTCCTTGTAAGTGTTGATATGGTGACTGTTCAAATTCACTATGCTTAGGACAGATAATACAAACCTTGGTGTAATTATTCACATATTTTACCTTGGAATAATTATATTTATCACCATGCACTTTATGAGCGGAAACAATCCATTCTTCCGTTGTAGGTGTATAACAACCACCACATTTAGGGCAACCTTGTCCATTGATGTGTGCAGAAGGTGTCTGCCAAAACTCACCATGTTCAGGCTCACTACAAATGATACAAACCTTAGTTGCATTATTAACATACTTAACTTTGGAGTAATCGTACTTATCACTATGAACCTTTCTTGCCTTGGTTATAAATTCCTCTTTTGTCTTTTTCTTTCCCATTTAATTATTTATTTATGTTGGAATACAATTTCTTAATCCATTCAGCAACACTATCAATTGCATATTTTGGTAATGTTTTATTATCCTTCCAATCAAAGTTTGGATATTTTATATCTATGTAATCATAAATTAAATCACTAATCATATCTTTATCTTGAAAATTAGATTTATAAATATCTTCTATCATATGTTTATAATAATTGTTACTATAATGATACGCAAATATAATAATATCTTTCCCAAGTGTATCTTTTGGTAAAATTTCATTGAACTTTTTTTCAAGTTGATGGTAATAATTGTCATCGTAGCCCATCATTACGCCAATAGTATCATCTTCACCGTTAAATACATTTTTGTTACGGTAGAAAAGTTTTGCAACATTTCGAGTATACCCATTATCTAATGTTACCATTATCGTATTACCATTTCTCTTGGCCATACCCCAATTAGAAATATTAGCCCAATCGTTAATATTCACCCCACTTTTAGACATAGTTAAAATATATTGAAGTAAAGTATAAACTGTTGGTAAGTCTTTATATTTCTCCATAGCATGTTCTATCTCATTATCTATAACCATATTATCTAATATTATATTCTTAAATATATAAAATGGTACGCCAATAATTTTCTCAAAGTCTTCAATATCAGCAGGTAATACGTATTCTGAAATGACGTAAAAATAATTCTCCATATCAGAATCATTATAAACAATTGGCATAAATTTTTTATCTGTAGCTTGATTATAAACCATCACCTCTGCTTTATTCTGTGCAACGCCTTTCATGTTGGTGGCCAACTTCAAGACACGAGTGTCATCAATTTGAAAAACAGCTCTTGCTGAACCATCACCAATTGGTTCACCTAACATTTTTACACAATACTTATACCCGCCTTCAAGAAAGTGATTTATTTTATCTTTATATTCAGAATGGTCTTTAACGCCTTGTAAATCATTTCTTAATGCTTGATTTAGTTCTTGAACTGAAAACCCTGCTTCCATTGCTTCGTGGATAAGATTACGTACATAATTGCGTATTTCAGATTCTAATAGGCTATTAATGTGCCATTTATTTGTATTATTCATATTCATTTAATTTTTAACAATATCTATTTTGTCAAATTATTATTTAAAGATAAATATCAATTACGCTGTATTATATTAAAATATCACCATTCATTTGGTTTTATGGTATTAAAAATAAAACCACCGGACAAATATACATATATGAACGGTGGTTTAACAATGTGCAAATTTTAAGATTTAAGTCATAATAACTTGGTCAATAATATTATCATCAATCTTTGGAACTTGATACACTTCATAAGTACCATCTCTCTTGATATGTATAAGTCTTCTTGCGATAATATTTAGTCCAACAGATTCCATCATTCGTTGATACAGATTAAACTGTACATAATAATGGGACAACGCCTCATCATAATAATTAGTGAACGGTGGTAACATCATCATGTTTGTGTTTCTCACAAACTCCTTTGTCAACTCTCTATTGGTGTTATGAGTTACAAGAAAGTTCTTGCCACATAAAAAGGTGTGGCTAATACTATCCACTTCAATACACCTTGTTGGAACACTATCTACTTCTTCAATTTTAATAATTCTACGGAAATTGTAGTCATCAGGTGTATGCTTGCTTATTTTCTTATATTTATGAAGGAACGGATTAAAATTACAACCAAATGTAACATGAAACTCCCCATCCTTACATTTTTCACAAGTCGTTTTAATACCCAAACTTGAAAGAATTAAATAAACGGCCTCCTTCTTCCATTCTTGCATTGTACACAACATGAAACAATTTCTTGTTTTATCATAGTAGCCATTCATGTCCATTAGCCCTCTAAGTAATTCCAATCGTCGATAAGATGATGCTTTCAAATATATGTCAGGGATATGTTTATTGTTTAAAACATTAATCGAAGCTAATTTATCTGTTAACCCAACCACTGTTCTTGTTTGTGCGTTATCACCTTCTACAACATAACCCTTTAATTTAATTTCTTCCCAAATACATTCATCCACATTTGTAATTTCCCCAACTGACTTATTTTTATTACCAAGCCAAACACCAAATACATACGGTTCAATCGGCAATTTAATATAATCATTTCTAATTGCTGTCGGATTATATATTTTTGGAAATTTACTATATGGAATTGGTGTATCAAGGCCATCGAGATATTTATAAAGCTCCTCAGAAGTCATAACAACTTTTTTCTTTCCCTTTTTTTTACGTTTAAGAGTTATTATCCATCGATGTTCATTATCACTAATAATTTCCTCTTGGTTATCAAATGTGAGTTTATAACATTTTCTATGATGCACTTCAGATGTGTGAAGCACTTTACATTGAAACCCATCTTTGTCATAAACAACATCACCTACTTGCACTGTACCCATGGTTTTCCACCCATCAGTGGTAAATATTGGTGTGTTGACATCTAAACCCTTCCAGTCACCAATTACAAACCCACTTTTAGAAGGATCAGGTGCGTCGTAATAGAACAAAAGGTCAGCAGTCCCACAGATTGGTTTTGCGCCATCAATGTATTTTGTGCTTAATTTAAACTCAGCCCCTACCGGATGAAGTCTACCATTCAAATCATCATAGAATTGTTTTATGGCAAATTCTTGTGGGAATGTTGGAACCATCCATTTTTCCTCTGCAAGATATTGAGGTTTATTCTGTGGACAAATCAATTCAGGTTTACCACATAGCATATTAGTGTATGATTCTCCAAATTCGTGTGCTCTTGTACCCATTACAGTAGCACAAACGTTTGTCCATCTCCACTTTTTCTTAACCTCATCTTGGGTTAGATTATTCTTAATTGCAAACGCTCTTGAACGCTCCTCAAGGTCAAATTCATTCTCATATTGAGAGATAATGGTTGATACAGGGGTGTACTCAACCCCATCAATTGTATAACGGTGTGGAATTTCTTCAAAGACAATGTTGCCAAATTTCTCCTTAAATAAAGCACGTGTGTCTTCTCTTAACTTATTTATTTCTTCTTGTGTCATTTTTTAATTT
>ERZ773074.1192-NODE-1192-length-10251-cov-2.889957_pt1 | contig 10251 bp, 9 predicted proteins | sample MGYA00580615_ERZ773074 | MGnify/ENA primary metagenome ERZ773074 (study PRJEB29015, sample SAMEA2738126) | human oral metagenome | biome: human oral; feature: human-associated habitat; material: saliva | place: China | collected 2160 ...
GAACCCACGGCCGGGAGTCGATTGGTCATCTCCACAGGTCTGCCACGGGGCGCGCGCTGTGGGCGACGGTGGCGGGGAAGAGACTCAGGATCCGGGCGCGCAGTACGTCGAGGTGGGTGAAGTCGGCCCAGATGAAGCGCTCGATGCGCCAGCCCATGCGAGTCAGGGCGTCCTGGCGCTGCTTCTCCTGCCACAGGTCCTCCGGGGTCTTGTACTTGATCTGCCCGTCGAACTCCGCCAGTACCCGGTACTCCGGCCAGGCCTCATCGGGGAAGTAGAGGCGGGAGTGGTGGACGTCCGTGATCGCCATCTGAATGCGCGGAGCCGGCAGGCCCAGGGCGCGCACCAACCAGTGCAGCAGCGACTCGCCCGGTGATTCGGTGAAGGCTGAGGCCATGGCGACGACGGCACGTGCGCGCCGCGCCCCGGCACGCGGGCCCTGCGCCGCAATGGTGGCTTGGAGCCGATGCCGGGCAGCCTCGACTCGGCGGCTCGACTGGGAGTACTGGTATCGCGATGGACGGGCGATAGCGCGGAGCGCCGACTCGACCACGCACACCGAGTCGTGGGCGGGAAGGTCGAAGGCGCAGTCAACCGCGGTCCGTCCCAAGGTGCTCACAGGCAGGCCCGAGACGGTGGTGATGTCCTTCCGCGGCAGCGTCAGGTGTCGTCGGCGCAGGGATGCAGGGCGCCGCGCTCCTGCAGGGAGGGGGAGCTTCTGGTGAGGATGGTGCGGACTTGAGGGGACGACGACGCTGACGTCCGGCTCACGCTCCCGCAGCCACAGACCGTGAACGAGTGCGGCGGACTCATGGCTCAGACAGCGCGCGGACTCGACCTGCAAACAGGCGGCGGCGCAGCGAGCCAGGCTGAGACGCTTGTCGGCCTCCCAACGGGGGAGGTCCTGTGCGCCGATGTCCGCGTAGATGCCGCGAAGGACCCTCACGGGACTACGCATGGCGGCCGGCGGGCCGGCGGACGCCACAACGGGCGGCAGCTGAGGCGGTTCGGGATAGGGCTCCATGTCGCAAGCGTGATATGTGGGCAGATGAGGTGGCCACCGCAGCATCGGAGCCTTGTGGATGCAGCAGGGAACGACAGTGCTGTGGCCACGGAGTGACGGCGTCGTGCCGGCTGTCCGGATCGTAGGGTAGGTCGTGCGTTCGTACCCTTTACCCCTCGAACGCACGACACAAGGTACGAACGCGCGGGGAAGGGACCTGGCGGCGAGGGCGGCCGGTCAGTGGCGCCAGGCGGTACCGCGCGAGCGCAGGTAGGTGGTGGCGCCGCGGGCGGCCATGAAGACCCAGGCGAAGGCGATCCACAGCAGCACCAGGCCCGACGTCGCCCCGTCAGCCCCCGGCAGCACGCCGCCCCCGATGAGTAGTGCGAGCGGCACATAGGGCAGCAGCGTCACCAGGCCCGCCCGGGCCAGGTAGCGGCCGTCGCCGGCGCCCATGAGCACGCCGTCGAGCAGGAAGACGACGCCGGCGAGTGGCTGCGCGCTCGCCGCGACCAGGAGCGTTGGAGTCGCGGCCGCGATGACGCCCGGGTCGGAGGTGAAGGCGCGGGGCAGCCAGGCGGCGCCCGCTGCCATGAGCACGCCGATAAGGACCCCCGTCCCAGCGCCCCAGGCCAGCATCCGCTTGAGGAGCTCGTCAATGGACCAGCCGGCGGTCGCCGCAGCAGTTCCGGCCTCCTCCTCGGTGAGGGCCTCAGCCTCCGGTGCGGCCGAGTCCGCGTCCGCCCTCTGGGCCTGTCCCAGGGCGGTGCCGATGAGGGCCTGCGCCGCCACAGCCAGTGCGTCCAGGGCGAAGGCCGCGAAGGTCCACAGGGCGTTGACCACCTGGTGGGCGGCCAGCGACACCTCCCCGAGCGCGGTCGCCGCCCACACGGTCACCAGGATCGCCACCCGCAGGCTCAGTGAGCGGATGAGCAGGGGCGTCCCACTGCCCAGGGAGGCCCGCAGGCCCTGGCGGTGGGGGAGCAGTCCCACGCCGGCCGCCCGGGCCGCCCGGGCGATCGGACCGGCCAGCGCCAGCGCCATGGCCGTCTGCGCGATCGCGGTTCCGGCACCCGAGCCCGCGATCCCCATTCCGACGCCGTAGAGCAGGATCGCGTTGACGACGACGTTGAAGACCGCCCCGGCCGTGGCCACGACGAAGGGCGTGCGCGTGTCCAACAGACCGCGCAGCACACCAGTGGCGGCCAGGACGACGAACATGCCTGGCAACCCCGGGCAGGAGGCGCGCAGGTAGGCGACGGCCGCCTGAGCCACCGCGCCGTCGGCGCCCATCGCAGCGGTCAGCCAGGGGGCGGTCAGTCCCAGGAAGGCGCCCGCGCCCAGTCCCAGCAGGAGTGCCAGCCACATGCCGTCGACGCCGGCCCGCAGGCCCTCGGTGCGCCGGCCGGCCCCGAACAGCCGCGCCGTCGTCGCCGTGGTGGCGTAGGCCAGGAAGACGAACAGGCCCACCGTCGTCGTCAGGATCGTCGAGGCCAGGGACAGGCCCGCCAGGCTCACCGCGCCGAGGTGGCCGACCATGGCCGAGTCCGCCAGGACGAAGAGCGGCTCGGCGATGAGAGCTCCCAGAGCGGGGACGGCCAGGGACAGGACCTGATGGTTGAGGCCGGAGGAGGCGGGGCGACTGGTGTTGGGCACGGGCCCATTGTGGACCAGGGGTCCGCGCCGGAGCATCAGCGCCTCGGCGGTCCCCGGGCGGCACCGCGCGGAGAGGGAAGGGCGTGTGGCCGCTACCGCGGAGCGCTCGAGGGTAGGGGCCGGGTGCCGGCTCCGAGCACGGAGGGAGACTGTCCGGGGAGGTCCTCACGGCCAGGTTGAGGATGAGGTTGAGGTGAGGTCGCGGCGGTGGAGCCTGGGCGTGACCGAGGCTACGGATCGCCGGGATTGTCCTGGGGGATCGCACAACTATTCGAGTCCCAGGAAAGTACTAGAAGGCTGAATATTTGCTGAGGATATGCCTGATGAAGCCGATGTTCGGCCGAGATGGCGGGGGTTGGGGATAACTGGAACGGACCACCCTGTAGGGGAGTCACAAACGGTGCGGACCTCAAGTCGAAGATGATGTTTGTCCACAGGTTTACCCACTTGTCCACAGATCACATTGTGATGTCGTGGGAAGAACCTATAGGAACCCTGAACTCTCAGATTCCTGGTATACCAAGGAAAAGTCGCCTTCCTGTGGGGGAGTCGCCACCAGTGCGCACATCTGTGTCCACAGCCTGCCCACCTCTGTCCCCAGGCGTTGGGGGTCTTCCCACAGCGGTCGTGCCGATATCCCCAAGGCCGGTGAACTTGAGAGTTTGCGGGGCCTGCCCGATGGCGTTATCGTCACGCGCGCGCTCCACGCGGGCGAGCGTCTTCCTGACGCCGCAGGCCGTCGTCGGGAGCAGTAGGACGAGCCGGGACCAACCGGCGTGACAGTGCGGGAGGTGGCCGATGGACAACGGCATGGGCGCTCAGGCCGGCTCGGGCGGCGCCGACGGCGGAAGCGTCCGCACCGACAGCTCCGCCTTCGACCGTCTCCCGCCCCAGGACCTTGAGGCCGAGATGGCCACGCTCGGCGGCATGCTCCTGAGCAAGGAGGCCATCACCGACGTCATCGACGTCCTGCGTGGCCCGGAGTTCTACCGCTCGGCCCACGAGTCGATCTTCGACGCGATCGTCGAGGTCTACAACCGCTCCGAGCCCGCCGACCCGCTCATCGTCGCCGACGAGCTCTCCAAGCGCGGCGAGCTCGAGCGCATTGGTGGCGCCCCCTACCTGGCCACCCTCATGGCCACCGTCCCCACCGCCGCCAACGCCGGCTACTACGCCCGCATCGTCAAGGACAAGGCGCTCATGCGCGGCCTGGTCCAGGCCGGCACCCGCATCACCCAGCTGGGGTACTCCACCGACGCCGGCGACATCGCCGAGCTCGTCACGCTGGCCGAGGCCGAGGTCTACTCGGTGGCCCACCACGAGGGGGAGAAGGAGGACTACGTCGCCGTCTCCGAGCTCCTGGGCGAGGCCAACCTGGAGATCGAGGCCGCCCAGAACCGCGACAACGGGGCGCTGACCGGGGTGCCGACCGGCTTCATCGAGCTCGACGAGCTCACCGGCGGGCTCCACCCCGGCCAGATGATCATCGTGGCGGCGCGCCCCGCCATGGGGAAGTCCACGCTCGCCGTCGACTTCTGCCGATCGGCCTCGATCCACCACGGCATCACCAGCTGCTACTTCTCCCTGGAGATGGGGCGCATGGAGCTCATGATGCGCATCCTGGCCGCCGAGTCCAGCGTGGACATGAACAAGCTGCGCGGCTCGCGCCAGATGGAGGACCGGGACTGGACCGACGTCGCCGTGGCCTACAACCCCGTCTCCAACGCGCCGCTGTTCATCGACGACTCGCCGAACCTCACGATGCCGGAGATTCGCTCCAAGGCGCTGCGCATGAAGCAGCAGCACAACCTGGGGCTCATGGTCATCGACTACCTCCAGCTCATGAGCTCGGGCAAGCGCGTCGAGTCGCGCCAGCAGGAGGTGTCCGAGTTCTCCCGCTCCCTCAAGCTGCTGGCCAAGGAGCTGGAGATCCCGGTGATCGCCGTCGCCCAGCTCAACCGCGGTCCCGAGCAGCGCACCGGCAACAAGCCCCAGATGAGCGACCTGCGCGAGTCCGGGTCGCTGGAGCAGGACGCGGACATCATCGTCCTGCTGCATCGCCCGGAGTACTACAACAACGAGGAGCGCCCCGGCGAGGCCGACATCATCGTGGCCAAGCACCGTAACGGGCAGACCCGCACCATCCCCGTGGCCTTCCAGGGGCACGTCTCGCGCTTCGCCAACATGGCGCGCGACGTCACCCCCGAGCCCGCCTACGAGTAAGCCGGCCCGGCAGGGGCCGGGGCCGGGAGGCGGACCGTGCGCAGGCGCTGGACGCCCACGGCCCAGCTCGCCGTGGTCAGCAGGACGGTCATGGCGACGCCATGCGCTAGCCCGCGGCGGAGGTAGTCGGCGGTCTCGGGCCCCAGGTTCTCCACGACGACGCTCGCGAGCTCCCGGGTCGACCACAGCGGCAGCACTCGGGTCCAGCCCTCGGAAGGATCCACCAGTACCTGCACCGCCATGACTGACAGCAGCAGAAGTGCTCCCTCGAGGTCCCGTGGAACCAGGGCGGCGGCCAGGGAGCCCAGGGGAGTGGCCACGGTGGCGGTCAGCAGCAGCATGACCGGTACCGCGCCGGGGTGGGTGAGCCCGTTGCCGATCGTGGCCAGGACGAGGCCGCTGTAGAGCAGGCCGAGGATCCACCCGAGCCCGAGCACCGCGAGGTATCGGCCCAGCAGCAGGCTTGCGGGCCGAGCCCCGCTCACGGCGAGGCGGCGGTCTACTGAGCGGGACGAGACCTGTGTGAACAGCGCCAGCGTCGCCGTCGCCCAGCCCAGGCCGATCGACAGGAGCCGGATGGCGGTCCAGTGTGTCTCCAGGCGCACCAGGTAGAAGGTCAGCGGCAGGAGGGTCGCCAGTGCGAGGGCGCCGCGCCGTCGGGCGAGCTCACGCAGGGTGACGAGCGCGACCAGGCCCGTGGTCGCGGCCTTCGACCGGAACCGGGCGCCCTCGGAGCGGTCCCACTCGGTCTGTGGCGTGGACTGGTCAGGCGAGGTGCTCATGCGGACTCCTTTCGCTGTACCCGCCGGGGCATTCGGAGGACAGTCCGGCTTGCGTCCTCCTGCGGGGCCGGCAGCTCGACGACCCGGTCGACCAGGTCGACGTCGCGCAGCAGGTGGGTGACCAGCAGGACGCCCGCGCCCGAGGTGCGCCAGGCCGAGATGAGGGCCCACAGGTCCTCGTAGGCCAGGGCGTCCAGGCCCTGGTAGGGCTCATCCAGCAGGAGCAGGTCGGGCGCGTCGAGCTGGGCGAGAGCGACGTTGAGCTTCTGCTGGGTCCCGCCCGAGAGCGTCCCGGCGGTCTGGTCTCCGCGGGCGGTCCAGCCCAGGCGGGTGAGGAGACGGCGGCCGGTCGAGATGGAGCGGCCTTGCCGGATCCCACGCGCCGCCCCGAAGAGCCGGAGGTGCTCGTCGACCGTCAGCAGCGGCGCCAAGGAGTCGAGCTGAGGCGCATAGCCGAAGTTCGGCGTCCTCTCGATGCGCCCACCGCTTGCGCGCAGCAGGCCCGCGCAAAGCTGAAGCAGAGTCGACTTGCCGGCGCCGTTGGCCCCGACGACGGCGACGACCTCGCCCCGGTGGATGGTGAGGTTGATGCCGGACAGGACCGTGCGCCTGCCGCGGCGCGCGGAGACGTCCGTCAGGCGCAGGACCACGGGGGTTGCGGGCGGAGTCTTGGCAGATGTGGTGGCGAAGTCGGTGGTGCCGAGGTCAGCAGTGGCGTGGGGTGACGAGCTGTGTGGGGCCGGGGCGGGTGCTGCCGCCTGGTAGTCCCGCAGCGCAGAGGCGACCTCGCGGGCGTAGAGGACTGCCGGACCGTACAGGTCGCCGGGCGGAACCCCGGCCGCCTCGGCCTCCGCCCGGGTCGAGGCAGCCGTGCGCTCGACCTCGGAGGACGGCAGACCGCGGGAGGCAAGCTCTACCGTGAAGCTTCGGTACCACTCGGCCGTTGTGTTCTGTGCTGGGTCCCTGGCTTCCTCGGGCCGGCTCATGAGGGGGCCTCCGTGCGTACCCTGCGGCCCTCGATGAGAGCGCCGACCGCCGTGGAGAAGGTGCGCCATTCGGTCCGTCGTGCGGCGAGCTCAGTGTGTCCGGCGTCCGTCAGCTCGTAGTACTTGCGGGCGGGCCCGGAGGTGGAGGGGCGCCAGGAGACCGCGACGAGGCCGCGCTTCTCCAGGCGCATGAGAGCCGGGTAGAGCGTGCCGCCGGGTACCTCGTCCAATCCGGCGGCGGCGAGCCGCTGGGCCAGGGACAGCCCGTAGTCGGCGTGCTCGGCCAGCAGTGAGAGCAGACAGGGTTCCAGGAATCCGCGCAGGAGGCGCGCCGCTGATGAGTCCATGGTTTATAGACTACCTAGTTACTAGGTTATCTATCTACTGGATCGGCGTGCCGGTTCTCAGGGGTCGATGTGTCACGGATGGCGACTTTTAGGTGTGTCGGTGCTGCGTCGCGTCGGTGGGCCAGGGGCATCTGCGCAGGTCAGGCCGGTGCGGATGGGTTGGTGGCCGCGGCGGTCCGCCTGAAAAGTCGCCATCCGTGACAGATCTGGGCGTAGAAGACGCGCATCCGCCGCCGACGGGCTGACAACCGTCGGCGGCGGATGGTGAAGCGGGAGGATCGGTGAGGAACCGAGGGGCGCCTCAGCGGTGCACCTCAGCCCTGCCTGTACTCGCCCTGGTAGACGTAGAGGAAGGGCATGTTGCCGCGCAGGCCGTGCCGGATGGAGGAGGAGACGACCTCCTTGGCGGTGACGGCGGCCTCAAGCGGGGAGGCGCCCTTGGCGAGCTCGGCGGTCACCGCGGCGGCCAGGGTGCAGCCGGCGCCGTGGACGCGCTCGGTGCCGACGGCCTCAACCTCGAGGACCTCCAGGGTGGTGCCGTCGTAGAAGACGTCCAGCGCGGTGCCGGTGCCCAGCGACGGGCCGGCCTTGGCCAGGACATTGGGGACGCCCTGGTCGTGGATGCGCTTGGCGGCGTCCTTGAGCTGCTCGACGGAGGTGATCTCCTCCATGCCCGCCAGCGTGGCGGCCTCGAAGAGGTTCGGGGTGGTCATCGTGGCCCGCGGCAGGATCTTGGTGCGCAGGGCGTTGTCCACCTCGAGGGCGCCCCCGAACTCCTGGCCCTTGCAGATGAGGACCGGGTCGAGCACCACGGTGGGGAAGTCGTAGGTCTCCAGGGCCTGCTCAACGACGTCGATGGTGGGTGCCGTCCCCAGCATTCCGATCTTGACGGCGTCGATGCGCGAGTGGACGGCGGCGCAGGTCTCGATCTGGTCGGCGATGACGCCGGGGTCCACCGGGACGAAGCGGTGGTTCCACCCGTCCTTGGGGTCCATGGACACGATGCAGGTCAGGGCCGTGCATCCGTAGACGCCGAGGGTGTGGAAGGTCTTGAGGTCGGTCTGGGCGCCGGCGCCGCCCGAGGCCTCGGAGCCGGCGATGGTCAGGGCAATGGCAGTCATGGGTCAAGCCTGCACCGGCCGGGGCGCACGAGCCAAGCCGAACCGGATACGTGGAACCGGCCCACAGTCGGCTCGAAGCCCCGGTTCGTGTCGGAGGTGGCCGGTAGCCTGGATGCGCGTCCAACGTCGAGGGCCGAGTGGCGTGCCCTGAACGGAGTGTGACTATACCGGCGCGGGACGCCGAGAACGGCTGTGGATACGCCAGAGGAATCGGGTAATGGCAGGGACCAGCGGAGTGGTTGCCAGCGCGCTGGAGCTTTCCCGTCTCGTATCCGGTGAGCGGGCCGATGCCGGACTGCATCTTCTGCGCCTGGACCTTGCACCAGTTGCCGCAGCGGTTCTGGCGGCGCACCTGGGCGGGCAGATGCGGCGTCGACCTGTGGCCGAGCTCCATGAGCTGATCGATGAGGACCTGGCTGCCCTGCGGGAGGCGGGCCTGAATCTGCCGCAACGGGCCCAGGCCTATTGTGATCAGTGGCGCCGGGCCGGGATCCTCCTGCGCGCCTCCGTTTCCGGCAGCCGGGAGGAGACCTACGAGCTCTCCGCTCCGGCGGAGGCGGCCCTGCGCTTCCTCGCTCAGGTGGAACGTCCTCGTGCGGCCGTCACCCAGTCGCGTCTGGCTACTATCTCCAACCAGTTGCGGCGCCTGGTGCGTGACTCCGATCCTTCGCCGGCGGGGCGGCTGGAAGCGTTGCGTGCCGAACGAGACGCCCTGGATGAGGAGATCGCTCGTGTCGATTCCGGCGACTACACCCCGCTTGAGGACGATCAGGGAGCCGAGCGACTCGAGGAGATCATCGCCCTGGCAGAGCAGGTTCCCGGAGACTTCGCCCGAGTCCGCGCCGAAATGACCGATCTCAACCGTTTGCTGCGGGAGCACATCGTGGCCATGAGCAGCTCGCGCGGCGAGGTGCTCGACGACGTCTTCCGCGGCGTGGACCGGATCGAGTCCTCCGAGGCGGGCGTTCCTTCCTGGGGTTCTACGAGCTCCTGTCCGATGTGGAGTCCTCGGCGCGACTCGATGACGAGATCGACACGGTCCTGGATCGGGACTTCTCCTCGCGTCTGTCGCCTGAGGACAGGAGGTTCCTGCGTCACTGGCGCTCCACCCTCATGGAGGAGTCCGGCTCTGTGCGTCTGACCATGACCGGCTTCTCCCGGTCCCTGAGACGGTTCGTGCAGAGCCGGGCCTTCGAGGAGCACCGCCGTCTGGCCGTTGAGCTTGCCCAGGCTCAGCGCCTGGCCGCCCGGGTGGCGGCCGGCACCCAGCCGCAGTACCGGATGACGAAGCATCTGGATTTGACCGGTGTCTCCTTGGCCAGCGTCGGGTCCTGGCGGCTGCACAACCCGGCGGAGGGCACAGTTGATGAGGAGATCGTCCTCCATGACGTCTCGGGTCTGGACCTGGAGGCTGTGCGTGCGATCGTGCGTGCCAGCGAGATCGACATGGTTGAGCTCGAGGACGCCGTTGCCGCCTCGGTGGCGCGGCGCGGCCACGGGGGCCCAGGTTCTTGAGGACTCGCCCGCTACCCAGGGTCTTGCCAGTGTTATCGGTCTCTTGTTGCTGGCGCGGCGTCGTGGGCGGGTGGTCGACGGCGTCGAGCGCGTGACCTGGATCTCTAAGGCTGGTCGGGAGCGTGCTGCCAGCGTTCCCCGGCTCCTGTTCACCTCCGAGGCCGGGGAACATCGTCAAGCAGAGGGAGCAGTGCATGCAGGCCAACCGACCTGAGAAGCAGGTGGCAGAGCAATCCGTGAACCAGATCCTCGCCCAATCGGAGGGTCAGATCCAGTGCTCGGAACAGGGACCGGATGGACTCGCCCAGGGCTCCACCGGCCACGCCGCCCTGTGGGAGGGGGACACCGGAGGGCTGGCCCGGGACACGCGCCGAGCCCTTGTCCGTCTCCTTCAGGGGCCCTACGTCAGCTCGGAGCTTCACCCGGATCTGTGGAACGCCGTTGTCTCCGATGAGCCCAGTGTGCGCCGCTACCTGGCGGACCTCTTCCTCACTTTGGTGATGGACCGTGACGTGGGCGTCGCCTTTGTGCGTAACGTTGAGGATCCCAGCGGGCAGGCGCCCTCCGTCGTGAGATCGCTACCCCTAACACTTGTGGACACGGTGCTCCTGCTGCATC
>ERZ773074.1193-NODE-1193-length-10248-cov-37.082311_pt1 | contig 10248 bp, 9 predicted proteins | sample MGYA00580615_ERZ773074 | MGnify/ENA primary metagenome ERZ773074 (study PRJEB29015, sample SAMEA2738126) | human oral metagenome | biome: human oral; feature: human-associated habitat; material: saliva | place: China | collected 2160 ...
CGAACTGGGTCTGAACGGCCTGAACCGGAGCAGGCTGATCCTTGGCAGCCTCGGCGGCCTCCTCGAGGACGTTGGGCGTCAGGAGCATGACGACCTCGTCGATGGACAGCGGAACCGGGTTGTGCTGATCGCCCACGAAGCCGGTGACGGCCGGGGTTTCCTTGACGACACGGTACGAGGCCTCATTAAAGTCCATGCACACAATCGCGTAGCCGGGAATACGCACGTGGCGCACGCGCTTCTTCGTGGTGCCGCGATACTCCATGACATACTCGTCCGGCACCTCGACACCGAAGATGTAGTCTTCCATGTTCTGCGTGGCAATGCGCTGCTCGAGGTTCGCCTTCACCTTGCGCTCATGGCCGGAGTACGTGTGGATGACATACCAGTCGCCGGGGGACATGTAAAGCTTACGGCGCAGCTTCGCAATCGCCTCCTCTTCCGCCGAGGTCGGGGCGGCCTCTTCGGCAGCATCCTCGTCCTGGACGCCATCCTCGCCCTGCGCAGGCTCATCGTCGGTCACTTCCCGCGCAGCGGTCTCCTCAATCGCTTCTTCAACGACCTCCAAGGCCCGGCCATCCGCCAGCGCCTCCGCGGTCTCCTGCTCGACAGCCTCGTGGGCAGCCTCAAAAGACTGGCCCTCGGCGTAGTTTTCGTCGCTCACGACTATTCCTCCTGAGAAAGGGCCGGACCGTGAAAGAAACCCGCCTGCAGTGTCCTGCGGGCGGGTTCATCGGTCTCAGCCGAAGATCAATGCACTCAGTTTACCGAATCCGAAGTCAAGGAGGCCAGCGAAAAGCATGATTGCGGCGACAAACACAACGACGACAACGAAGTAGGTCCAGGTTTCAGAACCGGACGGATAAGTCACCTTCTTCATCTCATCGATGACCTGCTTGAAGAAAAGGAAGATGCCCGCGAAGAAGCCCGGCTTCTTCGCCTTCTGACTGGCGACAGCTCCACGCTTGCGGGTGGCGCCGCTCTTCGTACGATCTCGGCGCGAGGATTCGACGTCCGAGGCTTTATCTTTGGCCATGGGAACCCTCCTGCGACAATGATCAGCCTTATCCGCAGGGCAGGCGGGACTCGAACCCACAACCGCCGGTTTTGGAGACCGGTGCGCTACCAATTGCGCCACTGCCCTACGCAGGAAAACCTGCCTGACGTACATTAGTGGATACGCATCCGGTTTGTCCAACGCTAAGGCACACCCAGGCCCACCAATCCCCGAGAAACCAACCACGACCTCGTAAATGAGAGGTAGCCCACGCGCGCATTGCGGGGGCGAAAACCCGCGCGGGCGCACGACGTGGGACCATGGAGGGGTGACCAATACTCCTCGCACCCGTGTCTCTGATCGTTTCAACGCCATCACGCCGTCCGCGACCCTGGCCGTGGACGCGAAGGCCAAGGCCCTCAAGGCCGCCGGCCGCCCGGTGATCGGCTTCGGCGCCGGCGAACCCGACTTCGCCACGCCCGACTACATTGTCGAGGCCGCCGTCAAGGCCGCCCGCAACCCCGCGATGCACCGCTACACGCCCGCCGCCGGCCTGCCCGCGCTGCGCGAAGCCATCGCAGAAAAGACCCTGCGTGACTCCGGCTACGAGGTCTCCCCCGCCGACATCGTCGTCACCAACGGCGGCAAGCAGGCCGTGTTCCAGGCCTTCGCCGCGCTGCTGGGCCCCGGCGACGAGGCCATCCTGCCGACCCCCTACTGGACCACCTACCCCGAGGTCGTCAAGCTCGCCGGCGCCACCCCCGTCGAGGTGTTCGCGGGCGCCGACCAGGACTACAAGGTGACCGTCGAACAGCTCGAGGCCGCGCGCACGCCGCGCACGAAAGTCCTCCTCATGTGCTCGCCGTCCAACCCGACGGGCAGCGTCTACACGCCCGAGGAGCTCACCGCGATCGGCCAGTGGGCCCTCGATCACGGCATCTGGGTCATCTCCGACGAAATCTACGAGCACCTGCTGTACGAAGACGCGCAGAGCGCACACATCGTCAAGCTCGTGCCCGAACTCGCAAACCAGGCCGTCATCCTCAACGGCGTAGCCAAGACCTACGCGATGACCGGCTGGCGAGTGGGCTGGATGATCGGCCCCTCAGACGTCATCAAGGCCGCCCTGTCCTTCCAGTCGCACCTGACCTCCAACGTCAACAACATCGCCCAGGAGGCCGCACGCGCCGCAGTGTCCGGCTCCCTGGACGCCGTAAACGAGATGCGCGTCGCCTTCGACCGTCGCCGCCGCACGATCGTCGACATGCTGCGTCAGATCGACGGCTTCGACGTCCCCACGCCCAAGGGCGCGTTCTACGTTTACCCCTCCGTCGAACGCCTGCTCGGTCGCGACATCCGCGGCCGCGTCGCCAACACGTCGGGCGAGCTCGCCGACCTGATCCTCGACCAGGTCGAGGTCGCGGCGGTTCCCGGCGAAGCCTTCGGACGCTCCGGCTTCCTGCGCTTCTCCTACGCCCTGTCCGACGACGACCTCGTCGAGGGCATCACCCGCGTGCAGGAGCTCTTCGCCTGATGCACGTCTCGTTCGAACGGACAGCGCAGGAGGCCCCCCTCGGGACGGTCCTCCTCGCCCACGGGTACGCGGAACACTGCGGGCGCTACGCCCACCTGCGCTCCGCGCTCACCCGCGCCGGCTACGACGTCGCCTACTACGACCACGCGGGCCACGGGACCTCCGAGGGCCCCCGCGCCCGCGTGGACGTGGGCGCACTGATCCGCGACTTCGGTGACGCGCGCCGGGCGACCCTCGCCCACGCGCGCACGCCCGAGCTATTCCTGTTCGGACACTCAATGGGCGGCATCATCGCGGCCGCCTCCACAATCCTCGACCCGACGCGGCTGGGCGGCACCGTCCTGTCCGCGCCCGCGCTGCGCCCCCTCCCCCACATCTCCCCCTCCCGCGCCCGCAAACTGGCGCCGCTCGCGCGAATCAGCCCCGGCCTCGTCGTAGCAAAGGGAGCGTCCGACATGGCGGTCTCCCCCCTCTCACGCGACCCGCACGTCCAACGCGACTTCGACGCGGACCCGCTCACCTACAAGGGCGGCGTACCCATCCTCACGGGAGTGACCATGGTCATCCAAGGCGACGAGGTCATCGCGCACGCCGGCCGCCTGCACACGCCGACGCTCGTCATGCACGGGTCGCACGACCTGATGGCAGACCTGCGCGGGTCACGCGAACTCGTGCGCTCCGCCTGCGCAGCCCACCCCGACGCCGACATCCACCTGCGTATCATCGACGGCGCCTACCACGAACTCCTCAACGAACCCGAAGGCCCCGGCCTGATCAGAGACATCATCATCTGGCTCAGGGAGCACTAGGTCGTGGACGCGCCCTCCGTCCCCAACCTGACGGCACCACGCCCCACCCCGGCGGGCAGGCGTGACCTCGTGACCCTCCCCAAAGCCCACCTGCACCTACATTTCACGGGAGCCATGCGCCCCACCACGATGGTGGACATGGCGCGCGCGCAGGGCGTGCGCCTACCCCCGAACCTGCTGCACATCGACGCCGCCTCCATGCCCGCCGACGGGCGCGGCTGGTTCCGTTTCCAGCGCGCCTACGACTCCGCGCGTCACCTCGTGCGCTCCGAGGCCGCGATGCGCCGCCTCATCCGTGAGGCCGCCGAAGACGACGCCGCCGAGGGCTCGGTGCGCATGGAGATCCAGGCCGACCCCACGAGCTACGCGCCCTACGTCGGGGGCATCACCCCGGCCCTGGAGATCATCATCGACGAGGCCCGCCTGGCCTCCCGGGACACCGGCGTCGACATCGGCGTGATCGTCGCGGCGTCGCGCATGAAGCACCCGCTGGACGCGCGCACACTCGCGCGCCTGGCAGCGTCGTTTGCTGGGGATGGGCCGGGCGACGTCGTGGGTTTTGGCCTGTCGAACGACGAGCGCGTGGGTTCCACCGCTTCGTTTGCTCCGGCGTTCCGCATCGCGCGCCGCGCCGGGCTCGTGGGCGTTCCGCACGGCGGCGAACTCCTGGGCCCGGCCTCCGTGCGCGAGGTTGTGTCCGCTCTGGCTCCCGTCCGCCTCGGGCACGGGGTGCGCACCAGCGAGGACCCGGCGCTGCTGCGCGCCGTCGTGGACGAGGGCATCGCTCTGGAGGTGTGCCCGACGTCGAACGTGCACCTGGGCGTGTACACGGATTTCTCGCAGGTGCCGCTGCCGACGCTGTTGTCTGCTGGGGCTACCGTTGCGCTGGCTGCCGACGACCCGCTGCTGTTCCGTTCGCGCCTGGTCGCCCAGTACGAGGTCGCGCGCGACGTGTTCGGCCTGTCCGACGCCGCCCTGGCATCGTTGGCGCGCTCCTCGATCGACGCGTCGCTGGCCTCGCCCTCGCGCAAGGCGGCGTGGAAGGCCGACATCGACGCGTGGCTGGCGCCTGCGGCGTAGTACTGCGGCACCCGCAACGTAGTGCCTGTGTGGGGTGCGCACCTGATCTGTGAGGTGCTGCCCGCGCGCGAGCAACAACGGTTGTCACGCGAGGCAGCGCGCAGCTGTTTCTCACCGCCCTCACGATTCTCACGATTCTCACGATTCGGCACGTTTACCCATAAATGTCGCACGTAATTCCCATGTCAACTTTTTAAACTTTGAAATCGAAACGTTGATATTCCGCGGTTTTCAAGGCGTGATCCAAAATACCCTCCGGGGAATTACGTGCGAAATGTGGGGAGGTTACTCAGCGGAACCTGCGGTATCGACGGTATTCACGGGAGGATGCAAACGCGTTGCCCGGTCACCCGTGGCCCACAGCCACAGCGGTGCCCAAAACGCAGACCACCTCTGCTCAAACCACCAAAATACAGCCATTGTGACCGAGATGGTCTGCACTTTGGGCAAATTGCCGACGAGGACCATCCTCACCAGCACACAGCGACTGCCGACACCACCTCGGCGGCCGAGGGCTCGCACGCGGATAGGTTACGAACACGCGGATAGGTTATAAAGATATGGATAGGTTATTAACCTATCCGGATGCGAATAACCTATCCGGATCGTGACAACCTATCCGCGTCACGCATCCGCGAGCACAGGCACCCACTTCATTGACGACAACACCTCCCCGCCCATCCTCGAACTATCCGCGAGCGCAGGATCAGCACAGTTCCCCGACAATCTCGCACGTAATTCCCCCACACCTCTTTCAAACTTTGAAATCGAAACGTTGATATTCTGCGGTTTTCAAGGGGTGTCCCAGAACACGCTCCGGGGAATTACGTGCGAAATGTGGGGAACCCTCTCTCAGTCCGGTTGTTTCTTTCCCGTCTGATCACCCGAGTCGGCCACCTCGGGACGACCACAGACCCCGGCCTCGTGCCTACCGACGACCGCTTCACCAATAGTGCACGCGTGCACTATCATGAAGACATGAGCCGGTTTCGTCGTGACGATGCGCCGTCCCTCGTGCGTGCCGCACGCGGGGACGCCTCCCTCACGCAGGCCGAGCTCGCAGGGATGACCGGGATGAGCCAGTCAACCCTCGCGCAGATAGAGTCCGGCAAACGCGTAGTCTCAGCCGAGCTGCTCGAACGCATCCTGCGCGCCGCCGACTACCGCCCTTCCGTTCCGCTCGCCCGCTACGCGTCCTCGATCAGCGGCTACGCCCAGGAACGAGGCCTCGGCACCCTCCGAGTCTTCGGCTCGATTGCCCGGGGAACGGACGGATTCGAGTCAGACATTGACCTGATTGGCACGCCCACCCGAGACCTCTCGCTGTTCGAGTTGGCAGACATCGCCTCGTTCGCGAGCGAGCTCACCGGCTTCCCGACAGAGGTTCACGTGGACACACACGTGCCCGAAAGGCTGCAAATAGCCGTTGACGAGGCCGTGGCACTATGAGCGAGTCCGCTTCCTTCACGCCTCGGCCGCGAGTGGCGCGCGGACACGCGCCCAGCTTCGACGCTGAGAACTTCCTGCGCGAACTCGACGTCATCGCCCATCGCATCGAACGGGTTGCCGCTGTCCCCGCAGAGGCTTTCAGCGCCGACTGCCCGGAGTACGACTCCGCCTGCATGGTGATCATTCGGCTGGCCGCGTTCCTGGAACGCGAAGAGTACGCACCCTACATGGATGCCCTGACTTCCTCTGAGAAGCGCGCCCTGCGCACGACCCGCAACATCGCGGCGCACTCGGGGTACCAGAGCATGGACGACCAGCTCCTGTGGGCTGCCGTCACCCGCAACGTGCCCGACATGATCGCACGCCTGCGCGCCGCGGCCTCACGCGGATAGGTTATGAAGATGTGGATAGTTAACCTATCCGGATGCGCATACCCTATCCGCGAGCGACGGAGCCCCGGATCCCACCGTCACCTCAGGCCCACAGGGCAAGCACCGAAGGGCAGCCAGCACACCGATGTGCTCAAACCGTAGACCACCTCGACCAAAAACAGCCAAAAACACCCATTTCAAGCGAAGTGGACTGCACTTTGGGACAAGGACACAACACCACCAATAACAACCAACGACCCTCAAAACACCCGGTCCACAAAACCAGACCAGGCCACCCACACCACGCGGATTCTTCCACCTCAACGCACTTTCGCGTACCAGACCGTCCCGAAACACCACCCACAGCAACCACACCCACGACGCCGCAAGACGCCTCCCGCTGCAATCAGCCATGATTCCCCCACAATCTCGCACGTAATTCCCCCACGCCTCTTTCAAACATTGAAACCAGAACGTTGATATTCCGCGGTTTTCAGAGCATGCTTCACCACACACTCCGGGGAATTACGTGCGAAATTTGGGGAGGTTGCTCAGCGGAACCTGCGGTATCGACGGTATCGACGGTATTTACGGGAGGATGCAAACGCAGTCGTTGCCCGGTCACCCGTGGCCCGCAGCCACAGCGGTGCCCAAAACGCAGACCACCTCTGCTCAAACCACCAAAATACAGCCATTGTGACCGAGATGGTCTGCACTTTGGGCAAATTGCCGACGAGGACCATCCTCACCAGCACACAGCGACTGCCGACACCACCTCGGCGGCCGAGGGCTCGCACGCGGATAGGTTACGAACACGCGGATAGGTAGTGGACATGCGGATAGGTTATTAACCTATCCACAAGCGAATAACCTATCCGCATCGCGCCAAGCTATCCGCGTTCGATGAGTTTGGAAGCCAGGCGGTACACCTGCGAGACTTCCTTAGTCTCCAGGTTCCACGTCCCCAGTTCGACTGCGACCAACTCCGGGTGCTTCTTGCTGATGTCCCGCAACGCATTTCCCACGGGTTTGCGGACGTACTCGCTCGAATCGCCGCGCAGCCTCGACAACCGTGAGACAGCATCGCCGGGATGGTCTCGAAAGTAGGGGCGGCTCGTCCAGATCCTCAAGCCTTCCGTAACGGCCCTGCGCACGTTGGGGTGCGGGTCGCTCAGCCACTCGTCGATGACGGGAAGAGCCTCCTCGTACCCCTTGACAGCGCAGAATTCGTCGAATGCCTTCGCCAGGACCTCTTGGACCCTCCAATTGGAGTCTGCGGAAACCTCGTTCCGAAGGAAAGACAGAATATCCGGGTCTTGCGACAGGTGTCCCAGCAGAAAAACTGCGTACATGCGTACCTGATAGACCTCGGAGCGATACGCCAGGTACGCCGCGCGCAGCGCCTGTTCACGGTCGAAGGAAGCGTAGTCGGAGCGGGCGCGCCGCTGCTCGTGCAGGAATCCCCTTTCATGAGCAGAAAACTCTCGCTCCAGACCCTCCACGTACTCCTTCATGGCCGTCTCCTCCACCCGCTCAACGCAAGGCGCACCGTCTACCAGGCGATGCCGACCGTGACCGGCTCGGGCACCAGGGTCACCCCGAATGCGTCGAAGACGCGCTCGCGCACAGCGCGGGCCAAGGCCTCGATGTCGGCGCCCGTCGCGCCGCCGCGGTTCGTCAGGGCCAGCACGTGCTTGGTGGACAGGGACGCGCGCGGCGGGTCCCCGGCCTCGGGCAGGTGGAAGCCCCTGCCACAGCCCGCGTGGTCGATGAGCCAGGCGGCGCTCGTCTTGACGAGGCCCTCCCCCGCACTAAAGCGAGGCGCGCCCTCGGGCAGGGCGGCCACGGCCTCGGGCAGGATCGGGTTCGTGAAGAAGGAACCGGCGCTCCACGTGTCGTGATCGGCGGGGTCGAGGACCATGCCCTTGCCGCGGCGCAGCTCCAGGACGGTCGAGCGAACCAGGGATGCTTCGGCACGCGACCCTGCCTCCACGCCGAGGCGACGCGCCAGCTCCGAATACATGACGGGAGCACTCAGCGGTGAGCGCTCCAAGCGGAAGTCCACGGAGAGGACCACCCAGCGGCCCGTCGGACCCCAGGGACGCTCGCCCAGGCCGGGCTGGCCGACGCTGCGCTTGATCGCCGAGGAGCGGTAGGCGAAGCCGAGGTCGGAGGGCGCCAGGCGCACGACGATGCCCGTCAGGCGGTCGTAGGCCTCGACGCTCTCGATGGTTTCGGCGACCTCGTGGCCGTAGGCACCCACGTTCTGCACGGGGGACGCGCCGACGGTTCCGGGGATGCCGGAGAGCGCCTCGACGCCGGAGAGCCCCTCTGCCAGCGTCCAGGAGACAAAAGCGTCCCAGACCGTGCCCGCACCGGCGCGCACGAGCACCGACCCGGAAGGACCCTCATCGATGATGGAGGCGAGCTCCCCGAACGGCTGCACGTCGACGACCGTGCCTTCGAAGGGGGCGTCGGAAGCCAGCAGGTTCGACCCGCCGCCCACGACGAGCAGTGGTCCGCCCGAGGCATCGGCCCCGCGAGCGGCCTCCACCAGGGAGTCGGTCGTAGAAACGCGCACGTACTCGGCGATGGGCCCACCCACGCGCAGGGTCGTCAGATCAGCAAGGGTCGTCATGCCCCTAAGCCTAGTCGCACGGCGCGCGTTCGGTCTAACCCCGGGGCGCGACGGACTCAGTCCATCGTGATGACGATCTTGCCGCGCACGTGGCCGCCCATGAGCTGTGTGTACGCGGCGCGTACTTGTTCCACGTCGAACGGGTATGTGCCCGCGATGGTCAGGCTCACCGTCCCTCGGTCAATGAGGCCAGCGACCGTCGCGATGTCGGCAATCTTCCCGTCCCGCCCGCCCGTGAAGCGCGCGCGTCGCAGGGCGATCGCGGGCGTCGGGACGAGCGTTCCCACGCGCTCTCCCGGGACGCCGAGGCTGTGGGCGAGTGACGCGTAGCCGCCGAAGCAGTCGATAAAGGCAGTGACAGGTGAGGGCGCCGCGTCCTTGATGCGTTGCTCGAGGCCTTCGCCGTAGGAGACGGGAATCGCGCCGAGAGAACGCAGATAGTCGGCGTTCGGGGGACCGGCGATACCGATGACGGTCGCGCCGCGGGCGAGGGCCAGCTGCGTGACGAGGCCTCCTACTCCTCCGGCGGCCGCGGCGACCACGATGACGTCACCCGCGTCGGCCTTGACGCTGCGCATGGCGCCCATCGCGGTCTGCGCGGCAACGCCCAGGCCGCCGGCGACCTCGAAGCTGACGGAAGCAGGCTTGCGGACGACATTGTCGGCAGCGATAACGAGTTGGGTCGCGAGCGAACCGTACTCGCGCACCTGCCAGGGGGCGGCGCGCAGGAGACCGATGACCTCGTCGCCCACCGCCACGTTGGCGACTCCCGGGCCTACGGCGGCCACGACGCCCGCGAAGTCCTGCCCGACGCCGCGCAGCGACCGGTCCGCCCCGCGAGCGAACCAACGGCCGGGGTGAACGATCGTGCGGAGGACCTCGAGGGGCCTCGTCAATCCACCGAAGAGCTTGTAGTCGACGGGGTTGATGCCGGCGGCCCGCACACTCACGAGCACCTGTCCTTCACCGGGCGCGGGGAGTGGCACCGAGCCTTCCTCAAGAACTTCGACGCCTCCGAAACGGCGGTACCCGATGATTCGCGCCACGATTCCCCTTCTTCCCTCAGAATGACACTGAGCGCCACGTCACAGGCGTTCTCGTACACCAGGATACGCTCGCGCAGTCGCCGGCGGAAGGCTCAAGAACAGGCCGGGAACGCCGACTGTCTAGTCGCCGAAGGCGAGGGCCGCGCCCCGTCACGACCCCAACAAGTCAGCCCTCCACGGCCGCCTTAAACCACGTCGTGATCGACGTGGGGTGCGTGATGGCAGTGCCGACGATGACGGCGAAGGCGCCGGCCTCGATGGCCGCGGCGGCCTGCTCGGGCGTGTGGACGCGGCCCTCGCAGATCACGGGGACGTCCGGGAACG
>ERZ773074.1198-NODE-1198-length-10196-cov-3.182428_pt1 | contig 10196 bp, 11 predicted proteins | sample MGYA00580615_ERZ773074 | MGnify/ENA primary metagenome ERZ773074 (study PRJEB29015, sample SAMEA2738126) | human oral metagenome | biome: human oral; feature: human-associated habitat; material: saliva | place: China | collected 2160 ...
GTCGTAAGTGTCTTTATCTTTGTTTTCTTGTGCGTTGTTTTTCAACTCAGCTTCGGTTTCGACTTTAGAGCTGATTTCGACCACGTAGGGCACATTGTATGTGCGCGATTCTGTTTTATTGTCTTCGAGATGTGCTGTATAGCTGATGTTTGTGCCACGTCCTTTATTCAAGACGAGGGTCATGTTGGTTTTGTTTTGATTGACAGCTTCTTGGATGGTTCGTGTTTCTTCTGTTGTGACGAGATTATTATCTTTGTCGTAATAATTGATTTTTAGATCATCGAATGGTTGGTTTAAGACATCGCCATTAATCGGAGTTCGTGTTGAAATTTCGATCTCGGTTTTAGCGACTTTTTTGTAATTTTGTGGAGCGTTATCTACAATTTGAACTTTTACATCTGAGATTTTAGGTGACGAACATGCTGTGAGTAGGAGTCCGCCTAAGAGTAAATTAATTTTTGATAGTCGTTTCATTGTCTTCTTCCTTTTTAATTTTGTTTTTTGTAGTTGTTCAGATATATAGTTATCGAGATAAGTATTTGATTTCATATTTTGCGGATCAATCCTTTCTTGTAATTTGTGACATTTGAACATTAAGTGAATGTTTATACCGATAGACCATAATGGATTATTGCTTTGATAAAGTTGACCGTGAGTCATTGTTTTTTCAATTGAGTTTGGAATGTAGTCATAACTTGAAAGTTTTTCTTTTATGACTTTTTGATAGTCACGTGGCAAATATTTGAATTGTTTATGATGAATTATGTTGGTTAATGCTTGTTTACTTGGATTTTTCATATCTGAAATTTCGTCTATTAATTGATAAAATAGCTGGGTTTTTGTCTTCGCTAAGAATACAAATGGTATTATTAGTGCGATCACGCAAAGCATGATAAGCATTCCAACTATTAATATTTCAGTTAATGGCGGTAGATGATTGAATTGCATAATTTTTATCCTCAATTTTGTCGAGTTGTTTTTTTTGAGCTCTGAGTTGAGACATACCTTGTTGACGGTCAATTATATATTCTTGAATATATTGACCTAAGTTTATATGGTTTGTATTATTTTGTTTTGCTAGTAATGAATTAATTAGTTGTTGTAGTTCATAACATTCAGCAATGAGTTCAATTTTGATATTCGCAGTCCATAGTGGACTATTGATGTCAAAAAGTTGAGCCGTTGTCATTGTTGCTTCAATTGGGATGGCTTTATATGAGGAGCATTTGAGTTTTTCGTTTATAGCGTTTTGGAGATTGATTGGTAGTTTTTTAAATTTTTTATGATTAATGAGTCGTAGTAGTGATTCTTTGTTTGGGTTGTTTTCAGTTGGAATCTTATCTTTTAATCGTTGTATTGCGAAGTTTGGTGTGATTATTGAGTCTATTGCGAGTGTTATTATCATAGTTAGCGATATAGTACTAAGTATGGCTATGAACGGTATGACTATTTGGTCGAATGCTATCTCGACAGCTTCCTGGGTTTGTTGCATTTTTCTTCTTCCTTTTTTTTATTTTTTAAAACCGTACGACCAATTATTCCAGATCGTACGGCTAGAGATTAGAACTCAGCGTTGAAGAGTTCTTTTAATTTATATACAACATCGTCGCTATCGGCATTGATAGATACGGATTCGTTGATTTTAGAAATTCGAGTGAGTTCATCGAGATTGGCATTATAACCGATTGTATTAACGGTAATTCCAAGAGCGTCGATGATTTGTGCGGCACGATCGAAATCGTAACCCTGATTGGTTTTACCATCAGATAATACGAAGATAACCGGGCGAGCATCAGGGTTTTTCTTCATTTCGTCGAGAACCATTTGAACGGCTACGAGCAATCCATTGTAAGTTGCGGTACCGCCGTCTGGAGTGAGTCCTTTGATAGCTGATGTGAAGTATGCTTTTTGAGTACCATCCATTTCTTTGATCGGAACGTTGATGGTTACGTCATCGCTATATGAAACTAGTCCAATTTTATTATCTTCATTGATATATTGGAGTGAGTTTAATAGTGATTTCTTCAAATTATTCATTGGTTCGCCAGCCATTGAGCCAGAAACGTCGGTTACGAATACACCAACAATTGGTCGAGCTGAGTTTTTGTTTTTCTTCCATAGCTTTTGCATGGCCATTAACATGTTACCGTCAGTTGTTTGTTCGGTGTAACTGTAATCATTTAATTGATTGAAACCGTAATCTGTTGCTTTTTGTTGATTTTCGTTGTTTTTAGCGAATTCAACAAATCGTTTCAAGACTTCTTGTTTCTTAGCATCATTAGTAGTAGCGTAAACTGGTGAATCTTGACGGATACCAAATGGTACATATTTATAGTCTGCGAATTCAGGCGTGTTGATGTATGTTTGGTAGGAGATGGACAAGATGTCGGCTGTTCCGTTTTTAGCAGCTTCACGTAATTGAGCCGTGTTGACGAATGTTGATGGAATGTTTTGTTGAAGTTTTTGGAAGTCAGTTTGTGCTTTTTCACTAATAGGGTTTGCTGAATCAAAACTGTAAAGGAATTGAGAAAGCAAACTTAAACCTGTTGATGAAGAATATGGGTTTGTGTAACCCAACAATTTACCGTTTTCGATGGCTTTTGTAACATCTTGAATAGCGACGTTTCCATTTTTAGCGATGTCTTTATAAACGGATTTCTTCATGAGAAGTCCTGATGTATTTCCAAAAAGTTTATCAGTAATTTCGACAGTATCGAATCCACGCGCATTCAGGATGTAGTTCCATTGTTTATTAGATGGTGTATATCCATCTGGTACGTGGTTTTTACTTGAGATGTAATCAACAGCTGTTCCTGATGGAATACTACGAATAGAAACGCTAATTGTTTCGCCATCTAGTGTTTGATGTTGATTGTTGAAGTCTTTTGCGATGTCGTTTAAGATACCGTCTTTACCTTTTCCTGCTTTCTCAGACGATACGAAGATTTCAACGTTAACTTTACCGTCACCCTCGACAGTATATGGATAAGCCTTGTCGATATCAGGTAATTCTGAAGCAGTATCGAGTGATACGCTAGAGATGTCTTTTTTCAGTTTTGCTTTAATCGGATCGATCTTTTTGTAATATGTAGCTACTTCTGTTTTAGCTTCGTCTTTTGAAAGATTACCGTATTTTTGTTTGCCGTCTGATGAACAAGCGGTTAATAAAAGGGTCGTTGCTAAGAACGCACCGGTTAGAATTTTGTTAAAGGATTTCATGGAGTTCCCTTTCTTTAGATTAATTTCATGAGGTCTTGGAGAGACTCGATGAGGTTTTTGAGATCCACTTCAGTTGATGGTGTTTTCACATCAAGATAGTTAATGGCTTCGGTGATAAGTTTGTTAGCATCTTTTAATACTTTATCATTATCTGCCAATTTCTTTTCAATAACGTCTACTTCTTCAGCGATGAGTAGTCGACGGTAGATTGATTTAGCGTCTTGTAATAGTCGAATCTGAATGGATTGCAATTCATTTGCAATATCTTGAATGACGGGCAAATCGTTATTTTCGACGATTTCAATAAAGTCATCTTGTAAAGTTTCTGCGCTTTTCATTTGATTGATCATTCGAATAGCGTAATCTTTATAAGTTGGGTCTAATTCAGATTGAATTGTTTTAAGTTTTTGGATAGTTGACGCTTGATCGTATAATGGGTTAGTGATTTTGTTGTGTTTGTCATCTTCGATGGCTTTATGTTGGGCTCTGTTTTCGCGGTATGCTTCGATGCCTGCATACCCCAGACCAATAGCAGAAATTCCAGAAAAAGCTTTAGCCATTGTTAGCAATGACTTAAATGAGCGAATTCCGGAATTGATGATTATTTGGTCTTTAGCCATATTCACACCGAAGACGAAGGCTAGAGACAGGATGAATAGTATGCCCGCAATAGCCCCAACGATCTTCGTTTTTTGCATGTTAATTTCCTTTGTGGTATTTTCTACGTGACGTATCTTGTTTTACGTCTGGTTTCTTTTGTGAACGGATGCGATTCTTGACATGTTCGCGGTTAATTCTGTCTTTGAATGATTCGATTCGGGGTTCGATACGTTTTGTATATTGTTCACTGCCTGTTTGAATAGCTGCGTCAACCCATGTTTTACCGGCTTGAAGTAAATCTTTAGTTGCTTTTTTAAAAGTACTCATTATTTCACCTCATCTTGGCGACTGATAGTAGTTGCCAATTGTAATTTGATTTCGTTACGCAATTCATCGATACGCGCATTTGCTTTTTGACGATATTCATGGCCTTTAGCTCGAGCGTCATCGATATCTTTAAGACTTTGAATGATGTTTTTAGTAGCATCTTCAAGAGTTTCGATACGGATAGATGCGCTTTCGGCGTGTTCTGATGTTTCTTTGACGGTTTTCGCCAAGGCTTCACTTGCTTTCTTATAGGCTTCATTTGTAGCGTCATTGAACTTCTTATCGGCTTCAAATGCTTCTTTAGAGTTTTCACCGTAGATCATAACGAGCATAGTTTGAGTCCATGCTGGAATGAGAATCATTTTAGAACGTTGAATCTTTTGAATAAGCGCAAGGTTCGCATTAGTTAACGTAGTTAGTTGAATAGCGAGGTTTTGAGAAAGAGACATTTGAGCATTTAAGTCATGAACTTGTTTCTCAAAGAGGTTGACTGCGCTCTTATATTCGTTAAGAGCATTGATGTCGTTTTGATCACCACTTTTGGCTTTTTCTTCAAGTTGCGGAAGTTCAATTTCTTCAGCTTCTTTCAACTTTTGAAGGCCTGCTTCGACATATACAGATAGTCTTTGATAGTTTTCAAAGTTAGCAGCTTTCATATCAGCCATGTCTTTGTTGTTTTTAATGAGCGTTAGTTGTTGTTGTTCGAGAACACCTTTAACTCGTTCAATGTTTGCTTGGACGGACTCGTAGCGAATCTGTAAGGCTTTTGCTTTATTTCCGAGTGATTTGATCATTCCGAAAATCCCTTTTGTGTCAGTTGGTCCGTCAGTCGATAGATCGATAGCTAATTTAGCAAGCATTTGTCCAGCTTCGCCACCGTCTTTTGCACGGACTTGGGAAAGTGCTTTATTTGAGAGATCCATTAGAGCGTTAGCGTCCCCGACACCGTAAGAGACAATCAAGGTTCCGTCTTTGAGGTCGATTGCGTTTTTGACTTCAGCGATGGCGCTTTCTTGTTCAGATGTACGCTCAATCGGTGCGAAGGTTTCTTCGGTGACTTCTGTTAAGAGCTTTGCTTCTTGTTTTTGTTCTTTTTCAATTTGGGCGATTTGTTCTTCTGTCAACCCTGGGGTTGCAACGAGTTTATCGCCTACAGTAAATCCTGCCATATTATTGATTTCTTGATAGATATCAAGCCTTTCTTTGTTATTTATTTAGATTATAGCACAATGTTTAGAAAAATGCGTAATTTGGTCGCATTTATGAGCTATTAATCAACAATATGGTGATATGCAGAATAAGAACAATGTATAGAATTAATATAAGACCACGGATATAATTTGTGATATATGTGGTTTTTTTAGTTTTATCTTTATGCGATAATGTTGTGATGCCAAAGATTATGATTGTTATTATTAACAGTGTAAAGAAAGCGATGTAACCCCACGGCGGTCGTAATAGTGCAAATATGAGAATACCACACAAAATGCCATCGATAGATGCTAAACTATCGTATTTTTGTAAGAATTGTTTAAATTTGTTTTGCATTAATCCTCCTATTCATCGATATATTCGACGAGGGCTGTGTATAGTATGTTGATGTCGCGTGCGACGGCGGAGTAGTGAATATTTTGAATTTTATGGGTGGCCGCTAGCGTATTGATTTCGTTGGCGAGGTCTTCGAGATAATCTTCTCTGTAGGCAATTACTTTGAGCATATGTTTATTTTCCTTTCTATAATATTTGATTGAAATTGATGATTTTTACTGTGATTTCAGTGATTGACGGATTTCCATTAAAGCTTTACCTAATAGGTTTTGTCCGCGCCAATTTTTCTCATTGAGAATTCGTGGGTCGTTTTCTTCTAAGCCAACACCCCAAATTTTGTCGTAGGGTGACGCTTCAACGATGATTCTGTCGCCTGTTTGTAATAGAATTTCTTTGAGCTCAGGGTCTTGGAATTTGACGCGCAACACATCAACCATTACCTGATAGCGACGATTTGACCAGATACGGTCGTTATAATGTTTGATTTCGCGTCCGTATTGTTTGGCTTCATTTGGTTGATTTGCATTTACGATTTTGTCAATCATTGATGGGTCAAAAAGTAATGCTTTTTCCAACATAAAGCCTTGTTCTGAGAATTTTAATTGATAGCTTTTATATGTAAATGGCTTTCTATAAAAATTGGAAAATGGGGTATTGTTTCGCCAGAAATAAACGTGGGTGTCTGTGTATTTCATATTATGGATATATGTCATGTTGTGTAATTCCTTGTAATGATTTTATTCTAAGTCGCTATATTCGATTAATACGCTATATTTTGTATATGCGGGTGAGTATTTATCTTTCTGAGAAGTTGTTGAGTAGTGGATTTTGTGAATAGCGTGGGTTCGGGCTAATTGATTGATTTGTTCTGTGAGTCTTGTGGGATTTGTGTTTTCGTAAATAATAACTTGTAACATGTGTAATTCCTTCTTTCTATGTTTTTAGTTTGTTCGATATAAAACGATAGCGAGCGTGGGTCGCTATCGAAGTTGGTTAAATAATTGAAAGATTGTTCTTGATTTTAAGAATAAGCTATGTTATAATATAAGAAAACAATGAGAAAGGTTGTGGGATATGGACACTACACAAATTTATACACCGGAAGCTCTTGCGAAATTGCTTAAAGAAGTGGATTTAAAAGATCTTTCTAAACAAACAGATATTAAATATGGCACTTTAAAGAATTATGCTTATGGGCAATCTAGTATTGATAAAATGCCTATTTGGATGGCACAACGGATTATGGATGCTCGCAGTCGTGTAGATTTCTTTAATAGAACGGGAAATATTTCTGTTCCTCAGAAAGTTTTTGATATTTTAAAGAGTAAATTAGGCATCACTAATCGTTCAACATATGATGAATATATGTCTGCACAATTATTGTTAGATAATTATGTAACATTTAATTATCCATCAGATAAACCATATTATTTCTTTATTAGTTTGCACGAATTGTCGCAAATTAATGTGGACTTAACTGTGTTTAGTTTAGGTCTTGCTAAGAATATTCGTTTTGTTTTTGTGGATGATCGTAAGAACTTTCAAGATTATGCATTTGGCAAAGAACAAATGTCTTTTGATGAGTTTGTTGCGTTAACGGAGCCTTTTTCGTTTGGGTCCCAATCAATGTATAAAGTGATTGGTGATGATATTGGTCGACGAGTTTCGCATTATAAAGAAGGCGGATGGCTCCGTGATAGTATAGAAGTCTCAAGTTATACGGTTTGTGATTTCTCGTATATGAGACCGTTTGACCTTAAAAAAATGAATATGTGTGTTGTGACAGAACGAACTTATACCCCATTTATTGAGTATAAATTGCATCAATTTTTAGATAAAGGTGTTTTAAGCGACTCACTTGATATACGGATTGGTGCGTCAATTTTGAAGGAATGCTTAAAAGATTACAGTGTTTTTGATTTGATGCCTTTATTTGTGATGGAACAAAAGCAGGTTGAACGTTTCATTCACGATAGGTTGAATGAGAAACAACTTGACGATTTATTGCAACAGGATGCTTTGTTGACTTTAGCGGTACGTGCATGGCGATTCTTTTATGAGGATTGTGATAAGTATCTTGGATGGTATAAAGGGCAAGTTGAAGGTGAGTATTGGACAGATATGGCGCCTGTGGGTCAAGAAATTGGAAGTAAGGATTGTAACGATAAATGGTATTAACACTTAGGAAATGGCAGGAACAAGCTGTTAGGCGAAGCCTAACAAATGCGCCTGGAATATTTTTGGAAGCGGCCGGTGGTCGAGGTAAGACGCTTTGTGCGCTTGAGATTGCACGAGCGAGAGGTGCTCAATCAATTTTAATTGTTAATAAAAAGTTGTCTATTTTAGATGGTTGGAAAGAAGCTCTGAAACATTATTCTTTTGCGGATGTGACGTGTATCACGGATAAGACACTTAAAAATCGTCTTGCAAAAGGCGTCAAGTTTAATGTGGATATTTTTATTATTGATGAATGGCAAGATATGTGCTCAGATGCCAATTTAGCCACATATAAAAAAGTAAAACGCAATTATACAATTGGCTTGTCAGCAACACCTATTCGTCGAAAAGGGACTAATTTTTTTGGGTTAGAGCAAACGATTTTCGGAGGCGCGTATCCATCGAATAAGTGGGAATGGCAAAGCTACTGGGGAGTTATGGTGTCAGACCCGTGGACGGCGAGCGGACTCAAATGGCATGATTTTCGAGATTATAACCAATATGTATCACAGTTAGTTAATTTTATGAGTTACGAGGAAATTGAAGCTATAGAAAATGCGGTTGAGAACAACGGGCACGAGCTTCGATTTCATAGAGTTATGCTAGAGGACGCGAACCCTGAATTGATTCGAGACTTTAAGAAGTACAATTTAGTGCGTGTTAATAAACAATCAGCAATGGCTCGTCAAAGTTTTGGTAGAAAGTCATTTATGCGATATCTTCGTCAGACGGGAGTTGAAGTAGATTTCCCGAAACTGAGAGCCGTAAACGTAGACACGCCAACTTTGCTTTATGTCGATCGCATGATTAACGAAGCGCCCGGTGGTCTCTTAATCGTCACAAAATCGGTTCAGATAGCAGAAATCATTAAAGAACGCAACCCACATATTGCGTTTTGGAGTGGCGAGCGTCGAGATGATAACGGACAACCGATAATGGTTGCGACTCAGCAAGTAATGGGGGTGGGCGTAGACGGTTTACAATCACGATTCCATGCGATATTGGTTCTTGACCCTGTTTTGCCATCGAATGGCGAGTATAATGATTATCGACAATTGTTATGGCGCGTGACAGGAAGTCGTCAACAACATGATGTGGTTGTTATTGAAACGTATTTTGATGGAGATGTTTCAGATGAGATGGGTTAAGTTATTTGTTGTTGTGGTTTATGGTGTTCTTTTATATTTGGTAGCGTATGTGTTCCCGCATGAGAAAAAGCTACCAACGCCTGATCAAAGTCAATTTCTGTCGATAGGTTCTATCATAATGGTCGTGATAGCATTTGTTTTGATAGGTGTTTGGTTGCGATTGGGCGATGAGACGCATCGTACGCGTGGTTCGTATAGGAAAAAATAAGAAGCACTCGACTGAGTGCTTCTTTTGCGTTGAACGAATTAGTTACATAAAGTCTGTATGGTCGAGACCTTCATATCGCATATCGTCTAATTCTTCGTCAGAATAGCGTTTGTGTTGTGACGCGGGCAAGAATTGTCCGATAAACAATGAAACATCTGACAAAGTTCGTCCGTTGAATTCAATTTCGAGAACTTTTTCAATTCGTTCAATACAGCTTTTTTGTTTTGCCGTCATATTGCTGGCCGGTGTTTGTCCATTTGGTTTTCTTGTGTAGGGTTCAACGTTTTTCTCGTGAACTAGGTGAATTTGTAATTGGTCGTCACAAGAAACGAGATGTAGTACGTGACCAATAATACTGTCGGTTTGGTTAAAAATAAGGTGCAATTGTTTATTGAAATATACAAAATTACCTAATTTATAAGTTGCTTTGGAATAAATCATATTTTTCCTTTTTATATGAGTGTTTTGTAAACGCGCTCTATTTTGTTTGTTGATAATATGCTTCTAAAACGGGCATGATTCGTGAATCGCTATCGACATATTGTGCGAGTCCGTTTAGTTGGTTTGTGATAGGTCCTGTGCTAACGCATGATACGAGTACTGACATAGGATTTTCAGGGTCATCTTGTGTGGCGGTCAAGACGAACGCACCGTTGTTAGTTTCTTGGGTTCGTAATTGTTCTAGAATTTTGATTGCTTGGTCGATGGATTCTTGATATGTGAGTTCTTTTTGGTTTTTCATAGTTTTTTTTCTTTCTTATAACGGTAGTGAGTCTGTTGTTCTAGCGTCTATGAGGGATGTCATTGTAATTTCAATGTTACCTTCCATCATGGATTCGCCATCTTCACGATTATAAAGACGGACAAGTCCTATCTGTTCTGTACGACCTAAATCAACTTCCCACCAAGGCTGATTTTCAAATTTTGTA
>ERZ773074.1206-NODE-1206-length-10163-cov-3.275326_pt1 | contig 10163 bp, 6 predicted proteins | sample MGYA00580615_ERZ773074 | MGnify/ENA primary metagenome ERZ773074 (study PRJEB29015, sample SAMEA2738126) | human oral metagenome | biome: human oral; feature: human-associated habitat; material: saliva | place: China | collected 2160 ...
ACCACGCCCAGGAGAATGAGGGCGAGGGTGAGGACGAAGACGAGACCGACGCCGAAGACCTGCGATCCCGACCCATACTCCGGGTCTAGGGAGTCCTTCAAGGTCAGGCCGAGGAGCGAGAAGAGGATGAGACCCCCCAGCCCCGGCGAGACCAGCATGAAGAAGAAGTTCCTCACCGAGCGGAACCACTGTCCTCGAAAGTACCACACCGCGGCGAAGGCGGTGAGCCCGTAGTAAAAGGCGATCATCGCCCCCAGGGTCTGAACCGTGTCCCACAGGACGGAGGTGGATACGAAGCGCAGCAGCGTGTAAAAGGTCGAGGCGGCGATCGCCGAGACGACTGTTGCGCGACCAGGGGTGAGGAAGCGCGGAGAGATCTCGCCGAGCTTCTCCGGCATTGCTCCGTAGTATCCCATCGACAGCAAGGTGCGGGCGGGAGAGACGAAGGTGGACTGCAAGGACGCCGCGGACGAGACCAGCACCGCCGTCGACAGGAGGATCGCGAACGGCCCCAGAACCGGCCTGGCCAAGGCGAAGAAGACATTGTCCTGGATCGCAGGATTGCCCAGCCCTATCCCGTCCTTCCCCAGACCGGCGAACATCATGGATCCGATCGTGACGAACATGTACACCGAGACGATGGTCATGACGGTGAGCACGGCGGCGCGCCCCGGGGTGGAGCTGGCGTCGTCGGCCTCCTCATTGACCGTCAGCGACACGTCCCAACCCCAGTAGATGAACAGGGACAGAGAGACGCCCGCCACAAAGGTCCCCAGCGAGTCGACGGCGAAGGGATTGAACCATTCGAGCTTCAAGGGCGTCGGATTGACAGCGGTGCCGGTGAAGTAGCGGTAAATCGCCACCGCGCCGAAGCCGAGGAACACCGTCAGCTGAAACCCCACCAACCAGTACTGGAGCTTCTGGGTGGTCTGCATGTCGCGATACGCGATCCAGGTCGCCAGCGTGATGAAGACCAGGCAGGTGAGGGTGTTGACCCATACGTTGTCGGAGAGATCTGCAATGGCGGGCCGGCGAGTCACCTGTGCGAGCAACAGGTAGAAGAAGTCGACCGCGATGGCCGCGAGGTTCGACAGGACGACGACGGTGGCCACGATCAGCCCCCATCCGTTCATCCACCCGATCCACGGACCGAAGGCACGCGTCCCCCAGGTGAAGGAGGTGCCCGAGTCGGGCATCGCCGCATTGAGCTCTCGGTACCCGAAGGCGACCAGGAGCATCGGGATGAACCCGACGAGGAAGATCGCCGGCACCTGTTCGCCCACTTCTGAGGCGGTCGGCCCCAGTGCGCCGGTGAGGGTGTACGGAGGCGCGATGCAGGACACGCCGATGATGATGGCGCCGAGCAGGCCGACAGAGCCCTCAGCCAGTCCCTTCTTCGACAGCCCGCCTCCAGAGCTGGTGGTCGCGGCGCTCATGTTCCACCTCCGACGTCGGCCGGATCAGCCGGGACGGCGACGAGCGGCACCGGCAGGACCCGCAGGATCTTGTTGGCGTCCGGCCCCAGGAACAGGCGCCCGCTCTGGGCCAGGCGCGCCGACCCCAGGAAGGCCAGCTCATTCCTGCTCCACTCCATGGCCAGCACGGCGGCGCTCATGGAGTGGGCGTGAACGATCTGGACACGCTGATCATCCAGTCCGGTGAGATCCAGGCGCACCTCGGCGAGCAGGGCCTCGGTCCGCTTCTCGATCTCCGCGGTGTCCTGTGAGTCCCCGGTGGCCACCGTGACGAGACGCAACGGGACACCGGCTCTGTCTGCGAAGGTCCTGGCCTTACTGAGCACTCCCCTCCACCTACCGGACTCACCCAGCATGACCGTGATGCGTGAGAGCCCGTCGAGAGGGGCGTGCCTCATGCCGCGCGGGGACAGAGCGACAGGAACAGTCGAGGAGTTGAGCAGCGTCTGCCCCACGGAGCCGAGGGACACCCGCCCCAGGACCCCGTGACGGCCACCGCCGTCCACGAGCAGGTCGGCCTTGAGCTCCTCGGCCGAGGCGATGATGCCCTCGGGGAAGGAGAGGCTGTACCGCAGGTACTTGCTCACCGGCACACGAGGCCGATGCTCCTCCATGATCTCCGACATCCAGTCGTCGACCTGCGTGGCGACGACGTCCTGGAAGGCGTGATCGGTGACGTCAAGGACGTAGCGTCCCCCGCCGCCCTTGACGACGGTGACGAGATCGAGTGGGCACGAGAACGCTTCAGCGAGAGACACCCCTAGGTGGTAGGAGTCTCGACCGCCGAGCGAATTGGTGAAGGCCGTCAGAATGCGCATGGGGGTGACCTCCTGTTCGCTTCCGGGGCGTCACAGGGCACTCATGACGTGCTTGATACGTGTGTAGTCCTCCACGCCGTAGACGGAGAGGTCCTTGCCGTAGCCGGACCGTTTGAAGCCGCCGTGCGGCATCTCCGCGACGAGGGGGATGTGGCAGTTCACCCACACGCAGCCGAAGTCCAGGTCCCTGCTGAATCGCAGGACACGCTGGTGGTCGGTCGTCCAGATGGACGAGGACAGGGCGTAGTCCACGCCGTTGGCCAGGGCCAGGGCGTCGTCGTCGGAGGAGAACTCCTGAACGGTCAGGACCGGCCCGAAGATCTCCTGCTGCACGAGCGCGTCGTCCTGCTTGAGCCCTGAGATGACGGTGGGCGCGTAGTAGTAGCCGCTCTCGCCGACGCGGTGGCCGCCGGTCAGCAGGTGGGAGTGCGCGGGCCGCTCCTCAACGATCTTCTGCACGGAGTCGAAGTGGCGAGCATTGTTGAGGGGACCATAAAAAGCCTCCTCCTCGGGGATCGGACCGGTGCGCAGGGACTCGACGTGACGCACCAACGCGTCGGTGAACTCCTTGGCCACCGAGGCCTCGACCAGGACGCGGGTGGCGGCGGTGCAGTCCTGCCCGGAGTTGAATATCCCTGCGGCGGCGATGCCCTCGGCGGCAGCCTCGATGTCGGCATCGGCGAAGACGACGGCGGGGGCCTTGCCTCCCAGCTCGAGGTGGACGCGGGTCACGTTGCCGGCCGCCTGTTCGGCGAGATCCGAGCCCGCGCGCACCGAACCGGTGAGCGCGACCAGCCCGGGCACCGGGTGGGAGCTCATGAGCCGCCCGGTCTCCCCGGTGCCGAGCACCAGGTTGAAGACCCCTGGCGGGAGGATCTCACTGGCGATCTCAGCGAAGACGATGGCGCTCTCGGGCGTGTTCTCACTCGGCTTGAGCACCACCGTGTTGCCTGCCGCCAGAGCGGGCCCGACCTTCCAGATGAGCATCATGAAGGGGTAGTTCCACGGGACGATCTGCCCGACGACGCCGATGGGCTCGCGGCGAATCTGCGAGTTCAGCCCCTCGGCGTACTCCCCCGAGGCGACACCCGACTGGAGACGGGCGGCCCCGGCGAAGAACCGCAGCTGAGAGGCCCCTGTCACGACTTCCTCCGCCCGGATCATCTCGGCGAGCTGACCGGTGTTGCGGCGCTGAGCCTCGACGAGACGGTCGGCGTTGGCCTCCAGGGCGTCGGCGAGCCGGAGCAGGAGCATCTGCCGTTCCGCCGGCGTTGTCAGCCGCCAGCTCTCGAATGCCTTGAGGGCGGCGTCGTAGGCGGCGTCGACATCGGCGGGACCCGAGACCGGGCACTGCGCTACGACCTGTTCCGTTCGGGGATCCACGACGTCGAACGTGGCATCGGTGGCTGCCGGAATAAATTTTCCGTTGATAAAGTTCTGGAGGAGAGGAAGGCTCATGTGAATCACTCTGCTTCTTGGCTTCGGCGGGACGTCGGTGTCGAGGTGAGAAGTTTCGAAAGTCGAAAGAAATGAGACGACTCGGGCCTCTACTGCCCAAGCTCACGCAGGACCGGCGCAGGCCACATCGCCGCCGGCGCCCGATGTGCTACAAGATCTGCTACGACAACGCGGGCTAAGGTCCTAGGTGACGGCGTAATAGTAAACACACACCACCAAGTATGTCGAACATCACGTTCCACACTTCAAGGAATCGCATCAAAACGCGGAAAAGTCACCCTTGTGCGAGATGACAAGCCGTCACTCCGCCCAAAAATGTAACGCAAACCACAAATTCGCCCGCTGCTCGGCATCCTCGATGTCGACGCCGAGTGCCCTCCTCAGGCGCACAAGACGTGCGGGGACGGAGTTTCGATGCACCCCCAGACGCTCGGCGATGCGCTGCACCGCCCCGGCCTCGCTGAGGTAGATCCTCAACAGCTCGAGCAGCTCGGGCTGATCGGCGACGCCCCCGAGGCGAGCGCGGGCGAAGGCTTGGGCCCGCTCCTCGTCCAGGAGGTCCGTGACCGACGGCAGTCCCGAGGTCTCCCAGCACACCGCCTGTCCGAGCTGCCGAGTTCCGGTGCAGACGGACAGCGCCTGCTGTGCGCCCCGCGGCAGATCAGTGACGCCGACAGGACCGCTGACGCCGATCCGCATCCGCTCCGTCCAGGGCGTGACACTGCCGTCCTCAAGAAGGGAGGGAACGCGCTCGACCTCACCGAGGATCATCAGGCGGGTCCCGCCCCGGTCCGTGCGCCACAGAAGCCGCTCCCCCACCGGAGCCCCCCGACTCTCGACGAGTAGGCGGGCCAGCACTGTGGAGAGCCCGGCAACGTCAGCACTGCCACCCTCGAGGCAGACAACCCGCCACTGATGACCACCACCGGTAGCGGGCACCGATCGCCGCTCCGGAGACGGCAGGCGTGTGAGGACGAGCTCCTGAACCTGGTCCGCCAGCGCCAGCCCCTGCGCGATGTCACCCGCCAGGAGATGCCGGGTGGAGGCCCCCACGAGCTGGAGGAGCCATCCGGTGAAGGCCTTGGAGGACTCGGCGATGAGATTCAGAAACGACCAGGCGAGATCGACCCCCAGGGTCTGAGCGCGCGTGAGCGTCTCGCGCTGAACGGTCGCCAGGTAGCGCTCGGGCTCGCCGGTGATGCCGACCGGGCGGACGACCAGCCGCATGTCGCCGAGGCCGACCGCCCCGGCTCCTCGCATCCCTCCCGGACGGATCCTGTCGATGCACTCGGCGACCTCGTCGTCGATTCCCGTCGCCTCCGGCCCGAAGGGACCGACCACGGTGCGTCCCGTGGCATCCCGCAGGGACACCTCGCCCCGGAGGATCGAGGCCAGGGCGCGCATGATCGCGCTCTGGTTGTCCTTGGCGGCTGCACGCGTCAGCTGTTGCAGGACCAGGGTCTCCTCGTCTCCCGCCCCCTCGGCACCGATCTCAGGCTCGGTGGCCTGAAGCATGGCCCCGACCTCGCGGCTGATGGAGGCGAAGGAGACCTCGAGGGGGACCTCGATGAGATTGAGACGCCCGGCCCTGCAGGCCTCGCGCAGGTCCTCGGGCACGGTGTCGAAGGCGATGCCGGTCCCCAGTCCGAGAGCCGCGACTCCCGCCTCGACCAGTGATGCCACGTACTCCCGCCACGTGGCCGCCTCCGCATCGGCCATGACGAGACCCGTGGTGAGAACGAGCTCGCCGCCCTCGAGGTAGGAGGCCGGTTGGAGGAGCTCGGTCGCGACGACCCAGGTGACCGCGGCGTGCGGTGCGGGCAGAAGCACCGCGCGAACTCCCAGGTCCGCTCCATCGATGAGATCCGACACCAACACCATGCCTGGATTCAAACACTGTTCTATGCATCACGCACAGGATTCGCGAGATTTTGTGCATTGGGCTTAGGTGCTCAGACCTAGAGGCGGGCATAACCTGAGACGGAACTCATAGCCGAGCACGTTTCTACGACAACCCGGAGCGCCCTGTTCCGCGGCAGATCTCCGCCCGTCACGACACACTGTGAGGTCCATATGGCAACGCTGCCCCAGACCATTCATCTCGCCACTCCTCTGCCCGGTCCCGAGGCCCGCGCCCTCGACGAACGCGCAGGTACCGCACTCCCACGCGCCCTGACCGCCGCCATGCCGACATTCGCACGGCGTACGGACCGAGGCGTCCTGGAGGACGTGGACGGCAACCGTCTCATCGACTTCGGATCCGGCATCGCGGTGACAACCGTGGGCGGTGCGGCGGCGCCCGTCGTCGCTGCAATCCAGGAGCAGGCCGAGAACCTGACGCACACCTCCTTCGCCGTCACGAGGTACGCCGGATACGTCGAGGTCGCCGAACGCCTGAACGCCCTGACCCCGGGCAGCTTCCCGAAGAAGACCGCGCTGTTCAACTCCGGGGCGGAGGCCGTCGAGAACGCCATCAAGCTCGCACGCAAGCACACCGGCCGCCAGGCAGTGGTCTGCTTCGACCACGCCTTCCACGGACGCACCTCCCTGACCATGGGACTGACGGCCAAGGTCGCCCCCTACAAGGGCGGCTTCGGCCCCTTCTCCCCTGAGCTCTACCGGGTCCCCGGCTCCTACCCGTACCGCGACGGACTGGACGGCGATGCCGCCGCCGAGCGCACGATCAGTCAGATCGAGAAGCAGGTGGGGGCATCCTCCGTCGCCGCCGTCATCATCGAGCCCATTCAGGGCGAAGGCGGGTTCATCGTGCCGGCGCCCGGCTTCCTCACCGCGCTCCAGCGCTGGTGCCATGACAACGGCGCGGTCTTCATCGCCGATGAGATCCAGTCGGGAATCGCCCGCACCGGGGCGTGGTTCGCCTGCGACCACGAGGGAGTCGTTCCCGACCTGGTGACGACCGCCAAGGGCCTGGCCGGGGGCATGCCATTGTCAGCGGTCACCGGTTCAGCCGAGATCATGGACTCCGCCGAACCGGGCGCCCTTGGCGGCACCTACTGCGGTAACCCCCTGGCCTGTGCCGCCGCCCTGGCGACCCTGGACATGATCGAGGAGCACGATCTCCTGGGACGGGCCCGCACGATCGGCGAGACCGGCATCCGCCTGATGGAGCAGTGGAAGGCGAAGGACCCCCGCATCGGCGAGGTCCGGGGCAAGGGCGCCATGATGGCTCTCGAGCTCGTCGACCCCGACTCGCAGAAGCCCGATGCCGCACTGACCGCCGCCGTCGCGCAGGCCGCGCGCTCACGCGGTCTGATCCTGCTCACCTGCGGCACCTACGGCAATGTCATCCGCCTCCTGCCACCGGTGACCATGCCGGACGAGCTGTTCGCCGAAGGCATGGAGATCCTCGAGCAGGCGCTCCGAGACCAGCCCTGATCCCCTCTTCCACCCACGTCTTAAGGCCGCACCGGCCCCGGATCACGCTGATCCACCCGACCGACCCAGGAGGTAGCTCCATGCCCTCGACCCCTCACCCCCTCACCGATGCACGGGCGCAGCTCGCCGAGGCGATCCAGTTCCTCGGCTTCGACGACGGAATGCGCCGCATGCTTGAGACCGCCCGTAAAGAGGTGACGGTCGCCATCCCACTGCGACGCGACGACGGCACGATGGAGCTGCATATCGGCCACCGCGTCCAGCACAACATCTCTCGCGGCCCCGCGAAGGGAGGGATCCGTTACTCCCCCAACGTGGACCTCGACGAGGTCCGAGCGCTGGCCATGTGGATGACATGGAAGTGCTCTCTTCTCGATCTGCCCTACGGCGGCGCGAAGGGAGGGGTCCAGGTGGACCCCCGGGCCCACTCGGAACGAGAGCTCGAGCGACTGACCCGCCGCTACACCTCGGAGCTGATCCCCCTGATCGGCCCCGACAAGGACATCCCGGCTCCCGATATGGGGACCGACGAGCAGACCATGGCCTGGATGATGGACACCTACTCGGTGGCCACCGGGCACACGGTTCTGGGAACCGTCACGGGCAAGCCGGTCAACCTCGGCGGGTCACAGGGGCGGGCCGCCGCCACCTCCCGCGGCGTCGTCTACTCCGTCCTCAACGCGATGGAGAGCATCGGAGTGAATCCCTCGCAGGCCACCGCGATCGTTCAGGGCTTCGGCAAAGTCGGTCGCGGCGCTGCCCGCTTCCTCCACGAGGCGGGCGTGAAGGTTCTGGCCGTGGCGGACGTCTACAGCACGATTCGCAACGACAAGGGCATCGACATCCCCGCACTCGAGGCCTTCGTGGATGAGACCGGCACCGTCGACGGGTTCCCCGGCGCGGACCCGATCCCTGCGAGCGAGCTGTTCGCCGTCGCCTGCGACGTCGTTGTTCCTGCAGCGGTCGAAGGGGTCATCACCGAGCAGACCGCGCCATTGATCGACGCCAAGCTGGTCGTTGAGGGCGCCAACGGCCCGACGACACCCACGGCCGACGCGATCCTGGCCGACAAGGGGATCCTGGTCGTACCGGATATCCTCGCCAACGCCGGTGGCGTCATCGTGTCCTACTTCGAGTGGGTACAGGCCAACCAGTCCTACTGGTGGACCGAGAAGGAGGTCAATGAGCGCCTGCGCACCAGGATGGACAAGGCCTGGAACGAGGTCACAGACTTCTCCAGGGAGCACGGACTCTCGCTGCGCACCGCCGCGACGACGATGGCCGTCAAGCGCGTCGCCGAGGCCCACGTCTCCCGCGGTCTCTACCCGTGATGCGTGGCAGGCGACAGTCGATACTCAGGGAGCACAACCATGGCTGACACACGACCCGGCGCGGCAACTGACACAGCGGCGTACACCACCCTCGGAGCCCACCCGGCTCTGGCCGACTACCTGCACAGGATCCGCCCCGAGGAGGGGATGCTCCTGGGCGGGCGGATGACGGCAGCCTCCGACGGCGGAACCTTCGACGTCGTCGACCCCGCCAGCAACGCCGTATTCGCACGCTGCACGGATGCGACTCCGGTGGATGCCGCACGCGCCGTCGACGCGGCCTCCGAGGCGCTGCCTGCCTGGAGCACCACCCCGCCCCGGCAGCGCGCAGAGCTGCTGCGGACCCTGTTCGACCTCATGGTGGGACAGACCGAGGAGCTCGCGGTGCTCATCAGCGCCGAGAACGGCAAGTCCCTGGACGACGCCAGGGCGGAGGTCCTCTACGCGGCGGAGTTCTTCCGATGGTTCTCCGAGGAAGCCGTGCGCACCGAGGGCGGTTTCGGCTCCTCCCCGGCAGGCGGGACCCGGACGATCGTCACGCACCGCCCGATCGGGGTGGTCGCCATGATCACCCCCTGGAACTTCCCGGCGGCGATGGGGACCCGCAAGATCGCCCCGGCCCTGGCCGCCGGGTGCACGGTGGTGCTCCGTCCCGCGTCCCTCACGCCCCTGACAGCGGTGGCACTGGGACATCTGATCCAGCAGGCCGGCGTGCCCGCGGGCGTGGTGAACATCGTGCCCTCGAGCCGTTCCGTGGAGGTCTCGACGACGTGGCTCGAGGACTCCCGGGTCCGAGCCGTCTCCTTCACCGGTTCCACCCAGGTCGGTCGTGTGCTCATGAAGCAGGCGGCGGAGAAGGTCCTGGTGTCGTCCATGGAGCTCGGGGGCAACGCACCCTTCGTGGTGGCGGCCGACGCCGATATCGACGCCGCGGTGACGGGTGCCGTTCAGGCCAAGCTCCGAGGCGGGGGCGAAGCCTGCACGGCCGCCAACCGCTTCTACGTCCACCGCGACGTCGCCCAGGAGTTCACCGAGAAGTTCTCCGCCGTCGTCCGCGACCTGAGGGTGGGGCCGGCCCTGGCGGACGAGGCGAACCAGATCGGCCCCCTGGTGACACCGGCTGCCCGCGACAAGATCAACGCCCTGGTGGACGGGGCGGTGGCCGGGGGCGCCGTCGTCCACGCCGAGTCCTCCTGGCCCCAGGAGTCTCCGGGGTCGTTCGTCCCGGTGCGGGTCCTGACGAATGTCGCCCCCGACGCGGAGATCGTGCGCACCGAGATCTTCGGCCCCGTCGCCCCGATCGTCACCTGGGACGACGAGGACGAGCTGCTGACGTGGATCAACGATACGGACTACGGGCTGTCGGGCTACGTCTTCTCCCGCGACCTCGGGTGGGCGCTGCGCCTGGCCGAGCGCATGGAGGTTGGGATGGTCGGTGTCAACCGTGGGCTCGTATCCGATCCCGCCGCCCCCTTCGGGGGTGTCAAGCAGTCCGGTATCGGGCGTGAGGGCGCGCGTGAAGGGATCCGTGAGTTCCAGGAGACTCAGTACTACTCGGTTGCCTGGGGCTGAGGGGCCCGTCCCCGAGCAGTGCGCGACCGCGAGGGTCGATGTCGTCGATATACGTGGTGCCCCGGGCCGAGAGCCCGGGGCACCATCGCGTTGACACTGAGGTCGTCAGTGTT
>ERZ773074.1208-NODE-1208-length-10154-cov-8.093970_pt1 | contig 10154 bp, 10 predicted proteins | sample MGYA00580615_ERZ773074 | MGnify/ENA primary metagenome ERZ773074 (study PRJEB29015, sample SAMEA2738126) | human oral metagenome | biome: human oral; feature: human-associated habitat; material: saliva | place: China | collected 2160 ...
AACAGAAATGAGGAATGTTCATTATGATGAGAATGATGAATAACAAGAAGAATGTAAAAATATTCTCCATTGTTATTGCAGCGATTTTTATTATTGGTATTGGTGCATTAGCATATACACAAATGGCTACACCTGGTACTAGCTCTGCTAGTAATGTTGGTGTTATCGACATGAGCCGATTAGATAATCCTGAAAATCCTGTATATGTGAAAGCTGCTAAGGAATTTACCGATTATCGTAGCCAAGTAGCTGCGGATATGCAAGCGAAGGTTGATGCTGCGCAAGATGATGCAACAAAAGCAAAAATCAAACAAGAAGCACAAGCGAATGTAGAAAAGAAAATGGAAGAAATGAATAAGCAAATGGCAGATAAAACGATGGAAGTTGCCAAATCTGTTGGCGATGCTAAAGGTTTATCTGTAGTTCTTCCTAAAGATGCTGTTCTTTATGGTGGTGTAGATATTACAGACCAAGTACTTAAGAAACTCGCAGCTGATGCAAAATAATAACGATACGATAGTAATCGGATAAGGGTGAGCCGTATGAAGCTAAATAAACGGTATATAGGATTATTTCTGTTTTTAGCAGCTGCACTAATTGCGATGTATGGAGCCTATGGATTTATTACTAATCGACAATCTTCTACAGGACCATCTATTGGGGTAGTACAAATAGACGATGTACTAGAATTTAATCCTTCTTATGAAGATTATAAAAATGCAAAAACAGAGTTGGAACAGCTCAAATCACAATATGCCTTAGAACAAGAGGCGTTGAATACCAAGTCTGATCTGCAAAATGAACAGCTTAAATCCTTGTCTCTAGATACGACATTGTCGGATGCGTTAAATGTGGAATTACAAACGCGTATTACGACAAAGCAAAATCAACTTAATGCACAACTAGATGCGAAACGAGCTGAATTAGTAAAAAAATACATGGAAGAACTCAAGGTTGCTAACAAGGGGTATGACTTAGAGATTGTAAATCTACAGTTACAACTATATGCTTTTGATAGCCGTGTTTATATCGATGATGCACAGAAAGAAGCAGCGCAAGCAGAAAAAGCTGAATTAGAAAGCCGCCTTGAAAGCTTGCTAGCTAAACGTAAACCGTCCAATTTTGATATGGATTCCATACGGGCTAAAGTAGATGCAGAATTAAAACCTATCCGTGATGCAGGGGAACAAGAACTTAAACAATATGCCGAATCTCTACAAGCCGAACTTGCAAAAAAACGTGATACAATGATGCAAAATCAAGCAAAGGCTATTGTATCAACAAATAATTTGCCAGTCCCTCAAGAGTGGAATGATAGTTGGGCCAAAAAATTGTCGGATAAAGAGGCAGAGGTGAATGCACTTCATGAAGCAATTTTAGAAGATGTGCGCATGCGCGTTGCTATCATTGCTCAAGAACGTCATTTAGACCTTGTTTTGATAGATCATGGTGGAAATATTAAAGGGCTGGATATAACAGATGCTGTTAAGGCATCATATCGAGTTCAGTAAGGAGTATATGATGAATAAGAAAATGAAATCTTTAATTTTAGGTGCAACTATGATTATGGCATTGCCAATTATCGGTGGTTGCGGAAGCAATACTATTGGTTATGTAGATTCTCAAAAAGTTGTGACACAAACTGCTAAATCCATTGAAATCAATAAAGAAATCAATGCAAAAGGCAAAGAACTTCAAGCTAAGGTAGATGCTGCTGATGAAGCTTCTAAAGCACAAGTGATGACTGATGCAAAACAAGATTTTACAGCTTTCACAACTGCAAAAAATCAAGAGTTGAAACAATATATCGACCAACAAGTGAATGAATTGGCTAAAGAGAAAAAATTAGACGTAGTATTGCTTAAAGGTGCTGTTGTAGGCGGTGGCGTTGATGTAACAGATGACTTGATCAATAAAATGGGTAAGGCATCTGATGAAGATATTAAAGCTGCAGAAAATGAAGCTAACCAACAAGAAGCTCAACAAGCACAACAAGCTCAACAAGGTGAAGCACAAACCGCTCAATCTACGGAAGCAGGGGCTGCTCAATAGTTTAATTACACCGGGGGGATTTAATAGTGGAAAAGACCGTACTGGAGCTTGCTCAAATCATAGGTGGTAAGGTGATAGGTGACGAATCGCTAGTGATTACCGAAACACGAGGATTCGAACAAGCCGCACCACAAGCGATAACATTTGCTATTGGTGAATATGTGGAACATATTGGCTTGTGTAAGGCAGGCGCTGTTATTTTAGAACAAGAAGTACCTAGTGCACCAATGACACAAATCATTGTAGAGAATGCAAAGGCTGCATTTGCACAAGTATTACAATTATTCCATCCGCCTGTAGTGGTGCCTCGTGAGATTCATCCTACTGCAATTATTGGTGAGAATGTTACACTAGGCAATAATGTTGCCATTGGTGCGTATTGTGTTATCAATGATAATGCAGTAATTGGCGATAATGTAACTATTCGCCCATATGTATATATTGGTCACAATACTCGTGTTGGCAATGATTGTGATATATATGCAGGTGCCATTGTTCATGAAAACTGTATATTAGGGAACCGTGTAGTATTGCGTGCTAAAGCTGTAATTGGTGGTGAAGGATTTGGTTTTGCTACTGAAAATGGCGTTCATACACATATTCCACAAGTGGGCAATGTGATTTTAGAAGATGATGTAGAAATCGGATCCTGTACAACTATCGATAATGCTACGATGGGTTCTACATTAGTTAGAAAGGGTACAAAGATCGATAATCTAGTTCACTTGGGGCATAATGTTGAAATAGGGGAAAACTGCTTCCTCATTGCACAAGTAGGTATCGCGGGCAGTACAAAATGCGGTAATAATGTAATTTTTGCAGGACAAACCGGTTGTACTGGTCATATTACAATAGGGGATAATGCGAAATTTGCTGGTAAAACAGGTATTACAGGTAATGTGCCAGCAGATGCGGTTATGGCTGGTTACCCAATGCGTCCTCATAAGGAATGGTTAAAACTATCCGCTTATGAACATCGCTTACCAGAAATGGTGAAAACTGTAAAACAATTGCAGAAGGAAATCGATGCTTTGAAAGCGCAGCTTAAGGAGAGCTAATACGTTTATGTATAGGTTTATGAAGTTGTTTAGTGCATTTATTTGCATGTTGCCGCAAAGTTGGCAGTATGCAATAGGTACACTTCTTGGTGAAATTGCATGGCTTGCAGTACCACCTAAACGAAAGCGACTGGCAATCGGTCAGATTTTGTTTTGTAAAATTACTGATGACCCTGTTGAGGCAAAGCGTATAGCCAAGGCTAGTACAACGCGCTTTGGTCGCATGATCATCGATGTGTTGCGATATCCTGAAATTAAAGATGGTGCCTATAAGGACATGGTCAACTTTACGAATAAGGATATATTGGATGAAGCCTTAGCGGATGGTAAAGGGGCCATTTTGGCCGCCCTTCATAGCGGCAATTGGGAATTACTTGGTGGTGTTTTAGCATCCGAAGGGTATCCTCTTATTTCTGTAGCTTTAAAACAGAATGGGGATGCGGATAAATTCATCAATGAATATCGTGAGCTTATGCATCAACATGTTATGTATAAGACGAGTGTACGCGATATGGTGAAGGCCTTAAAAAGCGGTGCCTTTTTAGGATTGATTATGGATCAGGACCCAGGGGAAAATGGCGTATTGGTGCCATTCTTTGGGTATGAAACGTTAACCGCAGATGGTCCTGCCGTATTGGGACGCATGCAAGATGTACCTATTATTTTTGTGACCATGCACTATAGCCCTTACACAGGCAAGCATGAAATTGAAGTACATCCACCGTTATATGTAGAAAAAACGGATGATAAAAAGCGTGATGTAGCGATTACTACGATTAAACTCAATGAATTTATTGAAGATTACATTCGTCGCTATCCGGAAGATTGGTTCTGGTTACATAATCGTTGGAAATGGACACGTCGCTATTATAGTGGCAAAATAGAAACACCACCAGATGTATTTCATTAAAAAAATATAAAAAGTATAATCGGCGTTGCAGATGTCTTTTAATAAAGGTCTGCAATGCCGATTTTTATGCTTACTTAATTGATAAATAGCCTTAAATTCTTGTAACAGCTATGCAAATAGGGTATAATACAGTATGGTGTATAGTAGACATGGAATTAGATTATGAAAGGACATTCTTATGAGTAAGCCCCAACAAACAATTAAACAGGCTATTTCATATAAGGGAATTGGCCTTCATAGCGGGGAACCTGTAACCATGGTTTTTAAGCCAGCACCTGAAAATACAGGAATTGTGTTTGTGCGCTCAGATATTGAAGGTAAACCTTCTGTAAGGGCACACATTGATAATGTGACGAACACTATGCGCGCTACTACATTGGAACATGGTGAAGCAAAGGTTTTCACTGTTGAGCACGTAATGGCTGCGTTCAGTGCTATGAATATTGATAACTGTTTTATTGAAATGGACTCTCCAGAACCACCTGTTGGCGATGGAAGCAGTGCCGTGTTTGTCGATTTAATTCTTCAAGCCGGCATTAAAGAACAACAAGCTGAACGACATGTATATAAGGTGACGCGTAGCCATACTATTTATGATGGAAATCGGTTTGTTATTATCGTACCTTACGATGGCTATCGCATTACATTTACATCGATTAATCCTCACCCGCTTCTAGGTACGCAACAATGTGATTTTAATGTAACACCTGAATATTTTAAAGAGCATATTGGACCGGCTAGAACAATTGGATTTGTAAAGGAATTGGAACAATTACAAGCAATGGGATTAGCTAAGGGTGGTAGTACAGAAAATGCTCTTGTTTATGATGATACGACCTGTTTGTCCGTACCACGCTTTGATGATGAATTAGTTCGTCATAAAGCCCTAGATGTAATGGGAGATTTATATTTGTTGGGACCTATTGAAGGTCATGTAATTGCGTTAAAATCGAGTCATGAATTAAATTCTCGTTTGGCTCATAGTATAATGGAAGAAATAAGGGAGACACAGCAATGATTCTTAATCACGAAGATATCTTAGAAATTTTACCACATCGTTACCCAATGTTATTGGTAGATCGCATTATTGAATTAGAACCTATGAAACGTGCTGTAGGAATCAAGAATGCTACGTTTAATGAATTATTCTTCCAAGGTCATTTTCCTGGAAATCCAGTTATGCCAGGCGTATTATTAACAGAAGCAATTGCTCAAGTTGGCGGTATTGCTTTGTTATATCCAGAAGAAAATCGTGGCTTAACACCGATGTTTACAGGCATTGATAAAGTACGTTTCCGTCATCCAGTAAAACCTGGTGATGTTGTACGTATGGAAGTAGATATTGTAAAGATAAAGGGCCGTATGGGCAAGGTTGAAGGTCGCGCATATGTAGGCGATAAACTTTGTGCTAGCGGTGAATACATGTTTGCCCTTGTATAATAGACTTAAGGAGTGATTGTAGTGATAGTTGTAGGCATGGAAAATGCGGAATCCAACATTCATAACACAGCCATTGTGCATCCGAATGCTAAACTGGGCAAAGATGTTGTTATTGGACCCGGCGCTGTCATTGGGGAAAATGTAGAAATAGGGGATGGCACTCAGATTGGTGCCCATGTAGTTATTGGTGGTTGGACAACCATTGGTAAACGTTGTGAAATTTATCCAGGCGCATCCATTGGCTTGGAACCGCAAGATTTAAAATTTAAAGGTGAGAAAAGTTATTGCTATATCGGTGATGAAACGGTAATTCGTGAGTACGTTACTATAAGTCGTGCTACTGGAGAAGGGGAAGAAACACGAGTAGGCAATAATTGTTTATTACAAGCATGCACGCATGTAGCTCATAACTGTATTGTAGGAAATAATGTTATTATGAGTAATTGCGCAGGCTTAGCTGGACACGCTATTGTTGAAGACCGTGTAGTTATAGGAGGCCTTGCAGGGGTGCACCAATTTGTAAAGATTGGTCGCAATGCTATGGTTGGCGGTATGGCTAAGGTTGTTCAAGACATTCCGCCGTATGTAATTGCAGATGGTCAACCGGCACGCGTTATCGGCTTGAATTCTGTAGGTCTGTCACGTGCAGGTATTTCGGAAGAAGTACGTCGTAGCTTGAAACAAGCATTCCGTATTATTTATCGTTCTGGTCTTAGCTTGTCCAAAGCGATTGAAGAAATGGAAATGCAACTTGATTCTTCCGTTGAAATTGAAAACTTATTGCGTTTCTTACGTAATGCTGATCGTGGTATCATGCGTACCCGTCGCGATTAATATGAAACTCTACATTATGTTTATATAATGTAGAGTTTTTTTGTGTTTATTTTATACTCTTTTTAGACGTATCTTTTTTGAGAAGAAATGTAGGGAAATACTGTGTATTTATAGATGGAAAGGCGTTGAAATTATAGTAAAATAGCGTGATTTATAGTACAATATAATGTATATGAGTATGTCTTGAAATTATACTCGAAAATAAATGATTTGACGAAAAATTGTGGACCATTTAAGGCTTCACATAGGAGGTATAGTCGTGGCAAAGGTAGGTTTAATTGCAGGTATTGGCGTTTTACCTGTTGAGTTCATGCGGGCTGCTCATATGTTGGGGCATCAAGTAGTAGTCATCGGGGTCGTACCTGATACCGATCCTATATTAGAAAAAGAAGCAGATGCTTTTTACCATATCAGTGTGGCTAAGTTAGGTAAAATTTTTAAAACTTTGAAAAAAGAAGGTGTTACAGAACTTACCATGCTGGGGAAGGTAACAAAGGAGATTTTATATAAAGGTTTATCCTTCCCTGATTTAAAAACATTAGGTGTACTTAAACGCCTGAAGAATCGTAAAGATGATACAATTATGCTTGCTATTGTTGACGAAATCGAACGAGAAGGCTTTTCTGTTCTAGATCAAACTGTGTATTTAAAACCGTTCATGCCCAAGGTTGGGGTGTTGACGAAACAACAACCAACTGAAGAACAATGGCAGGATATATGCTTTGGCTTTGAATTGGCTAAACAAATGGGTCGACTTGATATTGGTCAAACCGTAGTTGTTAAACACAAAGCAGCAATGGCGATTGAAGCGATTGAAGGCACTGATAAGTGTATTTTACGCGGTGGAGAGCTTGGTAGAGGTGAATCGGTAGTCGTTAAGACCGAAAAACCAAATCAAGATGTTCGTTTCGATGTGCCTGCCGTAGGTATTAAAACACTAATGTCCATGATTGATAGTGGATGTAATGTACTAGCCGTAGAAGCGGAAAAGACGATATTTGTACAACAAGAGGATGTACTCGATATGGCTAATCGCCATAATATTATTATTTGTGCTGTAGATCAAGCATTTGTAGATGCTAGAAAGGAACTCTAATGAAAATTATGTTTTCTGCTGGCGAAGCGTCTGGTGATACACATGGCGCTAGCGTGGCCAAAGCGCTTTCACAAATAGATTCCAATATTGACATGTTTGGTATGGGTGGCACCTTGATGGAACAAGCTGGCGTCCGTATCGTATATGACATCAAAAATCTTGGCGTTATTGGCATCGTAGAAATCATAAAATCATTGCCAAAGTTCTTTAAATTACGCACCTATTTAAAACGGGTTATGTTGAAAGAAAAACCTGATGTGCTCGTATGTATAGATTATCCGGGGTTTAACATGAAATTGGCGGAAGTCGCACATGAGTTAGGAATCCCTGTATTGTACTATATAGCGCCTACGATCTGGGCATGGCATAGTAGTCGTGGTAAGACAATAAAGAAATTTGTTACAAAGGTGGCCTCTATTTTTCCGTTTGAAGCGGAGGCGTATCGCAAGTTTAATTGTGATGTAGAATTTGTAGGCCATCCATTAGTAGATATTGTGCATCCATCCATGACCAAGGATGATGCTATGGATTACTTCGGGGCTAGACCAGAAGCAAAACGCGTTCTATTGATGCCGGGAAGTCGGAAACAAGAGGTATTATCTCTGTTGGATGTGATGCTTGAAACAGGGGAACGATTGCTACAATCTCATGAGGATGTGCAGTTCTTCTTGCCTCGTGCACATACGATTGATCGCAGTGAATTAGAGGCTTTCATAGAGGAACGAAATGTTCCTGTAACGATTACAGAGGACCACACCTATGATTTGATGCAAATCTGTGACGTATGTCTCGCCGCATCAGGCACCGCTACATTGGAAACAGCGATGATGGAGCTACCTACGGTGCTATTATATAAGGTATCACCGATTACATATGGTATTGGTAAAATGGTTGTAAACCTTACGCATGTAGGTTTACCTAACATTGTGGCCGGTAAGGAGGTCATCCCTGAATTACTTCAAGGTGATGTCTCTGTAGATGCTATTGTGGATACGGTGTTGCCGTTATTAGATGATTTACAAGTTAATCAACATATGCGCTCTGAATTGCGTGGCGTCAAAGAAAAACTAGGTGAGTCAGGTGCGGTTAATCGCGTGGCTCAATTGATTTATGACCTAGGTAAGGAGAAAACTAATGAATAGTTACTCACGTTTATTGTATTTTGTGAGACCCTATTATAAACGGATGATATTTGCTGTATTTTGCATGATTGTAGCGGCTGCAGCATATTTAGTAGTACCATGGCTTATCAAAAACGTCGTAGACCAAGTATTACAAGACAAAAATATGTTTATGCTCAATCTCATCGTTGGGGCCATCATTCTAATATTTTTAATTCGTGGCTTTGCCACATATGGACAAACCTATAATATGTCCTATATTGGACAACGCGTTATCATCGACGTGCGTGAAGCAATTTTTAAGCATTTACAACGCTTGTCGTTGTCCTATTTTGATCGCCGTAAAACGGGCGTCATTATGAGTAATCTTACAAATGACGTATCTGCTCTTCAATCAGCTGTAGTAGATAATCTTATATCTCTTATTACAGAGTCCGTTACTCTAATTGGTTCCTTGGTTTCCATGCTACTCATCGATTGGAAATTAACGCTTGTTACATTTATAACAGTGCCGATGGTATTGATCATCATCAATGTATTTGGCAAAAAATTACGTTTAGCTGGTCACGATGTGCAAGGGCGCATTGCAGATATTACGGCTCTCTTGCAAGAGGTAATTTCCGCTATTCGCGTAGTAAAATCTTTTGCTCGTGAAGGATTCGAAGTTAAACGTTTTGAGGTGGAAAATCAAAATAACTTTAATGCTGTTATCAAAGCAACGAAATTGACAAGCTTGTTAAGTCCAATGGTTGAATTTTCTGCAGCCATTGCTGTAGCTGTTATCCTCTGGTACGGTGGTTATTCCGTTGTTACCGGTACAATTACAGCAGGCTCCTTGATTGCATTCTTGATTTACGCCATCAACCTATCCAATCCTGTTAAACGATTGAGCCAAGTATATGGTAATATCCAAAAGGCTTTAGCTGCTGCAGATCGTGTCTTTGATATTTTAGACACAAAAGCGGATGTAGTGGAAAAAGAAAACGCTATTGATTTGCCAGATATTAAAGGGGATGTAGATTTTAATCACGTTAGCTTCTCTTATGATGGTGAAAAAATGGCTCTATCCGATTTTAACTTGTCTGTTAAGGCTGGTGAAAGCGTGGCTTTGGTCGGCCCATCTGGTGCAGGTAAGACGACATTAGCCAATCTATTACCGCGATTCTATGATGTAACAAGTGGTTCTATTACGATTGATGGTACAGATATAAGAGACGTTACCTTTAAATCTTTGCGCAATCAAATTGGTTTAGTTCCACAAGAAACAGTTCTGTTTAATGCTTCCATAAAAGAGAATATTTTGTATGGCCGTTTAGATGCTAGTGATGAAGAAATATATGAAGCTGCTAAAGCGGCGAATGTATTAGAGTTTGTGGATAAGATGCCTGACGGCCTCGATACCATGGTAGGTGAGCGGGGTAGTTCCTTATCTGGTGGTCAACGTCAACGCGTTGCTATTGCTCGGGCCATCTTAAAAGATCCTAAAATCTTAATTCTCGATGAAGCTACGTCTGCTCTTGATACGGAAAGTGAAAAGCTTGTACAAGAGGCATTAGACCGTTTAATGGAAGGCCGTACAGCCTTTGTCATTGCCCATCGTTTGAGCACTGTACAAAATGCACATCAAATTGTTGTATTAAATC
>ERZ773074.1213-NODE-1213-length-10133-cov-53.611133_pt1 | contig 10133 bp, 10 predicted proteins | sample MGYA00580615_ERZ773074 | MGnify/ENA primary metagenome ERZ773074 (study PRJEB29015, sample SAMEA2738126) | human oral metagenome | biome: human oral; feature: human-associated habitat; material: saliva | place: China | collected 2160 ...
ACCAGACCAGCCCCGACCTGCCCCCGCAGGTTGGCGTCTTCGTCGTCACCGACGCCGCCGGCAAGGATGTCGCCCACGACATCGCCATGCACGTCGCCGCCTACATGCCCGCCTACCTCGACCGCGACTCGGTTCCCGCCGACGTGCTCGAGAAGGAGCGCGCCACCCTCGAGAAGATCACCCTCGAGGAGGGCAAGCCCGCCAACATCGTTCCCAAGATCGTTGAGGGCCGCCTGAACGCGTTCTACAAGGACAACTGCCTCGTTGACCAGGCCTACGCCCGTGACCCCTCGAAGTCCGTCGGCCAGATCCTCAAGGAGGCCGGCGCCACGGTCACCAACTTCGTGCGCGTGCACGTCGGTGCCTGATCCGGCTCACTCGTCAGCTTGCTGACAGTTGGGAGCGGCTCCGCCTAACGGCGGGGCCGCTTCCCTTTTACCAGGTAGTATGGTTCCTAACCGTTCCGCCCACCCAGGGCCGTCATAAAGGAGAATCGTCATGTCGACGAAGCGCCGCGTTTTGCTCAAGCTTTCCGGAGAGGCGTTTGGAGGTGGGTCTATCGGCTTGGACCCCAAGGTCGTCCGCAATATTGCTGAGCAGGTGGCGAGCGCCGTGCGCGAGGGCGTGCAGGTTGCGATTGTCGTCGGTGGTGGCAACTTCTTCCGCGGCGCCCAGCTGGCTCGTGAGGGCCTGGAGCGCTCACGCGCGGACTACATGGGCATGCTCGGCACCGTCATGAACGCGCTGGCCCTGCAGGACTTCATTGATCAGTCGGGCATTCCCGCGCGCGTCCAGACGGCCATCACGATGGCTCAGGTCGCCGAGCCCTACCTGCCGCTGCGCGCGATCCGCCACCTGGAAAAGGGCCGCGTCGTGGTCTTCGGCGCCGGCGCGGGCCTGCCTTACTTCTCGACCGACACCGTCTCGGCGCAGCGTGCGCTGGAAATCCACTGCGACGAGCTGCTGGTGGCTAAGAACGGCGTGGACGGCGTCTACGACGACGATCCGAACAAGAACCCCGACGCGCGCCGTTTCGACACGCTGACCTACTCCGAGGCCCTGCGTCGCGACCTGAAGGTGATCGACGGCTCGGCGCTGGCGCTGTGCCGCGAGAATGGCCTGACGACGCGTATTTTCGGCATGGGTGGAGACGGGGCTGTTACCCGCGCGCTCATGGGCGATGAAATCGGTACCCTAGTGACGGCGTGATATAACCTTCACAGACCACTGACGTTAAGGAGCACATAGTGATCGACGATATCCTCCTCGAAGCCGAGGACAAGATGGACAAGGCCGTGGAAGCGGCCCGCCACGAGTTCACGAACATCCGCACGGGACGCGCGACGTCCTCGATGTTCGAGCAGCTGCTCGTGGACTACTACGGCGCACCCACGCCGATGCAGCAGCTGGCCAGCTTCCAGATCCCCGAGGCCCGCACGGTCCTCATCTCTCCCTTCGACCGCACGGCGACCCAGGAGATTATCCGCACGCTGCGCGAGTCCGACCTGGGCGTGAACCCCACGGACGACGGCAACGTTGTGCGCGTCGTCCTGCCCGCTCTCACCGAGGAGCGCCGCAAGGAATACGTGAAGCAGGCCAAGAGCAAGGCTGAGGACGGTCGCGTGTCCGTTCGCGGTGTGCGCCGCAAGGCCAAGGATCAGCTCGACCGCCTGAAGAAGGACGGCGAGGCCTCCGAGGACGACGTCGAGCGCGCTGAGAAGAACCTCGACTCGATGACGAAGGCACACACCGAGCAGATTGACAAGATGCTCGCGACGAAGGAAAGCGAACTGCTGACGATCTGATGGCGTCAACTGATCCTTCATTGCTGGCTCGCATCTTTACCCCGGGCCCCACGCGCGATAATCATCCCGCGGGTGGGGCGACGGGGAAGGCGGGCCGTAACCTTGTGCAGGCGATCACGACGGCGGTTGTTCTGATCGCCGCCGTCGCGGTCCCTCTGTTTACGTCGCTGCCGGCCTTCGTGGGCGTCATCGGCTTCGTGTGCCTGGTGGGCATTTGGGAGTTGGCTGGCGCGTTTGCGCGCATGGGCATCACGTTGGCCGTGCCCCCGCTGTACGTGGGTGCTATTGGCATTGTGACGTGTGCGTGGTGGCTTGGCAGCGAGGGAACGCTCTTCGCTCTGTACATCACGGTGTTTGTGTGCGCCGCGTGGCGTCTGCTTGATAGGCGCCAGGAGTTGCGTATGAGTGACGTCGTCTCGACGACGTTTACCGCCGTGTACGTGCCGTTCCTGGCGTCCTTCGTGGTGCTGATGCTGGCGGCGTGGCAAAACCCGTGGGTGTTCGTGGTCTTCGAGCTGATGGTCATCGCTAATGATACGGGCGGCTGGGCCGCCGGCGTCCTGTTTGGCAAGCACCCGATGGCTCCCGCGCTGTCGCCGAAGAAGTCCTGGGAGGGCTTCGTGGGGTCGGCCCTGACCGCGGTGGGCGTGGGAACGGTCGGCCTGTGGTGGCTGGGTGCTGCCTGGTGGTGGGGCATCATCGCCGGTGTGTCGGTCGCGTTTGTGGGCACGATGGGTGATCTCACCGAGTCCATGATCAAGCGTGAGTCCGGTTTGAAAGACATGTCGCAGATACTGCCCGGGCACGGTGGTGTTCTCGACCGAGTGGACGCGTTGCTCATGAGCGCGCCGGTCGCCTACTTCATCTTCGCGTGGGCGTTGCCGGGTATTTCTTGGGAGTCCAGGCATTGAGCGAGTCGTTGAGGGATCGCGCCAGGTCTGTGGGGCGCGCAGGGGACGAGGCCGTGGCGTCGTCCCCGCAGCGTCGTGGCGCTCGGCGTGAGGTTCGTCCGACGGATCAGCCGCCGGAGGGCGCGACGCATAAGGACGCCAAGCCGGTTCTGTCGTTTACAGCGAAGCGCAGGGGCAAGGCGCCTGCGCATTTGGCGGATTTGGATGCGGCGGGCCGAAAGCAGGTCTTGAAGGATCTCGGACTGCCGGCGTTTCGTGCGGATCAGCTGTCGCGTCACTATTTCACGCACTTTGAGGCGGACCCGCAGCGCATGAGTGATATCCCTGCGGGTATGCGCGCTCAGGTGAGCGAGGCTTTGCTGCCGACTCTCGTCTCGAAGGTTGTTTCGTTGGAGGCGGATGGCGGTCGCACGATCAAGGACCTGTGGCGCCTCTATGACGGAGCTCAGGTGGAGTCGGTGTTGATGCGTTACCCGCAGCGCACGACTCTGTGTGTGTCTTCGCAGGCGGGCTGCGGTATGGCGTGCCCGTTCTGCGCGACGGGGCAGATGGGCTTGACCCGTAACCTGTCGACGGCGGAGATCGTCGACCAGGTGCGCTACGCCCAGGCAGCGTGCCGTGACGGCGTGCTGGCGGGTGGTCCGACGACTCTGTCGAACATCGTGTTCATGGGGATGGGCGAGCCGTTGGCCAACTACAAGACGGTGATCGGCGCGCTGCATCGCCTGATTGACCCGGCGCCCGAGGGCTTTGGTATGAGCGCGCGCAACATTACCGTCTCGACGGTCGGCCTGGTTCCCGCGATCAGGAAGCTGGCGGGGGAGGGGATGCCCGTGACGCTGGCCGTGTCGCTGCATGCCCCCGACGATGACCTGCGCGACGAGTTGATCCCGATCAATTCGCGTTGGAAGGTCGGTGAGCTTCTGGACGCGGCCCGCGCCTACTTCCTGGCGACGGGGCGCCGCGTCTCGATTGAGTACGCGCTCATTAAGGACATGAACGATCAGGAATGGCGAGCCCAGCTCCTGGCGGATGAGCTCAACAAACGAGGCCATGGCTGGGTTCACGTGAATCCGATCCCCCTCAATCCGACGCCGGGATCCATTTGGACGGCGTCCACGAAGAACGCTCAGGACGCGTTCGTCAAGCGTTTGAAAGACAACGGTATCGCGACGTCGATTCGTGACACCCGTGGCTCCGACATCGATGGAGCGTGTGGCCAGCTCGCGACGGCGGTTGCCGAGGGTAAGCGTGGTACCGGAAAGGTGCAGGTATGATCAAGAAAGATTTTTCGCGCACGTTTTTGCGCGAGGGCTACGACATGCGCGAAGTGTTGAGCTTCCTCGCCGACGTCGAACGCACTATCACGGGCCAGCAGGAGGACCCGAAGAAGATTGTGACCGCGCAACAGGCTGAGGACATCGAGTTCTCCGTGCGCCTGCGCGGCTTCAACGAGGATGAGGTCGACATGGAGATTGATCGGCTCATTCAGGTGTTGCGAGGCCTTGATCGCCAGCGCGAGCAGGCGGCGCTAAACGCCGAGCAGGCTGAGACAGCTGCTGTTCCGGTCCAGGCCGCCCCCTCGGCACCGGTGGTGCAACCTGCGCAGCCCACGCCGACTCCCGCCGTTGTGCAGATGCCTCAGGTACCCGCTGGTGGCGCAGGTGTTGCGGGTGCCGCGTTGCCAGAGCGTCCCGCGATGGAAAGCTCAGCTGTGCCGCTCGAGCACGCGTCCGCTACGCTGCCTACGACTGACGATTTCATTTCGGCACCGCCTGTGGCGATTCCTGATGCCGAGCCGATGGCCCTGCCCGCCGAGTATGCCGATTTCGGTACGCAGCAGGCCGTTGATGACATTCTTCGTTCCATGACTCAGAGTAAGGAGCAATGATGGCTGAGTTCCCGAGGGTCGGTTTCTTCTCGAAGGGATACGACCGCGGACAGGTCGATGCGTTCTTTGAGGATGCGCGTCGCGCGTACGAGGGCGGTGTGCCCCCCGAGCAGTTCAGCGCGGAGCAGGTGCGCCTGGCGACATTCGAACTGAAGAACCGCGGCTACAACATTGAGGCCGTGGACGCCGCAATGAACCGCCTGGAGGCCGCGTTCGTCAAGCGTGACCGCGCGGACGCGGTGGCCGCCGAGGGTGAGGCCGCTTGGTACGACCGCGTCGCAGATCGCGCAACGACCCTGTACCCGCGCCTGCAGCGCCCGCGTGGCGAGCGTTTCGCGCACCCCACGAGCGGTCGCGGCTACGACTGCGATGAGGTTGATGACCTGCTCGATCGCATCGCTGCCTACTTTGACGAGGCCGGGGACCTGACTGCGAACGAGATCCGCACGGCGACCTTTAGCCCCAAGCGCGGCAAGAGGGGCTACGCCGAGGGCCCGGTGGACGCCTACCTGGGTCGCGCGATCGAGATCCTGCTCGCGGTCGACTGATGGTGGCGCGCGAGACGACACTGGGTCCTACCCCCGTCGTTCTGCTGGGATCGACCGGTTCGATTGGCACACAGGCGCGCGAGGTTATCGAGGCGCACAGGGGCCGCTTTGACGTGCTCGGCCTGAGCGCGGGAGGCTCGTCGATCAACGAGCTGGCCGTTCAGATCATGGCGTTGGAGCCCGCGTTTGTGGGTGTGGCCCGTGACGTGCGTGAGGAGCTGGCAGCAGCCGTCGAGTCGATGGGAGGTACCTGCCCCGAGGTGTTCGTGGGTGAGGATGCGTCCGTCGAGGTCGTGTGTGCGTCGGTCGAGCGCGCGGCGGTGCTGTATCCGCAGGCGACACCGGTTGTGCTCAACGGCATCACGGGTGGTGTGGGCCTGTCCTCCACGCTCGCCGCGCTGCGCTGCGGTGCACGCCTGGCGCTGGCGAACAAGGAGTCGCTGGTCGTGGGCGGCGCGCTCGTGAAGAACGCGATGCGTTTCCCGGGTCAGATCGTTCCGGTGGATTCGGAGCACTCGGCGATCGCTCAGGCGCTGGCCTCGGGCGTGCACGAGAAGGGCCTGACCTCCCCGGTCGTGTCGGGGCGTTCCGAGGTTGCGGACCTCGTGTTGACTGCGTCGGGCGGTCCTTTCCGTGGGCGCACGCGTGAGCAGTTGCGGGGGGTGCGCGCGGCTCAGGCGCTCGCTCATCCGACCTGGGACATGGGCCCGGTCGTGACGATCAATTCCTCGACTCTTATCAACAAGGGCCTGGAGCTCATCGAGGCCCACCTGTTGTTCGACGTGGCTCCCGAGCACATCGTGGCGACGGTTCACCCTCAGTCGATCGTTCACTCGATGGTGACGTGGCGTGACGGGGCGACGACGCTGCAGGCTTCGCCCCCGGACATGCGTTTGCCGATTGCGCTGGGCCTGACCTGGCCCGAGCGCCTGGACGACGTGGAGGCTCCGCTGGAGTGGTCCAACCCGTCGCAGTGGACTTTTGAGCCGGTTGATAACGAGACGTTCCCGGCGATCAACTTGGCGCGTTTCGCCGTGGGCGCGTCGGCTACCCATCCCGCGGTGCTCAACGCCGCGAACGAGGTTATGGTGGACGCGTTCATCGAGGGCGTCGTTCCGTGGCTGGCGATCGTCGATACCGTGTCGGCGGTTGTTCACGAGCATGAGGGCGTGAAGGATCCCTCGCTGGAGGATATTGTGGCCGCGCAGCGCTGGGCTGACCGGCGCGCACGCGAGTACGTTGCCGCGGGCCAGTGGAAGGACATGTGAGCGTGGGTTCAGTAACGGGTATCGTCGTGGTCGTCATCGGCATCTTGGTGTCGGTGGCACTGCACGAGGTCGGGCACATGCTGCCCGCCAAGAAGTTCGGCGTCTTGGTGCCGGATTACGCGGTGGGTTTTGGCCCTGCCCTCTGGAAGAAGAAGATCGGCGATACGACCTATGCGCTGCGTGCGGTTTTGCTGGGCGGTTACGTCAAGATCGTCGGCATGTACGCCCCGGCTCGCCCGGGCACGCCCCTGGTGGGCCGACGCGGTAAGCCGACGCTCGCGCAGGAGGCCAGGGAGGCCTCGGCCGAGGAGATCCCGCCTGGCCAGGAGGCGCGCGCGTTCTATCTGCTGAGCGCCCCGAAGAAGATTGCCGTGATGCTGGGCGGCCCGCTTATGAACCTGCTGATCTGTTTCGTGCTGTCGGCTATCACGATGATGGGTATCGGCTCTCCCACGGCCTCGCGCACGATTGCGTCGGTGCCGGCGACGATTCAGACGTCGTCGGGGGAGATCGCTTCCCCCGCGTACGAGGCCGGGGTGCTTCCCGGGGACACGGTGACCGCGTGGAACGGGACGCCGGTGGCCACCTTTGCGGACCTGCAGAAGGCCGTTGGCGCCACCCCCGAGGGGGAGTCCGCTGTCCTGACGGTCGAGCGTGACGGTGTGAGCGTGGATCTGACGGTGTCCCCGGTGACGGGCGCTCAGGGCGCTCGATACGTCGGCGTGACGGCCGGGTACGAGTACGTGTCGGCCTCGCTGACGGACGTTCTCGAAGCCGACTGGCAGATGTTCACCGGCACGGCGGCGGTCGTCGTGCGCCTTCCGCAGGCGGTGTGGCAGGTGGGCCGCTCGGTGGTCACCGATGAGCAGCGCGACGCGACCGGAGTTGTCTCGGTCGTGGGCGTTGGCCGTATGGCCGGCGAGGTGACGGGCGATTCGGCGTCGCTGGGCCTGCGCGACACGCGCCAGGTGGTTGGCGTCCTGCTGAGCCTGCTGGCCTCACTGAACATGGCGCTGTTCGTCTTTAACCTGATTCCGCTGCCGCCCCTGGACGGCGGACACATCGTGGGTGCCATCTACGAGGGTGTGCGCAGGCAGTTCGCGCGCCTGCGCGGCAAGGAGGATCCTGGCCCGGCCGATACGGCGCGCCTGGTTCCCCTCACGTGGGCGGTCGGCGGCCTGCTGGTTGCGATGAGCGTCATTCTCATCGTCGCCGACATCGTGAAGCCCATTTCCCTGGGCTGATACCCGCTCTCGCTTTGCCCGCGCGCGTGCCGGCTCGGCAAGGCTCGCGGACGGCGGAAAGCGAGCCTGACCACGTGGGCGGCGCCCGTGTATGACGGATGGGCCCGCGTGCGCGATAATGGGCGGGTGAGTGAAATCAACCTTGGTATGCCCTCTGTGGCCACGTCGCCGTTCCCGCGCAAGCAGACGCACCGGCTGATGGTGGGAGATGTTCCCGTGGGTGGAGGGGCACCGGTGTCCGTCCAGTCCATGACGACGACGAAGACGCACGATATTGGTGCGACGCTCCAGCAGATCGCTGAGCTGACCGCCGCAGGCTGTGACATCGTTCGCGTTGCCTGCCCGACCGACAAGGATGCGGAGGCGCTGCCGATCATTGCCAAGCAGTCCCGCATCCCAGTGATCGCCGACATCCACTTCAAGCCGAAGTACGTGTTCCAGGCGATCGAGGCCGGCTGTGGTGCTGTGCGCGTGAACCCGGGCAATATCCGCAAGTTCGACGACCAGGTCAAGGACATCTGCAAGGCTGCTTCCGATCACGGCGTGTCCCTGCGCATCGGCGTGAACGCGGGCTCGCTGGATCCGCGCCTGCTCAAGAAGTACGGCCGTGCCACGCCCGAGGCCCTGGTTGAGTCCGCGATCTGGGAGGCCTCCCTCTTCGAGGAGAATGACTTCCACGACTTCAAGATCTCCGTCAAGCACCACGACGTGCTGACAATGATCCAGGCCTACCGCATGCTCTCGGAGGCGGGCGACTGGCCCCTGCACCTGGGCGTGACCGAGGCCGGCCCGGCCTTCCAGGGCACGATCAAGTCCGTGTCTGCTTTCTCGATCCTGCTCGCAGAGGGCATCGGCGACACGATTCGCGTGTCCCTGTCCGCCCCTCCCGTCGAGGAGGTCAAGGTGGGCACGAAGATGCTGGAGTTCATGGGCCTGCGCGACAAGACCCTCGAAATCGTGTCCTGCCCGTCGTGCGGACGCGCCCAGGTGGACGTGTGGACCCTGGCCGAGAACGTGACAGAAGGCTTGAAGGACCTGACCGTTCCGCTGCGCGTGGCCGTTATGGGATGCGTTGTCAACGGCCCCGGCGAGGCCCGCGAGGCCGATCTGGGTGTCGCCTCGGGTAACGGCAAGGGCCAGATCTTCATCCGCGGCGATGTCGTCGAGACCGTCCCCGAGGATCAGATCGTCGAAACCCTGATCCGCCGCGCGAACGCGCTGGCTGAGGAGATGGGGCTGGAGCCGGGCTCCGGTGTCGTCGAGGTCGCCCCCATCACCGCCCCGGACACGAAGCTTCCGGGCATCGACTGCTGAGAAAGAGAACACCATGCGTCTTCGTACCCTTGCCTGCCTGACCCTCGCCGGTGGCGCGTGCGCGCTGGCCGCAACCGGTTTTCCGCGCCGCATCGGCCTGACCTCCTCGCAGGCGGACGTGTCCCTGCCCGGCGACCTGCTGCTGCCCGGCGCGAACGTCGTCGTGGACCGCGGTATCGCGATTGACGCGCCCGCGTCGGTTGTCTGGGACGTGCTGGGCCACGCCTTCGAGCCCGCGGACGAGTCGACGATCATTGAGATCGCGGACGAGGATCACGTTCTCATGCGCGTTGCTGCCCCCGGCGCACCCGAGGGTGCCCCGGCCTCGGGCACGTGTGTGATCGCCCTGCTGCCGCTGTCGCCCTCGCGCACCCTGCTGCATATCCGCGAGCGTCACGAGGCCTCGGGCCGCGAACTGGCTCTCGTGTGGGCGGGCGTGAGCGCAGAGTCACTGTCCTCCCTGTCGATGCTGCGTGACCTGCGTGAGGCGTGCATGGCCCACGCCGAGCACGCCTGACAAAAACTCTCACCCATCTCGGGTGGCGCGCACATCCCCACGGTGTTGTAGGATCAAGCTACACGCAACGCCGACGGGGATGTTGCGCTATCTGAAAGGGGACCGCATGTTCCTCAGCTCCACCGCGCTGCTCGCAGTCGTCGGTCTGCTTATCGCGCTCCTGTGGGCCTGGGTGTGGTCAGGCGCCTTTGCCAGCGCCCGGCGCGTCGCGATGCGCTTAGACCTGCGCGGTGGATCCTCGGCGTCGGAGATGAACCGCGTCGTCTGGCCGCTGATGCCCCTGCTGTCCCTCCTCTGGTTCGTGACCGCCGACCTCGTACGCCACGAGGCCATGGGCGCCGACACGACGGGTTCTTGTGCGCTGATCTTGGGCCTCCTGGCCGTCATGGTGGCCGTCGCAATCCAGTCCCTGTACCGCGGTGGCATGCCCGAGTGGGCGTACCCGGGGTGGATGGCCCGGCGCTACTACATGGCGCATCCGGGTGCTGCCGAGCGCGAGCTCGGTGCCGGAGCGTTGATCTGAGCGCATTTCGCGCCTGATGAGAGGTCACACGGCTGTGCCGGTGGCCTCCGCGGCGATGCGTGCCGTACTCTTGGACCATGCTTCGAAATCTCTCGACTTTCTTCCTGCGGAC
>ERZ773074.1214-NODE-1214-length-10128-cov-2.504318_pt1 | contig 10128 bp, 8 predicted proteins | sample MGYA00580615_ERZ773074 | MGnify/ENA primary metagenome ERZ773074 (study PRJEB29015, sample SAMEA2738126) | human oral metagenome | biome: human oral; feature: human-associated habitat; material: saliva | place: China | collected 2160 ...
TGACGGCGCTCATAGGGGCATTGTCCCACCGGTGCGCCCTCGCGCGGCAGGGGCGCCGGGTCCCTACACTGGCGCCCGTGCGCATCGATCCCCACACCCACTCGGCCTGCTCGGACGGGACCGACACCCCCGCAGAGCTCATGGCCGCCGCCGCGCGCGCCGGGCTCCACAGGCGGGCACCGCGCAGGGCCCGGGAACGGTCCTGTGGATAATTTTCCAGGGGTATGGAGAATTGCGGCATCCTGGATATATGGACCTCGCGATCAGTACTCTTTTGAATCGAGTCGATGCGTTGCACGGTGCCGCCCACTGGGACGAGGTCCTGCGCGAGCCGGCCGATCACACCGCCAAGGACGCGGCCATTGCCATGGGGGAGCTGATCGAGCCTTATGTGCGAGCGCGCCACTTCCGCGGCCGCCTCACGTGCGCCAGCGCCGCGCAGGCGCTCGGCTACCCCATGTGGAACCCTCCGAGCGATCTTCATATCGCAGTCCCGGCGAACCACTCGGTACGCCCATCGGCGAGCAGGCCTCTCGCCGGCGTCCGTATTCACCGGCCGGCGACGCTGACTCCGATGACGGTCGACAACTTCCCCCTGGTCCGTCCGGCCGAGGTCGTCGCCTGCGCCCTAGTCTGCCTGGATGAGCTCGACGCCATCTGCATCGCGGACGCGGCGCTCAACCACGGGGACACGACGAAGGAGGACATTGCCGAACTGCTGGTCGGCCGGTACTCGAAGAACGCACGCCTGCGCCTGAGTAAGGCCGACGCGGCGGCGCGATCACACCTGGAGACGCGAACCCGGTTGTGCCTACGGGAGGCCGGGCTGCAGGTCGAGACCGGCGTCGTGCTCGAAGGCGTCGGTGAGGTCGACACACTCGTCGAAGGCTGGCTCATCGTCGAGGAGGACGGATACGAGTTCCACTCCTCCAAGGAGCAGTTCGCGCGCGACCGGAACCGGGACCAGAGCGCCCTCGCCGCCGGTTACGTTCCGCTGCGGCTGACCTACGACGATGTGGCTGCCGGCGAGAGGACGATTCTGGGCATTGTGAGCAGGGCTCTGCGGGGTGTTGCACATTCGTCGCGTCTGCGCATTCCAGAGAACCGCGCCATTCTGCGGAATCTGGGTTGGACCTGAGGCAGAGTTCTTTCTCCCATGTGCGCAGCACCCCCTCTGCGCACATGGGAGCACGTCAACCAACCATGACGATCCAAACAGAACCCCGGAATATCAACGAAAACCGATGTCCTTCCCGTTTGATCGCTCCGCTCCCATGTGCGATCCCCCGGGACTGCGGGGGCACCGGGCACGCCTGCGTGATGGACAGGGCCGTCATCCCGGCCCGCACCGGTCCGGTTCCGGCGGTATGCGCGTGCCGAGCGGGCCGCGGCGCCCTCCCGTAGGCTGTTGCGGTCCGTCGGCGGCCCGGTGCCGTCGTCGGCGGTGCAGAAGGGAGCCGCGCATGTACAGGGACGCACGTGGCCGCGCCGAGCGGGACGGGGTGCGACGATGAGCGAGGTCCTCACGCGCGAGCTCGGCACGCCGGTGGCCGGCGGCACCGACGCGGGCGGCGTGGGCGTCATGGGCGGCGTGGACGGCGTGGGCGTCATGGACTCAGCGGACTCGCTCGGCCCGCTGGTTCACTCACTGGTCTACGTGCCCCGCGCGGCCGCCGCAGGAAGGGTGCGCGCGCCGCTGGTGGTGTGCTGCCACGGCCTGGGGGAGTCCGGGCTGCGCGTGGCCGGCATCGCCCAGCGGCTCGCAGCCGCCGGGGCGGGGGCCGTCCGGCAGGTTCGGGTGCACGCGCGAGAGCACGAAGGTCGGTGAGATAACACCTTCGCGCACGCCCAGGCCTTCACCCAGGGAGCGGGTGAACGTGGTCTTACCCGCGCCGAGCTCACCCGAGAGCAATAGTACGTCCCCGGCGTTCAGATGCTGCGCCAGGGTGAGCGCCAGGCGGCGGGTATGGTCGGGGCCGGTCACATCCAGGTCGAGGGCGGCAGAAATGTACTCAGTGTTCATTAGCCTTCCTGCTCCTGACCGGTGCCCCACAGCTCGTTCAGTTCAGCTTCAACCCAGGAGCCACCCACGTAGAGGCGCTCCACGCGGGGCGAAATGCGGGTCACAATTTCGTAGTTAATGGTCTGCGCGGCGTCCGCCCACTCTTCCACGGGCGGGTTTTCACCAGCACCAAAAAGGATGGCGGGGGCGCCCAGGTAACCCAGGTCGGGGTCGCTCAGGCCGGGTTTGCCCAGGTCAACGACCATCTGGTCCATGGCGATGCGGCCCACCACGCGGTAGGTCTTACCCTCCGCGTTGTTAGGCGCGGAGCCGTCCTGCGCGTTCCGTGCATTCTGTGCGTTCTGCGCGCCCGGGTAGATGCGCACCGGCGCGTTCTCCGCAATGCGCGGCACGCCGTCAGCGTAGCCGAGCGGCACCAGCGCCAGGGTGGTCGGCTTTTCGGTGTGGTAGCGCAGACCGTAGGAAACACCCTGACCTGCAGGAACTTCCTTCACGGCGGCAATGTAGCTGCCCACCGTCATGACGGGCTTGAGGCCCAGGTCCTCAGCGGTGACTTCCGGCAGCGGGGAAAGACCGTACAGTGCCAGGCCGCAACGCACGCCGTCACCGAGCAGACGCTCCTCCGTATCCCAACCCTCCAGCGAGGCGGTCAGGGTCGCCGGAGAGTTCGCCAGATGCACCATCTTCGGGTCCAGACCGGCATCACAAGCCTGAGCCACAAAAGTATCCAGGGTGCCGAGCTGCTGTGCAGTCTCGGCGCGGGTCGGCTCATCAGCAACCGCCAGGTGGCTAAAAATACCCTCAACCGTAATCAGCCCAGACTCCTCCAGGGAGGCGGCGCGAGCTACCAGCGCAGGCCAATCCGCAGCGGTAGCACCGTTACGACCCAGACCGGTATCAGCCTTCAGATGCACGATAGCGCGCTCGCCGGTGCGTTCAGCGGCGGCGGCTACCGCCTCCAGGTCCCAACCGGAAACCCCCAGACGGATTTTCTCCTGCAGTGCTGCCTCAAAATCAGTGGAGGGGGTGTGCAGCCACGCCATGAGCGGCGCATCAATGCCGTCAGCACGCAGTTCCAGCGCTTCATTCACGTGCACCAGGCCCAGCAGGTCAGCACCGGCGGCAATAGCCGAACGTGCCACCGGGTACGCGCCGTGACCGTATGCATCCGCCTTAATCACTGCGATAAGCGCACGGTCACCAATCAGTTCCTTGAGTCGGCGCACATTATGTTCTAGCGCATCAAGGTCGATGGTGGCGCTTCGCTCCGCCTGGCCGGGTGTGCACGGCGGGCAGTAGAGCGGTTCGGCAGGCTGCTGAGGGTGAGTCATGGTCCTTCACGGTCCTTCTGGCGGGCGGGTACTACAGGCTGCGCTAGGGCAACCTCTCTTCTACTAAATTCTAGACCGCCCGGTGTGCGAAAGTCCTGTCGCGCTACACTAGGTCAGGTACACCTTTGAGAGAGGAAAGCATCGATGAGCACTCTGCCGCCGGTTCGGACGGTTCACGTGTATTCCATGCACACCGACCCTTTTGCGCAGCCCGGTAGCGGAGATGCAGGCGGCATGAACGTCTATATTGCCCGGTCGGTGCACGCCATGCTGGAGCTGGATCCCGAGCTGCGGGTTGAGGTTTTCACCCTGGACCGCGGTGAGGCGCTTCCGGCTGATTCGCCGTTCCGTCAGCCTCCTCAGCCCGGCGAGCGCATTGTGCGCCACAGCCTTGATCTTCCGTCCGCTCGTGGTCTTTCGAAGAACGAGTTGGCTACGGTCACCGATGATTTTGCGCAGGCGTGCGTGGAGCAGGCACTGTACACCCCGGATATTATTCACGCCCACTATTGGCTGTCGGGTCAGGCTGCGGCTCGTGCATCCCAGCTGTGGTCGGCTCAAGGCGTTGGCTTCCCGGTTCCTGTTCTTTTTACTCCGCATACGACGGCTGCCGCTAAGGATGCGCGCCGGGGCGAAGGTGAGGCGCCCGAGCCTGAAGAACGCTATGCCGCCGAGCGCCTGATGAGTAGCTCCGCGAGCCGGGTGATTGTGAATACTCCCCTGGAGGCGCAGCAGATGGGCGAGTACTACGGTACGGACGCGCAGAAGCTTGCCATTATCCCCCCGGGTGTTGACATCTCAATTTTCCGTACGATTCCTGGCGTGCATCCGCTCAATGACACCTCGGAGACTCGTTGCCGCATTGTTTTTGCCGGTAGGCCTCAGCCGTTGAAGGGCCCGCATCTGCTGGTGGAGGCGCTCGCACTACTCCCCGATGATTTGCAGGTGGACGTGGATATTATTGGTCGTTCCGATTCGGATTATGAGCGCCGCCTGCTACAGCGTGCGGCTGAGCTGGGTGTGGCAGATCGGGTGCATTTGAAGGACCCGGTTCCGGCGTCTGAGTTGGCGAATATTTTCCGTGCCGCCGATATTGTGGCGTCCCCGTCGTCCTCTGAGACGTTCGGGTTGGTGGCTCTGGAGGCGCAGGCGTGCGGCGCGGCGGTGCTCGCTACGGATGCTGACGGTCTGCGCTATGCGGTGGAGAACCACCGTACGGGTCTGTTGGTGGCGCCTCGTACTCCGCAGCGTTGGGCTGCGGCTATTGAGCGTCTGGTGCGTGCCCCGTATCTGCGTCATTCGTTGGGTGCGAACGCTGCGGCGCGTGCCCGCACGATGGGTTGGGAGCAGACGGCGCGTAAGACCCTGGAAGCTTATGCCGAGGTACGTCAGGGTATCTCGCAGTAATGTATTTTTCACGTTGTGAGGAGTTTTAATGTCTTTCTCCATGAGCCGCGATGAGTTCGCCGCGTACCTGGATTCTGTGCGTATTACCGGTGAGGTGGCGACCCCCCGCGAGAATAACCTGGATCATATTCAGGGTTTCCTGGATGGTAATGAGCACCTTGAGTTTGGTGTGCAGTGGACCCGCGAGTGGGATTACGATTCGGTGTTTGAGGTGATGGTCCGCCGCGCGGGTCTGAACCCGGACCGTTCGCATACTCACGGTCAGGACACTATTGGTGCCGAGCAGTGCATCAGCGCGTTGGAGGAGTACGCCCGGATCTTTGGCGAGGCGGTGCGTGCGGGTTCTCGTATTCTGTTTGCGACCGGCCACCCGGCGGGTCTATTCCCCATGTATGCGGTGATGGCTGCGGCGGCGAAGGCTGCCGGCGCTGAGGTTCTTCAGATTGAGGAGGGCGAGCGTTTCCTGGACGGTGACGTCCGCCAGATTATGGATGTCGTGATGTTTGAGCAGTACGGCAACCTGCAACATACGCATTTCCCTGGCCCGATGCGCATCGCACTGGATCAGTTGAAGGCGCGCGGTGTGACTCCGGATCTGGTGGTTTCGGATCACGGTATGGCTGGCTATGCTTCCTCGACCTGTAAGTTGCTGACGATTGGTATTGCGGATTGTAATGATCCGGGTCTGTTTGTGGCGGCTGAGCAGGGGGATCTGCCGGTGTGCGTGCCGATGGACGATAATGTTCCGCCGCGTCGTTATGAGCCGATGATTGATTTCATTTTGGATCGTGCGGGGCTTGAGCGTCCTTAATGCCCCTTCTGCACCCTGTGTTTAGGGTTTGGGGGTCTTCGGGGTTTGTCTTTTATCTGTCGGTTATTGTTTTCCTGCAAGTGCGTGAAACATGCTGATGGTTTTGGGGTTTCTTAGCTCCACTAGGCATTCTTCCCGAAGGCCCTTTTTGTCTTCTTTTTCTGTGATTGATTTCATCACACCCAAGAAGCTTTGCACCTCCATTCTTCGCGCCGTAAGACCCCCGACCCCGTAGAATAGTTTACGGAACACGTTTATGCGCTCTTTGGCTTCATATAGCGTTCCACTAGGCGCCTTACCAGCGCCTTTACCGTAGTCTCTGCCACTATTCACTCAGCAAGATTATTGGTTCACTCATTCATTCATAACAATGACTAGGACACGATTCCCTATTCACCGATAATTAGGGGTAAATGTGCCTATTCGCCGCTCTCAGTCCACGACACAGGACAAATTTCCGGGGAAGATTACACCGTTGAAAGTACAAGATCGTCTTAAAAAAATGTGGGGTTCAGACTTCGTCGTCAAGCGAAGCTGGCATCCCAAGGTTCAGCGCGCCCTTTACTTTGGCGACTTTCTCGCCATTGTTATTGCGGTCGTCGCTTCACATGTAATTCGTTTCGGGTGGGAGAATGCTGACCTGCCCTATGTGAACGTTTGGCCTATTAACGCCCTGGATGGCCGTATTCCCGCTATTGATTACATTTTCCTGGGCGTCGGTATGGTCGTTGGCTGGTGGTTTATCCTCCAGGTGAACGGCTCCCGTAGCCTGCGCATCATGGGTTTCGGCAACGAGGAGTATCGCCTGATTACTCGCGGTACTACTTACTTCTTCTGCTTGCTGATTATTGTGGCGTTCTTCCTCAAGGTTGACGTCACCCGCATGTACCTACTGATCGCTTACCCGCTGGGCCTGTTCCTTCTGCTCGTTGAGCGTTGGCTGATTCGTCAGGGTCTGGTGCGTTCGCGTACTCGCGGTCGTGCGCTCACTCGCGTCATGATTATTTCTGATGTGACGACCGGTCAGCACCTGTACAAGAACCTGAAGGACGTGGTTGCTTCCGGCCTGTCCCCCGCAGCGTTCTACCTGCCCGGTTTTACTCCCGGTACCACTGTTGCTGGCGCGCCGATTCCGGTGCTTGGTTACAGCACTTCTCCGGCTGACATTATGGAAGCCATCCGCGAGAACGATATTCACATGGTTGCTGTGACGAACGGTCACCACTTGAGCCCGGATCAGGTTCGCCTGCTGGGTTGGAAGCTTGCTGACGCGCATATTTCGTTGATTATGGCTCCCGCGACGACCGATATTGCTGGTCCGCGTATGCACATGCAGCCGCTGAATGGTCTGCCGCTGGTGCACGTGTCGACTCCGCGTATTACCGGTCTGTCGGCGTTCTTCAAGCGCGCTATGGATGTTGTGTCTTCGGGTCTGGGTTTGATTCTGCTGTCTCCGCTGTTCCTGGTTGTGGCGCTGCTGGTCAAGCGTGATGGCGGTCCGGTCTTCTTCCTGCAGAACCGTGTGGGTCTGAACGGTGAAATGTTCAAGATGGTGAAGTTCCGTTCGATGCGTACTGACGCCGAAGAGGTTAAGAAGCGCCTCATGGCGCAGAACGAGGGTAATGGTGTGCTCTTCAAGATGAAGGACGACCCGCGTATTACCCCGGTTGGTAAGTTCATCCGTAAGTACTCGATTGATGAGTTGCCTCAGCTGTGGAACGTGTTCATTGGCGATATGTCACTGGTGGGTCCGCGTCCTCCGCTGGTTGAGGAAGTTGAGCAGTACGAGGATATTGCGTACCGCCGTCTGCTGGTGAAGCCGGGTATTACCGGTCTGTGGCAGGTTTCGGGCCGTAGTGACCTTTCGTGGGAAGAGTCTGTTCGTCTGGATCTCTACTATGTTGAGAACTGGTCGCTTACCGGTGACCTGATTATTCTTCTGCGTACTGTCCGTGCGGTTTTCGCTAAGGAAGGCGCGTACTAAGAAGAGTTGGGGTTTCTCCCGCTGGTATGTATGCCGTTTTGAAGACGCTGTTCCGGCACAGGCAGCTTGGCATCATCTATTGATATAAATGCGCAGAAGGGGCGTGAATCCATTTCCGGTGGATTCACGCCCCTTCTTTATGCCTTCTGCCTAGTTCCTTTGAGAGACGCTCTAGGATCTCTTGAGGCGTTAGGTAGGAGGCGTACTGGGTGCTTCTGCCCTATTCGGCGATGAGTCGCGCAATGACTTCGGGGAGCATCTGCGCGACGCGGGTTGCCGGGGCGGGGCCCAGCAGCGCGTCCTGGACGCTTCCGGTGGCGCTGGCGCGTGCGGCTTCACCGTGCAAGTAGACTGCGAGCGCACCGATAGAGGCGAAGGTGCAACCTTCCAGGGCTTCTCCGCGGGCTTCAAAGGCGGCTACGGTCTGGGCTAGCAGGGCGCCGTAGATGCCGGTGAGGGTGTCTCCGCTACCTGCGGTGGCGAGCCAGGGGCTTCCTCCGGCGACGCTGTAGGTGGCGCCGTTGGGTGCCGCGATGAGCGTGTAACCGCCCTTGAGCATGACGGTGGCGCCGGAGAGTTCGGAGGCGGCACGCACCCAGCGGAAGGGCTCTGCGTCAATGTCCTTGCGGCTGGGTACGATGGCGTCTCCCAGGTGCTTCTTCCAGGTTTCGGGGGCGAGCTCGTGCACGATGCGCAGGAATCGTTCGAGTTCTGCCGCGTGCGGGGTGAGAATCTTGTGGGGTCCGAGGTGCCTACCGGTTGCCATGTATTCTGCCGCCAGGTCGCAGGCACCTGCGTCAAGGATGGCGGGTTCGGGCGAGTGGAGCAGGTAGCGGTTCTTGTCCAGCGAGTCGTAGCTGGAGCCGGAGCCGCCGGCCCACACGGTGACCCTCTGCAGAGCGGGTGCGCCGCTAAAGTAGACGGTTTCGGGGTTGTGGGCAATCATGAGCTGGCGTAGCTCGTGGGAGTTGGCACCAAATCGGACCATGCCAACGCCGGTGTTGAGGGCTGCGCGCACACTCATGAGGGCTGCCCCGGGGTATTCGAGGCTGCCGGTGAGCATACCGAGTACGCCGCGGGTGTACTTGTGGGAGTGTTCGTCGGGGATTTCGATGAGTTCGCGGTAGTCTTCGCGTTCGAGAACGCGCAGGGCGGGCTTGTGGGCGTCGAGGGCTTCGGGTACGCCCAGGTCGTAGAGCTTGATGTCTCCGGAGTGGACGCTGTGACTGGTGCCTGCCGGTAGCTTGTGACCGATGAAAGTGACGGTGCGGTCGGCGTGCAGGGAGGGTTCGTGCACGGTTCCGCGGTTGTTATCGACTCCGGAGGGGGTGTCGACGGCGAGGACTGCGCCGAGCTTACCGTCGAGCTGCGCGGCACGGAGTACGCCCAGGTATTCGCCGGCGCTACCGCGTACGGCGCCGCTGGATCCGGTGCCCAGGATGCCGTCGATGGTCAGGTCGTAGCCGGCAAGGTGTTCGAGGGTGTGTTCGGGGTCGAGCACGCGGGTGCCTTCACCACCTTCGCGGGCGATGAGCTCGAGGTTCTTTTCGCTGGGGTCAAAGATGACTGCATCAACGCGGTGTCCCTTGGCACTGAGGCGGGCGCCGGCGTAGATGGTGTCTGCGCCATTGTTGCCCGGGCCGATGAGCAGCAGGATTTTTGCTGTATCTTTGCCGTGGAGCAGTTCCTGCGCTTCGGCTGCGACGGCGTCTGCGGCGCGTTGCATGAGGTAGCCGTCGTAGTCGGCGGCTTCAATGTAGGGCTTTTCTGCTTCGCGTACCTGGGAAGCAGTGTAGATGAGCTTCATTGCTGTCTCCTTGGGTGGCACCGTGCGGGCCTTAGGGGGGGGTCACCGGTTGTGGTGTTGATGTGGCTCTGCGTTAGTTTTCGTCGTGGCGTTAGTTTTCGTCGGGGGTATCGTCGCCGGCGATGACGCTGAGTCGGTAGCTTTCGGGATTGAACTTTTGCAGGTGCGCCAGTTCTGCATCGCTGAGGTATTCGGCGGTCGCGATGGCGATAGCCATGGGTTCGTCGTGGGTCAGCGAGAGGTGGATGCGGTTGATGCCGAGTTCTTTGGCTCGGCGGGCGATGGTGCCCTGAATGATGAGGTAGGGTTGGCCGCTTTCGGCGGTGGCGACTTCGCAGTCTTGCCAGTTGAGTCCGGCGGGTGCTCCGAGTACTTTTGCGACGGCTTCTTTGGCGGCAAATCGTACGGCTTGGGAGCGTACATTCCGGGTACGTTCGTTGGGGGTGAAGACGCGGCGGACGAAGGCTGGTGTTTCGGTGACGATTCGTTCGAATCGTTCGATGTTGACGGTATCTACGCCGATTCCCATGATCATGAGCTTCACCTTCTGGGCTAGGGGTGGTGCCGCGTCCTGTTTGCGGTTTCTCTTGTTTTAAGTCTAGCGAGATTCGTTTCTTTTAGATGGGATAGCGGCAAATATGACGCATAGTTGATATCTGTTTCACAGCGTCTATTTTTGTTGGGTCATCCACGAATAACCACCAGGTTAAGCGACAAGGGCGGTGGTCAAGTTCTCTAAGAACTCAACCACCGCCCTTGTCGTTA
>ERZ773074.1217-NODE-1217-length-10108-cov-3.675022_pt1 | contig 10108 bp, 5 predicted proteins | sample MGYA00580615_ERZ773074 | MGnify/ENA primary metagenome ERZ773074 (study PRJEB29015, sample SAMEA2738126) | human oral metagenome | biome: human oral; feature: human-associated habitat; material: saliva | place: China | collected 2160 ...
GGCATCGACCCGACGCGGCGCGGCGAGACCCTCGACATCACCGCCTTCGCCGCCCTGGCCGAGGTGCTGCAGCCCGTCGCCGCCGATGAGACCGCTGCGCCAACGCCTCCCACCTCACAGGAGCAGTCATGAGCCATCTGCGTGCCGTCCCCGACGGCCCCACCGGTCCGCGCGAGTCCACCGTGCCGCCCCGCAGCGGCTCGGCCAGCTCGGTGCGCGTCGAGGCCCCCGGCAAGGTCAACCTCTTCCTGTCCGTCGGCGCCCCCGGCCCCGACGGCTACCACCCGCTCACCACGGTCTTCCAGGCGGTCCGCCTCATCGAGACCGTCACCGCCCGCAGGCAGTCCGCCCAGGACCACGGCACCGTCACCCTCACCCTCGAGGAGCCCGACGCCGACGTGCCGGTGGACGAGTCCAACCTGGCCGTGCGGGCCGCCACGCTCCTGGCGCAGACCACCGGTGTCAGCGAGGGCGTCGACCTCCTGCTGCGCAAGCGCGTCCCCGTCGCCGGCGGGATGGCCGGAGGATCCGCCGACGCCGCCGCCGCCCTCGTGGCCTGCAACGCCCTGTGGGGCACGGGCCTGTCCCTGCCCGAGCTCTCCGCCCTGGCCGCGCGCCTGGGGGCCGACGTCCCCTTCCCCCTGACCGGGGCCACCGCCGTCGGGAGCGGCCGCGGCGACCTGGTCACCCCGATCATGACCCGGGGCGCCTACCACTGGGTCTTCGCCCTGGCCGAGGAGGGCCTGTCCACCCCGGCGGTCTTCCGGCGCTTCGATGAGCTGACCGGTGGCGGGCAGCCCGCCGTGCGCGACGTGCCCGAGGCCCTCACCGCCGCCCTGCGCGCCGGGGACGCCCAAGCCCTGGCCGGCTCCCTCCACAACGACCTCCAGGCCGCCGCCATCGACCTGCGCCCCGAGCTGGCCGAGGTCATCGCCGTGGCTGAGGAGGCCGGGGCCCTTCGCGCCATCGTCTCCGGCTCCGGCCCCACCATCGCCGCCCTCGTCGAGGACCCCGGCAGCGCCCAACGGGTCTCACGCGCACTGAAGGCCTCGGGCCTGGTCGCCGAGGTCCTGCGCGCCGACGCCCCCGTGGCCGGCGCCCGGGTGGTGGGCTGATGGCGCACCTGCTCGGCGTGGAGAACCTGCGCCTGACCGTCGGCTCCCGCCTGCTCCTGGACGAGGTCACCCTGGGACTGGAGGACGGCACCCGCGTCGGCGTCCTGGGCCCCAACGGTGCCGGCAAGTCCACCTTCCTGGCGGCCCTGGCCGGTCGGCGCGAGCCCGACGGCGGCCGCGTCACCCGCACCGGCGGCGTGAGCGTGGCGGTCCTCAGCCAGGCCGACGACCTGCCGCCGGGCGCCACCGTGCGCACCGCCATCCACGGCCAGGCCCCCGAGCACGAGTGGGCCTCCGACCCGGCCGTGCGTGACATCCACGCCGGGCTCATCGCCGACCTCGACCTGTCCGCCGACGTCGCCACCCTCTCCGGGGGCCAGCGCCGCCGCGTCGCCCTGGCCGCGGTCCTCACCCGCCGCGCCGACGTCGTCATCCTCGACGAGCCCACCAACCACCTCGACGTCGAGGGCGTGGACTGGCTCGCCCGTCATCTGCGGGCCCGCTTCAACGGCCCGGGCGGCCGGGCCTCCGGCGCCCTGGTCACCGTCACCCACGACCGCTGGTTCCTGGACGCCATCTGCACCGACGTCTGGGAGGTCGTCCCCGGCATCGACCCCGGCGGCGGGCGCCCCCAGGTGGCCGGCCGCATCGAGACCTACGACGGCGGGTACGCCGCCTACGTCCTGGCCCGGGCCGAGCGCGCCCGCCAGGCCGCCGTGGCCGCCGTCAAGCGGGAGAACCTCCTGCGCAAGGAGCTGGCCTGGCTGCGCCGCGGCGCCCCCGCCCGCACCTCCAAGCCCCGCTTCCGCATCGATGCCGCCGAGGCCCTCATCGCCGACGTGCCGCCCCCGCGCGACACCGTGGCCCTGACCGCCATGGCCACCGCCCGCCTGGGCAAGAAGGTCCTCGACCTGGAGGACGTCACCGTGCGCTACCCCGGGCCGCCCACCGACACCGGCGAGGCGACCCAGCGGGAGGTCCTGCGCCGAGTCACCTGGCGGCTCGCCCCCGGTGAACGGGTCGGCGTCGTCGGCGTCAACGGTGCCGGCAAGACCACCCTGCTGCGCCTGCTCGAAGGCGTCCAGGAGCCCACTGAAGGCTGCGTCGCCCGCGGCAAGACCGTTCAGGTGGCCACCCTGTCCCAGTCCACTCACGAGCTCGACGCGCTCGCGGACCTGCGCGTCGTCGAGGCCGTGGCCATGGTGGGGGAGAGGGTCGTCGTCGGGGACAAGGAGATGACGGCGGCCCAGCTCGTCGAGCGCCTGGGCTTCACCCGTCAGCGCGCATGGACCCGGGTCGGGGAGGTCAGCGGCGGGGAGCGCCGTCGCCTCCAGCTCCTGCGCCTGCTCATGACCGAGCCCAATGTGCTCCTGCTCGACGAGCCCACCAACGACCTGGACACCGACACCCTGGCCGCCGTCGAGGACATCCTCGACTCCTTCCCCGGCACCCTCGTGGTCGTCTCCCACGACCGCTACCTCCTGGAACGGGTGACCGACCACCAGGTGGCGCTGCTGGGCGATGGCAGCGTGCGTGATCTGCCCGGCGGGGTAGAGCAGTACCTCCAGATGCGCCGCGAGGCCATGGGCGGCGCCGGGAGCCCTCGAGCCTCAGCGGGCGCTGCGGCATCTGCGGCGACGCGGGCGGCAGCTGAGGCCGCTTCTGAGCGCAGCACCTCCAGCGGGGCCCGCCGGCACGAGGCCCGCAAGGCCCTGGGGCGCATTGAGCGGAAGATGGAGCGGGCGGCTCAGTCGCTTGCCGCTCTGCACGCGCGCATGGAGGAGGTCTCGGCCGATCCGAACCGGGTGGGGGAGCTGGCCGAGCTCGGCCGTGAGCTCGTGGCCGCTGAGGCGACCCACGCCGATCTGGAGGAGCAGTGGCTCGAGGCGGCGGAGGCCCTGGAGTCCTGAGAGGCGCCGTCGTGGCGGCCCTGGGGCCTCGTCGCTGGAAGCGGTGGGGAGGGAACGGGGCTCGGGGAGAGGGATCGGGGAGGTCAGTGGCGACGTCGCTGCTCACGGACACCCGGGCCGTCTGCGCCGATCAGACGACGGGGGCGACCTGGCGGGCCAGCTCGACGAGATGATCCAGGTTGGGGGCGATGTCCTCAGCGGCGGCGCCCCACAGGCGCATGACCAGGTCCACCGGGACCGTGGGCAGGCCCGCCAGCCTCAGGACGACGACGCCCTGGGTGGGGCCGTTGGACTCGTAGAAGGCGGAGAACCCCACCATGTCCGGGCCCGGCCGCAGGCGCACCAGCTCGGCCTCGGGCAGGAGCGCGGCGACGATCTGGCGCTGGGTGGCGCGGCGTCCCTCCTTGGAGCCGTCATCCTTGGCGATCTCCAGGCTGAGGTCGATGACGAAGGGCGGGTGGGCGACGTCGTCGATATGCATGAGGCGGGCGAAGCGGCCCTGGCGCTCCATGGCCTGCAGCTCGTTGAGCAGGGACTCCAGCTCGGAGCGCCACTGCGGCCCGGTCACTCCCAGGTGGGCGCTGCGGTGCCTGGCCTCCTCCCGCGCCCATCCCGGCGGTGGGAAGGGCGGGATGATCACCCATCGCTGGGGATCAGGAGTGACCGCGATCTGCACTGTGTGTTCCTTCCGAGACCTCGTCCGACTGCGAGGCAGTGGGCTGGGCGCCTACCATGTCTGTCCTATGAGGACCCGAGAGCGACATACGACAATTATGCCTGCATCCGCACGCCGACGTGTGGTCCGCGTGCTGGTGGATGCGGGGCTCATCATCGCACTGTGTGCCGTCACGGAGCGCTGCTGTGGAATCTTATTCGCTGTCGGGGCGGTTGTGCTGCTTATTGCTGTGATGACTGCCATGATGGCGATGACAGGCGCCACACCCGGCGGGCTGGTGACGGGGGTCCGGCTGCGGAGGGTGGCGGACACAAACGGTCCGCCCGGACGCTCAGCGGTGATTTACGTCGCATTTTTGGGTCTCTCTTTGGTGGCAACCGCAGGTCTGGCCCCCCTGGTGTTGTGGATTCTCTCACTATGGCGTGCTGAACAGCGCACCTGGTTCGACCGACTGGCCGGAACGGTTCTTCTCAGTGCCAGGCCGACCTCGGTGTCAGCCTGCTCCCTGGTGGTTGAGGGCTCAGTAATCCCAGTTCTGGGGCCGATTGTTCTCGGGCGCCGGCCGGCCCCGATCGAGTCCCACCCCGATGCGCAGCTCGTCGCGGTGCTCCGTTCGGAGGACTCCGTGTCCAAGACGCACGCTCTTTTCGTGCCCGCTTCGGATGGGGTTCTCGTCACAGATTTGGGTTCGACGAACGGCACCCACATCGAGGACGAGGAGGGGGTTCACCGACTCTCACCCGGCCGAGCGGAGTACGTGCACCGGGGACGGCAGGCATACTTGGGTGACGGTGTCTGTATCGTCCGTTGAGGAGAAAAATGATGACAAACAGCCCGAACAGCAGCGCGAACAACGAGGTCTGGTGGACCGAGGGTTCGTGGACAGGCGTGGTCACGCCACGTGCTGTGATGATCCTGCCCCCGTCGGTGCCGCAGGACCTCACCGAGCGCCTGTGGCGGCTGCTGCGCAGTGAGGAGGCCTCGCTGACGCGGGCCCTGGATGAGCTGGTGATGGGGATGGGCGGACGTCTGGGTGCGATCCCGGACTTCGTGCTCGCCGTCTCGGCGCCCGAGGACGTCTTCCACGTGGCGCTGCGCGGTGCCCCGCAGATGGAGGTCGACGGCAAGGCGCTGGACGCCTCCGCGGTCACCACCTGGTTCGAGACGACGGTGACCGCCCCCAACTCGGTCATCGTCAGCGCGCCCGACGGCGCCGGACAGGTGCGCCGCCCGGCGGTTGACGCCGTCGTGAGCACCGGTCACCTGGTGCTGCGCGGATCGGAGAAGTCGAGCGGGACCCCGTCCCCCAGCCGTGCATCGTCGAAGGGGTCCGGTGACTCCGACGACGATGACCCTGACCCGGCTGGTCCTGACTACTCCACCGCTTCTGCCGGCTCCGCCGGAACCCCCGCTGCTGCCGTGAGGACCTCTCGGTCCTCCCGTCGGGCATCGCGTCGCGCCTCGCGCCGTCAGTCTGCCTCGTCGGACCACTCGGAGCAGGACGACTCGTCTGAAGGGGCGCCTGCCGAGACCGCTGCTTCCGCTGACGTCGTCGACGACCTCATCGAGATCGCGCAGGACAACGCCGAGCAGCAGGCCCTCGATGGTGCCGAGCTCGCCGCGTCCCTCGAGGCCGCTGAGGCTGCTGCAGCCGACGAGTCCACCGCCGGTCAGTCCGAGGACTCCACCGAGGACTCCGACGCCTCCGAGGAGCCGGCCCTGATCGCCGACTCCGAGGGACCCGCTGACCTGCTGGCCGTCGTGGCCGGCATCTCCGAGGCCGCCGAGGCGACTGAGGTGACGCCGTCACCCGAGTCGGCCGAGTCCCCCGTCGCGACCCTGGACGCCCAGACCCCTGAGGCTGCTGAGGTCGCCACCCAGTCCTCACCGGAGACCTCCGATGAGGATCTGCTGATCGCCCCCGTCTTCGATATCCCGGCCCTGCCGATCCCCTCCGCTCAGGAGGCAGAGGCCATGATCCCGCCCCCTCCGCCCCCGTCGAGCGAGGATCTTGAGGCTGCTGGTATCAAGGACGCTGCCGCCGAGGTCACCGAGGTCGCCCAGACCCCGGCCGACTTCGTGCCCGTTGAGGCCGCCGAGGCCGCCGTGGTCGCGGAGGCCACTGCTGTTGCCGAGGCCGCCGCGCAGGCGCACGCCGAGGAAGAGCCCGTACGCTCCGGGGACCACGACGGACAGACCATCAACGGCCTGCCCGAGGACCTGGTCGGCGAGCTCGTCTCCCTCGTGGGAACCGGGCCCTCCAGCCCGGCGTCCCCGGTCTCGGCGAGCTCTCCCAGTGAACCCGACGCCATCCGGATCGTGCTGTCGGCGGTGTGCCCCCAGGGCCACCCCAACCCCACGAACTACACCGTGTGCCGCGTCTGCGGAGCTGAGCTCAACCGTCCGGCCAAGTCGGTGGCCTGCCCCCCTCTGGGGCGCGTGGTCACCTCCGGCGGCGAGAGCATCGAGCTCAACCGTCCCCTCCTGGTGGGTCGCAACCCTGTGGCCGACGACATCAGCAGCGTCGCGGAGGTCCCCCTCCGTCCGCTGACTGTCGCCAGCCCCAACCAGCTCGTCTCCCGCAACCACATCCTCATCGACCTGGATGCGTGGAGCGTTCTGGCCCAGGACCTGGGCAACTGCAATGGCACCGTTCTCAACCGCCAGAACGAGGCGCCCGTGCGCCTGTCCTCGGCGAATCCGGTGCTCCTGCGCAGTGGAGACGTCCTCGACCTCGGCGATGGTCAGACCCTCGCCTTTGAGAACCTCCCCTGATGCTGGATCACAAGGGACCGCCTCCGGTCATCTCCGGGTTCACGTACCTGGAGAGACTCGGAGCGGGAGGCTACTCCACGGTCTACCTCTTCGAGCAGCACATGCCCCGCCGCGAGGTCGCGGTCAAGGTCATGAACGCTGACGTGGAGGACAAGACCGCCTCCCGCTTCGAGTCGGAGGCGAACCTCATGGCGCGGGTCTCCTCCCACCCGGCCATCCTGTCCATCTACGGCGCGGGCGTCTCCGCCGACGGCCACCCCTTCCTGGTCATGGAGTACTGCCCGCCGCCGCAGCTGGGCGCCATCTTGCGCCAGGGTCCCCTCAATGTCGCTGAGACCCTGTCGACGGCGATTCAGATCGCCGGAGCGGTGGAGACCGCTCACCGGGCCGGCATCGTCCACCGGGACATCAAGCCCGCCAACATTCTGTTCACCACCTACCGCCGCCCGGTGCTCTCCGACTTCGGCATCTCCGCCATGAGTGGCCCGGAGGGGGCCGAGGAGCTGCGGGGGATGAGCGTGCCCTGGGCTCCCCCCGAGCAGCTGGTGGGGATGCGCTCGGCCAACCCGGCCTCCGACATCTACTCCCTGGGCGCGACCACCTTCGCGATGCTCACGGGGCGCAGCCCCTTCGAGACCGACGGAATCCCGGATGTCTACGAGCTCTCCCGCCGTATCGTCAAGGACCCCCTGCCTCCGCTGGGGCGCCAGGACGCCCCGCCGTCGTTGCACCGCGTGCTGTCGGTGGCGATGGACAAGAACCCGGACTCGCGCTACCCGACGGCGCTGGCCTTCGCCCGGGCGCTCCAGCAGGTCCAGGCCGAGCTCGACCTGCCCATCACGACGGTCGACCTGTTCCAGGAGCCGGACAAGGCCGCGAAGTCCGCCCGGCGTCCCAACCCCGACGAGGCCGACACCGCCACGAAGATGGGGGTGTTCAACCAGGTCGATGTCACCAGCGAGCACATCGCCATGCGGGTGGAACCCGACGGCGAGGACAAGGGCTCGTCGTCGGACTCGGAGGCTGGTGAGACGGGCCGCCCGAACCGCATGCGGGGCGTGCTGACCGGTCTGCTGGTCGTGGCCATGGTCGCCGCCGTCGTCGCCGCGATCGTCGTCTCCCAGCACCAGGACAAGCAGAAGAAGCCCAACAACCCCATTGCCACGATCGCCCCGCAGCCCGACGCCAACCCCCTGCAGGCCTCAGTGCCCATGGTCGGCGATATCGTCGGTGAGGCGCAGGGCGACGGCACGGTGAAGTTCACCTGGGGTGAGCCGGAGACGAACTGGTCCGGCAGCTACCTCTACCGGGTCAAGCTGCCCGATGAGGAGACCGAGGTGGACTCCACCCGCACCAACGAGGTCACCGTCAACGCCCAGCCGGCGCGCACCTGCCTCGAGGTCACCGCGGTGCGCGCGGACGGTAAGGCGTCCCCGGCCAAGACCGCCTGCGTCGACACGCCCTGAGGTCGCGTCCCGAGGGGATCACGCCCGAGACGTCGTTGAGTGAGCGCCGCCGGGACCGGCAGACACTGGGGCCCGCACTCCCGGACAGGAGTGCGGGCCCCAGCGCTTGAGGGAACCGGTGCGGAACTCAGACGACCTCCACCTTGAAGGCGATGCGGCCGAAGAAGATCGTGCTGCCCTCCAGGGCGGACAGGGCCTTGTCCGGAACGGCCTCGACGGTGCGCCCATCGCGGTACTCCACCCGAGTCCCGTTGGTGGAGTGCAGGTCGGTGACCCACACCCCGTCCAGCAGCGGGAAGATCGCGGCGTGCGTCTTGGACACCGAGCGCGTGGGATCGTCAAGAGCGACGCGCTCCGCCCCGGGGTAGGCCGAGATGTTGTCGGGGTCGCGGCCCACCACCGTGGGCTCGTGAATGAGGATCGGGTTGCCGCCCAGCAGCGGGACGAGACGTACCGACAGGGCCGGAGCGGCCGAGGAGGCCGACGGGAGCGACGGCGTGGTGGTCTGGGCGCTCGCGTCAGGAACCGGGGTGAGCGGGGGCAGGGAGGCACCTGCGGCGGGGGAGGAGACCGGCGTGGCCGCCTCCGGCACGCTGCCTGCACCGCGCCTGGACACACCCGTGCGGGGCTGCTCCGGCGCCTGAACGGAGGCGGAGCGCTCGTGACGAACGGTGCCGGCATCCGTGGCGCGGGCATCGCTGCGGGACTCGCCGGGGACGGCGCGCTCATCCGCGGGAGAGGGGATACCCGGTCCCGAGAAGCGGTGCGAGGCGTGGGACCGGCGCGCGGAGCTCGCCTCGGCAGCGGCGGTGCTCGCCGCGCTGCCGGCGGAGGTCCGCGCGTGGCTGCGGTGACTGCGCACGGTCGGGTGCGTGTTCCCCTCAGAGGAGGCCGGCACACCACCGGGCACGGTGGCCGGGTTGGTCAGGTCCATCGGGGACGCGTGCTGCGCAGGCGCCGAAACCGTCTTCGGCTGCTGCGGCAGGCCGTCGTCGGAGACGATGGCTCCTTCCGGCAGGGAGTCCACCGTGGCGGCATCGACCGAGGTGGGAACCGAGGACCAGGGCACCGAGTCGATGAGGGCCTGCGTGTTGCGGTCCCCTGAGGGCAGGATGCTGGAGGTGTCGAAGGTGTGCGCCACCTCCGGGACGGGGCCTGCTCCGGCAGCGAAGCGCTGCCGATCGGAGGCGAAGAGGCTCTCGCGACGAGGAACGCCGGGCTGTGACACCGACTCTCGCTGATCCTCGGCAGGTGCAGCAGACGAGCCGGAGGCCTTCTTGCCGGTGTGACCGGGCTGAATCCTCCAGCGCTGGGCGTGGGCGTGTCGTGGTTCCATCGTTTGTGATGTTACGGGTTTTGTGGCTTTCGAGCGCGGGACTTGTGGTGTGGAAGTCGCATCGTGCGACGTGGAGGACTCTGTTGCCTCGGAATCGGCAGCAGTTTTGGAGGATTCCGCTGAGGGCGTCGTCGCTTCGGACTGCTGCTGATCGGCCGGGTGCTCAGGTGAGGGCGGTGCGTGGGACGAGGGCTTCTCGGCCTCATCACATTGAGCGTCGGTGGCATCCGTGGACTGAGACGGCGCGTCCTCCACGACGTCGAGCGTAGCGGTTTCGGTGTCCATCGGCGAGGGCTGCTGCGACGCGGCGTCGTGGGAACTCGATGATGCGGTTGCCTGCGGCTCCTCGACGTCCGCCTCGGACGGCTCGTTGGATGGTTCCTCGACGTCGGCAGCCGGTTCATCGACCGGTTCCTCGACTGGTTCCTCGGCGTGCTCGTCAGCCGCCTCCTGGGCTTCCTCAGCTGGTTCATCGGCTTCCTCGGCCGGTGCCGAGCTGATCGGCTCTGATGATGCCTCTGGTGCCGTGTCGTCCGCTGTCGGCTCCATGGCCTCGGTGGGGGCGGCCGGTGCCGGTTCCTTATCCTCCTGAGCCGGGGAAGTCGCAGCCTCGGTATCCTCCAGGGCCTCGGGGGCGGTGGCGACCGCGTCCTCGTCGACCGAACCCGTCGGGGGCCTCAAGGACTTCTCCACCGCCGGCCGGGACTCGGCCCGGGCCGCAGCCATCGCAGCGGATGCCTGAGGGTCCATAGGGGTGGCGGAGGCGACGGCAACGGCCTGGGCGTCGGTCTCCACGATCGCCGGACCGGCGGAGGCCGCCGACTTCGCAG
>ERZ773074.1220-NODE-1220-length-10105-cov-2.352040_pt1 | contig 10105 bp, 7 predicted proteins | sample MGYA00580615_ERZ773074 | MGnify/ENA primary metagenome ERZ773074 (study PRJEB29015, sample SAMEA2738126) | human oral metagenome | biome: human oral; feature: human-associated habitat; material: saliva | place: China | collected 2160 ...
TCCGGGGTTCCGCCAAGAGGATCTGTTCCGAAAACCCCCAAAGTTCCAGAGGGGCGGACGCCTCCCTGAGCCGCCCCTCCCATAACGCTCCGTTCCATGATTGCGCGCCGGCCTATCAGAAACCGACCGCTCCCTAGAAGGAAATTGCCATGACCCGCTTCATCGACGTACCCACGATGTCGAAACTGGTTTACGACATCGGCGTGCCCCGCTTCATCGGCGAGCTGGCCGACACCATCCGCGACGACTTCCTGCACTGGCCCGAGTTCGACAAGTCCGCACGCGTGGCCAACCACTCCGACATCGGCGTGATCGAGCTGATGCCCGTCTCCAACGCCGAGCGCTACGCCTTCAAGTACGTCAACGGCCACCCCAGCAACACCCAGCGCGGCATGTATACCGTGATGGCCTTCGGCGTGCTGGCCGACGTGGACACCGGCTATCCCGTGCTGCTGTCGGAACTGACCGTGGCCACCGCGCTGCGCACCTGTGCCACCTCGCTGATGGCGGCCCGCGCCCTGGCCCGCCCGGACTCGAAGCGCATGGCGCTGATCGGCAATGGAGCCCAGAGCGAGTTCCAGGCGCTGGCCTTCCACACGCAGCTGGGCATCGAGGAGATCGCCGTCTATGACGTGGATTCTGACGCCACCGAGAAGCTGATCCGGAACCTGGCCGAGTACAGCGGCCTCAAGATCATCCGCGCCAGCTCGACCGCCGAAGCGGTCAAGGGCGCTGACATCGTCACCACCGTCACCGCCGACAAGGCCTACGCCACCATCATCACCCCCGACATGCTGGAGCCCGGCATGCACATCAACGGTGTGGGCGGCGACTGCCCCGGCAAGACCGAGCTGCACGCCGACGTGCTGCGCGCCGGCCGCGTCTTCGTTGAATACGAGCCGCAGAGCCGCGTCGAGGGCGACATCCAGCAGCTGCCCGCCGACTTCCCGGTCGTGGACCTGTGGAAGGTGCTGGCCGGCACCGAGGAAGGTCGCCAGAGCCAGGATCAGATCACCATCTTCGACTCGGTGGGCTTCGCGCTGGAGGACTATTCCACCCTGCGCTATGTCTACCAGCAGGCCCTGCTGCGCGACGTCGGCGTCGACATCGAACTGGTGCCGGACGGCGACGATCCGAAGAACCTGTTCCGTTTCGTGCGCGGCGGCCGTGGCCGTGCCCAGATGCGCCGCGTGGCGTGATCATCCCGGGGTGGGCCATGGCCCACCCCACCCAGACGGTGTGGGCGGCGCCGGCCGCCCCGTGCACGGCCCCCCGCATCGTCATGCCGGGGCGCCCTCTACCCATACCCCGAAAAACCCCGGGGAAAGTGGACAGTCCGGCCAAATACTGCGGTATTCTCTGGCCCGCTTGATCATGATCCTCATGACATAAGGACGCACGGCCATGAGCCAGAACCAGACCATCAACGAGACACCCATTCCCTTTCGCTACGCCGTGATCCCCATGCTGGTGATGATCATCATCATGGGCATCTGCGTCATCGTGCTCAAGGCCAGCCCGCACGTTCCGCTGCTCATCGGCACGGCCACTGCCGCCTTCATCGCCTCCCGCTTCGGCTACACCTGGAACTTCATCGAGGAGGCCTGCTACGCCGGCATCAAGATGGCGCTGCCCGCCATCCTCTCCGGACTGCGCACCGGCTTCACCCTGTCGATCACCGGCGCAGTCATCGGGGAGATGACCATGGGCGGCAAGGGCCTGGGCATGGTCCTGGCCTCCCAGCGCCAGAGCGTGGACACCACCGGCCTGTTCTCCACCATCGTCGTCCTGTGCGTCATGGCGACGACCATCCACTGGTGCCTGCACGAGCTCGAGCGCCGCAGCCGCGTCGTGGACTCCCTGCGCGGACGTCGGGCGACCTGAGGGCCCGACCCGGCCGCCCCGCGCACCATCCCATCCGCCACACCCATCACAGTCACCGCACTCATCGGAAAGGCATCGCACCATGACCTCCCTGTCCCGCCGCCGCCTGCTGTCCGCCGCCTCCCTCGGCGCGCTGACGGGCCTGATCGCAGCCTGCGGCTCCGGCACCGGCGCCCAGAAGGCCTCCGCCGACGCCGCCGGCGGCCTGGTCATCGGCCTGACCTATACGCCCAATATCCAGTTCGCCCCCTTCTACATGGCGCTGGCCGACGGCCAGTACGCCGAGAACGTCTCCCTGCGCCACCACGGCGAGCAGGAGGGCCAGGTGGTCGGGACGGGGACGGGGATCGTCCATCACTGATTCCTCCTCGAGGTCACGACGGCGGACCGGGCCCCATGGCGCCGGTGCACCTCGCGGCGGGCCGGGGCGGCGCAGGCGGGCACGTCGGAGCCGAGGGCGGCGCCGCCGCGCCCGTCGAAGACCGCGACGACCTCCACCGGCTGCCGGCCCTGCCCCGCCCGGGTGTTCTCGTCCGCCGCCTCGGGCGCCTCGTCGATACGGAGCTCCTCGGCCCAGCCGCCGGCGCGCAGATCGGGGGCGGGCGTTCCCATCCGGTCCAGGACTCGGCGCAGGGGCTCGCTGAAGGCCTCCAGTCCCGTCCAGGTCTCGGCGGAGGGAGTCCCGACGGCGCGGCTGAGGCGGTTGACGAGCGCACCTCGGGGATCAGCCTGCCCGACTGGGCCGGTCAGGGCGGCATGATCGGTCACCCGCACCCCCAGCAGCGGCCGCAGGGATCCCAGGTAGCCGCCCAGGACGGCTCCCGCGTTGGCGTCGACGACCCCGGTGGGGCCGGCTACCACGACCTGGGCGCCGGCGGCGACCGCCCGCTCCAGGTGCTCGGCGAGCTCGGGGCGGTCGATGAACACGGCCGGGACCACGATGAGGCGATAGCCCTTCAGGCTCCGGCCCACCGGGACGATGTCGGTGGCGATCCCGGCCTCCCACAGGCTGCGGTGCCAGGCGCGGGCCGTCTCGAAGCGCTCACCGACCTCGACCGGGCCGATGGCGGTGCTCAGGGCCCACTGGCTCTCCCAGTCCAGGACGAGGGCCGCCTCGGCACGCACCGGCTCACCCAGGACCGGCCCGAGGCGTGTGAGCGCCTGCCCGGTACTCACCGTCTCCTCCCAGGTGCGGCTGTCGCGCCCGGCGTGGGGGACCATGCCGGAGTGGAAGGTCTCGGCGCCCTGGCGGGACTGGCGCCACTGGAACTGCAGGACGCCGTCGGCGCCGTGGGCCACGCGGGCAAGGGACCACAGGAGGAGCTGGCCGGGACGCTTGGGCGAGTTGCGCTTGCGCCACTGGACGGCGCTGGGCGCCTGCTCCATGAGGATCCAGGGGCGCCCGTCGGCCAGGCCCCGCATGAGGTCACCGGCCCAGGCGACCTCGTGGGCGGCGGCCGGGTCGGCGGGGTCGGGGTAGGAGTCGTCGGAGATGATGTCGAGGGCCTCGGCCCAGCGCCAGTAGTCGGTGGCCGGGAAGTCGCCCATGAAGTTGGTCGTCACCGGACGGGTCGAGCGTTCCCGCAGGATGCGGGCCTCGGCCTCCATGAGGCTGCGCAGCTGCTGGTCGCTGAAGCGCCTCCAGTCCAGCATCTGGGCGGGGTTGGGGAAGGTGGGCATGGCACCGGGCGGGGCGACCTGCTCCAGGCTCGTATAGCGCTGGGACCAGAAGTCGGTGCCCCAGGCGGCGTTGAGGCGCTCGACGTCGCCGTAACGGTCAGCCAGCCAGGCCCGGAAGGCCTGGGCGCAGGCCGGGCAGAAGCACTCGGCGGTGTGGCAGCCGTACTCGTTACCGATATGCCACATGACGACGCCCGGGTGGTCGCCCAGGCGCTCAGCCAGCGCCGCGGCCAGGGCGGCGGAACGCTCCCGGTAGACGGTGGAGCTGGGGCAGTACTGCTGGCGCGAGCCCAGGCCCAGGCGCACGCCTTCGGCGTTCATCGGCAGGGACTCGGGGTGGTCGGTGGCCATCCAGGCGGGCGGGGAGGCGGTGGCGGTGGCCAGGTCGACGGCGATGCCGGCCTCGTGGAGACGGTCGACGATCTCCACCAGCCAGTCGAGCTCGTAGACGCCCTCGCGCGGCTCGAGGCGCGCCCAGGAGAAGATGCCGAGGGAGACCAGGTTGACGCCGGCCTCGGCCATGAGCTCGAGGTCCTCGGCGAAGGTGGCCTCATCCCACTGCTCGGGGTTGTAGTCGCCGCCGTAGGCGGGGCCGGTCAGTCCCAGCAGCTCGTGCGGGGCGCGGCGGGGTGTGGAGGCTGAGGGCGAGGGACTCGTCATGGGGCGATTCTCCCCCACCTCTCCCCCGCCCCGTGCACCGCGGGCACCCGGGTCGGCAGGGCGCCGGGCGGGTTCAGCTGATGGTCGAGCGCGAGCTCGTCAGCCAGGCCAGCGGCACGGTGGTCAAGAACAGCCCCTGCCACTCGCGCTCCCACAGCAGGGCGATGTCACCGCTGGGCAGCTGGGCCATGCACTGGTAGACGTAGTGGCGCGGGTTGATGACCCGGTTGTGGGGCCAGGTGGCGCCGTCGTCGTCGCTCAGGCGCAGGACGCCGCAGCCGCGGAAGGGCAGCATCCGGGAGGCGTTGGCGAAGACGATCCCCCGGCCGACCGCACCCTTGACGCCATCGCCGTCCCCCACGGCCGCTGCGCCCTCCAGGCCAGTGATGGCGATGGCGTTGGGCTGGGAGAAGATCTCGGAGAGCTGCTCGTCGTAGTCGACCTCCCCCCAGGTGACGCCCCCGTCGTGGGAGACGGCGTGGGCGACTCTGCCCGAGGGGTGCTGGTTACGGGCCCACACGTGTACGGCGCCGTCGGTTCCTTCGACGAGGACGGACTCGTACAGGCTGGCCCGCTCGTCGGCCAGGTCCCGGGAATGGACGACGGCGCCCAGCACCTCGCGTCCGTCATTGGGTGAGGCGCCCAGGGTCCAGGTGGTCCCGCCGTCGTCGGAGTAGATGGCGGCGCAGGACAGGTAGGCGGTGCCGCCGGCCTCGTGGCTGTAGTAGACGGGTGCGAGGATGCGTCCGGCGTGCTCCGGTGCGGTCAGCTGGATGGCGTTGCCGGGGCCGGTGCCCAGGAAGCACATCCAGTCGGCCTTGACCTGGGCGGTGATGTCGATCGGCTCGGACCAGGTGGCGCCGTCGTCGTCGGAGGTGATCATGAGCAGGTGGGAGCCGCGGTGCTGGAAGAGGCAGTCCTCGGGAGCCTGCTCGTGGGCGAGGTAGATGCTGCCGGCCGCCCGGCCGCCCCGGAGCACGTCACCGGCGCGCACCCCTGCGGCGTCATCGCCACTGAGGACGATGCGGTAGTCGGTGGCCTCGCCGGCCTGCGTGACGACGCTGCCGTCGGGCTCGACAGCGAAAAGCTCGCCGGCGCGGTTGTGCAGCACGCGGCGCCCCTGCTCGTCGAAGCCGGTACCGACGGCTGCGTTGGGTTGGCCGATGCCGCCGGGGAACTGGTCGACCAGGCAGATGACGCGTCCGGTGGAGCGGTCCTGGACCAGGACGGAGTCGATGAGGCTGGCACCCAGCGCCCCGGTGCCCGGGAGGCTGAGCAGGGTGCGCATCTCCTCCCAGGTGGCCCCACCGTCGAGGCTGCGGCGCATGACGAGGTTGATGTCATTGGGGGCGTCGTTGGGGATGGAGACGCGCTGGTCGGCGCCGGCCAGGATGACGCCGCTGTCCAGGGTGAGCAGGGAGGGGATCCGGTAGGACCGGGCGCCGTGGTAGCCGGTGTCGAACAGGGCGCGCGTGGGCAGCGGGGCGGCCCCGGCCAGGCGCTTGACCTGGGCGTCGGTGAGGGCGGCGTCGTAGATCATGGCGGTCTGCGCCTCGCCGAAGAGGCGCCTGCCGTCCAGGTCGGCGCCCACGACGACACGCGTCACCGGCGCGATGTCGGCCAGGAAGGCGCCGCCGGGGACCAGGGCCACCTGATAGCCGTCGACGTGGATCTCCACCGCGCCGCGCCCCGAGGTGACCACGACGTCGTGCCAGGTCCCGTCGTCCCAGTGGCCCGGGGTCCGCGCCTCGATGAGGGGCTCGGTCTCCGGCGAGTCCTCACCGGGGAGTACCCGGTAGCTCAGGCCCTGCGCGTCGATGTCGAGGTGCAGGGTGCCGCCCTGGCCGCTCGCGGCGATGATGGTGCCGGCCTGGCCGCGGCCCCGGGTGCGCAGCAGCGCCCGGATGGAGCCGGTGGCCAGGGCTCCGGTGCGGCCGGCATCGCGGGCGGAGAGCTCACTGGCCGCGAACTGGACCAGTGGGGTGGCGGCCAGGGACTGGGCCATGACGGCGCGGTCGCTGAGCGGCTCGTCCCAGGCGGCCAGTCGGGTGACCGCGGCGATCCCGTCGGGGTCGATGCGCACGTCGGTCAACCCGATCTGGGCGAGGAAGGCGGTCAGCGTCGTGGAGAAGCACTCGTAGCCGTCGGCGTAGAGGTGGGTGCCGGTCTCGTTGACGGTGACGGCGATCGTGTGGGGGCGGCCGTCGTCCAGGCCCAGGGCGTCCTCGGCGTCGAGGACCCGCCGCTGGATACCGCTCTCACTCCCGGCTCCGGAGGGCCCCTCCGGACGGCCGACCGCGCCGAGGACCTGCTCGCCGTCGAGCCGGCCGGCGCGAAGCGACAGGGTGATCCGCCCGTTGGTGCCAGTGAGAGCGATGAGGGTGGCGTCGGCGCGGGCGGCGACGTCGAGAAGGATCGTGCCGCGCCCGCAGGCGGCCAGGGCGGCGACATCCTGCTCGCTGAGGCTCAGGGGGGAGGTCTCGGATGCGCTGAGGTCGAAGAGCATGGGGAGGTCCTTCGTGCCGGCAGCGGCTGCCCGCCGGCGTTGAACGACTGGCAGTGCCGTGCGCGACGGTGCGCCACCGCACATCCAGTCATATGATGTCTGACGTATCGCGCACTGTAGCACGATCCCTGCACCTCAAGGAGACCACATGTCCGCCACCTCAGAGAATCGGACTGAGACACCCGCCCAGCCCCGCACCGTGCCCTTCGTCGTCGGCGCCTACCCCATGCTTCCGCCCGACGACGAGGACCGCAGCGGTGCCGCCGCCCTGTACGCCGCGCTGGCCGACCTCGGCTGGGTCGACGGCATCGAGCTGCCCTTCCGGGAGGCCCTGGACGCCCCGGAGCCGTGGCTGGCCGAGCAGCTGGCCGGGCGCTTCGACCAGTGCGTCATCACGGCGATCCCGGGCACCATGGGGCGCGCCGGAGCCGACCCCGTCTTCGGACTGGCCTCCCCCGACGATGGCGGACGCGCTCAGGCACTGGCCTACACCCGCTCGCTGCTGGAGGCCGTCGACCGCCTGCACGAGGCGGCGGGCGAGCGGCTCGTCACCCGGGTGGAGCTGCACTCGGCGCCGCACCACCAGGCCACCCCCGAGGCCTTCCACGCCTCCTTGAGCGAGCTGAGCGAGGACTTCGCCTCCCGCGGCCTGGGGATGATCGTGGAGCACTGCGATGCCGAGGGCGGCGTGGGCCCCTCGGAAAAGGCCTTCCTGACGCTGACCCAGGAGATCGACGCCTGCCGGGACACCGCGGCACTCATCACCGTCAACTGGGGGCGCTCCGTCATCGAGACCCATGACCCGTCCACCCCGGAGAGCCACGTGCGCGAGCTCGTGGAGGCGGGCCTGCTGGGCGGCGTCATGATCTCGGGCGCCGGACCGGAGGAGACGCAGTGGGCCTGGGCGTGGGCCGACGCCCACCTGCCGCTGGCCGAGCACGAGCCCACCAGCTGGCTCACCCCACAGAGGGTGGCCGCCACGATGCGGGCCGCCGACGGCGTCCAGGTCTACGAGGGCCTCAAGATCAACACCCCGGCGAGCGCCTCCCTGGAGGACAAGCTCGCCTGGGTCAGCCGTGTCCGCGAGACCATGCTCAGTGCCTGAGCCCCATTCCTCCGAGCCCGGCTCCTTCACGCCCGGCCTCTGACGGCGTTCGGCCCGCTCCCCTGGTGGGGAGCGGGCCGAACGCTATGCGAGCCTCAGGTCCCGTGGACCCGGTGGTGGCTCGCTCAGAACTCGACGTCCTCGCTGCTGGAGAAGCCGGTGCGGAAGTCGTCGGAGAAGTCCGCACGCAGGTCCCCACCGAAGTGGAAGTCGTCCAGGGCGACGGACTCGCCGAAGACGCCGTCTCCCAGGTCCACGCGGGAGAAGACCTCGGCCTTGACCTCCTCGGTGGGCTCGACCTCGATGTCCGAGTAGCGGGCCAGGCCCGTACCGGCGGGGATGAGCTTACCGAGGATGACGTTCTCCTTGAGGCCCAGCAGCGGGTCGGACTTGCCGTTCATGGCGGCCTCGGTGAGCACGCGCGTGGTCTCCTGGAAGGAGGCGGCGCTCAGCCAGGAGTCCGTGGCCAGCGAGGCCTTGGTGATTCCCATGAGCTCGGTACGGCCGGTGGCGGTCTTGCCGCCCTCGGCCATGACCCGGCGGTTCTCGGCGCGGTAGTGCATGACGTCCACGAGGTCGCCCTGGAGGAGGCGGGTGTCCCCGGAGTCCAGCACGGTCACGCGGCGCAGCATCTGACGGACGATGACCTCGATGTGCTTGGAGTGGATGTCCACGCCCTGGGAGCGGTAGACCTCCTGGACCTCCTCGACGAGGTGGCGCTGGGTGGCGGCCACCGAGCGCAGGCGCAGGACCTTCTTGGGGTCGACCGGACCCTCGGTGAGGGCCTGGCCGGGCTCGACGTGGTCCCCGTCGTTCACCAGCAGGCGCTGACGGCGCGAGACCGGGACGATGACGTCCTCCTCGCCGTCGTCGCGGGTGATGACCAGGCGCTTGCCGTCGGCGTCGTCCTCGATCTTGAGGGTGCCGGCGGCCTCGGCCACCACGCCTCTGCCATAGGGGCGGGGAACGCTGCGCAGAAGGTTCGCAAGGACCTTGTTGCGGGAGACGGGAAGCCCCTCGTCAAGATTGGCTACGGTTCTGCCCCCGTAGAGGCCACCGGGATTCCCGATCTCGACCCGGTCCTGATAGATGTCCACAGCAACCGTCTTCCTCTGAGCGTGCGCGGAGTAGTCGCGGTGCATCACCGCATTCGTGATGGCCTCCCGCAACACGTCTTCTGGAATCTCGAGAACATCTTTTGCCAACGCCCCTTTCGTCATCCGGCGACGGCGCAGATTTCGTGCCACCGCGGATACGGCATCCTCCACCATGAGCGGAATAGGACCGTCGCACACCTGTCGATCGAGGAAGCGCACGTCGCCCTCCTGGGCCTTCTGGGTGCCGGGATGAACGGAGACATCCACAACCAGTCGTGGAAGCTCCTGCTGCGGGTACGGGGAAAGCGTGACGTATCCGGCGAAGGTGGGGACGCTGTCGGACGTCAGGACGTTGAGCCGCCTGAGGGCGGCCTCCCGATCGTCCTCGGCGATATGGTCGAGGATGTGGGAGCTGCTGCTGCGAAGCTCGGTGAGAAGGCGGTCCACGCTCCGAGGGTCGAGGTCCTCGAGACTCGTGCCGGTCACCGGCTCACGATCTGTGCGGTCCTCGATCCGACGGCTTGCCAGCACGTACGCCTCGTAGGAGGACAGGCGGACGTCATGACCGTCGACGCGCTGGAAGCTGCCGTTCTGAATCCCCTTGGCGGTGACATGGCACGGCAAGTCGAGGTCCGGGTGCTCGCGCAGGGAGGGCACGTCGAGGACGACCACGGGGCGGCCGTCCACAGTGGCGCGCTCCGGGCGACAGCCCGGCACGGGGAGCACTTTGGCGGTCCCCTGCGGCGAGGTGTTGAGTCCGGTGATCAGGGCGTTGATCTGCCGGTTGGCAACCGACTCGGTGAACCCCTCGGCCGGTTGAAAGTCCTCGCGCTCGTCGAGTCCGAGGATGACGGTTCCCCCGTTCGTGTTGGCGAAGGCGGAGATGGTGCCCCAGATGCTCTTCGGGAGATCACGAACAGCGGCCTTCGCCTCCACGAGGGCATCGTCGCTGCGCTGCCGGCGTATGCGCGCGACGTGGGAGAGCAGGTCGTCGTCGATCACGATGTCACTGTGCCTCAGTGAGGGCGTCACTTTGTAGAGTGAGAAGCACAGTTTCTACAGTGAGAGCGTCACTCTATAGAGTGAGAGGCTCGATCTCTTCACTGACGGCACCTGTTCTGCCATGAGGGCGTCGGCGAGCACCGAGGCCAGCGAGCACCGAGGCTGGCGGGG
>ERZ773074.1232-NODE-1232-length-10066-cov-13.959844_pt1 | contig 10066 bp, 4 predicted proteins | sample MGYA00580615_ERZ773074 | MGnify/ENA primary metagenome ERZ773074 (study PRJEB29015, sample SAMEA2738126) | human oral metagenome | biome: human oral; feature: human-associated habitat; material: saliva | place: China | collected 2160 ...
GTGGAGTTGAAGAAGGGGGCGTATTCGTCGATGACTGCGGCCAGGGCGGGGTCGACGCCGAGTTCGCGCACGAGGAGGGTCGAGGCATCTGCCTTGAATGTGGGGTATCCGCAGCGCACATCGGCGAGGAGGTCTTCTTCGAGGGGCGGGAGCTCCCCTCCGCGGTAGAGAACGTAGCGGGACTTGGTGTCTTCGGCGAAGATGCGGAGTTTGGTTTCGAAGAGGTTGGCGTTGATGGTGATGAGGGTGGCGCCGTCGAGCAGTTCTTGGACGGCGTCAAGGTCGTCGGCGTATTCGCCGTTGCGGTCCAACCACGTGACGATGCGCCCGTGCTCGAGCAGGGCGTTCAGTTCCTCTGCCAGCCGAGAGGCATCGATTCCGCTCATTGTGTGCTTCCTCCGAGTCGGTTGTGCAGCTCCGTCAGGCGCTCGAGTGCACGCCTGAGGCTATCGCTTTCGGCGGCGGCGCGCTCGATGCTCCAGTGGTCCGTCATGAGGCGCTGTAGGTGTATCGCGTAGGCGGGACCAAAATCCAGCTCGCGTCCCTTTTCTTCGACAGCGTCCTTGAGCTTCGCTTCCTTCATCAAGCGGAGCAGGTATGGCTTGTGATGGGACGCGCGCGGCTTCACACTCGCCGCCGATCTGTTGCAGAACTCTGCGATGCCCTCCCGGTCCGCCAGGATCCACGACTCGATGCACTGGTCGACAATCCGGATGAGCAGATCGGGCGACTCACCCGGAGTATGTTCGACGAGTTCTGCACGAAGTGTCACGGGGCATCCCTCACCGTCCTGATCGAGGTCACGAAAGATGACGTAAGGGAGGACGCGAGCGGCTTCCCAGTACTGCTTGATATCCCTATCGATCACACCCTTACCGTTGGCGCTCGTGACGGAGAATTCGCTGTCGGCCCATCCCGCCGCCCGCATGAGAGCGGTGACAACCGGTTTGTCTGTCGGTCCCTCGACGATGACCTGGGCGTAGACGTAGCCCTCCATCGCTTACCAGGTTCCCAGGGGAATCGTGCGACCATTGACAGCGTCGATGCCCTGCGACTTGGGCAGGCCAGCGCTAACCACGGCTTTGATGCGCGGGTCGTTCGACTCCGACAGCAGCTCACCCGTCGTCTCCCCGTTCTCCGAGCGCAACATCAGGACCTGGCTGGGGAGCACCAGCTCGGAGTCGATGAGTTCCGGCGAGTGGGTGCTGATGATCATCTGCACGTCGCGGTTCATGGCGACCTCTGCCAGGAGCGAGGGGAGCGAACGGACGACGGAGGCCTGCAGGAAGGTTTCGGGTTCTTCGATGAGGACGACGCTCGTGACGCGCGGCAGCGTCGCCAGGTCGAAGAGCAGTCCGAGCAGGCGCAGCGTTCCCTCGGAGAACTGCTCGTGCGAGTAGACTCCACTTGCCCCGCGCATGGGAGTGTCACTGTAGAACACGACCTCCGTGCCGAGTCCCATGCGCTGGTAGGACAGGTTCGGGATTTCCGGAACCACCGAGGTCATGATCGGGCGAATGCGATCGACCACGGCATCCAGCTGCTGATCCGAGAAGCGCCCCGCGTGCTGGAAGAAGCCGGTTCCGTGGTCGGGGTCGTAGCGATCCGCACGCTCGAGCATCTTCTTGGGGTTCGGATGAACGTAGCGGATGCCTGCGAGCAACTGGCAAATACGCGAAGAGATTCCCGCTGCTCGGTTCTCTCCTTGATTCGCCGTCACATCTTCGCCGTCAATAGTAAGTTTCTCGCCTTCAACGAATGCGCAGTCCATCACCGGAAACTGCGTCTCAGCCTCCTCCTCGGATTCACTCGGTGGCTCAGCCACCGGTAGCCTAGCCATTTCCTCCCAAGAAGACGATCGCGGCCGAGCCTCAACCATAGGACGCAGTATTCGCGGTTGATCGGCCTTCAGCAACTCCTCGGGAATGCCCTTACTCGACGGGTGCAAGCGTATTTTTCCAGTGGAAAAATCATCAATCACTCTCACCTTACGCAAGGACAAGACATAGGTAGTCTGCTGCGCATCGACCTCCGCTGCCACGGCAAACGATGCGGAGTCTGCTCCCGTGTGGAAGAAGCGCTCCGGGCCTCCTAGGTCCTCCGAGGCAGCCACCAGTCCGCGCCGCGCTATGTCACTCAAAAAGCGCAGGGCGGCCAACAGGTTAGTCTTGCCCGATGAGTTGGGGCCGACGACGAAGAGGCGCGAGGCCAGGTCGAACTCGATGTGGGCGAAGTTGCGCCAGTTCGTGATGGCGATGTGCGTCAGCTTCACGTCGCGTCCTTTCGTTGCCAGACCGGGTGTCTCTCCAGTGTCCCACGGGGTGGGGGCACTGTCAGGACCACCACACGTTGTTCTTCTTGATTTCCCCGCGGGCCCACTTCAGGTCGGACGCGATTCCCCTCTTGACGTCCGGCGTAGCAGCACCGATTGCGGGCTGAGGCAGGTCGGCCAGGTCCGAGCGCCAGCCGTAGGCGAGCTTGAGGCGATTGATGCGCACGCCGTCGTCCAGGTCCAGGTGGATGCGGCGCTGAGCGAGGGGCTGCAGAACCGAGTCGATAAAGCCCTGAACTTCCGCCACCTGCGCGTCGATCTCCGAACGCTTCTTGTCGATGTGTGCGCGAGCGCGATCAGCTTTCTTGTCGTCGCCCGCCACCGCGTCTCGTTCTCGGCCGAGCATCTCGCCCTCCGCCTTGAGGCGATCGACGAAGGGGGCCGCGTACTTGGTGAGCACCTGTCCGATCGTGTCGGGCGTGTAGCGGTGCAGGTAAATGAGCGCCCGGAACGTGCCCTTCGGGGACTCGACTGGCCAGTACACGGGTCGTCCGCTGTATTCCTGCTGGTGGTCGGCGGCGAAGGTCTTCGCCATGTACTGCTCGAGCGCCCGCTCGGGGTCCGTCGGGACGGTCGGGACAGCGAACTCGACGGTGTTGTTGCCTTTCTTGACAGCCAGGCAACGCGTGAGGAACTCGACGTTCTCGCCCAGGTCGGATGCGCCAAAGACCGCGCGCAGCACCGCCTTGACGCGCCGGGAGGCGTCGTCGTCGAAGGCTCCGCCGGTGACGGGGATAATGCCGTCGTCGTCGGGCTGCAGGCGCGGCTCGGCCACGCGGTCTCGGAACTCGTCGAGGGACGACGCCTGATCGGCCAGCACGAGGCCGGGCACGTCGACACTGTAGCGGCCCATGGTGACGCCGATGGTCCAGGAGATGAGCTCACGCGCACTGCGCTGGTAGTGCCGCCAGCGATACTCCTCCTCATTGGGTTCGGGTGCACCCTTCGTGGGAGCGAAGGCGAATCGCGGGTTATAGGTGAGGGAGACTCGCGAGAGGGGTACGTCGACCTCCACCTCGTCCGCGAGGCCGTAGACGTCGGCCCAGTAGCGGTTGTTTTCCGTCTCCAGGTGTTGGGCTTCGTCTGCGGTCTCGCAGCTGCGGCGGTACCAGTCGTCGAAGGCGTCCTGGAGCAGGGAGTGCCCGCCGCGCAGATAGGGTGGCCGTGCGAAGTCCCACGATGTCTCGCGAGCGTCCCAGTCGGAGCGGAAGATGTCGATCAAGCGCTCAACACCTGTCGAATCAAAGGACTCGGGTTCAATCCAGGGAAGGTTCTTCACCTGGCCAACTTCGAAGTGTGTCCCCGGCGCGATGGCCTCGAGGACGGTGGTCACTACTCGCGAGTTGGTATAGCCCAGAACCTTGAGCCGGTCAGAATCCATCGGAAATACAGCTTGCCCAACATGGCTAAAGATACTTGAAGCCTCATATAGACGGAACGAGGGTTCTCCACTAGAAACGTTCGACCAGGAGACACATGGCTTAAAGTAAAAGTCTCGCGAGGGAAGACGATTCCCACGCTTCGAAAGCTCACTTTGATCACCTTCAGAGAAGGCAATTAGCACACTTTGATTTCCCCGCCATTTTCTATAGCCTCCTCCCTTGATATGAGGAAACCATCTTGCCCCACTCCTGCGCGCGTCCTCCTGGTCGTGCGCTCGCATGTAGGAGCGGTCGACACTCACCTCGAACCACTGCCTCATGAAACGCTCATTATCTCCAGTTGCGAGCCCCTGCCTTACAGGAACAATTTCCCCCAGAGGATGCTTAAATGCTTCAATAAGTTGATCCGATAGATCACCCAAGAAAGCAGAATTTGGCATCTCGTAGATTCGCCTTCTCGAAAGCATGTAATTATCAGGAGACTCACCTCCTTGCATAGCATTCTTTAGGCGATCTATGCGGTCTCTATCTGCCGGGGTCTTTGCTGTATCACTCGCCCTCATGAATCTGATATTAAAATCATGATCAGTTGAACCAATCGTATACACAATTGTAGCAAAATCGAAGGCAACACCGGCAATACCTCGACCAAGATGGACAACGTTCAGAATTCGCGCAGCAGACAGAATCAAGGAGCGGAACTTCTTAAATGTAACGGTCATCATCCAAGAGTTCAACGACAAGATCCCGCATGCACCATCCCTTACAACGAGGGACAGCGAGCGTTCCATGAACATCGTCGCAAGGTCTTGGTACGAACGAGCGTACTGTGACTTCGCATATTTCTTGAGTGAGTCCCCTGCTTTCTTCATACTGAGGTACGGCGGGTTCGCGATTAGGGTCGTGTAGCGCCCATCCTCGAGGATCTCGCACATGTCAGCGGCCCGCAGCCACTCCTCACTGTCCGCACCGCCCAACACCTGCTGCCTCTCCCCCGCCTCGATGCGGCGCGCGATCTCGCGGAACAGGGCGGAGGCCCCCGCGGGCACGCGGATCAGAGACCCGTAGGTGTCGGCATGGCGCAGCTGCTCGATCAGCTGGGAAACGCCGAGAGATACGCCCTCACCGGAGGCCTCCGCAATCTCTGCGGGGCTCAGCTCATCGAGTTTCACGGACTGAACATGAACGATCCTGGGCCCACGCCACGATGTCTCGCCGCCTAGCTGGCTCTGGCGTTCGATGCGCCCCAAGAATCCTGGATCATACTCGACGACCTTCATCATTAGGGCGAAGGAGGCGAGCTGCGCCGCGCGACCATCCACCTCCGCCCCATGCAGGTTCTTCTCCAGGATCAGACGGGCGATCCGCCTGCTCGGGTATCCTGCCTCTTTATAGATGCGCCACAGGACGTCGAAAGCATAGGTGAGCATGTGCCCGGAGCCGCAGGCTGGGTCGATGACACGGAAGTCCTTCGGGTTGGCGATCGCCAAGCTCTGGTCCTCCTGCCCCTCGGCAGGGGTCACCAGATACTCGAATTTCTCCCGGAGCGCCGAGTCCGGGTGAGCGCGCAGCCACTGCTTCCCGAGCGTGTTCTCCACCAGGTAGCGCACCACCCAGTGCGGGGTGAACAGCTGCGTGACGGGAGCCAACTTGTCCTTGTCAATCTTGACACCGGCGTCGTTGATCTCCTTCTTGCGGGCGGCAATGTAGAACTGGTAGAGCCAGCCGATCACCTCAACGTCCATGCGCCCAGACTCATCGGGACCGATCGCCGCCACAATATCGGCACGCACAGACTCACCAGCCGACAGCAGGTCCGCGGGTGGAACCAGGTTCGTCCAGTCGTCCACCTCGGGGAATACGCCCGGCATGACCTGGTGCCAGGCGGCAAAATACTCGCGAAGCAGCAGGACATATGCGTCAAGGTCCTGATTATCGAAGAGCAACTGCGCTACTCGCGCTCGCGCGTCCTCTCTGATGCGCCGGTCGAAGTCGCCCCCGCGGGCGCGCTGCATGCACTCGGGCACTCCCGTCCCCGATCCCTCAGCCGGAGTGACGACTCCATAGTCACCTGAGAGACCCATCGCGTCCATGTAGCGCAAGGCTGTCAGGCGGTTGAACCACGAGTAGGCGACCACCTTCGCGGCACCCAGCTCCCGGATACCACCGGCCTCGGCGTGCTTATCGACAGCCTCGGTCAGGCGCGAGCGGTCGGCATCGCTCAGAAGAGGATCGGCCATCTTGCGCTCGATCGCCGCCACGGCCATCTCGATGAGGCGCTCGCGCGACGCGGTCGCCAGGGACTCCAACGCTGAGATGTTCATTACCTACTCCTTCAGGGGCGCAGCTGCTTGCCATCGTTCACAGCCACGAGCATCTGCTCGCGGATGCGTTCGACGTATTCGTTGACATGGTCCGGCGTCGACAGGAGGCCGTTCGTCTTCGGCAGCAGATCCGCTACACGCACAATCGTCAGCCTCGGAGCCGGCTCCGTCACCTCGTCTGCGGCCGCTCGCTCCGCAGGCGTCACCGGCGCGATCAATTCAGCATAGAGACGATTCATGCACTGATCGAGCCTATGCCCGATCACATCAGCATGACCGGGCTCCGACACCCGTTTTACCTCGGTACGGAGCCGCTCCCTCTCCGCATCAACCCTCAGCTGAGCATCTTCCGAGGCAGCCTTGAACTCTGCGGATCCGCGAATACCCGCCACGGCCTCGTCGATGCGTCGCAGCACCTTGTCGCGCTGCGCCTGCACCAGAGCGCTCCGCGCCGCGTCGATACGCCGAACCAGCGGAGCGATCTCCTGCGTGCGGACGTACAGTGTCGGGCTCTCCGCGAGCGCCCGCAGATCGTCGATTGCTCGGCGACCGTCCTCAGGAAGCTCGAAGATCGACAGGCCGTCGGCCTCGGCCAGGGCGTCGCGAAGCTCCTGCTCATGCCCCTCCACGAACTCCTGGTAGGGCATGAGGAACTCGTCGACGATCTCCATCAGCTCGTCGAATCCACCGCGGATCTGCGGGGCAAGCATCTCCTCTTCGGTGTGCTGCGTCGTTGTGAGCGGTGTCAGCAGGTCGAGGGCCTCCGCGACCTCGTCATCAAAGCTGTACCAGTCGGACCTGTATCCCTTGAGCAGCTTCACCCACTCGGCCGCCTTGTCCTCGACCGCACGAACGCGCGAAGGGCCATCCTGCGGGGACTCCCCCGGGACAAACTGGCCGACAAAACGCTGGAAATCCGCGAGCGCGGCGTGATCCAAGTGCTTCTTTTTCTGCAGCAGCACCCACCCCTGGCGGTTCACATCGCGCAAAGCCCCCTCCAGCTCCGTACGAGCGAGAGGCCTGTCATTCTCGAGGGCTTCAAGCAGCTCCAGGCGAAGGGCCGTCGCTACGATGGCCAGGACCGCATTCTTGTCCCAGCCAAAGGGGGCTTGACCGTAATACTCGATCGCGTTCTTCACGAACACGTTTTGGCCATTGAGCACACGTGTCTGCTCCACCCACTGGGCGCACTCGCCCGCCAAACGCTTCGCGATATCAACGCCCGGGTCGACGTCCAGCGTCGCATCCTCCTGATCGCGCAGGAAGGATGCGATCTGCCCATCCTTGAGGCCCGCCAGCGGCTTCGCATCCTCGATACGGGGGTAGACCTGCTGGGCCAGGCGAGTCAAACCTAGCTCAATCACATCCTTTGGCTCGTTAGCCGTCCCCGTCTTCACTTCCTGCCCGTCGACGAACAGTGACGCGCGCATGAGCGCATCTTTCACTGCCTCACCAATCACTCGACGGCGCTGCTCGTTGTCTTCCTTGTGCGTCAGGATGATGTGCTTACGCAAGCCAGAGGCCGCACCCGCCTGGCGCTTCACGTACTCCTCCGTCTGGCAAAAGACACGCACGTCCTCGAGGATTTCAGAGCTAATATTCAGCCCCAACGAGAGGGTGTCGTGGCGAACAACGCTCTCGTGGCGGATGCCCTCCTCATCCAAAGAGGACTGCGGCGTAAACACCGAGATCACCAGCGGATCGGCCTGTTCGCGGCGCCCATCGACGAACAGGGACACGCGCATGGAACGGTTCGTCCCGGGGTAGACGAAGCTCGCCACCGAGGTGCCGGCGTGCCTACGGATATCCGCGCGCAGCAGATCCGTGACCTCCCGCGGCTCCACGACGATCTGGCTAATCTCGCGGCGAACTTCCTTTTCTTCGTTCGTCATGTACGCGTAGGTACCGTCCGCCTGACGCTGCACGTACACCTGATCCGCCAGGATGTGAAGCGCACGCTTGACACGCTCCTCCAGATCAGTCGCATCTTGATCCAGGGAACGGCGCAGCAGGACAGCAATATTGCGCGGATATGCCTGGAAAGAATCCACGTAGCGAACGAGCAGGAGAACCTTCAGCACGCTCATCGTGAAGGGGTCGCGCGTGTGCGAGTCCTGAGCGGCGCGCCCGATATTGTCCTTCACGTCCGACTTGAGCATCGCCGCGATGCCGTCGTAGAAGCGATCAAACGACGCGACCGTACCCAGCTCGTCATCCGTCAGCTCCTGCGCGATCTGCTGACACACGCCCAGCAGCGAACGCGCACCCACCGACGAGTGACGGCCCGTGAACAGGTCGTTGTCGGACAGGCCTCGCATCGCCTGCGTGAACATCTCGAACTGGTAGTCCACAAACGGGTACTTGGCGACAAAGCTATCCCTGGTGAGGTAGTTGTCGTACTTCTTCGTCCCTTCCGGGAACCGGAACATCGACGGGAAACCCGCGCCAAGACGCTGCCACATCGCATCCAGCTCAGAGGCCCCTTGCTCACTCTTCGTCAGGAGGCGACGAGCAATCACGTCCGTGACCTCCTCAGTCGACAGGCTCACCTTGATCGCGAAGCGCCCCTGAATCTTCGAGAAGTCGGTGCTGCGACGCTCATTCATCTGCGCGGTGATGCCGCTCAGCTCCTCCTGCGACGTCACAAACACCCAGGCACGACCGTGGCAATGCGTCGCCAGCTGCTCCGTGATGGTCTGGAGGTTGAGCATCAGCTGCGAGTCATCGCCGATGAACTGGCCGACCTCGTCGACGAAGAAGGCGATGCGCTGGTGAGGACCCTGACGATCCAGCCACGAGGCGACGTCCTGCGCGAAGGCCTCGGCCGACAGGTTGAGCTGCTGATGAGCACTCTGCAAGGGCTGCGCTACCTGGTATCCAAGGCGTGACATTGCCTTCGAAATCTGATCCTCTACGAAATATGTCTCCGCACGGGCTTCTTCCCATGTTCGTCCATCAACTTCGTTATATGCCGCACGGAACCTTGCAAATTCTCCCCGGTCGTCCAGGTATCGTTCGAAGGCACCGACATCTAGGTCGCTCCAGTAAAGACCACGCGCCTCAAAGTAGACCTTATAGAAAACCTCAATCATTGCCGATCCGCGCTCACGCGTCGACTTGTTGTCCTTCGCATCGATATTGAAGAGCACCGCGCGCGTGGGCGTATGCAGGCTCCTCTTAAGGTCGGCGATAATCGTCTCGTCGCCTGCGACCTTCTGCTCAAAGGCACGCTCAACATCTTCGCGGGTCACTGGCTGCTTGCCCGCCTGCTCACCGAGCAGGTAGGACAGCATCTTCAGCAGGTGCGACTTACCCGAACCGAAGAAACCCGCGATCCACACACCGTTCGACGGAGCATCAACCTGGTTCCACACATCGACAATCCGCGACAGACCACCACGGATCTCGCTGGTCATAACGTATTCGTCGACCTCGGAGACAACCTTCGAGACGTCATCAGCCTTGATGACACCATCGATCGACCGGAAAATATCCTTCGCATACAGATCCCTCATACCCATGCGTCACACCTTTGTCTATCTGTCAGTTCACCGACGGTTCTAGAGTAAGCTAAAACTTCACCAAATCAAAAGCTCGATAGTAATTGTCCTGGGAAACCTGATCGAAGAGCACCAGCGCCGAATGAGTCGACGGCGACTGGTGATACGATCCCGGGAAGGTCACGACCAGCGGCACCCGCCCCAGCAAAGGCTGCAGGCAATTGAGGAGCAGGTGCGTGCGCACGAGCGGGAACAGGTGATGTACCCCCGAGAGCAGGACAGCATCAACATTCTCCTCTCCCCCAGCCTCGTCCACAGCCCGCTTGATCGCGGGTGCGAGCACACTTTCAACGTCAATCACCCTGCTTAGAGCTCGCCGGAACCTCTCCGGAGGAAGAAGTGTCGCCTCCGTCGAGAGCATCCGACCAAAAGCGGGGGATGACATCCAGAAGCCCGCAGCGAGCGCAAACACGTCGATATCGGCTAGACGGTAGCGCTCCTCGCGCAGGCGGCGACGCAGCCTCGAGA
>ERZ773074.1235-NODE-1235-length-10050-cov-4.772186_pt1 | contig 10050 bp, 10 predicted proteins | sample MGYA00580615_ERZ773074 | MGnify/ENA primary metagenome ERZ773074 (study PRJEB29015, sample SAMEA2738126) | human oral metagenome | biome: human oral; feature: human-associated habitat; material: saliva | place: China | collected 2160 ...
CCTGGTACAGCCTTGGCTGCTTCTTTTTTTACCCAGACATCCCAGTTTTCTGGGGTAAATGCTGTTCCGTCTTTGACATTTTGCGCTTGATAAGGACTATTGTCTAACACGGTTTCGTCCAAGTCCAAAACGATAGAGTAGGGTTTATCTGTCTGTGTTTTTAGTAGTTCTTTCAAACGATTAGTAGCGACATTGTAACCTTGTAGGTAGAGTGCTTTGGTTTCAGCTGCTTTTTGATACCAAAGAGTTGACATAGTATTTTCTCTTGAACGCAACTGATCATAGGTCATGGTAACCTGATTGTCAGATGTACTACTTTGTGTTGTCTGTGAATTTGCCGAATTTGTGCCACAGCCAGTCAGTAAAATGACGGAAGCAAGTGTAGAAGCAATTGTAATGGTAACTTTGGATATTTTCATAATCCTATCCTCCTAATAATAGTCTATTAATATTGTAGCGTTTTCATAAGATTTGTGCAAGGAAATATCGAGAGAAAATAAATTTTTCAGTAGTAATTTGGTATTAGGATAAAATTATGTACTTAATTTGGGAATGAAGATGGATATAAAAAAATTCAATCGACTTGATAGAAAATCTATATCAGCTTCTTTTTGGAAAATAGATGAAAATAAAGTGAATCTTTGAAAAGCTAGTAACATCAAGCTTTTCAGGGATTTTTTTCTTCATAGATATAAAAATTTCCAATCGAGTTGATAGTCAATATATATTGGGAAAAGGGAAAAAGGAGTGGTAAGATGGTTTCAATCCAAATGGAAGGAGAAAGGTATGGCAAGTAAAAGAGATCTAGTCTTTAGAGCGATTCGAGGTGATGAAGTGGAAAGAGTTCCTGTGGGATTTTGGTTTCATTTTGTAACACTGGAAGAAAAGGGACAGGGATTAAATAATCCACGTATCTTTCAAAAAAGTGTTGATGGGCACCGCAACTATGTGGAAAGGATTCACCCTGATTTTGTCAAAATCATGAGCGACGGTTTTTTCCTTTATCCAAGTAATGTCTACAGTCCTAAGGTTGCAAGCATTCAGGAGCTAGCTTCTATTGAGTCGATTGGTGAGGGACACCCGTGGATTCAGCAATAGGTGGAAGTGGTACAAGCGATTCGAGAGACCTTTGCTGAAGAGATTGCTTCTTTCTACAATATCTTTTCGCCTATCTCCTATCTCAAGCGCTGGTTCCGTACAGAAACTTCACGGGGAGATAAGGAAGTGGCTGACCTATTGCTTGAAAATCCTGAGCGGTTCAGAGCGATTCTAGAAGTGATTGCAGGAGATATTGCTTCCCTAACTCAAAAAATCATCCAGCAAGGTGGAGTTGATGGGATTTATCTCAGCACCCAGGAAATTCAAGATGAATGCATCACACCAGCACTCTATCAAACCTATATCGAACCGAGCAATATAGCGATTTTGGAGGCGGCCAATCAGGTTGGTGGGACTAATATCCTTCATATCTGTGGTTTTGAAGGTGCGAGTAATGATGTGACGATATTTAAGGATTATCCAGCTCAAGTGGTCAACTGGGCGACCCACCATGAGGATGTTAGTTTGACACGGGGTCAGGAGTTGTTTCAAGGCAAGGCTGTTTTAGGTGGATTTGAAAATGGTAAGAAAAGCTTGCTTTATCGAGGTTCTAAAGCGGAATTGCAAAATGAAACAAGGCGGTTACTGGCTGAAGCTGGTAGTAAAGGAGTTCTTCTGGGAGCTGACTGTACTGTTCCAGATGACTTTGACTTAGAGAGGTTGGATTGGATTCGACAGGCAGCGGTTCTCTAAAAAGGAGGAGCTATGAAAAGTAAAAGATGGGGAATCTTCATTGTCATTGTCGGTTTGCTGGCCTTGGTCGCCATAAGCGTCGTAAAAAATGAGCACTGCAAAAATGGAGAGAGATGTCGTGGAGTTCAGGATTTTTCCAAGTCCAGTCTCCCCTTTCTACGCTTGAATGATATCGCAAGCAGCTTATTAGTTGAAAAAGTAAGAAATGGAGAATAAGAATGTCAGAAAAAAGAGAATGGGTTTTAAAAGCATTTAGAGGTGAGAAAGTTGATCGTGTGCCAGTAGGCTTTTGGCACCATTTCACATCCGAAGACGAATGGCTACACGGTTTCTCAAATCCAGCCATTATCGAGAAGAATATCGAGGGTCATAAGCGCTTTATTCGAGAAGTTCAGCCGGACTTTATCAAGCTCATGAGTGATGGGTACTTTGCTTATCCAAATCCAGCGATTGCCAAAGGAAAATCTCTTCAAGAATTGGTGACCATTCAACCACTCGGACCAGATCACCCTTGGATAAAAGAGCAGGTGGACTTGGTTCAGAAAATCAAGCAAGAGTTCACAGAAGATATCGTTGCGATTTACAATATTTTTACTCCTGTGACCTATCTCAAGTGGCTACTAGGGGAAGTGTCTGGTGGAGATGACCTCATTGCAGACTTTCTGGTGGAAGATTCTGAAGCCCTTAAGAAGGTGTTGGATGTGATTGCAGAAGATATTGCTAGTCTCAGCCGAGCTGTCATCAAAGAGGCTGGCGCTGACGGAATCTACCTCAGCGTGCAAAGTATCCAAGATCAACGAGTGTCGGCAGCAGATTATCAAGCCGTCATTGCACCTAGCGAGATAACTGTTCTGGAAGCAGCTAGTGCTGTTGGTGGTGTCACGGTCCTTCATATCTGTGGCTACGAGGGGGCGCGAAATGATATTCATCTTTTTGCAGACTATCCAGCCCAAGTCTTTAACTGGGCTGTAGGACCAGAGGGAATCACTCTCAAGGAAGGTCGTGAGATTTTCAAGGGACGTACGGTTCTTGGAGGATTCGAAAATGGTAAGACGGGCTTGCTGTATACTGGCAGCAAGGATGCTATTCAGGCTGAGGCAAAGAAACTAGTTACAGAAGCTGGGGAACAGGGCTTGGTACTTGGGGCAGATTGTACCATTCCAAGTGATATCGCAGTTGAACGTATCCAGTGGGTGAGAGAAGCGCTTGAAAACTAAAGGAGAAAAAGATGAGTAAAAAAGCATGGATTATCGGTGGTGTAGCAGTTGTTGCAGTAATTGGGGCAACGATTATCGGGAGAAGTTTAGCTGGCGCTCCAGCCAAGGAGGGAGAAACGGCTTCGTCTGCTGAAGTCATAACCTTGAAGGTTGCCCATACACAAAATTATGTACCTTATGACTTTGTCAATGAAAAAGGGGAGTCAGATGGTTATGAAGTAGCTGTTTTGAAGGCTGTTGATGAGAAGTTGGCAAACTATCAATTTGAATATACGGGTACTAGTGATGACGACCTCTTGATCGGTCTGGAATCAGGCAAGTATGACATTGGAACCAAGGGAGCTTGGTACACAGATGAACGAGCAAAAAAGTTTGTCATTCCATCTGAACCAGTCGGAGCGAGCATCATCGGATTTACTGTCAGAAAAGAAGATGAACAGAAATACAAAACCATTGATGACTTTGCTAAGAATAAAGGAAAATTGGTACCCATCTCTCCACAGAATGCTCAATGGAATGTTATCACCAGCTACAATGAAAAACATCAGGACGCACCGATTGAGCTAACAGCAGCAGAATCCTTTAAAGTAGCAGATGCCTATGCCTGGGTCTTGGAAGGACGTTATGATGCCTTCTTTGATATCAAACTGTCCTTTGAAAAAGCAGTTACCGCAGAAGATGGCCCTTACCACCAATATGCGGACAAACTCAGCTGGTTCCCATATAAGGGTATTCCAACTTATCCCTTGATTCACCGTGATGAAAAGGGTGAGAAATTTGCTAAAGAATACGAAAAAGCAATTAAAGAGTTGAAAGAAGATGGCACGCTTGCTAAGCTATCTCAGCAATATTTCAAAGAAGATGTCTTTAGTTACGTAGACAAAGACTAGACCAGAAATTCCAAGACTAGAAAGGGTTTTGCATGGTTTCTTATGATTTTTCCAAGGTCTTTCAGTTTTTACCGACCTTATGGCAGGCACTTCCTATGACCTTGTCCATTCTCTTTTTTACCACTCTTCTTGGTTCCCTTTTTGGAGGACTCTTGGCCTGGGCGCAAGTAGGAGAAGACAAGAGTTTTGCAGCGATTTCCAAAGGCTATATCTTTACCCTTCGTTGTACACCGCCGATTGTCTTGCTTTTTCTAGTCTTTTATGGCTTGCCAGAATTTCTGAAGTGGTGGCTGGGTTTGGATATCAACAACTGGTCTAAAACTATTTTTGTTCTCCTTACGATGATTCTCTTGTTTGCAGCTATTGTTGCTGAGGTTTTCAAGGCAGCCTATCAAGCTATTCCAAAGGGGCAGACAGAGGCTGGGCTTAGTATTGGTTTGACTCCAAGTCAGACCTTTTGGAGAATCATTTTTCCTCAAGCTTTTCAGGTTACTCTTCCCAATATAACGACCGCTATTCTCAATCTCATGCGGGATGCTGCCTTGGCCTATACGATTGGTTTTGTTGATGTTATGGGGGCAGGCAATCTCTTGATCAGTCGCAATTTAGGGAACTACTCTTTGGAAACCTATACGGCAGTTGCGCTTCTTTACTGGGGGATTGCTTTGGTTATTTCTGGCTTGAGTCGTTTGCTTGAGAAGTCTTTGGAAACAAAAGGGAGGTAAGAAATGGACATAGACTATATTGTAAAGACCTTTCTGGAGACCTTAAAAGGTGTGCCAATCACCTTGGCCATCATGATTGTGGCTATGGTCTTAAGCTTTTTACCGGCTCTATTTTTAGCCTTGGGGCAGATTTACAAGGTTCGAGGGGTGAGGAGTTTTTCTCTGGTCTATCTGGCTTTTATCCGAGCGACTCCTCCGATTTTATTGATTCTCTTCTTTTATAGTTTATTTCCAAGTTTGCTGAATCAATTTTTCAAAAGTATAGGAAGTGACTTTGATATTTTCAAGCTTGATCCTCTCTACTATGCCTTTATCATTTATAGTTTGATGACAGTCGGGAGTTTGTCGGAGATTTTGCGTTCAGCTATCTTGACGGTGGACAAAGGACAATTAGAGGCGGCGCATGCGATTGGGCTGACTACGACCCAGGCCTATCTAAGGATTGTTTTTCCTCAAGCCCTGCGCTCAGCCTTGCCTAACTTGGCCAATCTGGTGATTAATATCGTCAAAGGGACTTCCCTGGTCTTTGTCATGACCATCAAGGATATTACTGCGATTGCCCGTGTAGAAGCGTCCTACGGTTACCAGTATTTTGAGTCTTATTTTGTGATCTTTTTGCAGTATATTTTGATCTGTGGTTTGATTCAGTGGGGCTTCTCCCTACTGGAAAAAGGCTATGTGAAAAAAGAGCAAAAGCATCTAGCGCGCGTTTTGTATAGGAGGACAGGATGTTACAAGTAGAACATATCGCAAAAACATTTGGTGAGAGGCAGGTACTGGAGGATGTCAATCTCCAGGTCAACCAAGGGGATGTCGTCGTTATTCTAGGACCATCAGGTTCAGGGAAAACGACCTTTCTCCGTTGTCTCAACCACTTAGAAAAAGCTGACAGTGGCCGTTTGACCTTGGCAGGAACGACCTATGACTTAGCCAAATTAAGCAAGAAAGATATTCTAGAAATTCGCCAAAAAACAGCCTTTGTTTTCCAACACTACAATCTCTTTGCAAATAAAACTGCTCTGGAAAATATTCTAGAAGGCCTAATCGTAGCTCGTAAAGTTCCTAAGGAAGAAGCGCTCAAACGTGCAGAATCTGCCTTGGAGAAAGTTGGTTTACTGGCCTATAAAGACTACTACCCTTCCCAGCTATCTGGAGGACAACAACAACGAATAGGGATTGCGCGTGCCATCGCCGTCAAGCCCGAGGTGATTTTGTTAGATGAACCAACATCTGCACTAGACCCTGAGTTGGTTGGAGATGTTTTGGATGTTCTGAAACAGTTGGCGGGAGAAGGTGTGACCATGGTAGTCGTCACGCATGAGATGGGATTTGCTAGAGATGTCGCCAACCACGTTATTTTCATGGATGGAGGCCGTATCGTAGAGGAGAACAATCCCCACGATTTCTTTAGTCGTCCACAGGAAGAACGAACCAAGCAGTTCCTGGCTCGTATCTTATCGGACGCTAGCTATAGTGTAGAATACATGATTTGATAGTTAAGTGCATTATGAAAGTAACTTATGAAGCAAAGTCCCAATCTATAAACTATGGAAAAAAGGTGTCAGCTTGAAATGACCTTCAGAAAAAGCTAGGTTTTAGACTCAGATTGGCTATTTAAGATGATTTGAGGTGCTTTTTCGTACACCCAAGTGGACAATATTATTTTATACTTTTCATTTCTCAAAAAACTTAAGAAAAATTTAAGCTAGGAGGTGTATACTAAGCTCATAAGTTAAGAAGAACTTAACTTAAACTCCTAAAACTTTTTCATAATAATCTCCCTATAAAATAAAGTCGCCCAATCAGGCGGCTTATTTTTTGTCTGTACGGAGAGCTAATAACTTAGCAATAGAAGAAAATAGGGAAATATGGTATAATGAAACGATAGATTTTTGAATAGGAATAAGATCATGTTTAGATTTTTTAAGAAAGATAAAGCTGTGGAAGTGGAGATTCCTGTACAGGTTCCTGCTCACATTGGCATCATTATGGACGGGAATGGCCGCTGGGCTAAAAAACGGATGCAACCACGAGTTTTTGGTCATAAGGCGGGGATGGAAGCCCTCCAAAAGGTGACCAAGGCAGCCAATAAACTAGGCGTCAAGGTCATCACAGTTTATGCATTTTCAACTGAAAACTGGACGCGCCCAGATCAAGAGGTCAAGTTTATTATGAACTTGCCAGTCGAGTTTTATGATAACTACGTTCCTGAATTACATGCAAATAATGTTAAGATTCAGATGATTGGGGAGACAGACCGTCTGCCTAAGCCGACGTTTGAAGCTTTGAAAAAAGCAGAAGAATTGACCAAGAACAATACAGGCTTGATTCTCAATTTTGCCCTCAATTATGGTGGTCGTGCTGAAATCACGCAGGCTCTTAAGAGCTTGGCTCAGGAAGTTCTAGATGCCAAAATCAATCCTGGCGATATCACAGAAGATATGATTGGGGACTATCTTTTCACGCAACGCCTACCAAAGGATTTGCGAGATCCTGATTTGATTATCCGCACGAGTGGTGAGTTGCGTTTGAGTAATTTCTTGCCATGGCAAGCAGCCTATAGCGAGCTTTATTTTACAGATACCTTGTGGCCTGATTTTGATGAAGCTGCCTTGCAGAAAGCTATTGCTGCCTTTAATCATCGCAATCGCCGATTTGGAGGAGTTTAGGAGAAGATATGACCAAGGATTTACAAAAGAGAACATTGTTTGCAGTATTGGCCCTGGCCATTTTCCTTCCAGTCTTGTTTGTGGGAGGACTCTTGTTGCAGATAGGGATTGGTTTGTTAGCTATGCTGGCTGTCCATGAACTCTTGCAGATGAAGGGGCTAAAGACCATGACCATAGAGGGCGCCTTGACTCTCTTTGCGACCTTCGCCCTAACAATCCCCTTAGAAAATTACCTAACTTTTTTGCCAGTTGATGGGAATGTAGTTGCCTACAGCGTTTTAATTACGATTATGCTAGGAACCACCGTTTTCAGTAAAAGTTATACGATTGAAGATGCAGTTTTCCCGATTGCGATGAGTTTTTATGTTGGTTTTGGCTTTAACGCCTTACTAGATGCCCGGGTGGCGGGTTTTGATAAGGTGCTTCTGGCCCTCTTTATCGTCTGGGCGACAGATAGCGCAGCTTACCTGATAGGGATGAATTTTGGCAAGCATAAGTTGGCACCAAGAGTTTCTCCTAATAAGAGCATTGAGGGCTTTGTCGGTGGTATTCTAGGTGCGGTACTAGTAACAGCAATCTTCATGCTTGTAGACAGTACAGTTGCTCTCCCTTATGGAATTTACCGAATGAGCCTCTTTGCCGTCTTCTTCAGTGTGGCAGGTCAGTTTGGTGACTTGATCGAGAGTGCTATGAAACGCCATTTTGGTGTCAAGGATTCAGGGAAATTTATCCCGGGGCATGGTGGAGTGTTGGATCGTTTTGACAGTATGCTAGTTGTCTTTCCTATCATGCACTTATTTGGCCTCTTCTAAAGAAAGGAATATTGAATGATTGGATTGCTAACCTTTATCCTAGTTTTTGGGATTATCGTGGTGGTGCATGAGTTTGGACATTTTTATTTTGCCAAGAAATCAGGCATTTTAGTCCGTGAGTTTGCTATTGGTATGGGCCCCAAGATTTTTGCCCATATTGGTAAGGACGGCACTGCTTATACCATTCGGATCCTTCCTTTAGGAGGGTATGTTCGTATGGCTGGTTGGGGTGATGATGCGACGGAGATCAAGACAGGAACCCCGGTCAGTTTAACACTTGCAGAGGATGGTAAGGTCAAACGGATCAATCTATCAGGGAAGAAACTGGATCAAACAGCTCTCCCTATGCAGGTAACCCAGTTTGATTTCGAAGATAAGCTCTTCATTAAAGGCTTGGTCTTGGAAGAAGAAAAGACTCTTGCTGTGGATCACGATGCAACAGTTGTTGAGGCGGATGGTACTGAAGTACGCATCGCTCCTCTGGATGTACAGTATCAAAATGCTTCTATCTGGGGTAAGCTCATCACCAACTTTGCAGGTCCTATGAATAACTTTATCTTAGGTGTTGTTGTTTTTTGGATTCTGATCTTTTTGCAGGGTGGTGTTAGAGACACTCAGACCAATCTCTTTCATGTCATGCCGCAAGGTGCTTTGGCTAAGGTGGGAGTCGCTGAGACCGCCCAAATTACCAAGGTCGGCTCCCACGAAGTTAAGAATTGGCAAGATTTGATTCAAGCTGTGGAAGCTGATACCAAGGATAAGACTGCTCCGACCTTGGATGTGACCATTTCTGAAAATGGTAGCGAAAAACAAGTCACTGTAACTCCAGAAGAAAATCAAGGACGTTATATTCTCGGGGTTCAACCGGGGATCAAGTCAGACCTCTTATCCATGTTTGTTGGTGGGTTTACAACCGCTGCTGACTCGGGGCTCCGTATCCTTTCGGCTCTGAAAAACTTGATTTTCCATCCAGATTTGAACAAACTCGGCGGTCCCGTTGCCATTTTTAAGGCAAGTAGCGATGCTGCTAAAAATGGAATTGAGAATGTCCTCTACTTCCTAGCCATGATTTCCATCAATATTGGGATTTTTAACTTGATTCCTATCCCGGCTTTGGATGGTGGAAAGATTGTGGTCAATATCCTAGAGGCTATCCGCCGTAAACCCCTTAAACAAGAAATTGAAACCTATGTCACCATGGCTGGTGTAGTTATCATGGTTGTCTTGATGCTAGCTGTGACCTGGAATGACATTATGCGACTCTTCTTTTAGATAATCGAGGAATATTATGAAACAAAGTAAAATGCTAATCCCTACGCTTCGCGAAATGCCAAGCGATGCTCAAGTTATCAGCCACGCCCTTATGTTGCGTGCTGGTTATGTTCGCCAAGTTTCTGCAGGAGTTTATTCTTACCTCCCACTTGCTAACCGTGTGATTGAAAAGGCTAAGAATATCATGCGCCAAGAATTTGACAAGATTGGTGCGGTGGAAATGTTGGCGCCTGCCCTTCTCAGTGCCGATCTTTGGCGTGAATCAGGTCGTTATGAAACCTATGGTGAAGACCTTTATAAACTGAAAAACCGTGAAAAGTCAGACTTTATCCTGGGTCCGACACACGAAGAGACCTTCACAGCTATTGTTCGTGACTCTGTTAAGTCTTATAAGCAATTACCGCTTAATCTCTACCAAATCCAGCCTAAGTACCGTGATGAAAAACGTCCACGTAACGGCCTTCTCCGTACGCGTGAATTCATCATGAAAGACGGTTACAGTTTCCATGCCAACTATGACAGCTTGGATGTGACCTATGATGAGTACAAGGCTGCTTATGAACGCATCTTCACTCGCAGTGGCTTGGACTTTAAGGCTATCATCGGTGACGGCGGGGCTATGGGTGGTAAGGATAGCCAAGAATTTATGGCTATCACACCTGCTCGTACAGACC
>ERZ773074.1239-NODE-1239-length-10012-cov-2.412976_pt1 | contig 10012 bp, 9 predicted proteins | sample MGYA00580615_ERZ773074 | MGnify/ENA primary metagenome ERZ773074 (study PRJEB29015, sample SAMEA2738126) | human oral metagenome | biome: human oral; feature: human-associated habitat; material: saliva | place: China | collected 2160 ...
TTATTTGATAGTAGCATATAAGGTAAAAGAATAGCGAGAAGGAACAAAGCTGTAGTCCCCCTCTTAAGTAAAGTGTGCGGAGACTCCGGCACTTAACGAACACGAGCGAAGCGAAGTGCGAGTTTAGTACCGCTGCGTAAAAACAGACTTTTCACCAGAAAAGTCTGTTTTTATATCCGACCAGATTTCTTCGAAATCTGCTTTGCGAAGCAAAGTGAGCAGTGAGCCTCCAGCTCACGCTCAGTCACGGAGCCCAAGCGAGAGCGCCTTTACGAAAGAGGGGGCTGCAGCTTTGTTCCCCTTACTTTATGATTAAACATACCGCAAAATCACCGCCACAATCCTCCCTTTCTTCGTGTTCTTCTCTACGCCGATATAGCGGAACTTTCCCAGTCCCCGGACAGAGATTTTTTCTCCGCCCTTTAGACTGCTGCTGCCTTTTACCGTTATCCCGTCCCGGTAAACGAGTTCCTTTTGGAAGTACTCCTGCGCATTTCCTCTAGAAAGATGAAAAACGGCGGAAACTACGGCATCCAGTCGCTCGGAAGGCACGAAAATTCGCTCTTCGACCTCTCTTCTCTCTATCCCTTCCGTATCCATAACTTCCCTTACTTCTACGGTAGTGTGCCGGATAGTCGTGAGATTTTCCGCTACATAGTCCTTCATTTTCCGTAATAAAAAAAGGTAGGAGATGCTTTCCTGAAAAAGGATATCCCCGACCTGCTCTCTGGTGATTCCCAAATTCATTACCGCACCCAAGATATCTCTATGAGAGAGCTTTTCTGCGAATTTTTCCTGTTTTCCCCGAATTTCCAGGATAGAATAGGGCGCATTTTCTCCGGAAAGAGAAGTTCTGCATTCTTCTTCCGTCATAAAACTCGGATAGAAAACAAAGAGCTGTCTTTCCCCATTTTCCGGTAAAAGAAAATAGGAGGCGCCTCGCTCCCCCCTAGTACTTTGCAGGAACTTTGCCTGCTCCTCTTCCGACAAAAAGGCGCTTGTTGTCGCGTAACCTCGCTCCTCCGCCATGCGCCGTAAATCTTTAATGTGAGACAGTATATCTTCTTTTTCTTTCATGATGGCTCTATCTATGGTCTTTCCATTCTTTCATGCCGCTCTATGTAGTTTCTTCCGATTCTTTCCGGCAACTCTGTCTATTATCTTCCCATTCTCTTATACAACTCTATTTGTTTTCTTCCAAAAATTCCATTTCCCCCTGCATCCATACCGTTCCCTTAAAGCGTCTTCCGATAGCCGGAACGCCGAGAAGATCCTTCTCATTCATGCAGACATGAAAAATGGCATCATTACATTGTACTTTTAAGTCCAGCACATTTTCTTGTGTATAGACATTGCTCTTAATGCGTAAAGAAATGATTTCTCCCAAAATGGCATACTGGTCACATTCCACGCCTGTAGGCATAAAACTGCTCTCTACCAGGCTGTAGAGGTCTTCCTCCTCTATCCTGCGGTTAATTTCCGACATAATATGCATATCGGTCTCCGTCAAAGTCTCGATTGCGTCCTCATCACCGGCTCTTGCCGCATCAAACAGGCGCTTCTGCTCTCTCTTTCTCTGCTGGAAAACCTCCTCATCCTCCACTCTTTTTTCGATTGGTAAAATGATTTTTCCTTCGACAGCCATGCCGGTTAAAAATACCTGCTTGGGCTTAATCGGTACGCTCATCCGCTTTAATTGTCTTGCCTCCAAGGAGTTACAAAGATAAAAAATCAGGGTAATGCCTGAGCTGAAATCTTCCATGATACCGGCATAAGTTTCTCTCTCTGTATGTCGCTCAATCCCGGCTTCCTCCGTACGGGCACCTTCATAAGAATGCATATATGGAAAATAATAGTCCCGGACAAACATACCGTCCGGATCTCTATGGCCTACCACCGTGATTCCCATTGACGGTGCGACCGGAAGCTGGTATTGCTCCACCACTCTTCCGGACTCCGCAGCCACAAAGGCGGTACGATATTTTTCATGGATTGCCCTGTCTAAGTAAAATTCCGTTTCTCGATCGTTCTGTAATGCGGAAAATCCTATAGACCGTAGGAACTTGTGCATTCTCTCTCCCTCATCCTTGGTCATATCATCGCATAGTTACATTGCATTTTACGATATATTCTCTCTCCTTGCAAGATGCTTCCCTATAATTGTAAGAAAAAAAGGGATTCAGCCTGTAATAAACTGAAATCCCTCTTTCTTCATAACGAGTATCACTCATAAAGACTGCGGTATCTCGTTGTCCTTATTTTCTCTTCGGTGCAGCATGCACTGCTTCGGAAAATACATCTTCCAGAGCTTCTCCAACCGCCTCATTGTAAGTCGGGTGAGCTCTCATAGCCTTCAGAAGCTGTGGCACGGTAAAACCGTTTGCTACCGCATTCCCGAATTCGCCAATCATATCGGTTGCACGAGCACACATCATCTGGACTCCCAAAATCTTCTTGGTTTCCTTGTCAGCCAGAATCTTCACAAAACCGCGCTCTTCCTTGGAAATCAAGGACTTTCCATTTGCACTCATCATGAACTTTCCAACTTCAATCTCTATTCCTTTATCCTTTGCTATGGCTTCGGTAATGCCGACGGAAGCAATTTCCGGAGAAGTGTAGACACATGACGGAACTACGGAAAGATCTATACTTCTCTTTTCTCCTGCAAGCTCTTCCATCAGGCAAATCCCTTGTGCGGAAGCAAGATGTGCAAGCTGCATTCCCGGAATCAAATCTCCGATTGCATACACACCGTCCATAGAGGTCTTAAAGTGCTCATCTACAATCACCCTACCTCTTTCCATGCTAAGACTTACCCCTTCTCCGAAAAGTCCCTCTGTTGCAGGAACTCTTCCTACCGCACAAAGAACATACCGGGAGCTGATCTTCTCCTCCTGCTCCTTATCCAGATAAATACAGGAAACTTTGTCGGCTTCCTTTTTAATTTCCTTTACCTGTACACCGGTGTGAACCTCTACTCCTCTTTTCTTTAGAATCATCTTCAGATTCTGTGCAAAATCCTTATCCATGTTGGCAAGGATGCTGGGAAGAGCCTCCAATATGGTAACCTTGGTGCCAAGCGCCGCAAAGATAGAAGCAAACTCCACTCCGATAACTCCGCCTCCGATGATGCTTAAGCTCTCCGGTACTGCTGTGAGTTTAAAGATTTCATCACTGTTCAGAACTCCCTCGCTATCGAGCCCCGGAATCGGTACTGTAGCCGGCTTGGAGCCTACGGCAAGAATGATATGCTTTGCCTTGCAGTGTAGTTCTCCCTCCGCGGAGCGAACCGTTACGGAGCCGTCCTTTTCCAAGGTTCCCGTCCCTTCCAAAAGTTCCACTCCGTTAGCCTTAAAGAGCTGTCCTACACCGGAAACCAGCTTATTAATCACATCATCTCTATTGGATAGAATCTTTTCGTAATCGTAGCGAACATTCTCCGCAAAAATTCCGTACTCCGCTGCCGATTGCATTTCTCGAAACAGCTCCGTAGCATGAATCATGGCCTTTGTCGGAATACAGCCTCTGTTTAAGCAGGTTCCACCCGGCTTGTCCTTCTCTACTACCGCAGTTTTAAAGCCGAGCTTAGCAGACTTTAAAGCCGTCACATATCCTCCCGGACCCGCACCGATTACGATTACATCATACTGTTTATCCATATTTCTCCTTAATATGCAGAGTACTATTCCTGCATAAGCAGAAATAGTACTCTACTAAAAATCAAACAATCTTATGTCCACTGATACCGAAGTACCGGCTCTCTTGCAGCCTTTACCTCATCCAGTCTGCCGACCGGTGTCGTAACCGGTGCATTGTGGAGCGCTTCCGGATTCTTTTCAGCTTCCTTGTAAAGCTTTCTGAATACTTCAATCGCCTGATCCAATGTTTCCTTCGACTCGGTTTCGGTCGGCTCAATCATGAGCGCTTCATGAACGATAAGAGGGAAGTACATTGTTGGCGGATGCATGCCGTTGTCTAACAGACTCTTTGCAATATCCATTGCGGACACGCCGGTTTTATCTTTCAGATCCTGCAAACTCATAACAAATTCATGCATACATACTTCATCATACGCCATGGTATACAGATCCTTCAGCTTATAGCGCATATAGTTCGCGTTGAGAACCGCATTCTTACAAGCCTCGGGAATTCCTTCCTTACCTAAAGTAAGAATATAGGTCAGAGCTCTTACCACAACCAGGAAGTTGCCGTAGAAAGCCTTCATATCTCCAATACTCTTTACCGGCTTAACGAAGTGCTTATCCTGCTCTCCTTCCACAAGTACAGAAGGGAGGAAATCAGCAAGAAGCTTCTTACATCCTACAACACCGCTTCCGGGACCGCCGCCACCGTGCGGAGTAGAGAAGGTCTTATGGAGATTCAAGTGAATAACATCGAATCCCATATCTCCCGGCCCATAACGGCATTCAAGTTAGCACCGTCATAGTAGTTTAAGCCGCCGCAATCATGAATGAGCTTTGTGATTTCCAGAATATTGTCATCGAAAAGTCCGACTGTGTTCGGGTTTGTCAGCATTAAACCTGCTACATCATCTCCGAGCACCGCTTTCAACTTCTCCATATCCACTAAACCGCGCTCGTTCGATGGAATGGTTACTACCTTATAGCCTGCCATTGTCGCACTTGCAGGGTTTGTTCCGTGCGCGGCATCCGGAATGATGATTTTATCTCTCTTAAAGTCATTTCGACTTTCATGATATGCCTTAATCAGCATTAAGCCCGTAAATTCTCCGTGAGCACCTGCTGCCGGCTGTACAGTAAGTCTGTCCATTCCGGTGATTTCACAAAGCAGCTTTTCGATGGTCTGGATTACTTCCATAGCACCCTGTACCGTACTCTCCGGCTGTAAGGGGTGAATATCCGCAAAGCCTTCCAGCCCTGCCATATCATCATTGACCTTCGGATTGTACTTCATCGTACAAGATCCCAGAGGATAGAATCCGTCGTTTACGCCTCTGGACTTCTTCGATAACTCGGTGTAATGCCGGCTGAGTTCCGTTTCGGAAAGCTCCGGAAGATGCAACTCGGTTTTTCTTCTATCGCCTTCAGGAAGAGTCTTAAGCTCTACGTCACAAGGGGGAAATAAGCTACATTGTCTTCCTGCTCTGCTTTTTTCAAAAATCAGCATACTTACACCTCCTTTATAAGCTGTACTGCCCGGTCAATAGAGGCTTTGTCATTTACCTCCGTGCAACACCAAAGGATTCTCTTCTCATCCAGTGGATATCCTCCGAGGATGTCTTCCTTTTCCAGAGCAGCCAAAACCTTATCGGAAGGAATCTCTGATTCCGTAACAAATTCGTTGAAGAACTCTCCGTCCTCTGTTCTCTTAAAGCCAATCTTCTCCAGCTCGGCAGCCATATAATGCGCCTTGGAAAGACAAAGCTCGGCAGCCTGCTGCAGGCCTTCCTTTCCTACTGCCGCAAGATATACGCCTACAGCCAGTGCGCAAAGCGCCTGGTTCGAGCAGACGTTACTGGAAGCCTTTTCTCTACGAATGTGCTGTTCTCTCGCCTGTAAGGTCAGAACATAACCGGTTCTTCCCTGATGATCCTCTGTCGCTCCTACGATTCTTCCCGGAAGACTTCTCTTCATGGCATCTGTACAAGCCATAAAGCCGATGTAGGGACCTCCAAAGGAGATAGGAAGACCAAGGGCTTGTCCGTCTCCTACGGCAACATCTGCACCGTACTCTCTCGGGGTCTTTACCAGACCTAAGGAAATGGGGTTCACGCTCATTCCGAACTTTGCACCCTTTTCGTGTGCGATTTCTCCGATTTCCTGCGCCTTTTCCAGATTGCCGTGGAAGTTCGGATGCTGAATGAATACTACTGCCGTCCCTTCATCTGCATGAGCCTTGATATAGTCTATATCCGTCAAACCGTTCTTCTCGGGAATGATTTCCACTTCCATCCCATTTCCATGGCAGTAGGTCTTTATAGCGGAAATATAGTCCGGATGCATCAAAGCGGAAACAAAAGCCTTGCTTCTCTTTCTTTCCCGGCACATATTTACCGCCTCAGCCGCAGCGGATGCTCCGTCATAAATGGACGCATTGGAAACATCCATGCCGGTGATATCGCAAATCATCGTCTGATACTCGAAAATAGACTGCAATACACCCTGGCTGGTCTCTGCCTGATACGGGGTATAGGAGGTTAAGAAATTCTCCTTGGAAATAACACTCTTAACAATAGCCGGAATAAAGTGTCTGTAAGCACCTGCACCGCGGAAAATCACGGGGAATACATGGTTTTTCTTTGCCATACCCGTCATAATCTTCCGAACCTCAAGCTCCGACTTGCCCGAGGGGATGTTTAATTCTGCACTCAGCTTTACTTCCTTGGGTACATGAGAAAACAGCTCGTCAAAAGACGCAAAGCCGATTTCTTTTAACATCTCTTTTTGCTCTGTACTCGTATTGGGAATGTATTTTCCCATAGCCTCACCGCCTTTCTTATACAGTCTTTAAGAACTCCTCATATTCATCCGCTGTAAGCAACTCTTCCTTATCGCTTACATCCTTAACTTTGATAAGCCAAGCCTCGTACGGCTTTGCATTCATGCTCTCCGGAGCATCAAGTACTTCTTCATTTACAGCGCTAACGGTTCCGCTTAAAGGAGAAAGTACATCGGAAACCGCCTTAACGGACTCCACATCGGAGAACGGCTCTCCCATGGTCACTGCATCGCCAACTTCCGGAAGGTTGATGAAAACCAAATCACCCAACTCTGCCTGCGCATAGTCGGTAATACCTACTAAGTACTCTCCGCCTTCTTCCTTCACCCACTCATGAGATTTTGTGTACAATAATCCCTGTAATACTGCCATTTCTTTATCCTCCTTGTTTTCTTTATCTCTAGCACGGGGTATCCCCTTGCTAATCTTTGTTCTCTTTTATTCTCTTTTGTTCTTCTTTGTCTTACAAAGCTTTTCTCTTTTGCAATGATTTTACTCTTTTACAATTATTTAGCTCTCTTATAGAAGGGAAGCGGAATGATTTCTACTTCTACCTTTCTTCCGCGCACATCTACTTCCAACTTTGTACCGACTTCCGTATAGCGTGCATCCAGCAAAGCCATACCTACCGGCATATTTAAGAATGGAGCCTGCGTTCCGGAAGTAGTGTGTCCGATAACTTCTCCGTTTAAAAGAACATCCTGTTCTTCACGGATAATTCCTCTTCCGATAACCTTAAGTCCCACTCTCTGAATCTTCGGCTCTCCCTTTGCTTCAATGGCAGCCTTACCGATAAAGTCCGGCTTATCCATCTTCACTGCAAAATTCAGTCCTGTTTCAAGAGGAGTAATCTCATCATTCATCTCATGTCCGTAAAGCGGCATGGATGCTTCCATACGAAGCGTATCTCTTGCTCCCAATCCGCAGGGAACAAGTCCTTCTTCCTTACCGTTCTCCAGTAAGAGATCCCACATCTTCTCTGCATACTCATTCTTTAAGTAAAGCTCCACTCCGTCTTCTCCGGTATAGCCTGTCTTGGAAACGATGCAGGGCATGCCGCCAACCACTGCGTCAAATACTGCATGATAGTACTTTGTCGGGACGTGCTCTTCTTTGGTCAGCTTTCTTAAGATGTCCATAGCCTTCGGGCCCTGCAACGCAATCTGAGAATACTGATCGGAAACATTTTCAAATTTCACATCGCCGAACTGGTGCTTTAACATCCAGTCAAAGTCCTTCTCTTTATTTGCCGCATTTACAACAATAAAGTAGTCGTTGTCTTTTCTCTTATAAACAATGAGGTCATCCACAACGCCACCCTTTTCGTTACACATAAGACTGTAACGGGCTTGTCCGTCAACCATATTTTCAAAGCGGTTGGTCAAGAGCTTCTCCAGATTGGCTAAGGCATCCTTACCCTGGCATAAAATCTCTCCCATGTGGGAAACATCAAACAGTCCCGCCTGCGTTCTCACCGCTAAGTGTTCCTTAATTACACCGGTAGGCTCATACTGTACCGGAAGGCAATAACCTGCGAAAGGAACCATCTTTCCCCCTGCTTTCACATGGGCATCATACAGCGCTGTTCTTAATTCCATAGCATTCCTCCTTTATTTTGTCTTAAAAAATGTATCTATCCCAAAAACTCCGCAATTTCTTCCGCGGAAATTCTGTAGATTTTTCCTTCCAGATTTCGACTCTTTAAGCCCTCATAGAGAGAGTCCTTGTCGAAATACAAGCCGATAAAGGCTTCTGCAATTTCTTTTTCGTCCAGAGTACTGAAGAAATCTCCGCTTACTGCGGCTTCTTGAATTTTTCCCTCCTTCACTTCAAAAGAAAACTGCATCTTTCCTCCCGGAAAGCGTCCGGTTTTTTCTATCGAAAACTTGGGGTTTTTTCCATATAGCTTTTCCCTATTCTCAAAATGTTCCTTCGCAAGTGCGGAAACCCTTTCCCGCTCGGAATACTCCAACTTATATTCCCTGCTCCTTGGATCAGCTGTAAGAATCGCTTCCAGCATTTTTTCTTTAAATGCTTCCGGACTGATCTTTTCTTGCAGGTGTTCGGCGATATTGCAAACCCGCTCCCGTACCGATTGAATACTTTTGGATCGAATCTTACACTTATCCACCTTGGTAGAAGCCACCATTTGCTCTATATCCGTATCGAATAAGAGGGAGCCGTGGTGAACGATGCTCTTTCCAAGGCGATACTGTGCATTTCCGGAAAACTTTCGTCCTGCTATACACAGGTCATTTCTTCCATTAAACTCTCCATGAACCGACAGCTTTTCCAAGGCATTTAAAATCGGGCTCAAATATCCTCTGAAGTCAATTTCCTCTCCCCTGTCCCGATCGATGAAGCTGAACTGCCAGCCTCCAAGGTCGGTGTAAATCGTTCCGCCTCCGCTCATTCTCCGAACCAGATGAATCCCTTTTTCCCTGACATAGGGAAGGTTGATCTCTTCCATAAGATTCTGGTATCTTCCGAGCATGAGTGTCGGTGTGGTTCTCCAAAAGAGAAAGACGGTTTCCTCAAAGAGCTTCTCCATTGCCAGATAATACTCTAAGCCGAAGTTTTCATAGACATTTGTACTATCCAGCTCAATATAAATCATGGACGTCCTCCATCACTTCCCAAGCCTTATACGAGCTTCTGGCAAGCGGAGCCGAGGCAACAAAGCGAAAACCGATGTTTAATGCCTTTTCCTTATATCTTTGAAAATCCTCCGGGCTGGCATAGCGCGCCAAGGGATAGTGCAACTTTGTCGGTTGCAAGTATTGCCCTATCGTTAAGATATCACAGCCGGTATCGTAGACATCCCGCATTAACTCTTCAATCTGCTCTTCCGTCTCTCCAAGCCCCACCATAAAACCGGTTTTCGTACGGATATTCTTTCCGTGCTCCTTGCAATACTGTAGAACAAAGAGAGAACGCTCATAACTTGCCTTGGAACGAACCGCTCTCTGCAGCTCCTTTACCGTTTCCACGTTGTGATTTAATACATCGGGAGCGGCCTCCAACACGATATCCAAAGCCTCCGTATCTCCCTGCATATCGGAAATCAGCGCTTCCACGGTCGTTCCCGGGCAAAGCTCCCGGATTGCTTGAATGGTCTTTGCAAACTGCGTAGCTCCCCCGTCCGGAAGATCGTCTCTTGTAGAGCAGGTAAGCACGACGTGCTTTAGATTCAGCTTCTTCGCGGCAAGCGCTACATTCTTCGGCTCCTCCTCATCAGGTGGTTCCGGTCTTCCCGTACAAACATTACAAAAACGGCAGTTTCTGGTACAAATGCTTCCCAGAATCATAAAGGTAGCCGTATGCTTTCTATAGCACTCCGCAAGATTCGGGCAATTTGCTTCCTTACAAACCGTATTCAGATGCAGGTCTTTCATCAGACTTGCCACTTCTTCCGTAGCTTCCTGATTGAAGCGAACCTTGAGCCAGTCCGGCTTTTTCTCTGAAAAGGCTTTCTTTTCTTCTATTCTTTCCAAGCTTTTTTCCAATGCTTTCTCCCTTACAACTATGCTTC
>ERZ773074.1240-NODE-1240-length-10007-cov-3.344755_pt1 | contig 10007 bp, 10 predicted proteins | sample MGYA00580615_ERZ773074 | MGnify/ENA primary metagenome ERZ773074 (study PRJEB29015, sample SAMEA2738126) | human oral metagenome | biome: human oral; feature: human-associated habitat; material: saliva | place: China | collected 2160 ...
TCAAGCTCTCTAACATTTTTGCAGGGTCCACACCCAGAAGATTTGCAAGCGCCTCATACTTTATATAAATGTATGCCTCATGTCCTGCCGGATGTGGTGGCCGATGATACCATCCGCTTCTGAAAGTTGCCCATATCTGATGACGCCAGTCTTCACGCCCAATGGCAAAGGCCACTACCGCACCTTCACCCCTATCCTCTATAAGGCCTTCAACTATTTCATCATTGCTATCCACAGTTATAGTTGCGTAGCCTTTAACAACATGCTCCCTTTTTGCTGTCACATCATCAGAGCCGACGCCACCTGCTCCACCTCTTAAAAGTATCGCCTGTGCCATATTACACCCCCTTCATAAGTAGCAAGATATCGGTTTCAGGCTTCTTTACAAAGCAGCTTATCACTATATATCCGTCATAAGTGTCTATCCTGTCCACACAACTCCAAGCCTTTTTTATAGCCTTTACCCTTGCGCTATCAGTAACTCCGTCAGGTATCCGTAAGGATATCTCAGGCACATCTGTAGCCTTGATTCCTGCCACATCTATACGCTGTGTGTAAGGTCCTTGAGCACTAAACCTTGAAGCTGTCACTTGTATCTGCCTTGTATTGTTCGATCTACTAATTTGTTCCTGTAAATTATCCGCCTTTTTCCCAAAATCCTCATACACTTTGGTCTTTAAAGTATTCACCTTATTATCTAAGTCCTCATATGAAACGTATAGAACACTTGGATGAGACACAGTAACATTGCTGATATTTGAAAACACAAGTTCAATTCGTACTCTTTTATCTGTTCTTTCAACTGTACTTGTATTTATCACATATTCGGCATCTGCACCGCAGTTATCATATGCATACAGCTTTATACCACTAGACGTTTCAACCATGAGGCCAAGCTCTCTAAAGTAGTAATCAAAATCGACATCAGGAAAATCACCAGTCACAACGCAACCCGTATCTGTTAAATCAATTGATAATTCAGTGATTTCTAACCTTTGATTTACTAATCTTTCTATCGTATTAAAGTTTGCCGGTGGTGATCCATCCCCAATTACCATAGAATGTATTTTTAAAGCGTCTTCTGTCTGTGCCTTGCTTAGTGCCCTTCTTCCACTTGTAGTAAGTGTCATTCCATTCCAAGCCATTAACTCACCTGCCTTATTGTCAAAATATTGGCTTCGCTGATAATACCTCTTTCAAAGATATTAAATGTTAAAGCCTTTTCATATATCAGATTTGCCATCATGTTTGAAGGATTTATCTCTTCCATCAACTTTTTTATCTCTTCCTTTTGACTATCAAACCTTGTATATACGCTTATTGTTACTGTGTAATCCTTTATTTTTACATCATACCCTTGCTCACCACATATCAAAGCCAATCTCTTTTTTAAGCCTTTCAGTGTTAGTGGAATATGATTAAACCATCTCGACAGTACTCTTGACCTTCTTGATTCAAGAGTATCATCCGCCAATGATTTTATTCCTACAATATCTTCAAACCTTGATAGACCATACTCATCTGCAGTACTTATGTATTCATTCTTTAGAATCCTATCAAAAGATTTCCACAAAAATTCAAATTCAGGATTTTCTGCATCAAGTAATGCAATGTTCTCTTTAAATTCCGCTAAAAAAGAAGGTAAGTATGACGCCAGATTTACATTTCTTGTCATTCTCTTACCTCCTTAAATACAGGGATTTCATATTGATTCAGTGCCAAATTTTTATTAACTCCATTTATTGTCGTATTACCAATATCCACAATGCCTTTTATTTGTAAAAGCCTTGTTTCAATCTGTGCTATTCTTACTATCAAAGATGATGTGATTGCCCATGATTTACAAAGTTCTAGCAAATACACTTTTATAGCTTCTTCCATAGCACTGCGCATATTAGACCAGCTATAACCCGTTTCAAAAGTAATCTCGGTTTTTACAGATATTTCAACGCCTCTCACACTTTTCACATTAACTACGTGTCCTATAGGTGCAAGTCCGTATCCTTCCCCTGGAGTATCCTCCGGATCTATTGTCTGCTGTACATTTTTTATCAACTGATTTGATGCAACTCCAAAGTTAGAGTCTACTATAGTCAAAAGTACAGTTCCTCCAACTGTCAGCTTCTTTTCTTTCCCTGCACTAAACACAGTAGTAAGCCATTTGGCAACATCCGGATCCAGCTTTTTTTTAGTTGTATTAACCCACTCTTCAACCTTAGTTGTCGGTATTAAATCTATAGGTTTTATATCATTATTCCATGCCCTTGTTACCTTAGTTCCACCAACCCCTGATATGGCATTTGTTCTGTCTATATAATCCTTAACATTACCTCCAAACGCACTCTCTTTAAAGCTGTCAAAGTATCGTTTTCTTAGATTATCTGTAGTCTCATCATCTTCGCCCGGAATAAGTACCTCAGTAAGCTCTGCAGTTTCAAGGCCTTGTATATACTCAATTGGAATCATTGTCCCAAGAATTCTATTGCCTATAGTTCCTGGAGTTTCACATTGTACTTCGTAGCCTCCGTCAGAGTCTGTCAATACTCTTGTAACAATATAATTTAGCTCGTTTACATTAAATCTTTTACCTATTACATTGATTCCTGAAGGTGTAAACTTTCCACGTAGAATTGCTTTACTTGCCTGTTCCGGAATAACTCCTCGTTCTTTGCATCTCAAAATAAGGTATTCTCTTGAGGCAGTATCGCCATAGGAATCTGATAATATAGAGTTTAATTCTATATACACCCTTTGAAGTTCAAGTGCAGCAGGCGCAAGCGCATCATATATAATGGAACCTTCTCTTTTATCAAAGCTGTTTGGTACTCTTGAAATCATTCGTTCAAGAATTTCATTAAAAGTTACATCATACATTAAAAATCCACCACCTTTTCTGCATCTATATTTCCGAATATCGTGTGTGCAACAAAGCTTACACGTATCTCACCTTTTTCAGATGTGTCGAATTCAAAATTGTCAACACTCTTAATTCTTTTATCCCATGTAAGAGCCTCTGTAATTCTACGTTCTAGTTCAGGGCACACATACGATACAGGCTCTCCATACAAATCCAACAGCTCAACTCCATAATTCCAAGAATACATCTGATGTTGATACCTTTCTGTTGATAAAATCTTAAAGATGGCCTGTTTCATTGCATCCAAGCTGTCTGTATGTCCTTGTATTCTGTTGCTGTCAGATTTCATCTTATATGTGTAGGTTGGTATTTCTTCTATCTCAAAATTTTGACTTAAAAAGCCTTTATCTGAAGGTATCATCCTGTTCTATCCACCACTATATACTTTTGTCCATCCTGCTGCCTTAAAAGAATAACCTCATTACCCACAACCAACCCATTGTGAATAGTTATCTTCTTCTTTTCACCGTCAGCAGTAACCTCTCTTGCAAGCACAAGTTGAGATTTACCAAGAGTCAGTTTCTGATCTACTATAATCTCAAGTGGTAAGACTTTTATTACTTTCCCAAAACAGACTTGTACCGGCTTTGTGGCTTCATATGCCTCAACAGCAGCTTTTTTAACAAGTTTTACAAACTCAACTGCATCAGCCAACAAACTCACCTCCTCTAAGTGTCAAATCCATTACATGCTGGTCCAACTTAAATGTATGTCTAACCTTTTCCACCAACATAAAGTTCTTCAAATTAACATCACCTAATGCAAGAGATACAACAACAAGGCTTCCTGCCCTTACCCTCGTATCCCCTATTACATTTGTTATTTTTAAATTTCTGCTCTTCTTGTTGTAAAGCTTTAAAAGAGCATCTGCTTTTGCTTGCCCGTTCTCACCTTTAGAGAGCGTATCAAAATACTGCAGCACTCCCCATTCATTCATATGCGTACCATCTTGAGCAATATAGATATCTCTTTTTCCCGTATCTTCATTGTCATATGACAACTTTATTTTGTTATATACGTCAGAGTCTATACTTGATGAATATTCAAAGTTTTCTCCTGTTTCTTCATCAATTAACAGATATGCGCTTTCTTCACCTACACGCATAGATGAAATGTTTTTAAGTGTAATCTTGCCAAAATCATCAAACATTACAAACATTTCTTTTGTATTTTGCAATGTTAAATCCAAAGCATTTTCAATCATATCAAATAAGGATGTATTATCTTCTACTCTGGAAGCAATTTTAAACTTTGTATCTTCTAAAGTACCTGTTTTTAAGTTAAAGTCTGTCGCTATCATCTTAATGAATTCAGCGGCTGTCTTATTCTCATATACATATGTATCTTTATTATTTAGATACCTAAGCTGATCATAGGCTGTTACAGATATAATTTGATTCTTATCACGTCTCTTTGCAAACACAAAACCAAAGAATACCTCTTTTCCATCTACCTTTAATCCAACTGTTGCGCCCTCTTTAAAATCAATAATATCGTCCTTTATCATTTTAAAAGTTAGTTTGCCGGGAGTGCTTCTTCTTTCAGTGCTCCACTCAATACCTTCTTCAACAACCGGAATATACGATTTACTTCCTGAAGGATCCGATATCAAAAGTTCTATATCCATCTATGCTCCTCTAATCAAAAGTTCCCTCATCAACCCAACCATAAACGTTGGAATTTGAATCAACATGTATTAAGTGCCATGGATGCGCCTTTCCCTTACCATTCGCAATAGTTATTCTCGCTTTTCCAGCTCTTGCCGGATAACCTTTTGCACCCTCGTAAGAAGTATAAAAGTGAGTTCCACCATGATAATTCACAATATCACCCACTTTATACTCTCCCTTAGGGGCATTCTCTGTTGGCCTAGACTCTTCAACAGTTGCTTTTGGGGGCTCAGTACTTGAACCTTCTGAAGATTTAATACTTACCGTTTTTGTTCCGTACTCTTTGTATTGTTTAAGTTTAAACTTCACTCCCAAATCAAAGCCTTCACTGGCCTGTTCTGTTATCTTATATTCTTCAAGTGACACCTTTATATTGGTTGAGAAAAGCACCTTACCACTCGGCATTACACGAGACACAATGAATTGAAAAGGCTTCCTACTTGCTTTTAATTCTTCAAAATAACCAAGAAAGTAAGAAGCTCCCTTAAATCCGCCTTTGTAACTTGCAAAAGGATATTTAACTTGAGGTATAGTGCAATCAAATTCTATATCAGTTAATTCCGCCTTTTTAAGTATATTGATTTGCCCTTCATCAATCAATGTAACCTTTGAATTTGCATTGTTTATCTTAACCTGCAGCTTATCCGGAGCAATAGGTAACAAGCATTTATTCAGATAAAAATCATATCCTGTTTTTCCCATCTTAATGTGCTCCTTCCGCTATTATATCTACCGCCTCATATACCGCATCTGTAAGACCTGACAGCACTCCGTCAAGGTCACCGTTGTTAGAGACGTGGTTATTGTTTATCTGCTCAATGTTGATTTCCGCTGTTGTAAATCTATTTATTGTTTCCTGCTCAGCGATATCACGAAGATACTTTAAATCCTCTTCCGTGATATCCATTGCGTCTTTTATAGCTCCTGTATTTCCTGCCGTATCAGCTGCTTTTCCTGCTATATCACCTAACTCGGGTATATTTCCAATACCTAACGGGTCTCCTATGCTTGGAATTTCAGGATTAATTACACCCTTAAGCATTCCTGACACCTTATCCACAACTCCATCACCCCAGCTTGCACCGGCACTAAAGGCATCTGAAGCCCAGCCATCTTTGAATGCGTCAAATGTAGACATTCCACTATTAAACGCATCTGATACGCTCGTATAACTTTGTTTATTCCCTGCGGCTGCGCTTGACTTTGCAGCATAGTCATCAGCCGCACTGCTTATCCCTGAAAAATCAAACTCCACAAAAGGTAACTTATTCAATGCTTCGCAAATACCCGCCACTACAGATAGCGCTGTAGATAACAAATTGTAAAACCATGATTGAATACCTGATATTGCATTGCTAAATGCTGTCATCATATTTGAAGCAAGCGCTCCGATAGCATTTCCTATTCCTATCGCAATATTTGCTACGCTTAGGCCTAAATTCCTGAAAAACTGAATTACAACGTTAATACCACCTGTCATTACTCCAAATCCTGTATTTGCAATGCCCGTCATTTTTGCTATTGCGTTGCACACGGCAAATATTATCGCAATCACAGCAATAATAAGTATGATAATCCATACAAGCGGACAAGCATATAATGCCGAATTAAGTCCATATTGAGTTGCTGTTGCTGCTGCTGTAGCCACCGTAAGGGCTCCTGTTGCTGCTAAATGAATCATCTGTGCCGCAGCCATTGCCAAGTGTATGCCGTTGCTTATAAAAGACACTGCATTTGCTGCAAGTTGTGCGCCATAGTATACCGCCAAAGCTGCAGCTACTCCATAAATAATAGGTGCCAACCATGACCAATTATCTGCAATGAACGAAGCACCCTGCCCTATTAAATCAAAGATATTAAGTACTACATCAGCAACCGTTGCCATTGCTCCTATTGCACTGTTTACAAAAGTTTGAAACCCTTCACTATTTGCTAAAGTGTTAAGTCTGTGTAATACCGGCTCAAATGCCTTTAACGCATAGTTTGAAAATGAATTCCAAATTTGTTCAAATGTCTTAGGCATCTTCTCAAACTTTGCATTTGTTTCATCAGCGGCGGCAAACACCGCAGCCTTTACAATATCGGCGGTAATTTTCCCCTCGGCTGCAAGGTCTTTTAGCTTACCGATAGGCTTCCCGAGATAATCCGCTATTGACTGCATTATATTTGGTGCTTGCTGGAATACCGCATTGAACTCTTGACCACGAAGTATTCCCGATCCCATTGCTTGAGTAAGCTGTAACATAGCTGCATTGACACCTTGAGTTGAAGTTCCTGCGATAGCGAATTGTTTGTTTACTTGCTCCATAAACCCAACAACTTCTGCAGAACTATCAAATGCATTCCCGGCTAAACTTCCAAGCTTTGATACAGCATCTGCAGTTTTCTGATACTGTCCTCTTGCCCTCTCGGCAGATTGGAATATCATATTCTGCATTTCTTCAGTAGTCTGCAAGCCATCATTCATCATATCAAGCCTTGCCGTCGTTGAAGTCAAAGTATCAGATAACCCTAAGATAGCTTTACCCGATTGTATGGTAGCATACGCCGTAACCATTCCTTTTATAGAGTTCATCAAATTATCAGCACTCGTTGTGCCCTCATTGATTGCCCTGTTAAACTGTCCTTGCTCATCTGTATTATCTCTGATATATCGCTCAGTCTCACCTACAGTTTGCATTAGCCTTATGTATGAATCATTGGCAGAAGATACATCCATATCGCTCATAGCTCTGTTTAAATTTTCTTGCTCAATCATAGCTTGGTTTAACTGACTACGTAATTGTTCAAGTCCTGCATTTGCTTCGGCAGTACCCACGTTCATAGGATTGCTTTCTATTTGCTGTATGCGTTCTTGTATGGCCTGCAATCTATTACCCATTCCGTTTATATCGCTAATTGCACTAGAAGGTAATATGCTCATTCCGGCTGCTGTATGCGCAATTTGACTTTGTGTAGAATTCAAGGTGCTTAACATAGTATTTGCACTTTGAACTTCTTGCTGAAATCTTTCAACCCCTGTAGTAGTAAATACTTCAGGACCGTTATATGATTGCCACTGAACCTGCTGTGGCTCCGGAGCTTCAGGAGGTGTTGAAGGGGGTGTAGGCGAAATTGTGTTGTCGCTTACACTCTGCATGGCAGAATCTAATTCATGTACTGCCGTAGTAGCTTGATTTATTGAATCCCTTGCAGCATCAATCGAAGTGGTATCCACGCCGGAATTCATTGTACTATGCAGTTCCTCCATTGCAGAGATACTCATATTGACCGAATTAATAACTTGATACAATACGCTTGTGAAATTATCCTGTAATTCTATAGCTGTTTGAATCGTTGCCATTATTTATCCCCCTTTCCTACTCATTTTTCTTTTCGTTTCTTTCTCTTTTTCCTTGTCATTTTGAGTTTTTACCCTTATTGCTGCTACAACAAAGGCTTTTTCCTGCTCATCCATTGCAAGGAAGGTCGAAGGCAATATATGTAATTTAAGAAGGGCATAGTAAGCATGATTAGCCTCCCAATCCCCTTCTTCTATTAGTTTTTTGCTTCTTCTACCTTATCTTCAAATGAAACATTGAAGCCCTGGAAATTTTGAACATACGCTGCAAGGTCATTATATTCACCCGGATCATCTACCAAAGCCATAAGCAGTTCTTCAGGCGTGTTTACACCGTAACTATCCTGAAGCTCTGCATCATAAAGGTCCGGTGAAACAATCGAAGCAACAAGCATTCTTTGTACATAAAGACTTGTTTTTAATTTCTGACGGTAAACGTTAGGCTTCCCCGTAATTGGTACTTCTATAGTACAGCTCTCTCTTATCTCTTCATTCTCTTTAGATGTTATATGTCTGAACTCCCACTCAAGTGGTTTACCGTTTTCATCACAAAGAGATTTAGTAACATGGTGTGTGGCATTCTCCTTCACAACCTTGTTCGCCTTCATAAATTTACTGAATTTTGACATTGTTATATCTGCCTTTCTGTTTTTGTTATACATAAACCCCTCATAAATGACTACTGCCACACATGAGGGGTTAACTACTTTATGTTCTAATTTGTAAGGAATCCGTCTAAGGATTTAAACTCCTCAGGCATCTTGAAATCTTCAAATGTAAAATCCATATCCTCATCAAGGTACTCGCCGTCTGCATCAAACTTGGAAAGCACTCCACCATCAATATTACAGTCGATAAATATTACTGTTTGGCGTCCTGCCTTTGAAGTAGGATCTTCATTTGTAATCTGTATATCAAAATAAATATCCTCACCTGTATCCTTATATTGGGCCATCAGCTTCCTGAATATTGATGTGTTGTAGTGGAATGTGGCTGAACCTGTTCCCTTCCACCCCGTGGTTTTATTACCTTTTCCGGTCTTTCCAAGGATTGGTATTTCCTTTTTAGTCTTGTCAAACTTTGCCTCAAACTTAATCGCCTGCATAAAGTTATATCTGCGTGTTCCTATTGTAACGAAACATTCTGCAAGAGATGCACAAAGTGTATCCTTTGCTTTCATTGTTATATTGGACATCTATACTCCTTCCTTAAGCAACAGTCACTGTCATAAAAAGCTTTGACATCGCATTTACTACAGTAACCGCATCTGTTACAACAACTGATTTCTTTGTACTACCCGGTGTAATTACAACATCTGAATCGGAAAAATTCTCAATTGCCCTGATTTCCTCAAGTTGCTCATGATGTTTTACAATGTCGGACCACAAAGATGTTCTGCCTGCTGCATCATTCGGTACAGCTCCAAGATATTTTGTGTTGAAGAGAACTGCAATATCGTTTGCAATCTGGTCAATCACTCTTATTGTCTGATTATCCTTAAACACATTTCCGTGTTCCTCGGATGTTGTTACCAAGGTGTTGATATCCTCCAGAATACGCACATCTGAGCCAACCTTATGCAGAACAAACTCTCCTGACTTAATGGCCTTTCTAAGCTCGTTTTGTGTATATCCGGTATCAACCTTGAACTCTCCGTTATACTTCTTATTCTGATTTGATCTATTTACCTCGCAACCTGCAGATATGCCTGTTACCCAGTAAACTAATGAGGCCTCACTCCATCCTGTATCAAGTACCTTGTTTTTTACGCTTGTTGTTCCATAATAATCTGCTGAAGGATACCCATAAAGTACAAGCTGAAATTTAACTCCCATTTCTTCACGAAGCCTCTTAACAAACGAATTGAACATTCCTCTTGTAGTATCATCCTTTACTACAACACCCATTGTGTTATAGGAATATGCCTCAATTTTATCTAAGTACTTTTGATAGGATGTACCACTTACAGTACCGTTAGTGCCGCCTGTAAGTGGTGTCGCGGCGGTTACAGCAATTGTAGCGTCACTCTTGAACTTAACAAAATCATTTGCAACCAAGTCTCCAACTGCCGCCACTATCT
>ERZ773074.1241-NODE-1241-length-10004-cov-2.892954_pt1 | contig 10004 bp, 8 predicted proteins | sample MGYA00580615_ERZ773074 | MGnify/ENA primary metagenome ERZ773074 (study PRJEB29015, sample SAMEA2738126) | human oral metagenome | biome: human oral; feature: human-associated habitat; material: saliva | place: China | collected 2160 ...
AGACAACAACATTATATATTCAGGAGGTTAGTATGCCAATTAGTTTAAAAAAGGGACAAAAAGTAAGTCTTACAAAGGGTAATCCGGGTCTTAAGAATGTAGTGGTAGGTCTTGGATGGGACACAAACGCATATGATACAGGTTCGGATTTTGACCTTGATGCGGCTGCATTCTGTCTTACAGATTCAGGCAAGGTTTCAAGTCAGAATGATTTTGTATTCTTCGGTAATCTCAGTCACCCTTCAGGTGCTATAACTCACCTTGGAGATAATCTTACAGGTGCAGGTGACGGAGATGATGAGCAGATCAAGATTGATTTATCAAAAGTTCCGGCTGAGATTACAAAGATTGCATTTACAGTTACTATTTATGAGGCTGAGGCAAGAAGACAGAACTTCGGTCAGGTTTCAAACGCATTTGTCAGAATTTTTGATGAGAATACAGGTGAAGAGCTTTTAAGATATGACCTTGGAGAGGACTTCTCAATAGAGACAGCTGTAGTATTCGGAGAGCTGTACAAAAACGGAGACGAATGGAAGTTCAATGCTATAGGCAGTGGCTACCAGGGCGGACTTGCAGCACTTTGCAATATGTACGGCATTGATGCGGAATAAAAAATATTGATACATTTTAGGGCCGGGCGCTTATGTGCCGGTCCTTTTTTATAAAAGTATTTTTTGTAACAAATAATACTGAAAAAAGTCTTATATAATATTATAATTAGGGCATACTAACTTAGATAAGAAGGAGAAATGTATGAGTAAAATACTTGATTTAGATAAACCGGTTTATGAACTTGCAAAGGAGTATCCTGATTTTATTGATATATTTGCAAGTCTGGGATTTGCGGATATAAAAAATCCTGTGATGTTGAATTCTATGGGCAGAATTATTACAGTGAATAAGGGTTCCAAGATGAAAAAGATTCCGCTTGAGAAGATAAAGGAAGTCTTTATAGAGCATGGATATGAGATAAAGGGAGACTCTAAAGAAAGTAAAGAGGAAGATACGCCAAAAGCAGCAAAAAAAAGTCCGGATGTGGCAAAGGATGATGCAAGCAGTACCGAGCTTATAAAGCAATATCTTTTAAGACTTTCAAACGGTGAATCACTTGAGTCCGTTCAAAAAGATTTTAAAGAAAGGTTTGAGTCTGTAGATTCAAGTGAGATAATGAAAGCCGAGCAGGAACTTATGGAGTCAGGAATGCCTTATCAGGAGGTGCAAAAACTTTGTGATGTTCATTCGGCACTGTTTCACGGTTCTACTGAGAATGAGACAAGTGAGATAGAAAAGACATTGGATCTTGCAAGCGGTTCGGGGGCGGATACAAAGGAACTTGTAGATACCGTAGGGCATCCTCTTAATACTTTTACAAAAGAGAATAAGAATCTTGAAAGTTATATAGATGAGTTTGAAAAAAAGCTTGATAATAATACTGTAGACAGAGAGCTTTTGAAAAAGATAAGGGAACTTTCAATACATTATGCGAAAAAGGGAGATCTTTTATACCCGCTTTTAAAGACGAAGTACAATGTCACAGGACCTGCAACCGTAATGTGGTCTGTGGATGACGAGATAAGGGACGAACTTGCAAGGCTGTTTGCTATTGATAAAGAGGATGAGAAGTGGGTAGAAGATATAAAAGCTGTACTGACAAGAGCAAAGGAGATGATTTATAAGGAGGAAAATATATTATTTCCTATTTGTGCGGCCAATTTTACAGGTGAAGACTGGATAAATATATATCTTGACAGTAAGGACTATGAAAATTGTTTGGGTGTGGTGCCTGAAAGCTTTGAACTTGCAGAAAATTTGAAAAGAGAGTTTGACGATATAGACGGTGAGATAGTTTTGCCGGGAGGACATTTTACAAAAGAGCAGCTTATTGCAATGCTTAATACCATGCCTTTTGAGATTACATTTGTGGATGAGAACGATATAAACCGATTCTTTAACGAAAATGATGCTCCGAAAGCATTTAAAAGGCCTCTTATGGCTATTGACAGAGATGTGTATTCATGTCATCCGCCGAAGATTGAACCTATGGTAAGAGAAATCATCGGCAGCTTCAAATCGGGAACTCAGGATGAGGTATCTGTATGGTTGAAGAAAAACGGCAAGGATATGCTTATAAAATATATGGCGGTGAGAGATAAGAACGGTAAATACCTTGGAACTATGGAGATAGTACAGGATATGGATTTTGCAAGAAAGCATTTTGAAGAAGAAGCATAAAAATTTGGGGCCTATGAATAATCATAAGCCCTTTTTCTATGCGATAATATTTGTAAGTCCGCTCTGTATAAAGGAGTTTGTAAGTACGGCCAGCTCGTGAGGAGACATCTCAAATTCGCTGTCAACCCATCTGACAAGTAGACCTACGGTTCCCGATATGATAAAATCGTAGTACAATTCAAAGTACGGCATATTCTTTTGCTTGATAAATGCTTTATACTTATTAAAAACACATACACGAAGTTTACTTCTCAGCTCACTTGAAAAGCTTGCTTCCAAATCCTCATGTAAAAATATCTTTGACATATCTTTGTTCTTATATATGAATAAAAACAGCGCCTCAATAAAAGGAACAAGATTGTCGGTATCCGGAGCTATAGAGGTAAGAATACTTTCAAAATCCTTTAAAAGATCTTTTTGAATGTTGTCAAGCAGATCGTATACATCCTTGTAGTGCAGATAAAAGGTTCCGCGGTTTATATCCGCCATCTGAGCCAATTCTTTTACCGTGATGTTTTGGACTTTCTTAGTCTCAAGCAAGGTGCTGAGACATTTTCTAAGCTGTGCTCTGGTTTTTCGTACTCGTCTGTCCAGTGTTTGTTCGTTCATAATCCCTCCAAAATATATTGTACAATTAAATTTGATATTTATAAACAGATAACAAAATATCGTTGTTTAAAGTACTGATATCATTTAATTAACTATTGTACATAAATGTACTTAAAAGTATAATCACTTCCATAGAAAAAAGCAATAGTAAAATAGAGGCGGTTAGGATGAATAAGAAGAATATTAAAAGAAATATATTAAGGAAGACTAAAATGGGAGTTGCGGTTTCACAGATTGTTTTGATGACATCTTTGAATATGTTATCAGGTCTTGCTGGTACGCCGCAGATAACTGTTGATGAAACAGTATATACAAACTTGGATTATTATGGAACAAGGAAGGATTTGAGCATTGTAAAGGGAGTCAGCTTAAACGGTTATACAGATTTTAGTGACTACGGAGATTACAGCAATGTTATAAATATGACTTCAGACAACGCACCGAAACTTGATGTAAATCAGGTGAGCTTTTCATCACTTGACAGTTCCAAGAAGTTTTATTATGAGGTAACACCGAAATCAAACGATTTGGAACTTCCTTGGAATTTTGACGTATCATATAAGTTAAACGGTGTTCCTACAAAGGCTGAGAATTTGGCAGGTGCATCAGGTATGGTTGAGATAAATATAAATGCAAAACCTGTAAAAACAAAGTCCGATTATTTAAACAACAATATGATTCTTATGCTTGGAACGGATGTGGATATGACAAAGAATCTAAGCGTGGAAGCTCCGGGAGCTCAGATACAGAGTCTGGGTAAGAATACTGTAGTTTTGTTTATGGCATTTCCGGGAGAGGAAAAAGATTTTACTATAAGAATAGGAAGTGACAGCTTTGAGAGTGCAGGCATTATGATGGCAATGGTCCCTGCAACTATGGATTCACTGGATAAGATAAAAGAAATAAATGATGCGAAGGATGATATAAAGGACTCTGTAAATGCCATATATAACAGTAGCAATGCACTGCTTGATGTGATGAACTCTATGGGAGGAGGACTTAAAAGCCTTAACGGAGGATTAAAGGAGTTGCAGTCTGCAAGAGCTACTATACATTCATACGGAGACAGCTTAACGGGACAGACCGATACGGCTATACAAAACCTCAATTCACTTGCAAATACAACCTCCCAAATGGTGCCGCATCTTGTGACATCAAAGAATGCATTGAACGACTTTAATAAAGATATAAATAAGATAGATAAAGGAGTAAGTGATTTAAAGCCTGTGCTTTATGATTTGACGGACAGTATGGGAGAGGTGGAAAGCTCTATAAGCCATATAGGCTACCTTTTGAATCAGGCAAAAACGGCCGAGGCGGCAGCTTCTATGAATGATTTGAGTGACAAGCTGATACTGTCAAAGAAAAAAGCACAGCAGTTGCAGCAGATGATAGACGGAAGCGGAGTGCTTGCCACAGCATCAAACGCTGCAGGAAATATCAATATCTACTCTATGGACCAAAGTTTGAGACAACTTTACGGAGGACTTGCAGGTGCGAATATGATATCAAGTGCAAGCGGAAACAGTGCTGAAAGCCTGTATTACAGATCGCTTCAAAGTGCGGTGGCTTCCACAAGTGCAATGTATCAGGGACTTGGAAAAATGCTTGGTGAAACAAATGCATATATAGATGCCTTAAATGCCGGTATTGCAAAGGACGGAGTAAATGCTGTAAAAAATATAAATGATTCAATACTTACAGGTAAGGATCTTGCCAACAATACTACAGATATGATTGATGACATACAGGTTACAACGCTCAATCTGACTGAGATTATTGATGATATGAATGCCCTTAACAAGACTGTAAATTCATATCATGACAGTACCTTGTCTGCTGTTGATACGGCAAACAATATAATAAACTCTGTAGATACCAATATAAATGTGGCAGCCGATACATTAAATACAATCAACAACATCTATAAAAACTCAAAGGATACCTTGAATGCAGGCACAAAGGACAGCCTAAGTGCAAGTATGGAGATTGTAAATAAGTCATTGGATGCGTTGAAAGTCACAGATACTATAAAGCAGTCAAATGACACTTTAAAGTCTGTTTGGGATGAAAAGGTTGACGAACTTGAAAATGACAGCAATATTTTAAAGATTGATACCGAGGCGACAAAGACCTCATTTACATCCGACAAAAATCCTGAGCCGAACTCCGTACAGGTTGTACTCAGAACACAGGAGATAAAAAAAGGTGACAGTGACGCCGTAGTGGATTTGGAAAATGAAGATGAAAATATGACACCTATAAAAAGAATCGGAAATATATTCAAGAAACTTTTTGATTTTATAAGATCTTTTGTATCAGGTAAATAAGATTTGAGAAATGCCGTTTTAACGATTGAAAAATTGTTAGAACGGCATTTTTTTAATAAAAATTATTTTAAGTAGAGCTGAAAGTATAGTATAATGCATTTGTGATTGTATCTTTACAATCTTAGAGAATGATGATGAATAAGGATTTTTATGAAAACTAAAAAATTTAGATATATTATATTTGTGTTTGTATTTCTGTTGGCGGTGACAGGCTTTTTATTGTACTCATTTTTGAGAAAGAATAAAGGTACTGCGGATATTGAAGAGGTTGCAAAAAGTGATGCCAATATACCGAGGCTTTACAATGTACTTGGAGATTATTATATAAACAAGATGTACGGTTACAGTGACGAGATGGATACAATGGCAAGTGACAATGTTTTATCACTTGTACTTGATGATTTCAGTATCAAGTTCAGGATTGTAGATGCAAATATTTCCGAAATAGAGGATTATGATTACAGTATCAGAACATTTGATACAAATGAACTTGTAGAAAGCGGCGATAAAAAGAAGGTGGAAGGTGATATACTTGATTTGCACCTTTCAAGCCTGATGGAAGAGAATAAGGAATATTTCTTACAATTAAGATTGTATACAAAGACAAATACATTCAATTACTATACCAGAATAATCAGAAGCAATACGGATTTTGCAAAAAAGCTTATAGATATGGCAAATACATTTTCAAATAATAACTTTGACAGCAATAATGCCAGAGAAAATACGGTGTATTTGGAGAGTGACGGTACAGGTAATGCAAGAGGGCTTGAATATGTTACATTAAAGTCCGACTATGAGATGATGAGCTATAACGGTATGAAGCTTACTCCTTCAGAGAAGGAAGTGAAACTTGTAAATTACAACGGAAAGATAGGAGAGATACACTTTGGCTTCACTGCGGATGCCGACGGGAAAAGCTATAATATAGAAGAGAATTTTATCTGTAAGGCGGGCGCACAAAGACTGTATATGCTTGACTATACAAGAACTATGAATCAAAGACTCTCAAAGAATCTTGAATATGCCAAAAAGCTTGATTTGGGTGTAGGAAATAAGGCTTCAAATATTATCTCAAATAAGAGCGGTGAAAAGATTGCATTCCTTGCAGACAATAAGTTGTTTTTATCGAATAATAAAGAAGGAAAGCTTGAGTTAGCTTATACGGCAGGTAATAATGACAGTATATTGCCGCTTAAGTTTGGAGACGGGCTGTATTTTTTAAGCTACGGATATAATGTTGATGATTCTCATATCGGTGATGTAGGCGTTAGTCTGTTAAAGTATTCGGATGATAAAAAGGTTTCAAAGCTGGCATTTGTAAAAGTCGATGTAGATGCGGCAAGCCTGAAAGAGTCTGTAAATGAACTGGCTTTTTTAAGTGACAGCGGTATGCTTTATCTGAAACTTCTTGATAAGGTGGTAGGTCTGGATATAGGCTCGGGAAACTACGTTACCGTTGCAGAGAATCTTGAAAACGGAAAGTATTCAATATGTCAGGATAAAAGTCTGATTTCATGGAATGTCGGAGACGGCTTAAATATCTACAACTTTGCTACCGGAGAGAACAAGCAGCTTGACAATGCGAATGAGGTAATGTTACCGATAGGATATATAGGCAGTGATTTGGTTGTGGCTATTGAAGCGCAGAATGTGTCAAGTACAATCAACGGAAAGTCTACAGGAAATATTTTTGAAAAGGTAAGTATATACAATAATCTTTTGGAGTTGCAAAAGGAGTATACTTATGACAACAGATATATTGACAATATAAATGTATCCGGAAATCGTGTGCATATAGATCTTTATCAGTATGACGGCACAAACTTTACAAGAGCCGGAGAAGATACTATTATAAGTAATAAGTCTATAACAAATGACACCAGAGTATCGTCATATACCGATAACTTCAGGTGTAAAAACTATGTTGTAGACACCACAAAGTATATAGAGAGTGAAGTTTCTTATGCAAAGGAACTTTCTGTAAACAGCAATAATGTTTTGTACAATATAGAGTTGAACAGAGCGTATTTGCAGAAAATGTACTATGTATATATAAATTCCAAGCTTACAGGTATATATGATGAACCGGCAAAGGCTATAGAGGATGCATACAATGATATGGGATTTGTCAGAAGAAACGGAATAATGGTATATGTGAGAGCTATGGTGGACACTTCGGCGAATACAAATTTTGACGTGTCAAAGGCGGCCGATTATGTGAACTATTGGGAGAATGACAAGCTTACAAGATTCCAAGGTATCACACTTAAAGAGGCTATGTATTTTGTGACAATGAAGAAGCCGGTATTTACATTTACCGCAATAAATAATCCTGTAATTATAATTGCATATGACTCTAAAACTGTCGCAGTATATGATATAAATACGGCAAGTGTACAGAAAATAGATATAAACGAGGCACAAAGTATATTCAATAATACGCAAAATGACTTTTCTTGTTTCTTTACCTTTAGAATGTAATGTGATAAAATTACTATCGTAATAAAAAAGAAAGAAACAGATTAAGATTTTTTTGTAACTTAGTGGTCAAAGTTTTTAAAAAAATTGTATTGTTTTATATAGAGGAGAAAAATGGCTCAGTATATAATGAACGGCGGAAGCCCATTGGTAGGAGAAGTTGCTATAGGCGGTGCAAAGAATGCGGCGCTTGGTATCTTGGCAGCAGCCATAATGACAGATGAAGATGTTTATATAGATAATTTACCTGATGTGAAGGATATCAATGTAATGCTTGAGGCAATCAAGGCTATCGGTGCAAGCGTTGACAGACTTGACAGACATAGTGTCAAAATCAACGCATCAAGTGTGAAGGATGTTTTGGTAGATGATGAGTTTATAAGAAGAATCAGAGCTTCATACTATTTTATAGGTGCACTTTTGGGTAAATATAAGAGTGCGGAGGTGGCTCTTCCGGGAGGCTGTAACATCGGATCAAGACCTATAGACCTTCATCTTAAGGGATTTAAGGCATTGGGTGCCGAGATAGAGATTGAGTCAGGCAGAGTAAAGGCTCATGCCATAGATTTGGTGGCATCGGATATTTACCTTGATACCGTGTCTGTGGGTGCTACTATAAATATCATGATGGCGGCATCACTGGCGGAGGGCAAGACGGTTATAGAAAATGCGGCTAAGGAACCGCATATTGTTGACGTGGCTAATTTCCTCAACAGTATGGGCGCCGATATAAAGGGTGCAGGAACGGATGTTATAAGGATAAAAGGCGTAAAAGCTTTGCACGGCAGCAGATATTCTATAATTCCGGATCAGATAGAGGCGGGTACTTTTATGTGTGCTGCAGCTATCACAAAGGGAGATATTACAGTTAAGAATGTTATACCGAAGCATATGGAAGCCATAAGTGCAAAGCTTATGGAGATGGGATGTGAAGTTGTAGAGTTTGATGATGCGATAAGAGTTATTGCAAAGAACAATCAAAAGTCTACAAATATCAAGACATTGCCGTATCCGGGATTCCCTACAGATATGCAACCGCAGATAACTACCGCGCTGGCACTAGCAAGCGGCAGCAGTCTTGTGGTTGAGAGCATTTTTGAAAACAGATTCAAATATGTGGATGAGCTTGCAAGAATGGGTACAAATATAAAAGTAGAGGGTAATACCGCTATGGTTATCGGTGTGAGCAAATTGAGGGGGGCAGCACTGAAGGCTCCTGATTTGCGTGCAGGTGCGGCACTTGTATTGGCAGGTCTTGCTGCGGAAGGACAGACTACTGTAGACGATATTAAGTATATAAAAAGAGGTTATGAGGACTTTGAAGGTAAGCTTGCATCACTTGGTGCCGATATAAAGGAAGTGGACAGTGAAGTTGAAGCCAGAAAGTTCAATATAAAGGTTGTATAAGAATGTTTTGCGGACGGTGTAACTGTCCGCAATTTTTTTAAACCTATATGAGAGGATTTTGTGAACAATCATATGGAAAAAGAGGATTTATTATATATCTGTAAGGGCGGAGATTGGTATAACAAAGACAATGTCCTTTGCTTTAAAGGTAATGTATCCGGGAAAGAGATAAACTTTGATTTTTGCGGTTACAGTGAGGATGAGGTGTTATCAGGTTTAGGCTACTTTATTGAAAGGATAATAAGGGATTTTGAGAGACTTGATAATAAAGCAAGGGATATTATAAAAGAAAAACATAAAGATGAAGATACGGATATATTAAAAATTAGTGATATTTATTTTGATAAGAGTGGATGTTATGATTGCTTTGGAATGGGTTATTATGCGGGGGAATCTCATGCAGGTAAGCTGTATTTGAACGTAAAATTTAATGATAAGTTTCAAGCCGATGAAGATATAGTATATGAGGTGTATTAGAGGATATGTATTGATTTGATATTAAATATATTTGATATTGATAAGTGAAGATAAGGATGATATTCTGAAAAAAGTCTATAAATACAAGGCTTTGCCCCGGTGTAAAATTTTTTTGAAAAAATAAAAATAAATGCTTGACATTATTCGCTTGGTGCGATATTATAATGAGGCAGTTACGGAGAGGTATCGAAGTGGTCATAACGAGGCGGTCTTGAAAACCGTTTGTCCGCAAGGGCGCGTGGGTTCGAATCCCACCCTCTCCGCTTACTTTTTGCCCTAAAGGCGAAAAAGTAAACAGAAGAAGGATAACTCGCAACCAAGCAGAAGTACCCAAGTGGTTGAAGGGGCTCCCCTGGAAAGGGAGTAGGCTGTTAATAGCGGTGCGAGGGTTCAAATCCCTCCTTCTGCGTTGAACCATGATAATTTAAGATTAAACAGTACACACAACCCTGAAAATTCACATAT
>ERZ773074.1242-NODE-1242-length-10003-cov-44.216828_pt1 | contig 10003 bp, 10 predicted proteins | sample MGYA00580615_ERZ773074 | MGnify/ENA primary metagenome ERZ773074 (study PRJEB29015, sample SAMEA2738126) | human oral metagenome | biome: human oral; feature: human-associated habitat; material: saliva | place: China | collected 2160 ...
AGAGAAGTCACTTGTGAACTAGTTTTAGAAGAGTTTGTCCATTTATTGATAATCTGGTCCAAGCTACCATCTTTTTTCATTTGTGCTAAAGCTTCGTTAAATTCTGTAACCAGATATTCGTACTTGCTACCTTTTTTAACACCGAAAGCAAAGCTTCCAACGGCTTCTCCGTCCATGTTGATACTGAGATCTTGCCCTTGGTTAATAGCGTACTCGATAACTGGTTTGTCATCCATGATGGCATTTACAGTACCTGTACTGAGACTGTTATTCATCAAATCGCCAGTATCAAAGGTTTTGATAGTGAAACCATATTTATCTTTGATACTTTCTAGGAAACGTTGTGCCGCAGTACCGTTTTTAACACCAACAGTTTTACCACGGAGTTCTTCATACTTAGTGATTTTGTTAGACTTAGTCGTTGCGATGACAACTTTTGTATCATAGTATGTATCAGACATGGTAAAGACGTTTTCACGTTCTTTGGTTTTTGTCATACCAGCCATGATCGCATCTGCTTGCCCTGCTTGGACCGCATTGACAGCAGCATCAAAGCCTGGATAAGACATTTGGATATTCCATCCTTTTATCTCAGCGACTTTATTGATAATGTCGACATCAATTCCTTTATAAGTCTGGTCTGTATCTTTAAACTCAAAGGGTGCATAAGCTGTATCACTAACAATCTTGATAGTGTCCGCATTAGCATAGCCTAAAGAGAATAAGGGAAATAAAAATAATAAAAATGCAAGGATTTTTTTCTTCATGTTTAGTCTCCTTTTTAGAATATTTATCCATTATAGCAGAAAATAAAAAAGTTGGCAAATATTTAGTGTTTTTATGTAAGAAGATGTGACATTGGGTTTCTTGTGATACTGATTTTTTTGATGTAAAAATTAAAAGAAGCCGAACACATAATGATGAGTTCGGCTTGTTCTATATAATAGGAATGATTAGCTTGACTTGTGCACCATTATTGCTATTTTCTAAGTGCATAGTTCCATTATGAAGTTTCATGACACGTTTGACGAAAGATAAACCAAGTCCATAGTGACTTTCTTGAGAGGGGGTTCTTGCTTGGTCATCTTTATAGAAAAGATTTCCAGCATTTTGTAATATGTTTTTTGAAAAACTAGATTGGTTATTCCATATAGTTAGAACTAATTGACTATTTTCTTGTGAAATTGTTAGGTTGATTTGTGCATCATTTTCTTTTTGATGTTGTATTGCATTATTAATAATATTTGTGATTGCTCGGAAAAATAAATTGGAATGAATTGTGATTTGTGTCGATGGATTTATTGTGTTTGTAAATACAAAGTGTGTATTTCTAGGAACTAAAGGTGTGATATGTTCCTTTAATTGATGAGTTACTTGTTGAATTGAGATCTTTTCAAGTTGAATATCATGGTCATAAAAAGTTTTGGAGTATTGGATGAAGTGGTTGAAATAATCGTTTAACTGAATACTTGCTTGCTCCAGATCTTTTAGACATTCCATTACTTGGGGTGTTTGTTTGGTAGATTGTAGGAATTCAGCATTTCCTCTTATGACAGTTAGAGGAGTTCGAAGATCATGCGCAGCGCTAGATACTTGAAACATGAGTTCTTTTTTTTGTTCTTTTTCATTTTCAATCCTATTTTTTATATCAGATTGCATTTTTTCGATTAGTTCATTTGTTTCAATAAATTCTTTAATCTGCAAATGGTGATGTTCATTTTTGGTGAAATATAGACCACTATGATAAACCATGTTCATTTCTTTTTGAATCTTGGTTAATAATTGTCGAATATTTGTTACAATGATAAGAATTAAAATGATGCAAAGATAAATCCAAGAACTGACGCTAAAAAATAAAGCAAAGAGATTGGCATTTTTCTCATTGATTCCAGATACAGAAGATAGAAGAGCGGGAAGTATGTAGAAAAGTATAAGACATAGAAGAAATTGCCTAATGATTTTAAGGTAGGTATGCTGAATGAGTTGTTTGATTGTCATTTCTTTTGCCATTTGTATCCTCTTCCCCAAACCGTTTTGATAGGATCAATTTGATAAGCCTTAAACTTTTGTCTGATTTGATAGATGTATTCGGTGATTGAACGTAGCTGTACATCAGAGCTTACAGGATAGAGGTAATCGTAAAGTTCATCTGCGCTAAATATTCGGTTCTCATTTTTAGCTAAAAGGTAAAGTAAATCAAATTCTCGCTTAGTTAGAGAAATGCTTTTTGATTGATAATAAACCTCTTGACTATCTCGATAAAAAGTTATATCTGAAATCAATTCTTCTTTAGAGGTTTGGCACAATCTTTCCTCTCTCCGAAGATGCATTTGAATTCTTGCAATCAATTCCTTTATGCTAAATGGTTTTGTGATGTAATCATCTGCTCCAGCTTGTATCCCCTTTAGTAAATCTTCTTCAAAATCTTTAGCAGTTAGAAACAGGATTGGAGTAGTAATTTGTGAACGAATGGAGCGACAAATCTCTAAACCAGAAATAGGCATCATGACATCAAGTAAAATCAGATCGAATCCAGTAAAGTCACAAATATCGATCTCTTCTATATTTGATCGAGTTTCTACGTTAAAATTGTTTGCTTCTAATGCATTTCCAATTAATCGTAAGATTTTTTCATCATCGTCAATTGCTAAAATTTTATACTTCATGATCCCTCCAATTACTTGTGTATATTATAGCAAACATAGAAAGTAATTTGTTAGAAATGAAAAAATAATTATAAAAATGTTTATTCTGATTTTTTTCTGATATTCTCCTGATATACTTGCTCCAAGTGAAGATGAAATTTCACAAAAAGTCAGAAGGGAAAAGAATGAATGATAACAATTCAAAATCTACATAAGGAATATAATAATAAAATTGTCTTGCAAAATGTAACTTTCAAAGCTAAGAAAGGTGAGGTAACTGGATTGATTGGACCAAATGGTTCTGGGAAATCGACTTTAATCAGAATTTTACTTGGTTTAGAAAATAGTCAGACGGGAATGGCATTGATCAATGGAAAAAAATACTCTCAATTGGGAGATAATCCTTTTTGTGTTGTTGGATCATTCCTCGATAGTTGCCAACCTTACCCAACAAGAACAGGATTCCAGCATCTTAGGTGGATTGGCTTGGCTTGTGGTGTTGACAGAAATAGGTGCAACGAATGTTTAGACTTGGTGGGGTTAAGTGAAGCTAAAAATAAAAAAGTAAAAGACTATTCATTAGGAATGAAGCAACGTCTTGGTTTAGCAACAGCCTTATTAGCAAATCCTGACATTTTAATTTTAGATGAGCCAATCAATGGACTAGATCCTGAAGGAATACGCTGGGTACGTAATTTTTTACAATCTTTTGTCAGTGAAGGTAAAACTGTCTTAATGACAAGTCATTATATGAGTGAGTTAGAATTAACTGTAGATCATTTGGTCGGTATTTCTAATGGGAAGATTGTTATTGATGGTCCTACCAAAGACATTTTGAAACAGTTTGGATCTTTTGAGGAAGCATATTTTAAGGCGCTCGAAGGGAAAGAAGGTGAATAATATGTTGAAGCGTTCCTATTTTAGTGACCTTTATAAATATAGTAGTTTACCTACTTTTAAATTTACTTTTTTTCTTATTTTGGGAGTCAGCATATTTTTTACAATTCAAAATATCCAGGTGATAAATGCCTTAGTAGAAGGAAATGGCCAAGCAGTTAACCTTGATCCGTCTATGTTATCATCGAATCCAGTCTATACAGTCAGGGATGCTCTCTTATCTTCACCCTACCAAGCAAGTGTTATTTTCTTGCCAATCTTGGTTTCACTTGTTTATTCAACCCATTACCAATTTGGAGATGATTATTTTAGCCAATTATTGATTCCTAGCTGGAAAGTTCGTCTTACTGGTTTTATTGCTAGTTCGATAGTCTTATCACTACTTTCTACTGTAATATTTTCGATAGTAAATGCTGTTATCTTACTCATTTTTCTAGATTCAACTTTAAAGAATTATTTAGAATTTACTTTGTTTTTAGATGTGACGGCAAGAGTTGTGATATTTGCAATCGTCCTCACTTTATTAGCTATATTTTTAGTAAGAGTCACAAAAAAATCAATTTCTTCATTAATTACAATCGTTTTATTATTAGTAATTACTTTATCAGGTATTCTAAGAGGACTTTCTTCTAACATAGAGAATCTATTACCTTTGATTGGAGCAAAGTCATTTGCTTTTGGCCGAGTTGAAGGGACTCAAACGAGCCAATTGTATGGATTTATTCTTTTAGTAGTTGAAGGTGTTGTATTCTTAGTATTGATAATTGTTGTAGAAAAGATGCGAATGGGGAGGAAGAATGGCAAGAATATTTATCAGTCTTATCGTCAAAAAATATAGCTTAAAACCCGTAAAGTACCAGATAGCTATACAGTTGCTTCTGATAGGTTTTGTGTGCCTACTAAGTGTGTTACCAGTTGCAATCAATGGTAGAATTGTAGAATTATCTTTAAAGCAAGCTCTTGTTTTTGCATCAATGCTCTCTGTTGCTATAGGGTGTGTTAATGCATTTGTAGACTTACAATCACACGAATCAAAACTAGTTTATTTGGTTAGTGGAAAAAGGATCTTAAGTTCAATGAGTATCCTGTTCGTAGAGTTATGTGATGTGTTACTACAATCAACTTTATATTTCATTGTACTGCATATATGGTTCCATTTTTTTAGTAGCGAAAATGGTGTAGGTTTAGAAATTGTCAGTTTCTATTTGATTGGCTCCATCCAATACTTTTTAGTTTCTTATTTTTTAAGTTATTTTTTTAAAAGTTCAATGAGTAGTTTAGCAATTTTGTTGCTATTTCCTTTTTTGGTACAACCGTTCATAGAAAGAGTAGCGGAACCATTGACTAGTTATCTATTTTATAATATTATTACGGATACAATACTAGGGAGAGCATCCTACTTGCAACTATGTGTTTATGCTATGGAATTGGTGTTTTCACTTGGAGCCACTCTTTACCTTTTGATAAGGAATCAAGAAGTTAAGTAGTAAAGTAGTCTCATAAAAATGATGCTGATGAACAAGCTTTGCTACTTCTGTAAGTCATTGACGTTGATGTTTATTACGTATTGCATTGTTTCAAATAAAAGACAAGACTTTCGAAGTAATATCGAGAGTCTTGTTTAGTTTTTACTTCTAATATGAGTCCATTTAATTATATTGTCATTTAAACATGTACTGATTTACGGGATTATTTTGTTACATCTTGTATTTCCCTTTTATTCCCCAACTCAGAGAATTCTGGCGATTTATGGTAAAATAAGGTCTATATATGTGAGGACAAAGAGATGATCAATAGAATTACAGACAACAAATTTAAACTTGTATCCAAATACCAACCTTCTGGCGACCAACCGCAGGCTATTGAGCAGTTGATAGATAACATCGAGGGTGGTGAAAAAGCTCAAATCTTGATGGGGGCGACTGGTACAGGGAAAACCTATACCATGAGTCAGGTGATTTCAAAAGTTAATAAACCAACCCTAGTCATTGCCCACAATAAGACCCTAGCAGGCCAGCTCTATGGGGAATTCAAAGAATTTTTCCCAGAAAATGCGGTTGAGTATTTCGTATCATACTATGATTATTACCAGCCAGAAGCTTATGTTCCATCGAGCGATACCTACATCGAAAAAGATAGTTCAGTCAACGATGAGATCGATAAACTTCGTCACTCCGCTACATCAGCGCTCTTGGAGCGTAACGATGTCATCGTTGTAGCATCCGTATCTTGTATTTATGGTTTGGGTTCTCCTAAGGAATATGCTGATAGTGTAGTAAGTTTGCGCCCAGGACTTGAAATTTCTCGTGATAAACTCCTTAATGAATTAGTCGATATTCAATTTGAGCGTAATGACATTGATTTCCAGCGGGGAAGATTTCGTGTGCGTGGGGATGTGGTGGAGATTTTTCCAGCATCTCGTGACGAGCATGCCTTTCGTGTTGAGTTCTTCGGAGATGAGATTGATCGTATTCGTGAAGTCGAAGCTCTTACGGGGCAAGTTCTGGGCGAAGTGGATCATTTGGCTATTTTCCCAGCGACTCACTTTGTGACCAATGATGACCACATGGAAGTAGCTATTGCTAAGATCCAGGCGGAATTGGAGGAGCAGTTAGCTATCTTTGAAAAAGAGGGTAAACTCCTCGAAGCGCAACGCTTGAAACAACGGACAGAGTACGATATCGAGATGTTACGTGAGATGGGGTATACCAATGGTGTCGAAAACTACTCACGTCACATGGATGGACGAAGCGAAGGAGAACCACCTTATACGCTTCTTGATTTCTTCCCTGATGATTTTCTAATTATGATTGACGAGAGTCATATGACTATGGGGCAGATCAAAGGAATGTATAATGGAGACCGTTCACGTAAGGAAATGTTGGTTAACTACGGTTTCCGTTTGCCGTCTGCCTTGGATAACCGTCCCCTTCGGCGTGAAGAGTTTGAAAGTCATGTCCACCAGATTGTCTATGTTTCAGCGACGCCAGGTGATTACGAGATGGAACAAACGGACACCGTGATTGAGCAGATTATCCGTCCCACTGGTCTTTTGGACCCAGAAGTGGAAGTTCGCGCAACAATGGGACAGATTGATGACCTCTTAGGTGAAATCAATGCTCGTGTTGAAAAGAACGAGCGTACCTTTATTACAACCTTGACCAAGAAAATGGCAGAAGACTTGACAGACTACTTCAAGGAAATGGGGATCAAGGTCAAGTACATGCACTCGGATATCAAGACTTTAGAGCGGACAGAGATTATCCGAGATTTACGATTAGGAGTCTTTGATGTCTTGGTTGGAATCAATCTCCTTCGTGAAGGTATTGACGTGCCAGAAGTTAGTCTAGTTGCTATTCTCGATGCTGACAAAGAAGGTTTCCTTCGTAACGAACGTGGCCTCATCCAGACTATTGGTCGTGCTGCCCGTAATAGTGAGGGGCATGTTATCATGTATGCTGACACTATGACTCAGTCTATGCAAAAAGCCATCGATGAAACGGCTCGCCGTCGTAAAATCCAGATGGCTTATAATGAAGAACACGGTATTATTCCACAAACTATTAAGAAGGAAATCCGTGACCTGATCTCTGTAACCAAGGTAGTTGCCAAGGAAGAGGACAAGGAAGTCGATATCAATAGCCTCAACAAACAAGAACGCAAAGAATTGGTTAAGAAACTGGAAAAACAAATGCAAGAAGCCGTCGAAGTGCTTGATTTCGAGTTAGCTGCTCAAATCCGTGACATGATGTTGGAAGTCAAGGCTTTGGATTAGATAGGATAAAGCGAATGAAGATTATCATTAAAACAATGGAAACTCCTGAAGAGATAGAAGGAAAATCTCTCGTTCATTGGCAAACGTGGAGAGAGGCTTATGACGATCTTTTACCCGCGGAATTTCAGGAGACGATGACATTAGAAAGATGTCGATTCTTTAGTCAAAAATATCCAGAAAATACCTTGATTGCGATGGATGGAAAGCAGGTCGTTGGATTTATCAGCTATGGAAATTTTCGTGATGAGACTATTCAAGCTGGTGAAATCATTGCCTTATATGTTTTAAAAGATTACTATGGAAAAGGTGTGAGTGAACAGTTAATGCATGCTGCATTTGTTGCTCTTGATCATTTCTCTGAAATATTCTTATGGGTATTGAAAGATAATAAGCGAGCCATTGCTTTCTATCAAAAAATGGGTTTTACTTTTGATGGCCAAGAAAAAATACTTAAACTTGGAAAACCTGTTAAGGAATTGAGGATGATGTGTTCTTCACATAAAAATTCCTAAAGGACGTATCTATCAATCTTTGAACCATTATCAACTAATCAAGTATAAAAAGTGAAATAGATAGAATGAAACAAAGAAATGAAGGAGAAGATGAATGAAAATTCTAGTCCTCAATGGACACCCTGATAAGGAAAGTTATTGTCAGGCTATTTTTCAAACCATTGTAGAAAATATTGAGTCAAGGCATCATGAGCTTGAAGTCATCAATCTTAATGAAGAAGATTTTGACCCTGTTTTACGTTATGGTTATCGAAAACGTATGGAAGAAGATTCTTTTATCCTTCGTTCTCAGAAATTAATCCAATGGGCAGATCATTTCATTTTTATTTATCCTATCTGGTGGAGTAGTATGCCTAGCCTCATGAAAGGCTGGATTGATCGTGTCTTCACCCCTGGAATTGCCTACTCTGCTAATGATCAGGGATGTTTTATCTGGAATTATCTAAGAGGCAAGCAGTTTAAAAAGTTATTAAAAGGGAAAACAGCCAGTATTTACGCAACCTCCATGGCGCCCACTTGGTGGTACAAAATCTTTTCGGGTCCTATCAACATTCCAGATAGCTATGGCATCTCTGTTTTGAAAAATTCGGTCTTGAATCACTGTGGAATTAAAACTAAGCGCGTGTGCGTACTAGGTGAAGTTGGACGGGATGTGAATACAACAAGTATGCGTGAAAAGCATCTCCAAAAAGTAGCAGAAGAAGTTAAAAAACTATCATGAAACAAAAAAGTAAGAGACAGAAAACATTAAAAAAACACCAGAAATCAAAGCGAAAGATTGATCTACTAGACCGCATGAATCTGTGGTTTGTGCAACATTCAACAATTGCCTGGATCCTTGATGCAAGCGTTCTGTTCTTTTCTGCTCTAGGAATATTATGTCTATTGTACGGGACAACCCTTATTCCAAGTCCCTATCGGGAACCGCATTATAGTTTTCCACTTTTTTTAAATCTTTTTGTATTGGTGAATGCATCTTATCATACTTTCCTTCGTACCTTTAGAAAAGACTGGATTTCCTTGCGAAATTTTGCAAAAATGTTTTTATATCCTAACGGAATTGCTTGTGTATTCCATTTAACAATTGGGATGACCTCTAAAAGAGGAACAAGATTACTTCCGATATGGGCATTAGACTATCGCTATATCTGGTTTCCCCTCGTTACTTATTTCATTTTCTTTCTAGTGCCTATTGTGACAATTATAATTTCCAAGTATATTGAAAAGAAAAAGAGGAAAAAAGAAAATGGGGAAGATTCACTTGAATGAAAAAGCATAAAAGAAAATCAAACACAAAAAAGAATCTATCAAGGAGAGAAAGTTTTCAGCTCTTGCTAGATTCTCATAAAATTATAAGCTTCCTCCTGGTCCTTGGTCTCATCTTAGGAATAGGACTAGGTATCAATCTTGTTTTTAAACTCCTTCCTATTCCGTCGCCATACAGAGATATCAACTATAGTTTTCCAATATATATAAATCTTTTTTGTCTGGTGTATCGATTATTTGACTATTGGTTCCTAGACTTGTCTAAGACAAGGATGACAATAAAAAGATATGCAGATTTATTTATCTATCTTAATAGTATCGGTTTAGTGGTTCATCTCTTTATTGGTATTGGTGGGAAAAATAGTAAAGGGATTTTACCTCCCCTCTTATCCCTAGACCACCGTTATATCTGGTTTCCTATTGCAACTTATCTGATCTTTTTCAGTTTGGCGTCTATTATAACTCTAGTAATGAAATATATTGAAAAGAAAAGGAGTCAATCATGATGAAACATCTAACTGTATTTAGGTTTATTTATCTTTTGTGCCTGGTATTTGTACTGATTCATTTTATCTTAGGGCTTTTTGGTTTAGCCTTTACACCAGTCTTGTGGAATCTCTGGTTCTTTGGTCTTTGCTTGACCTTATTTATCCAACCATGGACCATCTTTTATAAAACAAGAATCTTTCAATGGCATCATCTGATTTTTCAGGCTCTCAGTGGATTCTTTGCACTCTTGATCTGGTTCATGACATTTTTCTTCTTTTCCATGGTTCCAGATTCATCTATGCCAATCAATATAGACTACTATGTGATTAGGGAAAAAAATGAAATCAGAATCAACAGAGGATTTTTACTCCATGAAATTCATGAATATCATGACTTAGTTAATCCTTTGATTATGAAAT
>ERZ773074.1245-NODE-1245-length-9986-cov-29.598731_pt1 | contig 9986 bp, 5 predicted proteins | sample MGYA00580615_ERZ773074 | MGnify/ENA primary metagenome ERZ773074 (study PRJEB29015, sample SAMEA2738126) | human oral metagenome | biome: human oral; feature: human-associated habitat; material: saliva | place: China | collected 2160 ...
TAAAAGTCTGTAAAATTATTATTTGAATTTCTAAAGAAAAAGAAGCTCAATGTATCGAGCTCCTAGACCATCATTTTTTGTTTTTCTTGTTTTGGGATCATTCGAAACAACACAGATATAAAACAGTAACATCTCCTCCTTGATTCTTGATAAAGTTTTGGGACCATTCGAAACAGCACGGCTTTAAAACGCACAATTGGAGGAGCGAAGAAATGGAGGAGTTTTGGGACCATTCGAAACAACACGGCTCTAAAACTCAAGGCTTCCTGTGTCAAACTTTTCGTATGTTTTGGGACCATTCGAAACAACACGGCTCTAAAACTTCTTAATCTATTACATACAAGTAAGTCTGAGTTTTGGGACCATTCGAAACAACACGGCTCTAAAACAGGAACTGTATATTCTGAACCAGTTATCACGTTTTGGGACCATTCGAAACAACACGGCTCTAAAACGTGATACCAGATGATAATACTACGTATGGTGTTTTGGGACCATTCGAAACAACACGGCTCTAAAACACAGCTTTTTTCTTCAACATGACATCATGCGTTTTGGGACCATTCGAAACAACACGGCTCTAAAACAACTTCGCGATTGGCTCCTTGGTTTCTTCAGTTTTGGGACCATTCGAAACAACACGGCTCTAAAACTGGATACATCCCTGTATCTCAAGAAATGATGTTTTGGGACCATTCGAAACAACACGGCTCTAAAACTATTGACTCCCGTCGTGCTCGCGTTCGCGTGTTTTGGGACCATTCGAAACAACACGGCTCTAAAACGACGGACTAACCACTAGATTATCTTCCCTGGTTTTGGGACCATTCGAAACAACACGGCTCTAAAACGATGTTAGACTCCGAAGCGGTGCGATACCGGTTTTGGGACCATTCGAAACAACACGGCTCTAAAACGGATTCTGGGATGTGTCATTATAGAAAGGCGTTTTGGGACCATTCGAAACAACACGGCTCTAAAACGCACCATTTGACGATACACATCTGTCACGAGTTTTGGGACCATTCGAAACAACACGGCTCTAAAACTCATCCTTGCACCATTCCTGATACAACCACGTTTTGGGACCATTCGAAACAACACGGCTCTAAAACGCAGCGTCTGTATAGCTCAAACCAAGACTAGTTTTGGGACCATTCGAAACAACACGGCTCTAAAACATACTTGTAAACAGGTTCGCAAGACTATTAGTTTTGGGACCATTCGAAACAACACGGCTCTAAAACTGAGTATACTGCTCTTCAAAAAAAACTGAGGTTTTGGGACCATTCGAAACAACACGGCTCTAAAACGAAATAGCTACAGTGGTGAAAATATCGTTGGTTTTGGGACCATTCGAAACAACACGGCTCTAAAACCTGTAACATTTCATACTTTCAATTATCTATGTTTTGGGACCATTCGAAACAACACGGCTCTAAAACGGGACTTCCTACTTATTAACAATGGGAACAGTTTTGGGACCATTCGAAACAACACGGCTCTAAAACTCCGCCTTTGGCTTCCTCGCCAGAGGCTTTGTTTTGGGACCATTCGAAACAACACGGCTCTAAAACAACATGATAACCATACTGGCCCGAATTGTCGTTTTGGGACCATTCGAAACAACACGGCTCTAAAACAAACCTAAGGAAGAAACTCCTAAAGAAGATGTTTTGGGACCATTCGAAACAACACGGCTCTAAAACAGCAAGGAAGAAAGGCGAGACGGCAAACTTGTTTTGGGACCATTCGAAACAACACGGCTCTAAAACCTTTCGAGAGTAGTGATCTCGCATTCACCCGTTTTGGGACCATTCGAAACAACACGGCTCTAAAACAAAGAACTTGTTGAGGAGCTATTTAAAGAAGTTTTGGGACCATTCGAAACAACACGGCTCTAAAACTTAAAATGCCCGTGCTGTCCAGGTACTGGAGTTTTGGGACCATTCGAAACAACACGGCTCTAAAACTAAATGACGATATGGTTTACTTTATCACTGGTTTTGGGACCATTCGAAACAACACGGCTCTAAAACATCACTTCCGTCAAAGTAGCATAGGTTTACGTTTTGGGACCATTCGAAACAACACGGCTCTAAAACAATAGTTCTTAATGCTTCATGTCTTGCTTCGTTTTGGGACCATTCGAAACAACACGGCTCTAAAACTAAATTCGACTTCATTGATCGTCTTATTCGGTTTTGGGACCATTCGAAACAACACGGCTCTAAAACCATCCGGTTGCTTCCTGTAGCTGTTTGATTGTTTTGGGACCATTCGAAACAACACGGCTCTAAAACTCAGCAACTAACAAAGGCCAATACGAATGGGTTTTGGGACCATTCGAAACAACACGGCTCTAAAACAGGGCGTTGGGCAAAGAAACGCCAAAAGAAGTTTTGGGACCATTCGAAACAACACGGCTCTAAAACAGAAAGAGGTGTGAGATGTGGAATGATGAAGTTTTGGGACCATTCGAAACAACACGGCTCTAAAACGCTCCCAGGCCTTTTCTTTTTGTGATTTCTGTTTTGGGACCATTCGAAACAACACGGCTCTAAAACGGTTAGCTTGCATATCCAGAGTGATCTTATGTTTTGGGACCATTCGAAACAACACGGCTCTAAAACCTTCTTTATCGTCTTAACAATACACCCACAGGTTTTGGGACCATTCGAAACAACACGGCTCTAAAACACTACATGACAGAGATATTCAAGCAGACGGGTTTTGGGACCATTCGAAACAACACGGCTCTAAAACATCCGCTTTCAGCAATTGCAAACTGTACCGGTTTTGGGACCATTCGAAACAACACGGCTCTAAAACTTATTGCTGCTCTCTACAAGAGAGAAACTAGTTTTGGGACCATTCGAAACAACACGGCTCTAAAACTACTTTGACTACGGCCGTAACTTGATTAGTGTTTTGGGACCATTCGAAACAACACGGCTCTAAAACTGCTAACTTGTCAGATTGCGAAAGGCTGATGTTTTGGGACCATTCGAAACAACACGGCTCTAAAACAACATCAAAACGTAGATCACCAATCGTTGCGTTTTGGGACCATTCGAAACAACACGGCTCTAAAACTGAGAGTTTAGGTTTACAAGGAATTGTGGAGTTTTGGGACCATTCGAAACAACACGGCTCTAAAACACAGGGGCAGTTTTCTCGATGTCGTTGAAGGTTTTGGGACCATTCGAAACAACACGGCTCTAAAACACAAATTGGCTTTGGGTTTGATCTTTAAAGGTTTTGGGACCATTCGAAACAACACGGCTCTAAAACTAAGGATTTGTGTTAGTGTTTGGATCGTAAGTTTTGGGACCATTCGAAACAACACGGCTCTAAAACCTCGTAGAATAATTTTTCTTTCGAAATTTCGTAATCGCGCCATTCGTCCTAGCAAGACTTCAGTCCGTCTGAATCCCTTCATTTCTGCTATTATAGCATATTTTCAGCATTTAAGAAATAATCTTTATCTAGTATAAATTGTGGAAAATTATAAACTTGCCTTGGTTCTATAAATAAGACAGATAATTGATTTAAGCTAATATATTCTATTAAACTTTCAATTTCTTTCTCTGATAAGTAAGCAGAAACATTTATAAAAACAAGTAGTCTCTTTTTAGATAGATATTTAAAAACTTGCACAATTTCCATGCATTTTTCAAATACAGTATCACTCACTGTCTCTATTTTAACACCTAATGCTTCGATCAATTCTAGGATAGTGATTTCATCATATTCTAGATCCAATTCATTCTCTAAACACTCATAAGCTAATAATTCTGTAATCGTCACAACTAATTTATCTATCATTGACTTCACTTCAGGTTTTTCATTCAATTGATTTTCTAAATCTGTATGAATCAATTTTAGCATGGAATTTGAATTTAAATTATAACCTAAAATATCTGTTATCACCAGAAGTTCTGAATCTTTCAATGCTGTAAGGCGAGAGTCAAAAATCCTTAAACTACTATCACCATTGTATTGATAAAATTGCTTCACAAGGTCTGAAAATACTTGCTGATCTTCAAGGACTAAAAAGGTAGTATTTGCTATTGTTATTGCTTCATCTAATAAAGGGAAATTAATCTTCATCTGAAAATTCCTCTCCTAAAATAACTAAACGTGCATCTGAATTCGCTACACTTGTATCTCTTTCACCGCATAAATATATCATACGGGAAAACTGTTTTTCCGTAACTGTCAGCAATGTAATACTCCCTTTTTTAGGGTTATGGTTTTTTAATCGTTCAATCATTGCGTTATTTGCTGAATTATTTAGCAACAACTTGCTATAAATGGAAAACTGATGCATGATGAATCCTTCATCAATTAGAAATTGCCTGAATTTGCGATAAGCTTTCCTCTCCTCTGCTGTTTCAACGGGCATATCAAACATTAAAATCATTCGCATATATCGATAACTCATATCCTAAACTCAGGAACTCCTTTCTGAGGATTATTTAATGACTGAATGACTTTCTTTGTATAATCACTGACAATATTCGTTAAGTACATTTCTTTATCATTGTATTGAAAAGTATCTGAAAATATCGAGAACAATTCTCTTTTTATCTTTATAAATTCTGAACCTCTATTTTCATATACAATACGATCAATAATAGGTCGAAATGGCTCCATAATATCACTTGCGAGGTTAAATTGATTAAACTGATTTGCATGCTTCAATCCTAGTTGCGTCATACAGCCTGATAACGCAATCTCACGCGCAAACATACTTAATAATAAAGTATACCCATAGTCTAATGCAGAATTGATATCATTATCTTGCTCACGACTAAAATTATTTCCAAATAAGGTATTAAAATAGATTCGTGCAGCATGTCCTTCTCGATTATTTGGATCAAAAATTTCTAACCCGTCGTATAACTTCATAATAGATTGTGATTTTTCAAAAAAACTACAACTACCTAAATACATAGCTTGATTCAATATCTTTTGAGAAATGATACTTGTCCAAACAAAACCTTTACTTTCTTCATTCCAAGAGATCTGTTTAGATAATTGTAAACTTGAATCATGGCGTCCATAATAAGGCATTAAATAGGCGGTTGGAAGTCTTTTATCATCACAAAAGATCACTAACACATTCTCATCAATAAGCCGTTTTACAAGCATGGTCGACAAGACTATATCAGTTGTTTCAAGAAGCAAGATATCAATCTCGGACAGATGAATTAGTTCTGTCCGAGATGCATCTTTAAAAATTAAATGATTGTTTTTATAGGTTAGTTTAGAATGAGTGTTTACTACTACTGTACGCCAGCCCATTACTCTTCTCCTAATTTGCTCAAGTCAATACGAGTTTCATAAAGTCCTGTAATAGATTGATGGATAAGGGTAGCATTAAAAATTTCTGTAACAGATGAGTAGCGTTTTCTTTCAATATCAATTCCAAGAAATTTAAAGACGGCAGGGGCGCCAAATGCAGTGAAGGTCAACAAATTGATAAATGAATTTGCTTGTTCTTCCATGTTACTTTGTTCAGAATCACTATATAATTTTTTAATTTTCTCTAGATTTGACTCTGCAAGTACATACTTTTGTGAAAACTCAGATACAAAATTCAATAAATCATTAAATTCAGTACGATGTTGCTGGATATATTCCAAATGCTCTGGTTCGTCTTTTTTATGTATTCTTTTAGCATGGTAAAGTAAGGATATTAAATACGATGGTAGCACCATTTCATTACCTTTTTGAAGTTCTTTAGCACTTGCTAGCATCCGTCTGCGACCATTTTCCAGTTCAAATAAACTATACTTAGGTAGGAAAAGAATGTTTTCTTTACGAACATTATGATAACCTTTATTTTCAAGGAAAGTTACTGGATTCTTCTCAAAAGTGGCTTTTTCCATAATCGTTATACCAACTAGAGTCTTGACAGTCTTAAGTTTTTTCGCTTTTCCTTTTTCGATATCGGCAATAAGCAAGATCGAATAAGCGATAACAGGGCTATCAAATCCTCCGTATTTAGTAGTGTCCCAAAGCATATCCTTTGTTTTTCGAGGGATTAGCTTGTCAGAATTTCCTTTAGGAAGAATGGACTCTTTCGAGAAGCCACCCGTTTGTTCTTCTGTTTTCTTCACAATATTCACCTGAGGGATAGAAAGTACTTTTCTAATTATTGCGAAATCTTTTTCTTTATTCCAAGCGATTTCTCCAGTATCCTTGGAATATTCGATATTCTCTCTTTTTACGACTGTTCCGTCTGCGTAATGCACTTCTTCTTTAAAGAAATTCAACAAGTTTGAGTAGAAGAAATACTTTTCAGTTGCTTTTTCAATTTCTTTAGGATCTTTACTTCTTGAGATGTATCTCTTAAGATCATGTTTTTGATAGTCACCATAGACGAATTCAGGCTCTAGTTTAGGATATTTCTTAAGGATAGCCTTAGCTACCACTGCATTTAAGTACGCATCATGTGCATGGTGGTAGTCATTGATTTCCCGTACTTTATATAATCCAAATTCTTTACGGAAGTTGGAAACAAGATTGGATTTCAGAGTGATGATTTTAACGGTACGAATTTTTTGGTTTTTTTCATTCACTTCTGCATTGAAACGAGCATCTAAAATCTGTGCAACATGTTTTGTAATTTGCCGTGTTTCAACCAACTGACGTTTGATAAAGCCAACTTTATCGCGCTCATCTAGCCCTCCACGTTCAGCTTTGGTTAAATTGTTAAATTTACGTTCAGAAATCAATTTGGAATCTAACAATTGATGCCAAAAAGATTTCCTTTTTTGAACAATCTCCAAACTTGGAACATTGTCAGATTTACCACGATTATCTTTTGAACTAGTCAAGACACGGTTATCGAGCGAATCATCCTTAATAAAAGCCTGTGGGATGATGTGATCAATATCATAGTTGCTCAATTGGTTAATATCAAGAGCTTCTCCAGTATACATATCTTTCCCATTTTGGAGATAGTAAAGGAAGAGACGATCATTTTGAAGTTGAATATTATCTGTTGGATGTTCTTTTAAAATGTTACTTCCAAGCTCAGAAATAGCATCTGAGAGTGTCTTTAGGCGTTGTTGCGACTTACTTCTTCCTTTATTAGTAGTCTGATTTTCACGTGCCATTTCAATTATAACAGAATCAGGAGCATGACCCATAACCTTGACAAGTTCATCAACAATTTTGATACTTTGTAAAATTCCCTTTTTAATGGCAGGACTTCCTGGAAGTTCTTGGACAACTTGATTCAAATCATCTGTCTTACCAACCACTTGTGCTTTTCGGATAGCTTCTTTAAAAGAAAGTCCATCGTCATTAATTAACTGCATAAAGTTACGATTGCTGTAGCCATCATCAATCAGATAATCAAGAATTGTTTTCCCAGTTTGTTTATCACGAATGCCGTTAATCAACTTAGCAGAGAGTTTTCCCCAACCAGTATAGTGTCGACGAGTTAGTGCCTTGATTACTTTCTCATCAAACATAGAACTGTACTGAGTAAGACGTTGCTTAATCATCTCACGATCTTCAAATATTGTGAGAGTATGAACGATATTTTCAAGAATTGCTTCATTCTTAGAATCATCCATAAACTCTTTATTCTTTATAATCTTAATCAGGTCGTGATAAGTTGACAGGCTGGCATTAAATTGTTTTTCAATTCCTTTTAGCTCGATTCCATCATACCCATCAATATTATGTAGATAATGGAGGATGTCCTTTTCGGTTACCTTCCTTTTATCTTTGAATATTTGATTGACAATTTTCTTTTTTTGCCCACTATCAAGAAATTGATAGTCTCTTAAACCTTCAGCAATATATTTTACTTTTGTTAGCTCATTATAAACTGCAAATTTTTCGTATAAAAGACTGTGTTTAGGTAGAACTTTTTCCTCCGGCAAATACAAGTCATAGTTGGTCATTTTATTGATGAAATCTTCTGCAGAGCTAGCTTTATCAACCATTTCTTCAAAATTCCATGGTCTGATTGCTTCGTCAAAATTTCGAGTCAGCCAAGCAAAATCACGATTGCCGCGAGCTAGTGGCCCAACATAATAAGGAATACGGAATGTTAAGATCCGTTCAATTTTTTCTTTGTTCTCTTTTAAAAATGGATAATATTCTCCTTGATGCCGGATGATGGCATTCATTTCTTGAAGATGAATTTGATGAGGAATTGAACCATTATCGAAAGTACGCTGTTTTCTCAAAAAATCTTCACGTTCAATTTTTTCAAGGAAATAGTTTGCTCCTTCAAACTTAGAGATGAGATTTTTGATATATTTGTAAAATCCTTCTTGAGTAGTTTTACCATCAATATAACCTGCATATCCATCCTTAGAATCATCAGAAAAAACTTCAGTATATTTTTCTGGAAGATTTCTTCTTATGAATTGTTTTAATGCTGAAAGATCATTTTGATGATTATCATAACGTTCTATCATAGAGGCAGATAGAGGTGCCTTGGTTGCAGGATCTTTAACAGATAATATCCCTGCTAATAGTATGGCATCATAGAGTTTTTTAGCCACTACAAAAAGATCAGCGTAATCATCGCCAATTTGCCCCAACAAACTTTCCAAATCCTCATCATAAGTATCCTTAGAAAATTGTAATGGAGCCTTTTCTTCTAAGTCGAAATATTTCTTAAAATCAGCTTGATTCCCAACAATTAATTTTAAAAACTCAGAAAATAATCCCGTTGATTTTTCATCAGGAAATAGTTTTAGGACACGATCTCTTTTAGCAGATTTACTAATCTTATCGGTAAAAATTCCTTCTACCTGTGCATTTTCTTTGCAAAGTGAACTTTCTTCAAAAGTGTTATCATAAACACTTGCAAATTCGTTAAAGATTTTTTGAATATCATTATTTTTAATATCGAATGTGTCTTCATACAAGAAATGTCCACGATATTTAATGATATGTGCCAAAGCTAAATAGATTAAACGCAAATCAGCTTTCTCTTTCGAATCTGCAAGACTCTTTCTCAAATGATAAATGGTTGGAAACTGTTTGTGATACTCTTTCTCTTCCTCTAAAGTTCCAAAAATTGGATACTTACTTCCTCTCTTATCTTCAGGAACTAGGAATGAATCATCTAAGCGATGGAAAAAACTCTCATCCACTTTATTCATTTCTGTAGCAAATATTTCCTGCAAATACAAAATTCTATTCCGACGTCTTGTATATCGACGTCTGGCAGTTCTTTTTAACCGACGATCTGCAGCAGTATTTCCTGCATCAAAAAGGAGTGCTCCGATTAAATTTTTCTTAATAGTCGTCTTATTAGTATTTCCAAGCACCTTCATTTTTTTAGCAGGAACCTTATAATCATCTGTGATAATTGCCCAGCCTACGCTATTTGTACCGATATCTAAGCCAATTGAATATGGTTTTTTCATAATTTTCTCCTTTATGTCTTGCATTTGCGATGATAAAGTTATAGAATAATGGTGTTGGGATTATTCGAAACAACACAGCAAGTTAAAATAAGGCTTTGTCCGTATCCAACTTGAAAAAAGTGTGCACCGATTCGGTGCTTTTTTTGTGCTTTTTTTCCTATCCCTAATCAGTCATTATATTAACTACATTTTACTCCTTACTTCCTCAAAAATCAATTCATTACATGGAGATATTCCTTCTTTTCTTGACTTTACATTTACACACAAAAAGGAACTCGCATTCACGAGTTCCCTTTTTCTTCATGTCCCCTGCCGGAATCGAACCAGCAACTACTCCTTAGGAGGGAGTTGTTATATCCATTGAACTAAGGGGACCGATAAAAAAAGAAGCGAGATCACTCCCGCCTCCTTGTTCGTCTTAACGACGGATTTCTTTAATACGAGCTGCTTTACCTTGCAATGCACGAAGGTAGTACAATTTCGCACGACGTACTTTACCGTAACGTACAACTTCAATCTTGTCTACACGTGGAGTGTGTACTGGGAATGTACGTTCAACACCGACACCGTTAGAGA
>ERZ773074.1249-NODE-1249-length-9984-cov-3.737939_pt1 | contig 9984 bp, 6 predicted proteins | sample MGYA00580615_ERZ773074 | MGnify/ENA primary metagenome ERZ773074 (study PRJEB29015, sample SAMEA2738126) | human oral metagenome | biome: human oral; feature: human-associated habitat; material: saliva | place: China | collected 2160 ...
TCCGATGTTTTGCTACCAGCATAATTTACATAGTTCTCAAACATGGGTGGCAGAGGTGCAAATGTATCAATAGTTTTGCTACCAGCATAATTTACATAGTTCTCAAACGTGATGTTCTACATGTTGTTTACTTGGAATGTTTTGCTACCAGCATAATTTACATAGTTCTCAAACTCGCAGAATGGCGCTCTAAAAACATGATGAGTTTTGCTACCAGCATAATTTACATAGTTCTCAAACGATTGAGTTAATGATGGTTGTCCTTTATGGTTTTGCTACCAGCATAATTTACATAGTTCTCAAACCCACCATTTACATTTTTATGGACTCGAGCAGTTTTGCTACCAGCATAATTTACATAGTTCTCAAACGTGTTGTTTTCTCTTTCTCTCGCTGAGCTTGTTTTGCTACCAGCATAATTTACATAGTTCTCAAACTTTAATCGGATCATGTGATGGTTACGATCCGTTTTGCTACCAGCATAATTTACATAGTTCTCAAACGTAGAAGTGAAGATTGAACGCAACCAAGTAGTTTTGCTACCAGCATAATTTACATAGTTCTCAAACCTGAATTCCTCGATTGTATCTTGAATAAAAGTTTTGCTACCAGCATAATTTACATAGTTCTCAAACGGCAGGGAATATGTGATGGAAGTATCCTTGGTTTTGCTACCAGCATAATTTACATAGTTCTCAAACTTAATTTAGTAATTGGAACAATAGCAATCAGTTTTGCTACCAGCATAATTTACATAGTTCTCAAACCATATGTATACGATATAGAATCACCATTTAGTTTTGCTACCAGCATAATTTACATAGTTCTCAAACTACAAACATACAAACTAACATTAAATCTATGTTTTGCTACCAGCATAATTTACATAGTTCTCAAACAGTCATTTTTTGTACCGTAGCATAATTTCAGTTTTGCTACCAGCATAATTTACATAGTTCTCAAACCAAAGGCTTATAAAGGTAAGGTTGTTATCAGTTTTGCTACCAGCATAATTTACATAGTTCTCAAACTAAATATTCACTATATTTATCTTCAATCAGGTTTTGCTACCAGCATAATTTACATAGTTCTCAAACAAAGAGATAGCCAATATCCTTTTCCACCAAGTTTTGCTACCAGCATAATTTACATAGTTCTCAAACGAATACTTGATATTCACTGATAAAGATAGAGTTTTGCTACCAGCATAATTTACATAGTTCTCAAACAGTGGATTTAGTGGATATGTCACAAAGATAGTTTTGCTACCAGCATAATTTACATAGTTCTCAAACTAATGTGCTGTTGACAATATCATTTTTATAGTTTTGCTACCAGCATAATTTACATAGTTCTCAAACTGGTGCTATTTTAGTTATATCAACACCTACGTTTTGCTACCAGCATAATTTACATAGTTCTCAAACGACTATGTGGGCACGCATGCGCGTTATCCAGTTTTGCTACCAGCATAATTTACATAGTTCTCAAACTAATTGCAAAAGTCAACGGAGATGAAGCTGTTTTGCTACCAGCATAATTTACATAGTTCTCAAACGCATGCTTTATATATGTTAGTGCTATTGATGTTTTGCTACCAGCATAATTTACATAGTTCTCAAACAGATAGACTTGCTAATAGATTCGAAAAACAGTTTTGCTACCAGCATAATTTACATAGTTCTCAAACCATTACATGGGTGTTATGGAACATGATGGAGTTTTGCTACCAGCATAATTTACATAGTTCTCAAACTATCCTCTTCTTTCTATTTTCCATGCTTGTGTTTTGCTACCAGCATAATTTACATAGTTCTCAAACCATTTACTTTCGATTGCACGGCTTGAGCGAGTTTTGCTACCAGCATAATTTACATAGTTCTCAAACCAGCGATATGCAATACAACCGAACGAATAGTTTTGCTACCAGCATAATTTACATAGTTCTCAAACGTCCTATTGTGAGTGGGCATTTGATGACTAGGTTTTGCTACCAGCATAATTTACATAGTTCTCAAACATCTTCGTTGACCCATCAATCTATCGCACTGTTTTGCTACCAGCATAATTTACATAGTTCTCAAACAAGTAGGTAATAGAACGTTAGAAATTACAAGTTTTGCTACCAGCATAATTTACATAGTTCTCAAACTCAAAATTCATTTTGTCGATATCCATTTTGTTTTGCTACCAGCATAATTTACATAGTTCTCAAACATACGTTTCATTGCTCTTATGTTCATATATGTTTTGCTACCAGCATAATTTACATAGTTCTCAAACACATGTATGGTGGAAGTATTACAGAATTTAGTTTTGCTACCAGCATAATTTACATAGTTCTCAAACATGATTTAGGTAATGCAATGGCTACAGTCGGTTTTGCTACCAGCATAATTTACATAGTTCTCAAACTTCCCAACAAGCGATCTTCATTGTCTATTGGTTTTGCTACCAGCATAATTTACATAGTTCTCAAACAGAACTGTTGAAGCCCTTGGAAATCTGAATGTTTTGCTACCAGCATAATTTACATAGTTCTCAAACACTTGGTCTAACCAACTTCACCAATTCTTTGTTTTGCTACCAGCATAATTTACATAGTTCTCAAACCTGTGGCTTGTCACAGCTTAAGAAAATCATGTTTTGCTACCAGCATAATTTACATAGTTCTCAAACCTCAAATGTTGAGTACATGTAAATATCCAACATAGTAATTGGTATGCTATTTTGCATACCAATTATATCACACATAGATCTTTATCAATTATATGAACATTGTTGTTAATACCATTATCCAACGATAAATATCTCTCAATTAGCAAAACTCTTATTCCTTTATAGTCCATTATTTTCAAAAAATTATTAAATTCCTCACCTGTCAGAAAACTACGCAGTGATACAAAAACAAATAATTTAGTTTTGATAATTTGAGAAAAGATATCGATGTAATCGATTAACTCTTCTAATAATGATGAATAATTATGTTCAAGTTGTATGTCTAACATCTTAATAATATCAATTTTAGTTAAACTTTGACTAAAGCATAAAGGATATGGTGCTGAATTAATTAAATCATCCCCAAATTCAATTAATTTGTCATATACATCTTGGAATAAAGCATCATTATCATAGCTACTCTCTACATACTGTTGTAACTTATTCTTCAACTGTTTAGATAAACTACTAATTTCGAATATATCTGTAATCAATAGAATATTTTTAGAAATATCTAAAATTGCATCATTATCCGAAAGAATAAAGTCTCCTATCTTATTATTTATTTGAAATTTTAGTTGAAGAATAATAGTTCGCAATAATTCAACATTTTCAACCACCAATGTTTGTGACCCTTTCTCAAAATCTAGTGTTTCAAAAAATTTAGAATAAGCTAGTTTCATAATATAATCATTCTTTCTGATGAATTAATAACATCACCCTTTTTGTTTCCAATAATCATTTCCATATTTGAATACTGTTTTTCAGTTACTGTGAGTATCTGTATCAATCCCTCATCTGGACTATTTTTTCTTATATGAGAAATTAATGAATTTGCTGCCAACTGATTTTGTGCCAATTTTGAGTATACTGATTCTTGCATCATAATAAATCCATCTTTTAATAAGAATCTACGAAACTTTGTATATGCACGAATACCTTGTATCGTAGTTATAGGTAAATCAAAGAATACTATCACTCTCATAACACGTAAATTCATATTCAACAAATTTAATTAGACTAGGATCTTCAGATGAAATCGAATCCAGTATACTCTTAATATAAATTTCAATCGCATTGAGCATATATTGTTCTCGACCCATAATACTTACCTTCCTATTAAGGAAGGTAAGTATTGATTGCTTAATATCAGTGGAAAGGGCAGCATGTTCAAGTTTTAATATTAGCAAATCAATAAAAGGTCGTAGCGGTTCCATCAGATCACAAGCAAGATTATAACAATTAAAAATATTATCGTGATGAATACCAATCTGTGTAATATATCCATTTTTTACAATTTCTCTACACACCGTCGAGAGAAGAATACTGTATCCATAATTCAATTGAGCATTGATTATATTCTCTTTATCATCACGCGAAAAATCTTTTCCGAATAATGAATTAAAGTAAACCTTTGCTGCATGTCCTTCGCGATTTGTAGCATCCCCTATTTCAACATCATAAGAATATTGCTTTAATTTTTCACCAGAACTTACATGATTATATTTATTTAAGACATTCATCTGACCAATAATTTTTCTTGTCACAACTTCCTTCCAAATTGTCATTTTTGAATTTATATTCCAGTTATACTGTTTTCTAATTTTCTCACTAGTATCATGCGACCCATAGAATGGAATGTATTGTCCGTTAGGATATCTTTTTTCGTCACAGAATATTATTCCAATCTTATTAGCCGCAAGTTCGCACAATAGATATGCTGTCAATGATACAGATGGTGTTTCAATAATTATCAAAGAAATTTCGCTAAGATGTACTCTTGAGACTTGATCACTTGAGCGGACTACTAAGTAATCCATCTTGTAATCAAGTTTCGCTGTATTCGATATGATTACCGTACGCCAACCCATATTATTTTAGTAAATCTACTTCTTTCTCAAAAAGACCGGTTACAGATTGATGAATCAAAATAAATTCACCATCCATAGGTAGTTTTTGTGATAGATATATGACTCCAACTTGTTTTTTTCCATTTAGTTTTTCAAGGTTCGAAATTTCTCTATTACATTTAAATAGTTTTAACAATTGAATTATGATAATACATTGATCATAAAGATCTAAATGAGTAAAGACACTCTTACTATCAATAACTGTTTTTCTTACGCTATTTAAAACTGAAGAATACTCTTTCCCTGAAAGTTTTTCTTCAAACAACTTATAAATCTCAATATTTTTATCAAAAGTAATTCCAAGATTTTCTGCTCTTTCACCGGTTTCATCAGTAATTTCTTGTAAGTACTTTGATATATCTTTTAAATATTGTGAAGTTGCATCATCAATCATCAATTGGTATGGGTGATGACATACAAATTGTGCACCTGTTCTTCCTGTAATTATCTTCTTGACCCCATTAACTTTTGTCAATGATCCTAATAATATTTTTGGATAGATTATACATACATCTTTCAGTCCTAAAATTGATTCACAATATTTAATAGGATTTTCTAAATATAAATCAATATCTTTTATATATACAGTTTCAAGCGAACGTTCCCTATCCTTCTTCCCTTTATACTCAACAGCAAACAAAAATGCTCCAGACAACTTATTATATCCACCATATTTTTCTATATTCCTGCCTTGTTTAATAGGAAATTGCCCTTTACCCTTTGGAACAATCTGTTGATCAAATAATTCTCCTTTAACTTCATATGGAGCAAACGTAATAATAGGATTATTTTTAGCCATATACTTTTTAACAGTATCAAAAGTACTTCCTTTAGCATCCCATGCTCCAGCTACATTGAAATCAAACACTCTCTTTAAGCTGTAATTCTCATTGCGAATATTCAAGAAGAATTTCTCTGTGAATTTAGTATCATAAACATTTCCTACAACGATATTTAGATATGCATCTTTTGCATGGTGTAAATCGTTAATTTCTCTAAACTTCGGTAGTTCTTTATCTTTTCTATTTCTGAACTCACTAACATTCCCTGCTTTGGAATATACAATTTTCGCTGATGGGTATTCTTTCTGTAATAGTGTTGCCAGTGCTTTTGTAGATTGTTGTGTTTCAATTAACTGTCTTGCAACAAAAGAAGATAATTCATCGTCTGTTAATTCATAATTGCGAGTAAGTCGTTTATATTTCTCTTCATTGATCAATCCTTTTTCTTTAAGTATTTTCCAGAACGGTTGCATCTTTTGACGTATATCTTCTGAGATAGGATAGATATCGGTCTTCTCGCCATTAATGTCCTTTTCAACTAAAACACGATTTGTAATACTATCATCTTTAATCTTTGAACGTGGGTAAATATGATCAATATCATATGTATTCTTATCATTGATCAGCTTGTCAAAATCAATTCTCTTTCCAGAGTACATACTTCTACCCATTTGAGTATAGTAAAGATATAGTTGGTCTCTACGTAATCTTGAATTACTCTCATTGCTTAACTTTTCAAATAATTCTTCATCATAAAAACCATCAGCTTGAGATTTACAAGATTTGTATAACTCCAAAAGTACATCTTTACGTGATTCAGTTCTCTTTTTCTTCATTGCGCTCTTCTTTTCTCTAGCCATTTCAATGAAGATTTTCTTAGGTGCAGATTTTTTAATATCTACAATTTCATCTACAATACGCAGTGCCTGCCAAATACTACGTCTCGCAGCTGGAGAGATATACATATCATCTAATTCCTCGTGCAGACTTTGCTTCACATCATAATTTTCTGCTTTGTATTCTTCGATACTCTGTTTAAATTGATACTTTTTATTTTCCAAAATTTCCATCAATGTAGCATTTGTATTCCACATAATATCAAGAATGCTACATGCTTCTCCATCTTCAGGATTAATTGTATAAATATCCGTTAATAACGTCTTAGATAATCTACCCCATTCCTTGTAATTTAGTTTTGCAAGATACTTAATATCATTATCAGATAATCCCTTGATATTGTTCTTTAACCATCTTCTAAGCATTGATTTGTCATCAGAATAAACTAAAATACCTTTAATAATTTTCTCGATTTCGTCTGGTGTACACTTATTCTCTTCCATAATCTGAGCAAAGTCATGATGTGATTTCAGCTTTGCTTTTATTTCAATATCAACACCACTAATGATGTCTTCTTTTTCAATATGTCCATTCTTCAATAGGTAAATGTAAATTGATTTTCTAGTCACTTTTTTCTTACTATTTTCAAAGAGATCGGTATAAATTGCTTGTTTAACTTCAACAGGTATTGCTTTACCATTCACCTTGATAGGATTAATTTCATTCAAAACATTAAATTTACTGTATAGTAGTGAATCCGTTGGTAGAACCGGATCATTTGTATAAGTACAACGACCAATTAATCGTTCCATAAATTCATGCGCGGTCTTATCCAAATCAATAACATTACTAAAATTCCATGGATATATTTTTTCATCACTTCTATGTACCCACGCACGTGTAGATTTTGTATTTAGTGGTCCAACATAGTACGGTATCTTAAACTTAAAAATTAGTTTAATCTTATCGGCTACAGATATCTCTCCTTGTTTATCATTCATGAACGGTAAATACCCTACAATATTTTTGAGAATTTGGTTTAATTCTCTTTCATGAATTTGATATGGTACAACAGAGTTATTTGTTCCCTTTAATTTCGTTAAGAATGATTTATCCTCAACTTCCTTTGCAATTCTAACTTCATCTTCATTTTCAGATTTTGCCATATCTTTGATATATGGCTTAATGAATAAACAGAATTCCTCTTGACTACAAACATTCTCTGAATTTGTCTGGCTATATGCCGCATAATTTTTCTTCTCTATTGGACTACTAAAAATCTTTTTATAGTCTTCTGGATGATTTTTCTTGATATATTTCTTAAGAATCTGCAAGTCATTTTTATTCTTTTCGAACAATTCAACTTTTGCATCACAGAGATAGTTATGCTTACCTAAAGAAGAAGTTAATACAGCTATATCGTATACTTCTTTTGCATGTATTAATAAGTCTATATTATCCCCAAGAATATCTACAACATCATTTAATGTTTCCTCAATATCGCTATCTAAAGATAATTTTTGTTTTCCATCAATTTCAATATCTTTAAATAGGTTAGATAATGAAATTGAAGATCCTGATAACATTTCAATCAAAACTGAAATATTAATATTTTCAGAATCTGTAATATCTCCATATAACTTTTTAAGTGATGTCTTCTTCTCCTTCTTTGTAAGATGCTTATCAGACAAAACAGTAATAAATTCTTTTTTATTTTCAATCTTGAATTCAATATCATTTTCATTAAGATATCTTTCAAAATCGGTTACCGCTTCTTCTAATGTCTTTACATCTCCATTAGCTGAATTGTCATAAATAAAATGACCACGATATTTAATCAAATGATGCAATGCCAAAAATACCAAACGTATATCGTGTTCCGTAGGGTTATGAATTAAATCTCTACGCAAATGATAGATTGTTGGATATTTTTTTAAATAGTCTTTATCCGTTAAAATGGTGTCATTAAACAGAAGGAACTTTGATGGTTTGCTCTTGTCATCAGCCCATAAGTTACTTTCATGTAGTCTTACAAAGAAATTATCATCAATTTTGCGAATTTCTTTTTCAAATAATTGTTCTAGTAATAATAGTCTGTACTTTCGTCTAGCTAATCTTCTACGATTGCCACGATGTATTCGACGATCTTCTGCTGTAGATGCTTCATCAAAAAGTCTGGCACCCCACATAGACTTTCCTCTAAATTTCAAAACATTGTAATCTGTGTCTGTTACCGCCCATCCAACTGAACTCGTTCCTACGTCTAAGCCTAAATAGTAATTGCCTTGTTGAAGATTGTTACCATTGTTTTTCATTTTTTCCTCCATTTTTAAATAATATTATTGACAACAATTTTATTTTTAGTATTATGAAATTGTCTTATACCAGTAAGATAATTTACATAGTAAGTTCAAACAAGCTTTTAGCGAAATTACCGCTTTGCGGATTCACATTGTGTGAAGTTAACTCTCGAAAGAGAGTTTTTTCTTTTCATGCTTATATATTTCACAATACTGAAAAACTATTATTAAAAAACATAAAACCTATTATTGATTGTTACGGCTGGTAAAACTAACTATACAAAGTATAGTACAACATTTTTTCTATATCAAATACGATTTAGAGATATTTTTGCAGATAGCATGTTAGATAATTCCCTTATTTCCTATACTGGCTTGTATTAATTTTCATTTATGTTTGGTCCTTTCTAGAGTACGTTTCTCTTCTTCAGTTTTTAGTCTACTAAAGTATCTATACAAAAAATACGCCAGATTCCACAAATATATATTTAAAACCGATCATTTTTCAGATCGGTTAGCTAGTTAATAGTTATCATTACCTAAAATTAATACTTATTTTACTGCATTAGCGATAAAATCCCATGCCTTTAAGCCATTAGCGTCACATGTGTTATTGAAGAAATAGATCCAGCTCCAATGTCCCATGTACTGATATGGCTTTCCTGTATTCTCTAATGTTGGCTGTCCATTTTCATCTGCATAGTATGTTCCTGTTGTATCTACAACATGTTCGGTTACTGATGCATATGTATGTTTTGCTCCGGCTGCTTCTAATCTTTGTAGAAGTGGTACTTCATGAAGTTCTGGTACAACTGTTGTATCATCTTGAGAATAAACATAATACATCTTCAAGTCAGCTAATGTCTTCACTTGTTCATCAGTAATTAATGCATTTGGAAGTGCTTCACAAATTGGTACATATGCATCGTATTCTGTTGGATAGTTAAGCGCCATTAACATTGTCATATATCCACCATTTGAGCACCCTGCAATTACAACCTTTGTAGAACCAGTCTCTTCTTTGTATTTTGCGATCAGTTCATGTAGAGATTCTAAATAGTGTGATGTGCCATCTGCTTGAATGCCACCACCAGTAAAGTTTGTCATCTTACCATCGTTATCCATCCAGTATGTTGGACATTGTGGCACAAGAATATTTGCTCCACCTACTATAGATTGGAACTCTTCATCTCCTAAGATTCCTGCTTTATTTGCAAGCAGTGTTACAGAAGGATCTGTATTTTCTGTTCCACCTTCGCCAAGACCATGTAACCAAACAACTAAAGTCTTACTTCCACCTTCTGGTGTATAGGAAGCGTATTTATACTTTACACCATCTTTTGCTTTAAAAGTATCTATCTTAAATTTATCTACAGAAGTTGTTTTAGATGCAGGATCAATACTAATTGTAAAATCCTTTATTTCTGTACCATTACT
>ERZ773074.1250-NODE-1250-length-9978-cov-3.012194_pt1 | contig 9978 bp, 7 predicted proteins | sample MGYA00580615_ERZ773074 | MGnify/ENA primary metagenome ERZ773074 (study PRJEB29015, sample SAMEA2738126) | human oral metagenome | biome: human oral; feature: human-associated habitat; material: saliva | place: China | collected 2160 ...
ATGTTAATAAAATTGAATTTTTAAATAAAATTTGGACAAAATGAAATAAGCACCATTCGGTGCTTTTTTAATTATAGAAAGGCAAACAATGTCAAAAATTACATTTACCATGAAGAACGAAGCTGGAGAAGATGTACTTTACTCTAGTAAAGAAATTACTACTCGTGATTATCGTGATTACCTTGTACTAAACGACTCACTCACATCAGATAAGACAGAAGTTGAAAAATTGGATCAACAATTAGGCTTCATTGCGTCACTATTTGAAAATGTGACAGTAGAGCAATTGCTAGAACATACTGATTTTGCAAAAATCATTGAAGTGTTCACTGAAATCTATGCTCATCTTGTGGGTGATGTGGACCCAAAGGGGAAAAAATAGATCCTAAAAACGCATTAAAACGTTTCTACAAATTCGTTAAGGAAGTTGCTGACGGGCCATATAACATGAATGTCCATGATGTGATGGAATTAAGCTGGGAAGATCTGATCGGAATTATTGATCTTGATAAAGATCAAACCGAAAATGCGTCTTTAGATCTAGCTGACATTTTTGGAGAAATGGAAGCATAAAGCCTCTTTGGGCTTTTTTTGTTTGTAAAAGGAGGAAAAATGGCAGGTGGAACGCCACTAGGACAAATGTATATCGAACTAGGGCTGGACGTGTCAAAGTTCAATCCTAGCTTAACAAGTGCAAAGAACGCTGTGAAGTATTTCCAAAATAATGTCAAAGCGCTCGATAGCACATTGAAAAACAATGGTAAGAGTACTGAACTCCTCAAAGCAAAATACAAGTCTTTAGGACAGGCCATTGAAGCACAAAAGAAAGTACTCGATCAAATGAAGCAGAACTTCGACAAGCTCGATCCTGGATCTGCTAAATTTGACAAAGCCGCTGCTGATATTGAGCGAGAAAATGCAAAATTATCAGCAATGGAAGGACAACTCTACAAAGTGGAGCAAGCTTTGAAAGCTGTTGGACGTGAAAATAGCTTTTTTGGCAAAATGGAAAACTTTGGTAAGAACCTTGTTAAAAGTGGGGACAACATCCAAAACTTTGGAAAGAAAGTCTCTGATTTCGGAGGAACTTTAACCAAAGGAGTGACAGCTCCGTTGATTGCAAGTGCAGGATTTGCAGTTAAGGCTGCTGTAGATTATGAGTCTGCTTTCGCTGGAGTTAGAAAAACGGTTGACGCTACCGAGGGCGAATACAAGAAGATGTCAAACGCTATTCGGGAGGCATCTAAAACAATGCCAGCAAGCGCTGCAGATATCGCACGAGTAGCTGAATCGGCAGGTCAGTTAGGGATTAAGAAACAAAACATTGTTGACTTTTCGAAAACTATGATTGACCTCGGTGAATCGACTAACATGACCGCAGATGAAGCCGCTACCGCAATGGCTCGTTTTGCAAACATTACTCAGATGCCACAGTCTGAATTTAGACGGCTAGGATCTACTATTGTTGATCTTGGTAATAACTTTGCAACGACAGAATCTGAGATCATGGAAATGGGCTTGCGGTTAGCAGGTACAGGGCATATGGTCGGATTGACTGAACCGCAAATCATGGCAGTAGCTACTGCTATGAGTTCTGTTGGTATCAATGCAGAAGCTGGTGGTAGCTCATTCTCTCGTGTTATGCAAAAAATCAACACACAAGTGCTTTCTGGTGGCAAAAAACTAGAATTATTTGCAAAAGTATCTGGAATGAGCGCTCAAAACTTTGCCCATGAGTGGAAAACAGAACCACAAATCGCCTTATTGGCATTTCTGGACGGATTGAAAAAAGTTAAGCAGTCCGGTGGGGACGTAACCCAAACACTAAAAGAGTTGGGTATTAAATCAACTCAAGAAGTAGATACCATGCAACGTATGGCCGGAGCCGGAGATTTATTGTCACGAGCCCTGAAAACTGCAAATGGAGCTTGGAAAGAAAATACGGCCCTGACTACCGAAGCTAAAAAGCGCTATGAAACGACAGAATCTCAATTGAAAATCTTTAAAAACCAAATTACTGATTTGGCAATTGAATTTGGCGGTCCACTTTTAAAAGCAATGAATTCCGGATTGCAGGCTGCAAAACCTTGGGTCCAAAAATTGGCCGACATGGCTAAAGCATTTAGTGAAATGAGCGAGTCTCAGCAACAGAATATCATTAAATGGGGATTACTTGCAGCAGGGGCAGGACCAGCTTTATCTATTCTTGGTAAAGGTATCGGAGTCATTGGTGGTATCACTAAAGGTATCGGCTTCCTTACTCAAGGAATTGGTAAAGTAGGAGGTGGACTTTCTGTATTAGGAAAGACATTCCAACTATTTAAACAGGGAAGCAGTCTTTCTTCTGCATTTAAAACCGCAACTACTGGCATCACTGCGACAAGTACTGCTGCAGAAGGTGCAGTAGCTTCCACCGGTTTATTAGCAAAAGGCATCGCACTACTTGGTAACCCTGTCACTTGGGGAGTCTTGATAGGTGGAGTTGCTGTTGGCGTGATTGCTGCAGTAGCCAAAGAAATGGCAGACGCAGACGAGAGAACTCGGACTTGGGGAACATCGGTGAACAAGGTCCAAGCTGAGGAACTATCGAAATTAAAAGCTAAAATCGATGATGCCCATCAAGCAATGATTGGTTTTGGAAATGGTGGCTCTCAAGCCGTTGAAAATGTCCGTAAGAGTGTCCAGGGACTCTCAAGTGACCTGCAAAAGGCAATTGATAAGGATCTCCAACGTACTCAAAAAAACCTTGAGAAAATTGGAGCTTCTGAAGAAGTCCAAAAACGTGCTGTAGCACAAGCAGAACAGCAGAAGAAGAACGTCCAAACAATGACTGATGAGATCATCCAGATCTATCAAAATGCGTCTGACCAAAAACGCAAGATCACTCGTGAAGAACAAGCACTCATCTATGATTACGAAAACCAATTTATTAGCAAACAACTAGAAATGCAGAAATACTCTGCAGACGAGCGTACAGCAATCTTGAAAGCAATGAACGGACAGATCAATGATTTGAACGAAACGCAATTGCGAAAAGGGACTGGAGTTGTTGCTAAATGGTTGAAAGATGAGATCAAACTTTACGAAGATCAAACCACAGCTTTAAAAGAAGAGTACGATAAAGGAACTATCAATAAAGCTGAATATAACCAAAAAATGGAAGAGTTGACTGCTCAACATAAGTCCAAAATGGAAGCATTTGGCCGTGAATATGCTGCTCTTCAAAAGAAATGGAGCGAAAAAGTTCCGCTTAATTTTGGTAACGATGAACAGCGTAAGATGTACTTCGACCAAATTCGAAAAGATTGGGCAGAGCTTGGCCTTGATTACGACAAGATGATGGCCAAGGCAGATCAGTTTGCTGACATCGTAGGTCGCTCATCAGGTCTTGTCGCTAAAAGTGTCCAAAATATGTCACAAGAGACAAGGGATGCAAATCTCTTGTGGAACGGAATGGTATTTGATCCTAAAACTGGACAAGTTAAGACCAATGCTCAGGAAGAAGTCACAAAAGCATTGCAGGCTGAGAACGGCTGGGAGAATATGCAGTTTATCCTCAAACATGCCAATCTTGAAACAAATGCTAAAATGACAATCGGTGAGGCCTTGGTCGAAGTTGGTAAATGGGACAGCTTAACCCCGGCAGAAAAAGAGTTGGTAGTCGGGAACAATCAAGGTATGCAAGCCATTCTTGATAACAAAACATTGTTGGATCAATACAATGCCATGCCGGCAGAAGTCAAAGAACTCTTAATGAAGAATACCGACTTTCTATCATCTGGCGAACGTGCGACTGCGATCATTGAACGTTGGAATACACTCACACCAGAGCAGAAAGAGTTAATCTTAAAAGATGCTGCGAGTGATAAGGCTGAACGTGTCAGACTAGCAGTTGACTCATTAACGGGTATGGCTCACGTAGTAAATTTAGATGCAGAAGATAAGACCAAGAGCGCTATCGCTAGTGCGATGTCTAGCATCTTAACACTACCAACTGACCATAAGACGGACTTGATCGCAACTCCAGACGGTGTAACACTTGGAACTAACCAAGCTATGGGCGCTTTAGGATTGTTTAACGGTTTTGCTGTACCAACTAAGCAGTTAACCGCTGATCCAAGCAATGCGAATAATGCTGCACAACAAGCGATTAATAAGCAACAAGAATGGAATAACACTCCAAGTCCTGTTAAACCACAATTAGGTGATCCAACTGGTGCGATAACTGCTGCACGACAAGCGATTGAAAATCAAAACGCTTGGAACGCTACTCCAAGCCCTATCAAGGCTATCAATGCACAAGATAACACTGTAGGTCCTGTTTGGAGCGCTCAATCAAACATTAATAGTGTACAGGGTAAGACGGTATACATTGATGTCGTAAAACGTATGATCGGTGGAGCGGCAGGAGTAATTGGATTTAAAGACGGTACAAACTACCATAAAGGCGGTCCTGCAATGGTCAACGACCAACGCGGTACACTCTATAAAGAAATGGTTACACTACCAACTGGTGAATCGTTTATCCCAGAAAGTCGTAATGTTATTCTTGATCTTCCAAAAGGTTCAAAAGTCATGCGAGCTGGTTTGACCAAAAACTTTATGCGTGAATTAGGTATACCGAACTTTGCAGACGGTGTAGGTTGGAAACGTTCGGAAGTTGCGAATGTTACACAACGAATCAAGAATGTTAATGAATGGAAACGGAACAATGAACAACGTGACCTTGTACCGTTTATCCAAGAGTTGATTGACCAGGTTAAACGTGGTAACAATCGTGACGAAAGACCAAACCAAAACTACACATTGAATGTGCATGGAAATAGCACTGGACAAGATTTGACACCAGAATTTATGAAACGTCTAATGCGTGAACTAGCTTACTATACTAATCAAGAGGGGAGGGGGTTAGCTTGACAACATTTACTTTTAACGGAAAGAAGAACACTGAATTCGGTCTACGAGTAGCAGAGGGTAAGAAGATCACTACCTCCAGCCCTGATGTAGAACGTATAACGGTAGCTGGTCGTGATGGTGATTTGTTATTATCTAACAATCGTCTTAATTCTGCTGAATTGAGTTTCCCAGTGAATTTTGTAAAAGAGAAAGGCTTGATCGCTACGGAAGTTTATAAAATTTCTGAGTGGTTGAATGTGGCAGGGTATAAGGATTTAACAATCTCTTATGATCCAGATTTCATCTATCGTGCTGCATACCTTGAAACATTTAGTATTGAGGAAACCATGCGACAGTTTGGTAAAACGACAATCAATTTTGTATGTTACCCAGTCAAATTTTACAAGCAAGGTCGAACTACTCAAACTCTGTCAAACGGTGCTACCGTCAACGGCCTTGGTAACGTCAACGCTAAACCAATCATCACACTAGTGGGATCGGGTGATTGTACGCTTACTATCAACGGTCGCAAGACCAAGTTGAAAGCCGTGCAGAATAGGATAACACTAGACATGCAAGCAAACCAGATATACTCTGGTAACTTACCAGCATGGGATAAGGTTGTACGCTCTACGCAGTTTCAGATGCCTTATTTAGATGCTGGACGCAACTTGATTAGCTGGGACGGGAATTTCACAGTTTCCATGATCCCGAATTGGGGGGTTAAGCTATGAGACCTATACTATTTAACAAAAATGAACAGTCATTTGATACGTATGGTTTAGGTGAGCTTAACGTCACTAAAGGTACAGTCACACGGGAGCGTAACGGGAATTATACGCTATACGCAGAAATTCCCGTGAATGATCCAGCGGTTGCTATCTTGCAGAAAGAGATGAAGCTCAAAGCTGATGCTGGACTAAGAACCAAGAATCAGACGTTTGAAATCTCACGGATTGTTAAAGATAGCAGTAACATCGTTAAAATATACGGTCAGCATATCAGCCACAAGCTGGAATACATGGTGCTGAGAAATGCTACGGCATTCTCTGGGACAGCATATAACGCACTAGCTATCTGGAAAGGCGCTCTGATCGGTGATCTGACCTTTGACGTCTGGTCTGATATTCAGACCTCTAATAAGGGTATGTTTGATATCTCGAAGATGGAAAATGCCCGTTTGGCATTGGGTGGTGTAGAAGGCTCTATTCTCGATCTGTACGGCGGTGAGTATGAGTTTGATAATATGACTATCAGACTGCACAAACAGCTTGGACGTACTGCTCCAACGGTGCTGGAATATGGTCGTAATATCCTATCTGCTGAATTGGACGAAACGATTGAGAGTGCATATACTAGCGTGTTGCCATTTGCGACTTATACCCCTGAAAAACCAGCGGGTGATACTAGTGATAGTCAACCAGACCCAGTAACCGTAACGATCCCAGAGAATTACATAGATAGTAAATACAAGTCATTATACGCTCATCGTAGAATTAAAGTCGTAGACTTTTCAAGCGAATTTAGCACGGACAGCAAGAAGAAAAACATTCCAACCGCTGATAAGTTGCGAAAACTTGCTACGGACTACATGAATAAGAACGCTATCGGTAAGCCTAAAATCAATATCAAAATTGAGTATGCTGATTTAGCTAAAACGCTAGACTATGCTGATAATGGCTGGATCGAAGAGCTGGAATTGTGTGACATCATCCCTATCTACTATCCACAGATTGGGTTAACGGATGAAACTGCAAAAGTAACTACGATCACTTACGACTTTGTCAACGAGCGAAATGAAAGCGTGGAGTTTGGTGATATCGGTACAAATGTTAGATCGACTATGCAGAGCGGTCTAGCTGGGAAAGTTGATGATATTGCTAAAAATCAAGAAAGGTTTGAAAGCAACTTACCTGACTATCTATTAAATGCTCAAGGTAACAAGGTTTGGTATAACCGGCCGGATAATAAAGAGCATAAAATCGGTGACATTTGGTTTGAGAAAAACGGCCTCTATGACCGTATGTATATCTGGAATGGCTCGCAATGGGAGAAACGCATTGACACCGAAGATGTTGATAAGGTCAAGAAAGAGGTTGATAAGCAGTTAGAGCAAGCTAAAACTACTACTGACCTTGCTATCGCAGAAGCTAATGCTCGTAGTACAGAAGCACTAGCAAAAGCTGGAGCGAGCGCTGACCTTGGCCGAGAAGCGAAAGCAATCGCAAATGAGAACGTCAAGAATTTAAACACGTTCAAAGCGACGGCAGAACAGGCTCAAACACGATTAAGTCAAGACGTTGCGAATTTTAGAAATGAATATGGCTCTAAAATGCTTGAAGTCGATCAAACGACGGCAGGCATAAAGACGAAAATTGGAGAAATAACATCATTCATTGATAATGACGGCCAGCGACAAGAGGCCTTGAAGCGGTACGCTCGAGAAGAAACAGCTAGTTTATCGACCACTATTCGCGAGACTTTATCAAGAGATTATGTTGCAAAGAGCACCTTTACAGAAAATGCTGAAGGCACAAGACAGCGTTTTGAAGCCCTTACTAGAGATAACGAAGCTAAACTAGCTGAATTTAGACAGGGTATTGATGGCCAGTTGACCACATTATCTAGTCAGATTGCCGGAAAAGTCAACGAAACAGACTTTCAGCGAATCAAAGAAAACTCTCTACTCTACGAGCGCATTATCGGTACAAGCGAAACAGACGCACCAGATAAGTTATCAAGGCTGGTAATGAGTAGCGAGATCTTCCAAACGGAAGTCGGAAAGTACGCTAAAGATGATTTTAACTTAGTGTATGATCCTACGAATTTTAGTAAGTGGAACAAGAAAGGCTCAGACTCTAATATTATAGAAGTAGGAGCCGATACTAAACTATTGCGTATAACGACAGTTGATAAACAAGTATCGGTCTATCACGGATTTTCTCTACCGCTTATGACTTCGACTTTTACGGAAGGCGAGAAATTAAGCTACCGTATGGAATTATGGGTTGACGTGTTACCAGACGGCCCAATGGGTCTGGAACTTTGGGGCGCAGATGGAGGTATCACGTCAGATAGGATTTATCTTAACAAGACCGGCTGGCAGGTCGTCACAGGCACAATGACCGTCAAGCGTTCGTCAAATAAAGCGAAAGAATTTCCGTTTGAAATCTGGTTAATGAGAAACGGGACAGTGGCCATTAGTAAAGTATCGTTGATTCGAGGAGATACCCCTCCTAAAAGTTTTAGAGACGACACTTCCCCGCAAGAAATCGTTACACGGACTCAAGTAGGTCAACTAAATGATTCTTACGCTATCCGTGCACTTAACAGCGCGGGCGACGTGCTAGGACAGTTAAACCTCAATAAAGACGGCTCGATCAAGCTAAATGAAGCTCTTATCGCAATCGGCGAGAAGACTTACGTCAAAGACGGTGTGATTAAGAAAGCGATGATCGGAAACGGTCAGATCGGCACAGCTCACATCAACGAGATCGACGCAAACATAGCGAGACTTATCAACGTATCAGCCAAGAATATCACGACAGATGGGTTAACCGCCAACATCATCAAAGGCGGTAAGCTATCCTCGCTGAATGGTGTTACTGATTTTGACTTACAAACAGGTTGGATCGAAATGAACGGTTACGACGTGGGTATTCGCAATCAATTTGCAAACCGTCCATTGCAATACTTAGTTTTTGGAGCTGGTAGAATTAGTGGAAAAGACGGAACTTATACCGCCCTTATGTCCAACTCCAAGAAACACGTCGCGATGGACGATGGTTCAGCCGGTATCCAGATCTGGAACGCTAACGATAACACGACAGCGGTCAATCTGTATGGAGATCGGGTTGAGTTTATGTACAACGCAAAGGATCCAAAATCAATCGCAATAGACACAGTTGGTAATAAAATTTTTAATATTGCTGATATCCATCTGTTGGGATATGGTGGATATTATCTAAATCAGATATTAAATGATATCTATCGCAATATTATACAGTTACATAATGTTAAAACGGGAGATGTTGGTTATAGTTGGAAGACAATCGGGCCAAGAGGCTAAAAGGAGAACCATGAACTCAGTAGATAAATTTGTAAACGAAATCTCGCAGAATCTCGCAAATGCAATCTTAGAGGCTACGAGATATAAAGTCTTATACGAGGAAGCAAACGAGGAAAATCAACGCGTTAATGAGCTATTAAGCAGATTTAACAGCGTTTTAGACAGCGACACAGCACTCAAAGACCTCTTTGATGAGGCAGCACAGAAATTAGAAGAAGGTAAATAAATTATGGAATTTAAAATTATTAACAAATACTTGCAAGAAGAAGGACGCACTTTCGTTTCAATTCGCTCATCGAACCCTTACACAGCATTTGAGCGTGTATTGATCGGTGACCGTACCAACGAATCAGATGAAGTGCTGATCCAAGCCGTCCTTGGACAAGTTGCGACTGAGTTAAATCCGGCTGAGGGTGTTAAGAAGTTGCAAGAAGACTTACACGTACAAGCGCAAGAATACGAGGCTAAACTCGCGAAGAAAGACGAAGAAATCCAAAAGGTTAAAGACGTCGCAGAATGGAGCGTACTCGCTCGCGTAACTGACGTTGACCACCCGCTTGATCCTACAGTCTATAAACGTGGGCTTGAGTTAGTGGATCTTGGTAAAGTTGGCACAACCTATCCAGCACAAGCGATCTTTGCTATCGAGGATCCAAACCATACAGAGAAATTTAGCGAAGGTAAGCGCGTCATGATCCAAGTAACGGAACCGTTTACTTACCAAGGTGAAACGCTTGAGCAGTTGGAAGCATTGAACCAAAACGGCAAAATTGGAATCTGGAAATGGACAGAGCCAAAACCAGAAGATCCAAAACCAGCGGGAGATCTTGAAACTCAACCCGTACAGTAAGCTAGTAGCTTAGTAGGGGGTGGTAAAATTGGACCTATTGGCATTAGTGGACAAGCTGACACCCGTTTTAGTCGTGATTATCCCAAGTTACTTTTCCTTTAAGAGTACCAAAACAACGAAAGAAGCTGACAAACGTCTTGAGGGTCTATCTAATAAGATAGAC
>ERZ773074.1253-NODE-1253-length-9969-cov-2.765987_pt1 | contig 9969 bp, 15 predicted proteins | sample MGYA00580615_ERZ773074 | MGnify/ENA primary metagenome ERZ773074 (study PRJEB29015, sample SAMEA2738126) | human oral metagenome | biome: human oral; feature: human-associated habitat; material: saliva | place: China | collected 2160 ...
TACTTCCACTTCCAATTACTGGGAATGCTTCAATAGTAACCTGTGCAATATTTTCTTTCTTCTCATCAGTTTCAGTTTCTGCGTTAAAGTCTGGGTTTTCGATTTGACACACAGGGAAGTTGTAAATTATTTCTTTACCGTCTTCATCTGTAACAGGGAACGCCCAACGGAATTGTTTGTAACGAGGTGAGTCACCTTGTACATATACTCCTGTAGCTAATTTTTTCATACCTGACATCTCTTCTAAGAATCCGTCCGGGAAGAATCCGATATCAACTGTCATTTCAACACTAGCGAATTTTACAATATCACGTGCTTTAATGTTTGATAGATATACTGTTTTTTCTTTAATTTGTCCTTTAAATGCTACTTTATCAATGGCGAACACTTCGTATGTTTTCTCATCATAAGTTAACCCTTGAGAGCTTGTTGCTTCTGTTTTAACTTTTTGTAAATATCCAGCTCCAACTCCTGTTAATAGAGCTTTGCTAACTGCTTCTTTTGTTACTGTCATTTATTGTTCCTCCTAAGTATCTAATAATGCTTCTTTTACGTTTCTAGCAAAAGGATCTTTATGTTGCATGGCGGCGGGTCTTACGTGTGGATTTGGTGGTTTATAAACACGACCTTTGCCATACTTACGTCTGCGTTTACCACCTTTTGAACGTCCTCTATGTCGTGAAAATCCAGCGTGCCAACCTGTCTCATGGAAATATAAGTGTAGGTTAGGTCTACCCGCCCAACCAATCTGACTTTCCATATTACCGTGACTAGCTACAATACCTGCAACTCCCGCACCAGTTTTGACTAAACCTTTACCCGCTGCTATTCCTTTTGCATCTTCTTTTATTGCTTCTGCTTCTTTTACTATAACTCCGTTAACTTTACTTGTATTACCTGCGATTTTCTCTAAACGTGCTATTGCCTGTTCAAAACCGAATACTTCCATTATGAATAAATCTCCATATAATACATGAATTGAGTTTCTTTTGTATCTTCATCTACATCTATTATTTCATACCATGCTCCAGTGTTTAGAGTGGTGTCATCTATTGCAGTTTGAAGTTTCATTAATATCTCTGAATTGTCTAAATCATGTGGTTTTACATCGAATAAATTAAGTTGGTAAGTATGATGTTTTTTAAATTTTTTATTTGATGATCGTTTCTCAATCGTTCCCACATGGAAATATACTAGTTTCGGGAAGTCTTCCCCGTCACTAAATCCATAAGATAATGGTATGTCTAACTCTAACCCAGTTATAGTATTAAAAATCAGTTCTTTTGTTGTCACTATTTAACCACCTCCGTTAATGATATTTCAGTTTCATTCTTAACGTGGTTATGATAGATTCTAGCAATCGTATATTTCTTGTTATTAATTATCACAAATAGTTTACTTAACAAATAGTCATTAATATTAGTAAATAATCTGATTGCTATTCTTGTTGTTACTTCTGTATCAACTTGTAGTGATTGATACTTTTCGTTAGCAGATACACCTAGATAACGAAACCAAAACTTTCTAATTTTTTTTTCTTCGTGTTCTGCTAACTTAGTATTAAACTTGTCTTTCTTGTGGACGTATTCTACAAACTTTACTATTCCATCATTATATGATTGGTTAATCCTGTACTGTCTCATCTTCTGCTACCTCTTCTTCTATAGTAGCTTCTTTAATTTTTTCTAAGAAGTCCTTACCATATTCAGATAGATTTTCAAGCATTTCTTCATAACGTTCTTCAGAAACTTCAAACTCATCTCCTACTGAATACAGTTGAGATGTGTGAATATCTTCGAACTCTCTTAAAATTCTAATCTTCACTTGTTTCAGTTCTCCTTTCTTTTTCTAATCTAATTAATAAACTTGATATTTCTCCTAAAAAATTAATGTCAAAATATTCTAATTTGTCGTTGTATTCATATCTTGCACGCTCAAACACTAATGATTTACCTTGCTCGTTGTTCTCAATGTCAAAGAATCCACATTTTTCACACAACACCGAATAAGAAAAAGACAACAACCTTTTTAGATTATCGTCTTCATCATCATGTAAGATATGCAGTTTATCCTTGAATTGTTTTAACAACGTTTCCGAAACATCAATCATAGTCTTACGCTCCAGCTACTAGTGTTAAGTCTTTTCCGAACTCTAATTTTACAACAGCTTCTTTATCTACTGCTTTAACGTCAAAGCGAGTGATTAAACGAGTGTCATAAGAGTTACGTGTGAATGATTTACCACCAACATCAGTTGATTTGATTTCTAATTCATTTAACTCATATACACGTACAGCTTCTTTAAGGTCTCCTACATATAGTGGGAATTTGTTAGCTGCTTCGTTTGGTAAGTGCGTGTCAGGTAATACAATTACTTCTTTACCAAATAAAGTACGTTTTGTTGGATCGGTCACTACTGGTTGTAATAAGTAGTTTCCGTTTTTATCTTTTAAGCTATCTAAAACGTTAAATCCTGATTGGTTAGTTAATACTTTTGTATTATCTAAAAAGATAGGATCTAGTGTTACGTTGAAAGCTTCTTTGATTTCATCAACTTTAGTGATTGCTTTTTTAGTTAGAGTTTTTAGCACAGCAATAATTTCTTTGTTTTCTGTTACTACTTGTTTCTTCATGAACCATTTACCTAAGTAAGCAAGTAAGTTCTCTGGAGAGTCTTGTAATAAGAAACGTGATACTGGTAAGATTCCTCCGAAATCTTTAACTTTATAAGTGATTCTTTCGAACACTTCTGCATTCATTTCTTGGATTTCTCCTAGTTCAGTAATGTTAGTAAGTCCAGTTAATTGACTTGTTTTTTCATATACTTCACTTCCTGATGGAACTACTACTGAACGAACGTCCACACGGTCTTTTAATGATACAAATGAACGTCTGTACTCGTTAATTGCAGTTCTTACATCTTCAGGTACTAAATATCCACCGTTTTCTCCTTCAGATTCTTTAAGTGGTCCAGCTGCATTAACAATACCTGATTTGATATAGTTTTTAACAGCTACTAGTCCTGATTCCTCTTTTTTCTCTTCTCCTAAATCCACAACTTTATCATCATTTTTGTATGAGATTAGGTTTTGAATTTGGTTAATTTCTTCTGTATATCCTTTGATTTCTTCCATTAATGAGTTTGCTAACTCAGTTTCTTTATTGTTAATAGCATTTTCTGCCATAGTTACTTTTTCTGCTTTTAATTGCATTAATTCTCTTAGTTTTTTATTCATATTCATCTAGATTACCTCCAAAAATTCTAAATATTGTTTTGCTCGCTCCGTTTGATATTCATAGTTTTCTTTAATCAATTCTTTTGGAGCATTTTTAAATTTGTGTGCTTGTTCTTTAGTTAAGCACGCTGCCATTTTAACTGGCTCTGAAACTTCATCACAAAGACCTAAGTTGAAACATTCTTCTGCATTTAACCAGCTTTCTTTGTTCATTAGTTCTCTGATTGTGGTTTCATCTGTCTTATCTTTAACTTTCGTAAGATAAGTATTTACTATTGTGTCATTGATATGGTCTAAATCATCTGCCATTTTTCTTAGGTCATTTGCATTGCCATATACTCCTGTCCATGCATTATGTATCATCATCATTGCATTTTTTGGCATTATTACTTTATCAGCACCCATTGCTATTACTGTTGCAATAGATGCAGCCAAACCATCAATATATGCTGTCACAAATCCCTTATGATTCCTAATTAGTGTGTGAATTGCTTGACCGTCAAACACATCTCCACCATTTGAATTAATATGTAAGTCTATTGAACTAACATCACCTAAGTTTTTTAATTCTTCTGCGAATAATTGTGCTGTCGATTTATCTTCCCACCAGTCATATCCAATGTCAGAATAGATGAAAATTTCTGCCTTGCCATCATTCAGGGCTTTCATCTTCCACTTTTGCATTACCTTTCGCACCTGCTTTCCATAATTGATATTCTTTAATTGTGTCTACTGGAGCATAGTTTAACGACATGAATCGCATTTCTCCATACTCGTTATCTATCGTTGACATATCCTCTGAGCGTAATATATCGTTGATTGTGTAAACTCCGACATGTTGCATTTTCTCGTAAAATTCTGCTCGTGATTTTTGGTCTGCTCTTAACTCTGCTTCCATATTGAATTTGAAATAATATCCACGCTTTTTATCTAGTTCTGTTAGTATCTTAGAATTTAACTCAGATTCAATATTAGTAACATAAGGTAACATAACGTTTTTCACATAGTCCATTGATTGTGTTAGTGCGTTAGAGTGAGTTAATCCGCTATAGTCTCCGTATTTATACGGTGGAACTTTAAATATACTTGCAATTTCTGCCTTGTTATATTTCATTGTTTCAATAAACTGTGCGTCAGATTGTGGTATCCCAACACTTTGATAATCTATATCTGGGTTTAATATAGCTACGTTATTGTTCTCAAGGTGCTTTTTCCATGATTCCGCTACTGTTTCCTTGTTTTCAGTTGTTAATGGTGTACGTGTTGACTTAAGTATTGCAAGTGGAATACCTTCCCTTTTGAATAAATTAGAAGCCATTTCACGCCCTTTTTGGTTACCTTGAATACTTTCCCTTAATACTTGTACAGGAGAGCGTCCTATTAATCCGTTAATCGACAAGTTTTTAAAATGTAATAGTTCTTCTGCGTTTAACACAACTACCTTACCTTTATACATTGTGTGATACGTTACAGTGTTAGTTTCTGCGTTGTATAATACTTTTGTTTCTCTAGGATCTAGCGGTACGATTTCTTTTACTTGTCCTCGCTTATCTATTTCTAGATAGTGATAACTATTCCCCCATAAATTCAATTGTGTCATTACTAAGTGTTTCCACTCAAAAGAAGTCATGTTTCTATTCGGTTGATCCTTAAGCAACGGATACGCTGTATGATGTTTCGCTTTTTCCACTGTTCCGTTAACATCTTGTAATAAGTTCAACGGGTATTTTGCTAAGTCATCAGATAGTACTTTTACAGAGCTGTACACCTCTGATGTATTAATAGCACTTTCTTCATTAATAGTATTTCTGCTGCTATTAAATATGTTTAAAAACCAGTCTGACGGATTTCGTAAATCACTTAATTCATTTCCACCTGTCGGTGTTTTATTTCTAAATATCATCCTCTTTTCTCACCTCCTTTCAAAGCTAAAGTTGTCTTTCTAAAACATAGCTACACAACATTAAGACTGCTCCTAACACTATGAAACCTATTGTTTTACAAAATAAAAAGCCTGCGTACACAAAAGACACAAGGCTTGTTAAGAATAATAATCCTATTAATATTTGTAATAATGTTTTCACTAGAAACTAAATTCTCCTTTATCTATCATTTCATTTAAGTCATAGCTTATATTGTCACTGTACATTGCACGTGTAAAAGCAAAAATACCAGCCGCTGCCATATCTATCCTATCGCTAGACTTTTTCTTGTCTAACATGATGTTATCTTGAGCATCTGATTTTGTTACAGCATTACCCATACACCATGTGAGAGCTTTGTTCCCGTCATGATGTATTTTTCCTTCGTAAACACACTCTCTAAAGTGTTTTGTAGGCTCGTTAAGTGTTAACACACCTTGTCGGACTTCGACCATTAAATAACCTAGCTTTTCCATTGTCTGAGACCATTGAGTAGCGTTATATGGGTCGTAACAAACTTCTTGAACGCTGTATTTGTTTCTTAGCTCTTCAATATAATCAATTACAAAATCATAATCGATTACTTCTCCTGGTGTTTTAACAATCCAGCCTTCCTCTACCCATTGAGAGTAGTTAACACGGTCTGTATTCATACGTTGAAACAACATATCTTCTGGCATAAAACCTTTACTACGTATTGCGTATTTATCATCACCTAATACGAATATAGAAGTAACCGCTGTTAAGTCTAACCTTTTTGATAAGTCAACTCCCACAAAGCACGGTTTACCTTCTAGTTCATCATCTGATACTTCGCAAAGCTTCCATTTTCCCATGTCCATATATTTATTTTCTGGAGCATTTACCCAGATATTCATATTCTTTGTTAAGAATTTAGACATTGTTTCCGGCTTATCAAGGGCTTCTTTTAATCTTTCACGTAAGAATTTTACACCCTCCGAATAACTAGCTAATATTGGATTAGCTTTTAACCAATTTGACTCATCTTTTATATCATCACCTTTATCTAACTCACAAACCATAGCATAGTAAGTATCGTTTTCTACAGGACTATTAGGATCTAATAATTTACTAACATAATCATATTCAGTTGAGTAACACGGATTGTTTAAATTGAATCCTGCTGTTGTAATAATGACTATCAAGGGTTGACTTCTCGCACCTTGTCCAGATTCTATTACGTCTAGTATTTCATCTGTAGGGTGTGCGTGATACTCGTCCATTGCTCCTACCTGTGGGTTAAATCCGTCCGCTGTTTTCCCAGAATCACGAGAAAGAGCCATAATATAACTGTTACTTTTCTCATGTTCAATTAAGCTACGTGTGATTTTAAATCTATTTCTGATTTGACTACCTTGTATTTGTGCTTTTATTTCTTTAAACACAATGTTTGCTTGGTCTCGCTTTGTTGCTCCTATATATGCTTCTGATGATGATTCTCCAAAAGCGGATATTTCATAAGATAAACAACAAGCTACATCTTGTGATTTAGCGTTCTTACGTCCTACTTGATAGTAAAACTTTCTAAATCTTCTTATACCAGTATCTTTATGAATCCACCCATAAATGTTAGACCAGTTAAATATCTGAATCGGAGCAGGATCTATATTTTGTCCAGCTAGTTTACCTTTAGTGTGTTTAAATAATGACATCCATTCTAAAAAATTCATAGCTTTATCATCATCAAAAATAAAAGGAAACTCTTCAGTTCCCTCTCTTTCTAAATCTTTTATAAATCTTAAACACGCCCATTTCTCTTTTTCACAAGCTATTCGTTCTCCATCAACTGCTTGTCTCGCCCACTCCTTCATTGCATCTTTTAACATTATAAATTAGCAAACCTCTCTTTAACAGGATCTACTGGAGCTTCCGAATAAGCTTTGTCCATAGCAATTTTCGCCCTTGCTACTGGTGTCAATCCTAATTCAGATTGTAGAGATTTGAGTGTGTTAAATAAATCTTTCTGTCTAATCAGTAATGGATGTTGTCCAAGTCCATAATCTTTAGTTCGTTCTGCTTCAACTAATTTACCATGTCGTCTAAGCTCACGTTCTGTTTCTTTGTTATAACCTTGGTCTGTCATTAATCCGTCACGTTGTATAATCTGACTACAGTCTACGTATTTTTCGTAAGTGTCACAATAAATAGCTAACACGTGTAAGTCTAGATTATTTAGTAAGTCTATTGAGTCTGCTTGTGCAACTATAAACCTAAATTCTTTCTTTGCTAAGTCACCTAACCACTTAGGCGGCTTTAGTTTATCTTTTGGTAATTTCAACTCGGATTCTACCTGTTTTCTAGCTTCTAATTTTTGCTTTGAAACACCCTGTCTTTTTCCGCTCAAAACCTTGAGAGACATTGGTTCTGCTTTCCTTGCCAAAATCATCACCACCTTTCTAAATTTACCTTATTTGAAAAAAATAATTAAATGCATTTTGCGTACAGATGAGGGACGCCCGCTCCTGGGGAGATTGGTCGTCCGAGATTTTTCACGGGGGGTATACCCCAGGAAATAACCACCCCTACTTCTTGTAATGCTCAATCTTGTTGTGGCACTCTCTACACACACACTCGAGGTTGCTCATCTCAAGTCGCTTGTTCCAATCTGTTCGTACTTCTATCTTGTGATGTACCAGGTTAGCTAGACCACCACACATGCTGCATGTGAAACAGTCACGCTTCAATGCCTGCTGTCTAGCTTCCTTCCACTCTTTACTTCGATAGAACTTCATGACCTCATCATGCTTACGTTGGTCATTGTAATATTTGTTTTGTGATTGTTTATGTTTATCACAGTAAGTTCCCTTACTGATTAGCGTTCTACATTTATGATGTTTACATTCCTTCATATCCACCTCAACAAAAAAAGAGAGATATTATTTATTTTAATATCTCTCAATTATATTAATCTCATACTACTATTATATCACAGACAAACCCGACAAATCCGACAACTTTTATTATGAGTTTAAAATATAAAACAATTTATCCTTAAGACTTTGTAATCTTCTTTCTACAGTTCTAGTATGATAACAAACTTCAGTTGCTACTTCTTCAACTGTTAACTTGTAAGTGTAACGAAACTTAAGGATCTTCTTATCACGTACATCTACTAAGCTATGTTCTAATCTATCTACACACTTAATAGCATAATCATCTTTCTCAAAGTCATAGTCAGATAATTTATTTATTATATTATTCTCATTACTATTATTGAAATTACTATTATTAGTTTTTATTTCATCATCTCCAGATAATTTATCTTTCAAATAAATATTAAGTTGTTTCTTTATCTTAGGATATGCTTCTAAATAATAGTCAACATCATTCCTTGTATAATTAAATTTCTTATTCATCATTCCACCTAATTTAAAAGTATGTTGGGAAAGCTAGGAAAAACCAACGACTGCTTGTAAATATTATTTTGGAGAAGCTTTCACATATATTATGATCGACCTAGCTTTATTATTATTATATAAATATTCTAAACGCTTTTAAATAGTTCACGACAACAAATTTTATCAATCACTTTACACATGTTATTTATATCTCCATTAAGTTCAAACAACCACTCTTTCTTGTGGTACATATTTGATTTAATCCAGTGTAGCTTAACTTCTTTGTTTATTGTAATAGTCTTGGTTTCAAAGTTAATAGCATAACCATAACCAAACTTAACACTTAATCTTCGTGCTATTGCATAAACTATTTCTTCATTACGTTCTTCTCTTGCTCTCACATTAATTCTAGTTCCAACTACAACAACTGAATCAATGAATCTATCTAGCTGCATACCCAATAAATATTCTATTCTTCTAAAATATATCTTCTTAATATGATTACCTTGACGCTTACCTATGAGTCTTCTTACCTGTAACACATTAAACTTATTGCTACCTTTAGTCCTTGTCTCAGATATAAGTTCTTCTAAGTAGTCTAAGTATCCCATGTCAAACTTAACTAACTCAACATTCTCACTCATTGTATGTAAGTAACAATATATATGTTTGTCTAAGTCAAAGTCTCCTAGTTTATTTAACTCGCTTAAATCATCAAGTGTCATTATGTATTTATCTTTCAACATCATGTTGTAAATATATTTATAAGTATCATAATCATCTCCTGATAATGATATATCTTTTTCTAACTCTTCCATCACTGATGGATAAAACTTAACTAGATTTCTTATCACTAAAATCACCCCTATAATATCTGACTATAAATATTAGAAAACTTAACGCTATCACACACATTACTCCAATGATTGTTAATGCTAATATTTTAATCATTGTCTTTTACTCTCACTATAATTTTTTCTTTTTGTAGATCCTCTAAAAAATCTGGCACATCTCTTGCGTAAGAGTCTTGATATAAAAGACTTAACGCTATAGATAGTTCTAACATATTTAACTCTATATAATTTTCCTTTTCTGTTCCTTGTACTTCTATCATACTAACACCTCTTTTATTTCATCACCGAAACATTCAATACACTCTTGGGCTAGTTCTCTTGATTTGAAGTAAGGTAGTTTAGTAAATTCATTCGTCCAAAGCATATTACCTATACATAATTTTTTTTCTTTATTTGTATAATATATATAATAGTTACCTTCGCTATAATCTTTCCAATTAGGCTTCCAACCTTCGTTTTTAAACTTAGCCCATTGGTGTAGTTTAAATAATAGCTTACGTTCTTTTATATATTGTTCGGCTTCTTCTTGTGTATTAAAATATAGACCATGTTCGAACGCTCTTATATCACAGTTATCAGTGGTAGAAAACCATATATC
>ERZ773074.1256-NODE-1256-length-9954-cov-58.271240_pt1 | contig 9954 bp, 6 predicted proteins | sample MGYA00580615_ERZ773074 | MGnify/ENA primary metagenome ERZ773074 (study PRJEB29015, sample SAMEA2738126) | human oral metagenome | biome: human oral; feature: human-associated habitat; material: saliva | place: China | collected 2160 ...
CGTTGGGGCGCGCCCAGGTGGACCTGACGATTGACAACACCGACGGGCTGCTCGACATCGAGTATTCCGAGGTGACGATTAGCCGCACCCTGTTTCGCGGTGGCGGCTCGGAGTATTCCATCAACGGCTCGCCCGTTCGGCTCCTGGACGTTCAGGAGCTGTTGTCGGACACCGGCATGGGACGCCAGATGCACGTCATTGTTGGCCAGGGCCAGCTCGACGCGATTCTATCCTCCACGCCCGAGGAGCGACGCGGCTTCATCGAAGAGGCCGCGGGTGTCCTCAAACACCGGCGCCGCAAGGAACGAGCGCTGAAGAAACTGGCCGACATGGACGCGAACCTCGTGCGCGTCCTGGACCTGACGGCTGAGATCCACCGCCAACTGGGGCCGTTGGCCCGACAGGCGCGCATTGCTCGTCGTGCGTCCCTCATTCAGGCGCGCGTGCGCGACGCGAAGGCTCGCTTGCTCGCGGACGATCTGGCGTCTGCGCTAAGCAAGCTGGCCGCGCTCGAGGCCTCTGACGAGTCGGCCGCGCAGCGCCGAGCCGCCCTGGAGGCTCAGATCGCTGCCTCGCGCGCCCAGGTGTCGCGCTTGGAGGAAGCCGAGCGGGCGTCCTCGCCGGCGCTCGACCAGGCGTCTGCCGACTGGCAGGCCCTGACCACCGTGACCGAGCGTCTGCGCGGCACGCTGATGGCTGCGACGCAAAAGGTGGCCATGCGTGCCACCCCGGAACTGCCTCCGATCGGCGAGGATCCCGACGTGCTCGACGAGCGCGCCCGCGTCGCCGGCGCCGAGGATGCTGCGCTGGTCGCTCAGGTCGAAGAGGCGCGCTCTGCCCTGACGTCCGCGACTCGCGCGCGCGAGGCCGCCGAGGACGCCGACGAGTCTGCGTCCCGCGAGCTTGCCCGCGTCAACCGCGTCATCGCGGACCACCGCGAGAAGGTCGCGCGCCTGACGGGCGACGCTTCCACGGCCGCGTCGCGCCTGGAGGCTGCACTCGCCGAGGCCGACCGTGCGTGGGGCGCATACCGCGCGGCTCAGGAGCGCGCCGAGGCTGCGGCTGCGGCCGTGCCTGGAACCGGTCGTTTGTCCGGCTCTGCGGACGAGGCTGGGGTGTCCTCTTCCGGGAAGGCGCAGTCTGACAGCGCGTTCGATAAAGCTGCCGATGGTCTGGAATCTGGTGGGGGAGCCGCCCGCGCACACGCCGATGCGTCGGCCCGTCGTGATGCCGCTCGCGCGCGCGTGGACGAGCTGCTGGGCGTTGAGCGCGAGGCTCGGGCCGACCGTGCCCGATGGGAGGCACGCCGCGACGCGCTCTCCCAGCTGCTGACCCCCGAGGACGGAACCGCTGAGCTGCTGGGACGCGATGGCGTGCTCGGCCAGGTGGCGCCGCTCCTGCGTGTGGCGCCCGGCTACGAGGACGCGGTCGCCAGCGCGCTGGCCCCCTTCGCCGACGCGGTCGTCGTTGATTCTCTGGCCCGAGGCCTCCGCGAGCTGGACGCGGCCCGCGCGGCCGGGCGCTCGCTGCGCCTCGTCGTCGCACCCCCGGCACCTGCAAGCGACGCGGACGAGCCTGCGGATACCCAGGCCTCGTCCCCTGAACGCCCAGGCTCGGCAGCGGTGCCCGCGGACGGCGGCGACCTACCCGAGGGGGCCACATGGCTCGGATCGGTCGTCACCTGCGAGGGAGGCGCCGCACCCCTCGCGTCTCTGCTTGACGGGGTCGTCGTCTGCTCAGCGCACGAGGCGCCGTCGGTGCTGGGAGTGCCCGGTGTGCGCGCCGTCGTCACGCCCGGCGGCGACGTGCTGCGCTCGTGGTCCCTTGAGGGAGGGCATCAGGCGTCCTCCGTCCTCTCCGTGCACGCAGACTTCGACGAGGCTTGCGCGCGTGCACGGGAGGCGGGCGCGCGCATGGACGCCGTGTCCAAGGAACTCGCCCACGCGAACGGGGCGCTGGACCGGTCCATCAAGGAGGCGAACGACGCCCTCAAGGCCCTGCGCGAGGAAGATGCCCAACGTGCCAAGGAAGCCCAGGAGCTGGCACGCGCACAGTCGGCCGCGCAGGCCACGCGCGCCGAGGCCGAGCGCGCCCGTGACGTGGCCCGCCGCGCCGACGAGCAGGTCGAGTGGGCCCGCGAGCAAGACGTGGCCGCGCGGGCACGCCTGGAGGGCGCCGACTCGGTCGGCCCGCCCGAATCTCTGGAGGACGCCCAGGCCCGCGCCGACGCCTCCTCCCGCGCTGCCCGTGAGGCCCGCGACGGCGAAAACCAGGCGCGCCTGGCGCTGCGCTCCCTGGAAGAACAGTCGCGGCGCGCAGCCTCACGCGCCCGCTCCCTGCGCCAAGCGGCCGCCGCCGAGCGCGAGGAACGCGCCCGCTACGCCCGGCGCGAGGCAGTGAGGCGCACGGAACTGGCCACGGCCTCGGACGTGGAGGCAGCCGCCCGCGAGGCCCTTCAGGCTGCCGAGCGCGCCCTATCTCGTGCGGCCGAGCGCCGCGATCACCTGAGTGCGCGGCGATCCCAGGTCTCCCAGGAGGTCTCGGATGCGCGTCGCGCCCTGGACCGGCTCAGCTCGGAGCTGTCCGAGGCGGCGAGCAGCGCCAATCAGGGGAAGATCGCTGCGGAGCAGACGCGCGTGCGCGTCGAAGACTTGGAGCGGCGCTCCCTCGAGGAGCTGTCCCTCGAACCCGAGCAGCTGATCGCCGAGTTCGGGCCGCAGACGCTGGTGCCGATGCTGCCGCTCGATCCCGACCAGGTTGACAAGGCTGCGGCCGCCGAGCCGAGCGCCTACGTGCGCGCCGAGCAGGAGCGGGCCCTGGCCAAGGCGCAGAAGGACTTGGAGAAGCTGGGGCGCGTCAACCCGCTGGCGCTCGAGGAACACGAGGCCTTGGCCGCGCGGCACAAGTTCCTGGTGGATCAGGTCCAGGACCTCAAGCAGTCCAAGGCTGACCTGCTCCACATCGTGGAGGACGTGGACCGCCTGGTGCAGGAGGCTTTCGCGTCCGCGTTCGCCGAGACTCGCGAGCAGTTCGAGCACGTGTTCGGCGTGCTGTTCCCGGGCGGCCAGGGCGACCTGGTGCTGACCGACCCGGACGACATGCTCTCGACCGGCATCGAGATCGAAGCCCGGCCCGCGGGCAAGAAGGTGAAGCGCCTGTCGTTGCTTTCGGGCGGCGAGCGCTCCCTGGCCGCGATCGCCTTCCTGGTCGCGATCTTCAAGGCGCGGCCCTCGCCGTTCTATGTCATGGACGAGGTCGAGGCCGCCCTGGACGACGTGAACCTGTCGCGCCTGCTCGCCATCTTCAAGGAGCTGCAGGAGACGTCGCAGCTCATTGTTATCACGCACCAGAAGCGAACCATGGAGATAGCGGACGCTCTGTACGGCGTCACTATGCGCGACGGCGTCACGACGGTGGTCTCCCAGCGCCTTGCGGACTAAGAGAATCACTTAAAGGCAGAGAAAGAAACGAACCGCTTATGCAGAAGCCAGCATCAATAATGGCTTAAGAAATGGCGATGTCAGGCAAGATCTCCTCAAGTGGCTGGACGTTGTTTATGCCAAATAGTTCCTCGGCGCCAGCGATACTATCAGATCTAGGGTTCTTGTAAACGACGACAAGATTGTTCCGTGCGCGTGAAATTGCAACATAAAATAGTCTCAGTGTTCTCTCTATACGCGCATCAATATGGTCGTCTGAACCAAATAGAGTTGAGACCCTGTACTGTTGTTTCCAAGTCTTATCATCAATGATGAGAATCACGTTGTCATATTCTGCTCCCTTTGTGCCATGCTCAGTGGAAAAAGGGCTTGTCTTATCCAGGTATTCGGAAAACTTGAGTAATTCCGAAAAAGGAATAGATTCAAGAGCGTGGATGAAGTTGTCGCGCCGTGCCTTATGTTCCTCGTTCTGAAAGTCTGTTCGTTCCAAATATTGCGCAATTTGAAAATCTTGTTTGCAAATATCGTTATCCCAGACAAAGTTGAGAATCGACGAAATGGAACATTGTGTAAGATCGCGTGATGAACAACGCGTTGCGAATTCGTCAAGAAGTGAGGACCAGTGATGCATTTCTTCACTCGAACCGAACAAAGTCCTTTCTCTCAGTGATCCGGGTGAATGGAATCTAAGTAAGTTGAGTGCTTCGAAGCCGTCATCGGCAGACCAGGCTCTGTATAACCTAGTTACAAACGAAAAAATACTGGAATAAATGTCGTCTCCTTTTCGAAAGTCGTCTAATGCGTAACGACTGCGATCGTTTATTGCGCCGTGAAGACTATTCCAGCCGGCAGTGCGTGAAATTGCTGAATGGGTCAGTTCGAGTATCTTGGTATCCATGCCTAGTGTCCAGCCGAAATGTCTAGAAATGGATTCAAGCGTCGAATGAGTCACCTCGACGTTGTCGGTTGTGTAATATAGGGAACACCGGGAACTGGAGGGCTGATCGGGTCTTCTTGCGGTTTGGATCACAGGCATTGCTTCCTTGCTCCTTGCGCGAACCGCATTAATCAAGTTAACGATTGTGTCTGTTGAACGATGGTTATCAGTTTTGGTGATTGTGACCGCGTTTAAGTCGGTGGGCTGCACGTTTCCGATTCCGGTATTGTAAATACTCTGCATGGAATCGCCAAACAGTCCGACTAAGAATCGCGCGTATCCGAAGTCTGCTATTGGTTCGAGTGTAAGGATATGTTTTAGTGTGTCGATAACAATTGGCTGAGTGTCTTGATATTCGTCTAAGAATATGATTGGATATCGGCACCTGGTAACGTGGCCCAGGACCGGGTGATGTTTGAACATGTGATATGCAATTTCCAGCACATCATCGTGGGATATTTCGCCTTTTGTTAAATCGGCGTATCCGTCGACGTATCGAATCTCGACGCCGTTGAGATCGAGGTTCGAGATGATCTTTTTCGCGGGCCTGTTCGGATCATTGTTTATGCTGGTGATGATGTCGCATAGCTCTGATTGATAGGGCCTAACCTGATTCCAGAGGAAGCTGTGAATCGTCGACACGTGGACGACGTTCGAATCGTCATCGAGGCGCTCAGTGATTTCGTTGGCAGCAACATTCGTAAACGTAATGCAAGCGATCTTCTGCTTCTGTGCGTTGATAATGTTGTCGGGTTCTTTGAGTATCTGCTTTAATGTTTCAATGAGTGATCTTGTCTTTCCGGATCCAGGTCCAGCCTCGAAAATAAAACTCTGTCCGGACTGGATTGATGCAAATATCTCACTATTCATATTGGTATCTTCGTTAGTCATTCAGTGTTAACGGAGTGATTGTTAGCACTTCTTCAAGCCATGTCAGTCCCTCTTTTATGTAAGGGGGAATGGTAAGATCGTCCATTAGGCTGCAATCGATAGCGAATGTCGTCTTTTGGAAGCGGTCGTCTGTCACAATGCTGTAGGCTTCCTTAGCTATTCCTTTTGCGTTATGTTGTTCTTTTAGCTTCTCCTTCATTACTGGCTCTTCAAAATGGTCTTGAAAGCCTGTCGATGTGAACAGCCTGGCATTCGCGTATATCAAGGCATCTTCTAGTGTGCGTGCGTATTTTCGTGGCGATTTGTAACTATCCGGTTCGGCTTGGTAGCATATGCGTATAAGTCCATTGTGTACTTTATCTACTGTGTTGAGAGTCAGAAGTTCCTTGATCGAACGGTTGGGTAAATAACGAGTAATGGTTGGATTTCCGCATCGCTGTTTGGCTGATGGGTGTGGTTCGACTTTCTTTCCATGTTGCTTGTCTTCTACGCTGTCAATGTCCGTAATGACGATCGAGGGGAGGCCGATCTCTTCCAATAGAGGAATGATATGTCGCGCGTAGGTTCCGCCAACTTCAATAATTGTGTAGTGAATCGAGCGGAGAATAGGGCAGCTGGTTTGAATCGCCTTAGGAAGTAATAGTCGTTCGGCTGCGCCTTCGACTAGGATTGCGCAGTCTGCAAAAAATAGGTCAGAGATTCTTAGTTGAACGTAGTTCGAAACCGTGGTGTAAGCTTTGATGTCGTCCTTTTTTAATTTGGCTGCCCATTTTGAGATATCGTTGCATGTAACACTGGTGTTGATGCGTTTAAAGTAGCGTAGACTCTTGAGATTGCGTTCGCTTAGCACGTGTGAAGAGTGCGTGGTGACGATAAGTTGGCTGCCTTTGTCGAGGAGGTTGCTTACAAGGCGAATGAAGACCTCCTGCATCTGCGGATGGAGGTGTGCCTCGGGTTCTTCAATAAAAAGTATGTTGATCGGTGTTGATCGTCGTGCGTGCTTCCAACGTTCCTTGAAGGCGAGGATTTGTAGGATCGTGTACGTCAGTCTTGAGTACCCCAAGCCGTTGTGAGACTCTGGGTAGGTTTGGCTCGATGCATTATCGGTATATTTCACTCGTGTCGTTGAGTTAATCATTCGTGACGTGTTCAACTCTGATTCAACTTTGAGTGTCAACGATCCTGCGCTCGTAACGCTTGTAAAGCGTTGGATTTGGTCGAGAGCTTCTTCGAAAAAGTTAGAATACGCTGTTGACAGCGTGGACTGCATGTCATCTATACGATCATCTAGACTTTGTCGTAGCTCGGTATCTTCTGCGACTTCTTTGTAAAAGCGTTCGAATGCGGATGACAAATGGTGGCTGTTGTCTGTGGATGTATCGTCGAGGTTGATCTGAGCGTAGATGTACTCAGTATTCACAATAGCTCGCACTTCTTCTTTGCTGAGGACCCATGCTTCATTTGGCTTTTCTAATTTGGGATCGTCAAAGGTTGATTGAGCGCTGTATGTGGTCTTGTATTCTCCGTAGTTTTCAATGAGGCTCAAGATTTTATCTTCTTTATCCCTGTCTCTCATTGTTCGCGCTTCTGCTAGCGCGCCTTTTATTGACTCTTCATTAGAAGGTGCGTATCTACATTCAATTTCGAGCGTTGTGCACGTTGTGTCGAGAGTGGTGAAGTATGGAGCGATGGTGGCAATGTCTTCAGCGGAATCTTCTTGGAGGCTGTAGTCTATACTGAGTGTCAAAGTGATTGTTGGAATGACTGGTTCCGTTTTTGTTTTCTTACTTTTGTTGCGTACGTATTTAAATAGTTGAGTGCGTTGGTCTGCAGAAAAGTCTGTCGCGTGAATACCGTTTCTCTTATTTGTGCCGATGAACTTATCGATTATTTCGATGAATGATGTTTTTCCGGTATTGTTACGTCCGACTATGACGGTAAGGTCGTTGTCAAGCGTTACTGTTGTGTCTTTGTGGGCTCTGTATCCCTGTATCCGCACGCATTTTAGTTTCATGGTCGCTCCGTTAGTCAGTGAACTTTTTTGAACCGTAGCACTTTTGCTGTAGGGATGCGCCGTAACCGACAAACATTGTGTGGGTTTGCTTCAAATACAAGTGAGCGTGCGGACTCTCGTCCATTCAGCACGGTTGTGTGGAGCACTTGGGCGGCGTTGGAATGTCCGATCTGATTGTTGTGTTCGCCTGCTCTTGGGGTGTTTGGGGTGGCGAGTTGTCGTCCACTAGATAGTCGTCGCGGCGGTATTGGTTCCTTCCCTTGGTGCGGCTGCTATGCGCGTGGAGCGCCCGACGCTCTCAGGCCTCGATCCTCGTTAGCGTGCAGTGCGTGAGCTTGTAGATCGTGTCCACGTGCGGCAGGATCGAGCGATCGTGCGTCACCATGATGGCACTCTTGTTCTGTGACTTCACTTCCTTGCAGATCACCTGAGCGATCTCTTGGCCACGATCCGGGTCCAGGTTCGCAGTCGGCTCATCTGCCAGGATCAGCTGTGGGTTGCCGATGAAGGCGCGAGCGATCGCCGCCCGCTGCTTCTGGCCGCCCGACATCTGGCGCGGATACTTCGCGTAGGAGGCCTCGATACCCAGGTCCTTCATGAGGGAGCGGACCTCGGCCTGACGCGTGGCCTTGTCCTTCTGACCCTTGAGCTTGGCGACCAGCTCGAGCTGATCGCCGATACGAGTGTCAGGCAGGAGCTGGGCGTCCTGGAAGATGAAGCCCAGCAGCTCCAGGCGCTTGCGCGTCCACTGCTTCTGGCTCACCTGGGTCAGGTCCGGATCCGCGATGGAGATGCGCCCCTCGTAAGCCGAGAACAGCAGGACATCGGTGGACAGGAAAAGCTATCCGAAAACGTAGTGCCCCCTCATAGAGCATTCTTCCGCTGGATGACGATACGTGACGGTGGTCTCCCAGTGCCTGGCGGACTAGTGGACTGTGCTGTCAAGTGTCGCTGATAGTCTTAACGCATGGTGGAACGATGCGACGCGCGTGAGCGGGACCAAGGCGACAGCTTCGACAATGGCGTTGACTGGGCAGCTTTCGGCGAGCTGACAACCCGATGCGATGACGTCAGTGAACCGTGGCTCACGGACGCCGATATCTACGACGAGAAAGGCGCTCCGGCCGCGTTCGATGAACAAAGCATGACTGCCCAAGAGGCCCGTGCGGCCAGTGTCTATCATCTTGCGGGTGGCTTCGTCGTTACCGACGCCGACCTGGAAGCAGACGCGGCGCGCTTTGAGGTGGGAGAGTGCACTGGTGAGTGGAGGATCGTATAGGAATCGCTATGCGTATATAACTATGAAGAGCCAGTTACGCGCGTGCCAGTTGAGAGACTCTGGACCGGGAAACGCCCATGATCCAGGCAGTATCGTCAATGGACAGGCCTGAGGCGCGCAGTGAACGAGCGACCTCGCGGGATTGAGCAGCAGCGGCTGCCTGGGCATCAATGGCGTCTTGTGTCGCAGCCTTTGCTTGTTTGACGGACTGTGCCTGTGGGATAGCTGGGATGATGGTGATATCCCAGTCCTCGTGGGAGACATCGGGATCAATTGTGTCGAGGTAATCGACCACCTGCTGTCGGGCGTCGGAAAGGCGTCGGACCTGCGTCATTGCGTGGTCGCCGTTGAGGAGCTCCCAGCCACCACCGAGTTTGCTTTCCCACCGCTGGGCGGTGACGCTAATGCTCGTCATTTCTGTTTGCTCCTTTCGATAGCCTCAAGGGCTTGTCGTGTTAATGCGGGCGACACTTCGCGGGTCTGTGTAATAACAACTGTGATACCGTCCTTCGACCAGACCTCGTGATCCCCTTTTCCTTGGCGGGCGACGAAGCCAGCCTTGAGGAGCTCTCGCTTCAGCTTGCGGTATGGCATTGGCCGCGTCACGACACAAGTTTAGTCCCCCTAAACTCGCTGAGCAATGCGATTGTAGTGATTGTTCGGTAGGTAGGGGTTGGCTGTACAGCGAAACGCGGGCGGGGACCCCGTCGGTCCCCGCCCGCGCCTCAAAGCCGTGCGTCCCGCCGCTGCGGGAGGCTCGCTCTCAGTCGTTCATGAAGTGGCGCTCGTCCAGGATCTGTGCGCCAGCGCCCACCAGGGAGGGCAGGTGCTCATTCGCGTGGTGGCCGCAGAAGTACAGCTGGCCACCCGAAGGCATCGTCGCACGAACCCAGGCGCGAGCGCCGCAGGCGTCGCAACGATTCGCCGCGCTCAGCTGCGGCTCGTCCAGGATCGGGCGTTCAAGAGTCTGTGCGTTCATGCTTCCATCACACACCATCACCCCGCGCCGCGCACCCCTGTTCACCCGGGGCGCAATCACTCGACCGATGACTGGCACAGTGGAACGGGGGAGTGGAAAACACTTCAACCACAGCACCCGTCCGCCCCGAAAGCGCGCCCACCAGCGCGATTCAGCCCCGGCCTCGTCGATCGTGGAAAGCGTCCCAGAACCCGCGCCACGCGCCCGGCGGACCGCAAACGAGCATGGCGCCACATATGATGCACCTCGTGACTCCTACCGACGCATCCGATTACAACGCACGGCACCTCTCGGTCCTCGAGGGGCTCGAGGCCGTGCGCAAACGCCCCGGCATGTACATCGGCTCCACGGACCACCGCGGCCTCATGCACTGCCTCTGGGAGATCATCGACAACGCGGTCGACGAGGCCCTGG